>JAABUV010007150.1_pt1 | contig 11838 bp, 11 predicted proteins | sample 5559971 | NCBI WGS metagenome assembly JAABUV01 (sample SAMN10711881, study PRJNA513362) | rock metagenome | isolation source: Antarctica rocks | place: Antarctica: Victoria Land, Knobhead nord | collected 2015-12-19
CATGCTCGATCCCACCCATCCATTCACCCAACCCATTCGGAAACGGGCGTTCATCACACCACAGGTCTGGTCGTCAACCACTTGGGGCTAAAACTGATAGGTGGTGAGATGACTACCTCTTAATATCCAAAATAGAACCTACTATGTTCAAATAAATAAAAGATCAGAGGAAGCATCATGGCAGCCACACTCAACGTTCAGTTCATCGATCCGCCAACGGCCGACCTAGCCACCCCGGGTACGGTCCTGTCTGCGGTAAGGCTGGCCTTCAGCCAATGGCTACGGCACTTCGACTACACGGCCGGCGTCTACACCATCAATGTCTCGTTCCGCGCCGCAATCCAGCCGGCGGACGCTTTCCTGAACGTGCAGGACCTCACCACGGTCGGCAGGACCCCCCGTTACACGGTCGTCGCACCGTCTTTCGGGCTGAGCCTCGCGGCACGGGCCGCAGCCCCGGCAATTTTTCCGGCGCCAACCCTTTACGTCAATCCGGCCAGCGTCAGCAGCACGGGCTTCATCGCCAGCACCGTAGCGGCCATCGAACGGGAATTGGGCCACGCCCTCGGCATACAGTCCCTCATCCGCAATGTCCTGACCGGACCCGTCAACCAATTCGACGCCACCCTGTACGACCGCGGCGTGCAGTTCGTGCAGCTTGCGCCCAATGCCGTCACGACGTTCAACGGGCCGAACGCACAGGCGGCTTTTGGCGGGCCGGTGCCGGTGCTCAATACGGACCCAGGCACCACGACGGCAGGCGGCGGAGTGGCGGTGGACACAGCCGTCCAGGGCGCCGTCACAATCCAGCCGCTGGACGTGGCGCTGCTGCGGGACGCCGGGTTGCCGGCGCTAAGCGACCAAGAGCTGCAGGAGCACCAGATCGCTCGGCTGTACTTCGGCGCCTTCGGCCGCACCGCCGACAGCGCCGGGCTGATCCTGCAACTCAACGCACTGCGCGCGTCTTCTGGAGACTTGGCAAGCGTCGGGGCCGGGCTGGCGTCCTCGGCCGAGTTCGCCGCGCGCTACGGCACGCTGTCCGACGCCGATTTCGTCCGGACCGTATACCAGAACGCGCTGGGCCGGCAGCCGGACGCAGCCCAGGTGGCCTCCTATTTGACGCCGACCCTAGCTGGGGTAAGACGTTTCATACCCACTCGCGGCAGTATCCTTGCTGCCATAACCGACAGCGACGAGGCCCGCGGCCGTTTGTCGGCCAATGCCAACGTCACCTACGCCGCGACGGCGGAGGCGCAGGTGGCGCGGCTGTATGACGCCGCGTTCGGCCGCGACGCCGACCCGGCCGGCTTCAACACCTTCGTCCCGGCCATCATCAACAACACGTCGCTGCAGCAGGTGGCGCTGTCGTTCCTGAATTCGGCCGAGTTCGCCAGCCGCTACGGCGCAGCGGCCCCGGACGCCGCGCTGGTGGACGCGCTGTATGCCAATGCCCTGCACCGGCCCGCCGATGCCGCCGGAGAGGCGCTGTACGTGCAGGCGCTCGGCTCCGGGAGATTGAGCCGTGCGGCGCTGCTGGTCGCGTTCTCGGAGAGCCAGGAGCACGTGAGCCTGGTGGCCCAGCGGGCGGGCACACGGGACGCGGCGGGCTTCAACCTGGACCTGTCGCCGCATCTGGGGATCATCCCGGTAATCAGCGGGCCGGTGGCGGCGTGAGTGGCCGGGCTGCTTAGGCGGGGGCAACGGAAACGGGTCCGGCAGTGGACTGCCGGACCCGTATCACCTAACAAACTACGCCGGGCTAGCCCCGTGCCAAACTATACGCCGGGGTTGTAGACATAGAGGTAAGGCACGCCGCCAGCGGAGGTGCCGGTCACTGTTTGCAGGTGCGAAGCCTGGGTTGCGGAGAGGCCGGCCAAGGTGACGCTGTCCGTCGGGCCGCCCGCGCCGCTCGCGAACCGCAGCGTCGCGCCTTGGTAGCCGGCCGCGCCGGACTGCGGGTCCACCGTCTCGGTATCAAGCGGCGACCAGCCCCATATCGTCAGCGCGTCGCCTGCATGGAAGTTGACCACCGTGTCCCAGACCGGGACGCCGCTCCGCAGGTCGACGAAGAAGGTGTCGGTGCCGCTGCCGCCGGTGAGGAAGCTGCTGCCGGTGCCGCCGTCCAGCACGTTTTGGCCGCTGCTCGCGCTGAGCGCGTCGGCGCCGCCGCCGCCCTTCAGGAACACGTTCGGGATGCCCGCCGTCATCGCGACCGTGCTCGCGCTGGTGTCGATATACTGCCATTGCAGGTAGCTCGGCCCGCCGGCTGCGGGGTCCAGGGCGTGGCTGCCTGAGCCGCCTGTCGCCTGGTCGGCGAAGGCGACGGATGCCAGGGGTTGCGCCGTGGTGGTCAGCAGGGTGCCGCCGCTGCCGTCCAAGGCGGCTTGGTAGGTGGCGCCAGGCGCCTGCTGGCCCAGGATCGATATCAGGCTCCCACCGACTTGGGTGAAGCCGCCGATGCCGCCGCCCTGCACCACTGGACCGGAGTAGCTCAAGCCTTTGATGTCGATGGTGTCGCCGGCGCGGAAACCACTGATCTGCACCGCTTCGCCATTGTTGATGACCAGCGTGCTCGTGGCGTTGTCGAAATTAACCACCGACGAAAGCGGGGGATACGGGCTCAGCGTCAGGTCCAGCGTGCCGCCCATGAGGTGGATCGGCCCGGTGCTGTAGGTGGTGCCCCGCAGCGACAGGTTGCCCCCCGGCCCGATGTTGATCGGGCCGGAGCTGGTGGCGTTGCTGGCGGTCGGGCCGACGCCGAAGCCTTGGAGGATGGCCGCGCCGGTCACGTCCAGCGTGACACCCAGCGCGAACGGGCCGCCTTGGCCGGTGAACGTGACGGGCCGCGACGGGTCCGCAGAGCCGACAACGGCCAGGCCACCGTTCAGGGCGGACTTGCCGACGCCGGTGACGATCGCGCCGGGTTCGGTCAGCACCAGGGCGGCCTGTCCCGACGGGGCATTGACCGTGACGGTGTCGGCGATCTGCAGCTTGCCCTTCATGGTGAGGGTGCCGATGATCGCGTCGTTGTCGAGGATGCCGGTCCCGGTAATCTGGCCGCCTTGCAGGCGCACGGTCGTGTTCTGCAGGACGCCGTTGACGATCAGGTTGGCGGTTGGGTCGTCAACGCCGACCACCGACGCCTGCACGACGCCAGGGGAGATCGTGACCGATGAGTTCGCGCCGATCACCACCTCGTCGTTGGCGGCTGGCGTGCCTTGGGACGACCAGGCGGCTGCATTGTCCCAAGTTGCCGCTCCGCCTACCCAGGTCTTCAAAGTCATTCGTTTGTCCAATATATTAGAGATGTTAAACAGCGTAGAATGTACAACGGGTGCCAAGTCAATGGATATTTATATCGCTTCGTATTAAATATGGCATAGACAATGAAGTTTGTCGCATATTTACCTCATTTGTTATATCTAACATGTGATTGCATGTGTCTCCCTGGTGGAAATCGGCTGTTCACCACTGCTGGGCGGGACATGCCCAATGCAGGGACGGCAACCCTGGGAGGCGGCCCGCCATGGCGCGCGGCACCGTAATCGTCTTTGCCCGTGCGCCGCGGCTCGGGACCGTGAAGCGGCGGCTTGCGCGCGATGTCGGCGACCGGGCGGCCCTGCGGTTCTACCGGGCCAACCTGGCCAGGCTTCTGCGCGCCCTGACGCGGGACCGGCGCTTCCGCACCGTGCTGGCCGCGACGCCGGACCACGTCCGTGTCCGCTGGCCAGTGCGGGCGCCGGTCGTGACGCAGGGCGGCGGCGACCTTGGGCGCCGCATGCACCGTGCCTGCGCCGGGCGCCGGCGGGTGGCGATCGTGGGGACGGACATCCCGGAGCTGCGCGCCGACGATGTCGCGGCGGCGTTCCGCGCCCTCGGGCGGGCGCACGCCGCGTTCGGCCCGGCCGAGGACGGCGGCTATTGGCTGGTGGCGCTCTCGCCCCGGCGTCCGGCGCGGCCGTTCGCGGGAGTGCGGTGGTCCACCGAGCACGCGCTGTCCGACACGCTGGCCAACTTCGCCGGGCGTCCGGTGGCGCTGCTGCGGACGCTGCGGGACGTGGACACCGCGGCTGACCTCAGGGCAACCGGGACCGTCAGGGCAAGCGCGCCAGCAGCCGGGCCGCGAGCCGGGGCTTCGCCGCGAACAGGCGCTGGGTGAACCCGGCTCCGGCGGCGCGCTTCCCCGCCTCCGCCCGCGTGGGATACGGCACGATCATGCCGGCCAGCGCCGAGAGCTTGATCCCATGCGTGATGGCCAGCGTCCACGCGCCGATCATCTCCCCCGCGTGCGGCGCCAGTATCCCGGCGCCCAGCACCCGGTTCCCGGCGACGACCAGCTTGACCAGCCCCGCCGTGTCGCCCTCCGCCACGGCGCGGTCGTTCTCACGCAGCGGCCAGCACAGCGTTTCGGCCTCGTGCCCGGCAGCGCGCGCCTCCGCTTCGGTCAGGCCGACCTGGGCCAGCTCCGGGTCGGTGTAGGTGACGCGCGACAACGCCGCGTAGTCGATCCGGGCCGGCAGCCGGAACAGGGCCCGGCGCACGATGATCCCCGCGTGGTAGCTGCCAACATGGGTGAAGTAGCGGGGTCCGCTGCCTTGCGGGTCCGCAACGTCGCCGGCGGCGTAGACGAACCGGTTGGTCCGGCTGCGCAGGCCCCGATCGGTGACGACGCCGTGCGGGCTGACCGCGACCCGGCCGGTCTCCAGGTCCAGCCCCTCCAGCGTCGGCCGCCGGCCCGCGGCGACCAGCAGGTGGCTGCCCGCGACCGTGCGCCCGTCCGCCAGCGCCAGGACGGGGCCGGGGCGGACGGCGACGACGGTGGCCTGCTCCATGATCACAACCCCGTCGCCCTGCAACGCGCTGCGCAGCCCGGCGACCAGGTCCGGGTCCTCTTTCGCCCCGATGACGCCCGATTGCACCAGCGTCACGCGGCAGCCGAGCCGAACGTGCGCCTGCGCCATCTCCAGACCGATCGCGCCGCCGCCCAGGATCAGCAGGTGCTCCGGCGCCGCAGGGAGGTCGAACAGGGTGTCGTTGGTGAGGAACGGCACGCGGTCAAGGCCAGGGATGTCCGGCACGACGGGGCGGCTGCCGGTGGCGACCACGATCCGCCGGGCGGTGAGGCGTCGCGACTCCGCACCCGTCACGGCCAGCGCATCCCGCGCCACGAAGCGCGCCGTGCCCTGCAGGACGGTGGCGCCCAGCCCGGTGTAGCGCTCGATGGAGTCGGCCGGCGCCAGCGCCGCGATGGCGCCGTGGACGTGGGCCTGCACGGCGGCCCAGTCGACGCCAGGCGCCGGAGCCTGGATGCCGTAGCGGCCGGCGCGGCGGACGGCGTGGGCCGCGTGCGCCGCCGCCAGCAGCGCCTTGCTGGGCACGCAGCCGACGTTCAGGCACTCGCCCCCCATGCGCCCGCGCTCGATCAGCGCCACGCGCAGGCCGAGCCGCGCCGCCACGTACGCCGTCGACAGCCCGGCGGCGCCCGCGCCGATCACGGCCAGGTCGAAGTCCCTCACGCGCGCCCGCAATGCGCGACCGCGAGCGCCAAGGTGCTGTAGTAGCGCCGTTTCGGCCCCAGCCGCACCAGGCCGGCGCGCAGCAGCTTGCGCAGCACGCGGCCGTTCGCCTCGCACATGACGACCGGCACGCCGCGGCGCTCCAGGCCGCGCATCGCCTCGCCAAGGGATTGCAGGCCCGTCACGTCGATGAACGGCACGTGGCCCAGGCGCAGCACGACGGCGCGGGCGTCCGCATGGGCGCGGGCCAAGGCGCGCTCCAGGCTGTCGACCGCGCCGAAGAAGAACGGCCCCTCGATGCTGAGCACCAGCACGCCGGCGGGCACGGGGCCGCCAAGCTCCGCGAGCTCCCGCGCGCCGGCCGCGCGCACCTCGACCGAGCTGGCCATGCGGCGCAGGAATTGCAGCATCGCCAGGATGACGCCGATGTTCACCGCGATCACTAGGTCGGTCAGCACGGTGAGCGCGAAGGTGATGAGCAGGATCGCCGTGTCCGCCGCGGGCGCGGTGCGGGCCATGCGGACGAAGCCGCGGGCGTCGCTCATGTTCCACGCCACGACGAACAGGATCGCCGCCAGCGCCGCGAGCGGGATGCGCCCGGCCAGCGGCGCCGCGACCAGCAGCACGGCGACGAGCGTCAGGGAGTGGACGATGCCGGCGAGCGGCCCTGTGGCGCCGTTGCGCACGTTGGTCGCGGTGCGCGCGATGGCGCCCGTTGCCGCGATGCCGCCGAAGAACGGCGCCGCGATGTTGGCGAGGCCCTGGCCGATCAGCTCCTGGTTCGAGTTGTGCCGGGTGCCGGCCATGCTGTCGGCAACGACGGCGGACAGCAGCGACTCGATGGCCCCCAGCATGGCGATGGTGAAGGCGGACGGCAGCAGGGCGACCAGCCGGTCCATGCTGACCGCGGGCAGCACGAAATGCGGCAGGCCTACGGGGATCGCGCCGAAGGTGCTGCCGATGGTGGCGACGGTCGGGAAGGCGAACACGGCCTGGACCGCCGTCGCGGCCACCAGCGCGATCACCGGCCCCGGCACCCGGCGCAGCCCCGGCACGCGCGGGCCGAACACGATGAGCAGCAGACTGAACAATGCCAGCGCGGTCGTGACCGGGTCCAGTTGCGGCAGGACCTGCAGCAGGTGCCAGAGCTTGTCGTAGAAGTGCGCGCCGCCGGTTTTGGGCAGACCGAAGAAGTCGCGCCACTCGCCGACCCAGATGATCACGCCGATGCCCGCCGTGAAGCCGACGATGACCGGGGCGGGGATGAAGCGGATCACCCCGCCGAACCGGGCCAGCCCGAGCGCCGTCAGCATGACGCCGGCCATGATGGTCGCGAGCAGCAGCCCGTCCACGCCGAACGCCGACACGACCCCGGCCAGGATGACGATGAACGCGCCGGTCGGCCCAGCAATCTGCACCCGGCTGCCGCCGAACGCCGAGACGACCAGGCCGGCGATGATGGAGGTGTAGATGCCCTGCTCGGGCCGCACGCCGGACGCTATGGCGAAGGCCAGCGCCAAGGGCAACGCGACGACCCCGACGATGAACCCGGCAACGAGGTTCGGCGCCCACTGCCGGCGTCGGAACAGGCCGGCCCGCGACGCTTCGAGCAGGGCGATCATTGCTGGTTCAGCCTCCCCATGACGGTTTTGCTGTAGACGCCTTAGACCCCTGCATCGACGCCCTTGTGCGCCAGCACGGCCCGCGCCTTGCGCCCGACCAGGGCCGCGGCGGCGACGGTGGCCGCGAGGCCCAAGGCCACGACCCCCCATCTCAACGCCCCGCCGCTGCCGCCGAGCGACGACCTGCCGACCACTCCCAAGTATACGTATAGCAGGCAGCCCGGCGCGATCCCGATGCCTGTTGCTGCGACATAGGGCCAGAACCCAACGCTGGTCGCGCCGAGCGCGTAGTTCTGCAGGTTGAACGGCACCAACGGGCTGAGCCGCAGCAGGCCCACCACGCGCCAGCCCTCCTCGGCCACCGCCCGGTCGACGGCCCGCAGCGCCGGGCGGCCCGCGATGATGGCGGCGACCCGGCCGCGCAGCAGATGGCGCGACACGAGGAAGGCGAGCGATGCGCCGACCGTGGCCGACAGCAGCGCCAGCGGGAAACCCCAAAAGCCATAGATCAGCCCGGCGCCGACCGTGAACGGCGCGGCCGGGGCCATGATGACCAGCGCCGCCGCGTAGGCCGCGCCGTAGATCAGCACGCCCCAGGCGCCCAGGCCCGCGATCCACACGCTGAACTGCTGCATCCAGGCCTGGACCGGCAACAGGAACCAGGCTGCGAGCAGGGCGGCCAGCAGCAGTGCTAGGCCCAGCCAGTGTTTCAACGCTGATGCTTCAACGCCAGTGCTTCAACGCCAGTGCTTCACCGGCTGCAGGCCGCTCCGCCCAGGACGCAGAAACGCGCGCAATGCGGGTGGTTCAGTGGCACCGGGCGGGCACCCTCGGCGAGCGTCGCGCCCAGTTCGAACTCAGGTTCGTAGGGCAGCAAGGTGCAGGCGACCACCGCCGGGCGGGCGGCGCCGCGCCGCTTCACGACCATGCGGGACGACGCGCACATGACCGAAGATGGGGATTTGCCGAGGATGCCCCAGCAGGCTTCGGTGATCTCCGGCACGTCGACGGTGGCGTCCATCTCGGGGAACAGCATGAGGCGCACCGGGTCGGCGGCGTCGATGGGAATGGCGTGGACGGCGAACAGCCGGGCGAAACCGGCGCGGATGGCGGGTTCGGGTTCGCCGGAGAACAGCCGGCCGGCGACATCCAGCGCGAAGCCGCGGCCGGCGAGCCAGCCCAGGCCGTCGAGCGTCGGCTCCCAGGTGCGCGGGCCGCGTTCGGCCTCGTGCTGGGTGGGGCCGTAGTGGTCGATTGAGACGCGGAGGCGCAGACGGTCGCCGTGGCGGGCGCGCAGAGCGTCGAGTTCGTCTGCGACCTTCATCATGGGCCGCATCGCGTTGGTCAGGACCAGAGCCTCGAGGCCGCGGGAGAGTGCGTCGTCCAGCATGGGCAGCAGATCCGGGCACATGAATGGCTCGCCCCCGGTGAACCCGGCGGTGCGGACCGGCAGCTTGTCGAGGGCGATCTCGTCGAGGTAGGCGCGAACGTCGGCGTGGGTGAGGTACGCCAGGCGGTCATTGCGCGGGGAGCTTTCGATGTAGCAGTTGCGGCAGGTGAGGTTGCACAGGGTGCCGGTGTTGAACCATAGCGTGTCCAGCGCGTGCAGGGCCACTTGGGCGCGGGGTTCGCCCTTGGCGGTGGTGCGCGGGTGGCGGAACTTGGCCGGGTCGAGGGTGGGGGCGTGCTGGAGCATGAGGGGTATCTAGGTGCGACCGTGGCCGGCGGGAACCGTGACGGCAGTTATTCCGACGCTGAACGCCGCGTCCACGCTGCCGGGGACGCTGGCGGCGTTGGGTGGGCAGGTTGAGGTGGTGGTGTCCGATGGGGGCAGCACGGACGGCACGCCGGACATCGCGCGGGCGGCGGGCGCTGTGGTGGTGGAGGGTCCGCGGGGGCGGGGCGTGCAGATTGGTGCGGGCATCGAGGCGGCGCGGTCGCCTTGGCTGCTGCTGCTGCACGCTGATACGCGCCTGGCCGCGGGCTGGGCGGCGGCGGCGGCGGCGCACATGCGGGTCGCGCTGGGCCGTGCCGGATATTTCCGCTTTGCGCTGGACAGTCCCGATCCGCGCGCACGCCGGCTGGAGCGCGCGGTTGGCTGGCGCTGCCGGGTGCTGGCGATGCCTTATGGCGACCAGGGCCTGCTGATCGCCCGCGACGTTTTGGATGAGGTGGGAGGCGTCCGCCCAATGCCGTTGATGGAGGACGTCGACCTCGTCCGTCGCCTGGGCCGCGGCCGGCTGGCGCCACTGGCAGCCGACGCCCTGACCAGCGCCGGCCGTTGGGAGCGCGACGGCTGGCACCGCCGCTCGGCCCGCAACCTCGCCTGCCTAGCCCTGTGGCACACGGGCGTGCCGCCGTCCTTGGTTGCGCGGCTCTACAGGTAAGTCAACGCCGCCGCCTGTCGGTGGGACGCAGGCGTTTGACCACTGGAGGAGCGTTGCGGAACAGCGGCGGGCACCTATACGGTGTCGGGCCGTGCTGCCCCAACACGGCTTGGACTTTTCTGTCACCACCGCCCACGGAGACGTATAATGAGCGAACAATGGCAGTATCAGCTTCGGATATACCTGAGCGACGAGTTGGCCGAGGTGGCGCGGCGTGATCGTGACAACCCGGCGCTCAAGCCGCTGACAGATATCCTGAAGCAGCATCGGGCGGCCCTGGTCAGCCAGTTCGACGCCTTCGAGAACTACGTCGCGGAGGCTGAGAAGGAAGGCCCCGAAGGCTTTCCGCTCTACAAGTGGACGAAGGCTACGGTGGACAACCCCGCCCAGCGTGCGAAGCACATCAAGACTTTTGCGCTGCATGTTTCTGGCGACGAGGTGTATGCCAAGGAGGCAGCGGACGCGCTCGAAGCTGACTTGCAGCCCCTCGCCGGCGGCGGGCTGGTCATGCGCATGTCCAAGCACGACACCAACCCGGCGAACAACCTGCAGGTGCCCGCCGAATACCGGTCGTAGCGCTGCCGCCTCGTGTTGTGCCGTTGCAAGGGGTTGAGCCGGCGAGGGTCATAACGACGGTCTGCACCATTACGGGCCATTTTCCTGATAGTGGCTGGACCGAACGTTTTAACTCACAGCGGCTTCACTACGACGAGGATCGCGATCGCGACGGCGGAGCCGACGACAAGTGGCGCGATCAAGCGCGGTAGCGAGGCAGCAGCGACGCCGCCTGCCAAACGGCGGAGCTTGGCCGACTGCATGCCATGCACACCTGACAAAGCGACGACAAACACGAGCTTGGCGGAGAGCCAGCCGTCGCGGGACCATCCACCCATGAGCGCGAGCGTCAGGCCGAGCGCCCAAATGAGCAGCATGGCGGGTGTCGTCACTGTGCGGTCCCATTGGTGGATCGCTCGCACCGTTTCGGTGTAACCCGGCGGTGGCGCCGCCAGGAACAGGGCAGCGCTCAGCACGCCGGCGACAAAGGTGATCGCGGCATCCACGTGGAGCGCCTTCAACCAGGTATAAAGGTTGAGGGTCATCGCGGGCGGGCCAACTCCAGTGCCAGCGCTTGGCCTTGCGCCGGATCAGGGACAGGTTGGTGTATCCCGCGAGAGGCACGAACGCCGTGGCCACCAGGCGCAGCCACTCGGGCTTTCGCCAGCCGCCTCCTGCGGTCGTCTGGAGGACAGTCCAGACGTAGGCGGCGAAGGCGAGCCCATGAACCGGGCCCATCACCGTTACGGCCAGGGGCTTCCCGGCGAGATGCCTGAGCGGGACCGCCATCCCGACCAGCAGAATGAGCGTGGTCGCCTCGACAAGCGAGGCGACCTCCAGCCGACGGAGCTGCAGCAGTTCGAGCCTGATGTGCTCAGACCCGGCGCCCTCCATCATGCCGGCTCGCGCTCGCGTCGCGTTTTGGCGATCCCGACACCTTCTACGAGCGTGTCCTCGCCCATTATCTTGAGCGCGGCCGTGGTCAGCTCCGGCCCGGCGACCCTGGGATTGCCAGTGTCGAAGGGCGGCGCAGGGTCATACTCCATCAGGAGCTGAGTAACCTTCGCGACTTGTTCGCCGCGCAGTTCCGCGAGCAGCGTCAGGCCGAAATCGATGCCGGCAGTGACCCCGCCGCCGGTAAAGCGGTTGCGGTCGACAACGACGCGCTCGCGGCCCGGCTGGACGCCGAGCGCTTCCAGGACATCATAGCACGCCCAGTGCGTTGCGGCCCGGTAGCCGTCGAGCAGCCCCGCCATGCCGAGCAGCAGCGAACCCGAGCAGACGGACGTGACATAACGCGCGCTGCGGCCGTGCTTGGCGAGAAAGGCGACGATCTCCTTGTCCTTCATCGCGTCGATGGTGCCGAACCCGCCCGGCACGAACAGCACGTCGAGCTTGGCGGGCGCGTCGGCGAAGGTGGCGGTCGGCACCAGTGCTATGCCGCTGTCGGTCGTCACCGGGTCGAGCGTCTTCCAGAACAGGTGCGTGCGGCCGTGCATCCCAAGTGCTGCCTGCGGCCCGGCGAGGTCGAGCAGCGTCATGCCGGGATACACGAGCACGCCGATCTCCAGGGGCATGGCGTTGGAAGCGGGTATGGGGGCTTGGGCGTCCATGGTGCGCTTTCTCCTTGCGAGACACCCACCTTTAGAGCGTTTTCAGCCTGACTGGCCATAGCCACAGTGCCGGAAGTAGTTGACGCATTCCTCTCGGGTCAGGGATTGCGAAATCTTGCCGAGAGCCCGCCACAGCGCATCGACC
>JAABUV010007152.1_pt1 | contig 11836 bp, 12 predicted proteins | sample 5559971 | NCBI WGS metagenome assembly JAABUV01 (sample SAMN10711881, study PRJNA513362) | rock metagenome | isolation source: Antarctica rocks | place: Antarctica: Victoria Land, Knobhead nord | collected 2015-12-19
GGGGCGTGGCGGCTGTCGGAGGGCGTGCCGGGCGGTGCATGGCCGGAGCCGGGGTAACGGGGGACGGCGGGGTGGTCGCGTCTGGCCGAGTGTGAGGGCCGGGGCGACATCTCCTACAGGGGGCGGGGGTGTCGCCTTGGCTTGTATGCCGCGGCGACCCATGCGGACGATACCGCGTCCCTCCATGCGCGGGGCGGGACGGTTCCCTCATGAGGTTTGACGATCAACATCGGTAACACGGCGATGCCGGTGACGCACGATGCCTCAGGCCGGCAATCGGCCTGGTCTGGAACCTCAGTGGTCCATCCGGGGGCGCCGTGACGTCGGTCTGTACACCGTCGCGGTCGAGCGTTTCTCCTGACCGATTTTGGTCGTCAAAAGAGGGCGTTTCCTAACTCATAGGAGACCCTCCCAGCAGTGAGCGAGGACGCGCGCGGGGGAGCGGATGAGGTCGGGACGGCCGGCGTCGTGGGCGACGAGCGCGACGACAATGACGGCGGTGTAGGTGAGGGCGACCTGGCAGGTGACGGCCGTCCAACCGGAGAGAGGCGGGCGTTGCAGGCGGAAGAACAGGAAGACGCGGCCGAAGAAGCGCTCGATACTGGAGCGCTTGCCCAACTCCTCCTTGGTCCACGTCGGAGGGAGGCAGGAGCGGTCCTTGAGGCGCTTAGGATTGAAGGGGATGACGGCGGTGGCGCCGATGACGGTGTGGATCCAGGCGATGAGCGCGGGCCCCCCATAAGCGGCGTCAAGGCGGACGACGCGTGGCCGGAGGGCATAGAGGGTGACGGCGGCGGCCAGCAGGGGTTTGGCGAAAGGCGCATCGTGGCCGTTGGCCGGGGCGAGGCGGAAGAACACGGGCAAGCCCGAGCCACGACAAAGCAGGGTATGAACGCGGTAGCCGCGCAGGAAGGCGGTGGGATGAGGGGCGGGCGCATGGCCGTGTGGGGCGTCGGGATCGGCGCGGCGCCAGGCCTTGATGGGCGCGCTATCTATAATAAGGTCGCGCGCGCCGATGACGCGCTGGCGGAGCGCCTCCTTGACGGTGAGCACGAAGAGGGTCTCACAGGGCGGGGCGCCGGCGCGGGCCGCGCGCTTCCATTGCGGGGAGGGACAGGGCACCCAGGGCGTGCCGTCGGCGCGGGCCGGCAGGCCGCAGGCGACCGCCAACGCCGGCCAGGCGCGCAGCCAGTCGGACATGGCGCGCGGCGAGAGGCGCCAGAGCGTGCGCAGCAGCGCGATCAACAGCAGCGACTCCTCCGTATAGCGGCGCGGCGCGCCACCCGGCCCCGCGGGCAAGGGCGGGGGGCAGCGGCGTTGGGCTTGTTGGACCGCCAGCCGACACAGCGTGAGCAGATGCAGGCGCGTCACCAGCGTGAGCGCGTCGATGTGCAAGGCAGGACCGCGTTTCGTCAGGGCGCGCTGGTATGCTGGGGGTGGGACCGGAGCCGTGGGTTTGCACGGTGCGGGGACCATGGGCTGACCTCCTTGGCGCGGGGATCACACCGCGCTCTTGAGGTCAGCCTACACGATCTTGGGGTTAGGAAACGCCCTCCGTCAAAACTCATAAGGGGACGTGCGCGCGCGTGACGAGAGAGGGCCGTGGCCGGGTCGGGCGGTGTCCGCGGCGTCAGGGCGGTGGCGCAGGCGCAGGGGCACGCGGTGCCAGAGGGTGGCCGGGGTGGTGGGGGACGGCGGGCGCCGCACCAGATGGACGTGCGTCCGCAGATCCTGGGGCGAGTAGCGCAGGTCCGCGTCCCAGGTGGCGGGGCCAGGGCTGGCGCGCAGGCGCCAGTTGGGGTCGGTGCCCAGGACGGCGACGAGCGCGCGTAAGGCGGCGTCGGAGAGGTCGGTCGCGAGCCAGGCGCGCACCTGGGCGGGGCTGGGCCGGGGATCGAGCGTGGTGGGCATGGGAACCTCCAAATAACGGTGCGGGGCGATCGGTGGCGTACAAGGCCGTCTACTGGTATAGATGTGCGACAGCGGCAAACCTTACGGGGCAATTGGGCGACGTGCGCGCCGGAGCAGGGTGCCCTGACCGCCGGCGTGCGTTTCCCGTGGCGGGCGCGGGGGACGCGCACCTCCTGGGTTAGGGATGCGCGCCCCTGCCGCTCCTCGTCGCTAGCGCGCGCTGTCGTGCCGGCCGGTCTGCGCGACGATGACGACGGAGTCACTCCCTGTGTTCGCTACGCGAAATCCGGGTCATGCACACATTTGATGATGAGGGCGCTGACGTCGCTCAGGGCTGCTGCGAGTGGCGCGACAATCGGCTGGTAGGACGTACCAAAGCCGGGCTACAGGGCTTACTGGCCTCCTCAAACGTGTGTGGGAGGCGGTCTCACTATAGATAGCACTCAGGCTGCCAACCAGTATCATCAAATGTGTGCATGAGCCCGAAATCCGGCCATTCGATACGATCATTCACGGCCACGCTGGGTCGTCATTTCCGATGCGCATGTCATAGTCCTTGCTGCTTGGAAAAAATAATTCGCTGATGTCGTTGTAGAGCCGATAGAAAGCAGGACGAGCATGGCGGCGGTCATCGTATCAAGTGGCCGTAAATTGAGTAGCGTTCACATTTGCAAGGCTATAAGCGACGAGCAAAAAGGGTCGCGGAACTCTGCCAATTCGGCTACCGCAGCCGTTCCGACGACTTCGCCATCGGTATCGAGACTGCGGGAGAGCCGTCATGTGAACCAGTCCACCTGAGCCACGAGGCGCTACTAGCGTACGTCCAGCGCATGACGGCGACGCTGACGGCGCAGGCGTGCAGCGACAGCCTGACCGGCGTGGCCAACCGCCGCGCCTTCGATGAGCGCCTGGCGGAGGAAAGCGCGCGTGGCGCGCGCCTCCAGCATACGTTCGCCGTGGTGCCATACATCCTGCGGCCACCCCTCCGCTGTCTCGGATGTCTCGGAGTTCGTGATGTGGCCCTACCGCCTGCAACGAGGACAGCAAAAGCACGGGAGATGCTTCACCGACGCGGCGACCTGGTAGTAGGGGGTGTACGCCCAAACCCCAGAAATTTCCGTCAAGCCTTCCCGGCGCATGAACTTTCCGTAAAAGAAACGATAATCGGAAAGTTCGAGGAATCTCCTTGAGCAGATAGCCAGAGATGAGGCCCACAGAGGCCCTTGTGCCACCTATCAAAAACCGGAAAGTGTCCGTAGGCAAGAGGGCGCTCGCCATCGCACCCCTCATGGTAGGCCCGCACGAAGCGATCAGGCGGGATAGTGTGTCAGACACGTGCTGGTGCTGACTTGCCTGTGACCACAGGGACTCCGAATCTGTCCCCTGCGGCACGAGATCTCTCAAGGACGGAAATTTCTGGGGTTTGGGCGTACACCCCCAATAAGGCCCCGTCCACGGTATCCTGCGGCCAGCCATACGGCGGGGCCGCGAATTGCTTGCGGATCTCTCCGCCCTTCTTGCCGCTGCCGATGTAGGACAGCACCGCGGCGCACACCAAGTGCTTGTCGACCTCGCCCTGGTAGCCGAGGACGGCGAGCGGACTCTTGTCGCCCTTGCGCGCATGCTCGGCGACTTTGTCCCACTTCGCGCTATCCCCGTCGTCGAAGCGGGGATAGCGGCGGATCAGGGCCGCCTGCGCCGCAGTCAGCACGCCGTCGCGCAGGCCCAGGCCCACGTCGTTGCCACCACCCTGGAACACGCGCGCCCCAGCCAGGATGTCGTCGACGGCCAGGGTGAGGGCGCGCTCGTACTCCTGTTGCCGGGTCTCGATCGCCCCGCGCGCCTCCTGCCCTTCCGGGCTGGTGGGGATGCCGCGCAGGGTTAGGGTCTCCGTCGCCGCTTTGTGGCCCGCCAGCGCGTTCTTGAACTCCTCGCCCGGCCTGCGGGGCAGGAAAACGAAAACCGTCGAGCTCTCCGGCCCCGCCTTCTGTGCGTCAGCGATAACGTCGCGCTCGCTGTCGCTCCAGCCGTCGCGAATCCATACAGGGATGGCGACGCCGGTCGCCGGCGGGGGCGTCGGGCCGAAGAACAGTTCGATCTTGCGCGGTGTCTTGCTCTCACCCTGCAGCAGCAGCTTGTTGATGTCCTTGAGGCGATCCGCACTGGCCAGGCGGAGGCGCTCGGCGCGCTGGACGCCGACGGCACTTTCGTCATTCCGGATCTTGGTCAGGCGGTCCTGGAAGTCGGAGGTCCAGGTGGCGCCCTCGCGCGTCTGGACGCGGTACTCGTCCTCTACCTTGATCAGCGCGCTGGCCTCGACGAGCTCATCCAGCAGGATGGGTAAGCGGCCACGCAGGGCGGCGCCCCCGGCCAGCAGGTCCTCGACCAATAGGTCGGCCAGCATGTCGGGCGTCGCTCGGATGCCCGTGTCGGCCACGCCCTCACGCGGCAGCTTGCCGATGAGGAAGATAAGCGCGCATAGGCGCGCCCGGAGCTCGCCGTCCGCGGTCCCGTCGCGCTGGCGGCCCACGATCTCGTGGACCTCACGCAACAGCACGCCCGATTGCAACATGTTCGAGGACAACTCGTTATACACGAAGTCGGCCGGGACGACGGTCCCCAGCGGCCGCTCGGCCACCGCGCGCACCGCCTCAAAGACGATGCGCAGTTGCGTGCGCAGTTGGCCGGCCGTGCCCGCGCGATCGACGGCCCGCAGCACGCGCTCCCAGAAGCGACGGCGCACGGGAAGGATGGGGTAGTCGGCGGCGAGGATCGGGTCGTCCGCGGCCGAGGGGCGAATCTTGGTCTCGCTCAGTTGCCGACGGATCTCGCCGCTGCTTGTGGCCAGGACCTCTTCAAGTTCGGAAAGGCGCGTCGGCGCCTTGAGCAGCACGATCTGGCGCGTCACCGCCTCCACATCGGTGTCGGACAGCTCGACCGTGACGGTGTAGCGGTCCTTCAGGCGCTGCAACAGCGGCGTGCCGTAGAGCGCCGACTGGCCCGTCGCGACGAAGAGCACGCGGCCAGCAAACTTCTTGCTGCACGCCTCGGTGATCTCCTGGACGGCGTAGCTACGCTCCGCGTTGTCGCCGATGTATTGCTGCACCTCGTCGAGCACCAGGAGCGTGCAGGGCATCTTGTCGTTGACCGCGAGGACCTCGGAGATCGTGTCGAGCGTGTCGGAGATGCTGATGTCCGTGACGTTGGGGAACTGCGTCCGCAACAGCGCGTGGATGCCCGCTTCGTTGGGGGCCAGAGCCGGCTGCGCGACGAGGATGGCCTGCGCCAACACGGGAGACATGTACATGCGGCGCAACTCGGCGTGCAAGTCGCGGCCCGCCGCCTCGACCGCGCCCTTGACCGCGTCGTAGGCATGGATGGACGTGAGCCACAGGACGCACTGCGCGGCGAAGTACTCCTCGGGGAGGCCGACGCTGCGGAACAGCAGGGACAGCAGAGTGAGGCGGATGTTGCCGGCGCCGGCGCCAAGCGTACCCGCCATCGCCTGCAGCCCGCCCGCTTGCCGCCCGGCGATGGACAACTCCTTGAGGGCGTCCCGGATCTCGGTGGGCAGCGTCGCGAGGTCGCGCGCCGAGGTCCCGTCCGGGAAGTGATAGTCGGTCCACAGGTAGCGCAGGACCTTGACCAGGTGGGACTTGCCGCTGCCGTAGAAGCCGCTGACCCAGACCGCCGGTTGCTCCGGGTTGCCCACGTTGCGCAGGTAGGTGTCGAGGATCGTCTGGAGCCCGCGAGCGTACTCGCCCTCGCAGACGAAGGTGCGCAACTCGTAGCGCAGCGTCTCCACGTCGTCGGTCGGCCGGAGGTCGGCGACCGTCGCGACACCGTTGTTCGGGATCGTCGCCTCCAGTGGGTCCTTGGCAAACACATCGCGGTTGAGCGTCACGGCATCAGCCACCCTTCTCGCTAGTAATGGGGACGGCCAGATAGTTCCAGCCGTCCCGCGCGTCCAATAAGCGATAGTTCGAGCCCTCGTACTCGCCGGGGAAGAAGACTAACAGCCGGCCCCGGATGTGTGGCGCGACATCCTCGACGACCTGAGAGACCTTGAGCAGCCCGAAGAGCGAGGCAACACCGAGCACGGCCACGACGGTATCCGCCGTGGTCGTTGGCGCCGTCAACGCCGCGCGCACGCGATCGGCGGTGGCCTGGCGGAAGTCCCCAAGCACCATATCCAGGTCATCCGGCGAGGCGAAATAGCTCTCGCGATACTCCTCGGCCGCGATCCACGCGGCGAACGCGTCGGTCAGGTCGCACAGCGCCCAGCCATGGCCGGCCTCGTGCGTCGCCAGATCGAACAGGGTGACGCGATTACGCAATCGGCGCTCGTCGCGCGGGTCGTAGACCACGAACCAGCACCGCTGGGGTCCCGCCAGATTTCGCTCCCATGGCAGCCGCACGAAGCGACTGTAGGCGCCGACCAACTCCTCGATCTTGCTCACGCGCCCACGCCCTTCCGCGCGTCGAGCAGGTCGGAGAATCCGAGGTCGACGACGTCGCCGATGCGTCGATAGGTGATCCAGCCGTGGCGGCCCGCTTCAAAGGCCAGGCTGTCGAGGACATCGGCCGGCACGTCGAGTAGGGTGGTCCAGTAGGTCTCGAACAGGAATGCCCCGCGCGCCCCGGCCAAATATCCCAGGGCAAGGGCGTAGGCCGCGCTCGCCGGGGTGGCCTGCGCACGAGCGCGGACCTTTGAGCGGTGGCCCCCGAGGTGGCCGGATTGGGTCCACGACGAGGCGGCGTTACGCGCGATCTTCCCGAGCGTGCCGGCGTTGAAAGTGTGCGGCGCGGCCTCGGAGACGGGACGGCTTAGATCCTCGGACGCGATACCCATGCCGAACGGCAGCGGCAGCACCGCCTGGGCGGTGCGCCGCAGGAGGGCGTCACGCGCGTTGGCGCAGAGCGACGCCAACAACGGGCGGGCCGCCGCGTCCTGATCCCACAACAATCGCAGGATGCGGAAGAGGGGCGCCCCGAGATCGAGGGTGTAGAGTTCGATGAGATACCGCGCGGAGGCGCGCCGCGTCGTGGCGCTGCGTTTCAAGAGCACGTTCTCGTCCACAATGGCCGTGCGATAGTCAGCGAGAGAGGCGGTGGCCGGGAGCGCGGCAAGGAGCATCTGCAACTCGGCCACCATGATCGTCCGACTGGTCATGGAGCTACTCGTCCCGTTCCTGAAGCCGACGGCCGTCGGTAGGGCGGGTGGGAGGGGGAGCCGTGTATCCAAGACGACACTCATCATGATGGGCGCACACCATCCGCGCGCGCTATCGCGGCACGATTTTCGTCCACGTCGATGTCGCCCGGACTCACGTCGAGGGCGCGGGCGAGCCGCCGGACGATGGCCGGGCGCGGCCGCACCTTGCCGGCCTCGATGTGATAGACCGTCGAGGTCGATACCTCAGCCGCCGCTGCAAGTTGCTCTTGCGTCAGATGGCGCTCCTCCCGTAATCGGCGGAGTGTAGACACACGACATCCTTTCAGGGCTGCTCACCCTCCACGATATCCCCCACGTCGGACATGATCCTCGCGCCCAACCATTGTCCTGGGAAGTTCCCGATCTGTCAATAGGCTAGTGCCGTATAGCTACTCGCAGTGTCGGGGCCAAACCGGAAAGCTCTCAGGACGTGAGAACCGCGCGTGCTATGGGAGGTCGTCGAACGACGTAATGAAGAGACCGCGCCCCGTTGCCCCGTCGCGCATTCCAATGACGTACCGCCCTTCCGCCGCGAGCACGATCTTATCGAGTTTCCCGCCGGGGTAGTATCCTTCCAGGCGTGGAATCAGCCGCAGCACGTCGGCCCAGGTGAGTTGTGCTTCCGGGAAGCTTGGATTGACGACGGCCAGCGCCGGCCGGTCGAGGTTGGGGAAGGTGCGCCTAAAGTGAGCGTCGTCATCGATCTGGTAATCCGTGCCTCGCTGAGTGTCGCGCACGGCAACCCACCAGTCTTCGTCGGGCTGCTCGGCGAGCGCGCCGTAGACGAGGGAACGGCCGTCGGCGCGCTCTAGGGCGGTGAGCACCTCCTTCATCTGCCGGTAGCGCATACGCTTTGTCCTTTTGCCATCCTCACCGCCACCAGCGCGCGCCTTTCTCCCGCGCGGCAGCGCGGCCTGTGTCGTTAATAGCCTCGCCACACAGCCGGCGCTGGCGCCGGGGAAAGGAGATGCAAGCACGGCTTGTCGTCCCTCCCATCAAAGCAGCGACGGATCGATGGCCTGCGCGGCCGCGACCAACTCGGGCCAGAAGGCCCGCATCGCGCGCACGGGTGGGCTCTCGGGGCCGTGGCGATGCGCGATGTCCCGCAAGCGCTCGGCGATCGGGACCACGATGCCGGATTGCAGGGTAGACGCGTCCACCACGGCCACGATCTGATTGACGATACTGTCCTCATAAGGGTACGGGATGGTCAGGCCGCGCAGCGCGGCCTCGTAACGTGCGCCGGAGTGGTGGGCGATGAGCGCGGCCAGGCGCAGCTCGCCATGGGCCAGCGCGAAGACGGCTCCGTCGAGGGGATGGAAGTCCGTCCCAGTCGTACGCAGCGCGAACACCTTCCCAATGTCGTGGGCCAGCGCGAACACCTCGCACAGCGCCCGCTCGTCGTTGGGCAGGCGCAGGCGCGTCGCGTAGTCACGGGCACGCAGAGCCTCGACGGCGACATGGGGGAGCAACGCGGGACGCTCCCGACATGTATCCAGGACTATGGATCGCCAACCATCAACGTCGATCACGGCAAAACCTCCCCCTGCCGCGTCGCCAAGCGACCTGCTCTTCCTCTCGTGACCCAACGCGGTCCCTCCACGTCATGCCCGCCCACACAGCGCCGCCTGCGGCGGGAGACGGCCCCGCCGATGCGTCGCGCCCCTGCCCCTTCCCCCGTGGCCCCGCCGCGCCCTGTATGGTGAATAAGGGGGAGGGGGGAGTGATGCACGCGCCCGAGGGGAACGTTGGCGCGGTGGCGAAGGGAAGTATCGACGATGCGGCGATCGCGACATTCTTGGCCGGCCTGGCGGCGTCCACGCCCCGGGACATGACGTTCGACGCCCTCGCCCTGGCGACGGTCGTGCGCGACCCGTGGCGGGTGCCGCGGCTGCCCTTGAGCTGGGCCACGTTCGCGGAGACACTGCGGCGCGTGCGGCTGCGGCTGATCGAGGAGGCATGAGCGCACCACCGCCACAGGAACCGCGTCACGGCTGCTCGGGGGCCTGCGCGCGCATGGCGGCGCGGCGGCGCTTCTTGCCCAGGCGCGAGTACTCGTTCTGGCAGGCGCGGCAGCGAGAGAACAAATACACCCGTCCTTGCTGCCGGCGCGTCCCGAAGTCCTCGATGGGACGCGGCCCCTCGCAGCCATGGCAATAGCGCATACCCTCTGGGATCTCGACAAGGGGCGGCAGATGTGCGCGCCCGTTGATGTTCTCAGCCAGGCGCCCCTTGCGTCGCCTATTTCCCTCGGCCTCGCGGCGCATGTTGCGCACGCTCCAGCCGCCTGGCACCCGGTGGTCCCGCTCTACGCTGTACTCCGGTCCCCGCTCCCGCGCCTTCTGTTCCGCTTCCTCGCGTGTCATGCCTCGCCCCCTTCCGCGGTCAGCAACTCGTCGACCTCCTTGATATTCAGCTTGGAGTCGAACTGGTCCAGCTCGTCGAGCGTTGCCCACTCGGCCTCGGCCCGGCGCACCAGTTCGGGATGCAACGCGGCGGCCGTCGCCCGGTCGATCTGGCGCTTGGCGTTGAGCGGGGTCTGCTCCAGTGCGCGGCTATGGACGTGCCCCAGGACCTCGCCGCCGGCCACGGCGATAAGGCGCGGCAACTCGGTTCTCCGAAGCCCCTGCGCGGCCGCGCGGTCCATACGGCCCACACCTCCTCCCGAACAGGTTTTTGGTCACAAATCTGATGTAGGGAGGCTCGCCGTGGTCCTGTATCATTCGTCCCGCCCTCCCGCAGAAGGTCCCCCTGCGGGTGCGGTCGTCGAAGCCTCATCGGTCGGCCTCGGTCGCCGTCCCGCGCCGGGGCGGTAGCCGCCGCGCTGGCCCAGCCGCTCGCGCCGATACGTCTCGATGGCCTCCAGCGTGACCATGTTCAGGCGCGGGTTGATCTGCGCGTAGGCCATGACGCCGCGCTGGATGGCGTTCTTGATCGTCGTGGGCGAGACACCCAACATCTCCGCCGCCTGAGCCGTCGTATACAACGGCTGTCCCTCCTTATTGAACACGCAGGCCCTCCCCTTCCTGCCCTTTATCGTAGCGCATGGGGTGGGCCGGAGGGGAGGTCCGGCCCACACTGACGCGCTGACGCGGGGGCCGGCGCTCGACCGGCCCCCGCGTCGGCCCCGTTAGGCGTCGTCGTCGGTCCCCGACGACGGGGTATCCTCTATGGCGTCGTCCTCGGCTATGCGCTCCTCCTCGGTCACGGTGTCTTGGTCCACATCCTCGCCGTCGTCGGGGTCCTCCTCGGTGGTCTCGTCGTCGCCCGTCGCTGGCTCGGCCGTGATCCCGCTGACGGTGCCGACAGGGGCGAACGTCGGGGGCAGGGGGGCGGGCGGCACGGTGGCGCTGGTCTGGTTGTCAACGCCGGTGAGATTTGACCCAGCAATCGCCAATTTAGCTTGACCCTTATTAGGCCAGATGGCAAAGGCCTCGATCAGCATCTACCAGAGATGAGGGCACACGCCAGGAACGAGCTACTTGAAAAAGATGGGTCAAGCCAAATTGGCGCAGATGGGTCAATTCTACGTCGCCGTGTACATGGTCGCCGGTGTAGAGCTTGAACACAGGATCGGGGCCGGCGCTGTGGTAGTTGTCGGGCTCGTAGTCGCGCGCGGCCTGGGCCTGGCGGATCAGTAGCGCCTCCACCGTCGCCTTGACGAGGCCGAGCGGGTCGAGCGTGCGCAGCCCTTTGATGTGGTCCGCGCTCGGGCGCGTGCTGCCGCCCGCACGCATGAGCGCGCCCGCGTCCACGCCGTGCCGGCGCGCGATCTCGCCCCAATCCTCCTTGTTCAGGCTGACGTGCGAGAGGGAGTACGCGGCCAGCGTCGCCAGGTCGTGGACCCCGATAGAGGGGATCAGGTCCACGGAGCGGCGCACCGCCAGGACGTTGGGCATGTAGTCGGCCTTCTGCGCGAGGCGGCGCGTGCGTGTTTCCTTGCCCTTCTGCGCCGCCGTCTTTTCGGTCGGGGGGGTATAGCCGCCGCCGCCAATGGGGGCGGCGCCGGGCATGACGGCCGGCGCGTTCTTTTGGCGCGCGGCCTCGGCCTCCTCCCACCTGGCTTTGCCCTTGGCGTGCAGCGCGGCGTAGTGGTCGGGCATGAGGCAGAAGCCTTCGTAGTCGCCGTAGGGCGAGCGGTAGGCGGCGAAGGGGCACGCGCGGCACACCGCGTACGTGTCGAAGTAGTTGTCGCCGTACCGGCCGCCCTGGTCGGTGTGCCAGTGGGTCAGGCGCTTGACGAGCCCCGCGTGCAGGCTCGCCGTGGTGCTCGGGTGCGCGTCGCTGTTGACCCCCTTAGCGATGTCCTCGGCCATGGCCTCGATCAGGCGCGGGAAACCCGTGTTGTCCCGATTGCCGTGGGTGTACTCGTGCAGCTTGAGCATCTTGGTCAGGGTGAGCCGGCTGGCGGTGTCGCGCAGATAGAGGTCCTGCGTCGTCGCCGGGAGGTCGCACAGCTTCAAGCGGTCCTTGACCCATTCCTTGCCGCGCCCCAGCTTCTTGGCGATCTGCTCGACCGTGTAGCCTCGGCCGGCGCGCAATTGCGTCAGGCCGCGCGCCTCCTCCATGGGGTGCAGGTCACGCCGCTGGAGGTTTTCCAGCACCGTCGCCTCTAGCGCCGTGTCCTCGGTCAGGTCGTGGCGCATGATGGCCGCGATGGTGCGCCGCTTGAGCACGTCCCTGATGGCGCGCAGGCGGCGCTCGCCGGCC
>JAABUV010007154.1_pt1 | contig 11834 bp, 11 predicted proteins | sample 5559971 | NCBI WGS metagenome assembly JAABUV01 (sample SAMN10711881, study PRJNA513362) | rock metagenome | isolation source: Antarctica rocks | place: Antarctica: Victoria Land, Knobhead nord | collected 2015-12-19
CCCAGAGCCCACTCGGGGTGCCAAAATCGGTTCTGGAGCCGATTCAGCGGCCCAAAAGGATGAATATGCAGCTAAATATGGCCGAACTGATTAGACAGAAATGCTCATGAATAATCCAGGCTAGAGGCCGCTCTCGGCTCCTACGGCCTCTTAAGAAAGGAACTCTCACCAGGGGTAGAGCTCAGGCTCCCCGTCAGCTTCACCAAAACGGACGAAGACCCAGATTACGGCAAGTAAGCCGCCAAAGTGACAGCAGGATGTCCCCTACGCGGCCCTCTTTCTTGACAGAATCCTATCACTGTCCCTATTATAGGACTATACCAAGCGGTTGGGCTATGCGTTTGGATAGGGGGAGATCGATGACAGCGCCGCGCGCCCAATTGAAGGACGTGGCCACGCGGGCCGGCGTTTCCATCTCGACGGTGTCACGCGTCGTGCGTGGCGACCGCTCACGCCCCGTCGAGGCGGCAACGGAGGAGCGTATCCGCGCGGCCGTGCGCGAGTTGGGCTACCGTCCCAACCTGGCGGCACGATCGCTGGCGCGCGGGGAGGTGGCGTCGACCAATCGCACGCGTGAGATTGGCGTGGTGCTCGGCACCACGACCTACAAATATTCAGACCCCTTCTTCTCGCGTGTCATCGACGGCATCGACGCCGAGATCCTGGGCGCGCGGCGGCATCTGTGCTTTATTTACTCCGTTTCCGACCTAGACGACGAGCGTCTGCTTGGTGAGATGATGCGGCCGGACGTCGTCGGCGGGCTGATCGGGGTGGCGCTCCGCGCCGCAACGCTGGCCCGGCTGGTCGCCACGGGCGTCACACCCATCGTCGTGGTCGAGGGACCGGAGCCGGCGCGCGGCGTCGATTTCGTGTCATGCGACAAGGAGGGCGCGATCGGGCAGCTCATGACCCACCTCTGGAGCTTGGGGCACCGTCGCTTTGCCTACCTCGGCACAGCGGACGAGGAGCGCGCCCGCCGCTACCGCACCTGGTTGGCGCTGGCCGGCGCCGACTCCGCGCCGATCGTCGAGACAAACGGTGGATGGGATATGGACGCGGGCTATGCGGCGATGCAGCGGCTGCTGCGCACGCCGCGCGTGACCTGGCCGTCCGCGGTCGTCGCCGCCTGCGACAGCATCGCGGTGGGGGCGTTGCGCGCGGCGCGCGAGGGCAGCGTGCGTATCCCGGACGATCTGGCGCTTGTCGGTTTCGACGACACGATGGGCGCCTTTACACACCCGCCGCTTACCACGGTTGCGGTGCAACGCGAACAATTAGGGCGTCTGGCCGTCCGGCGCCTGATCGAGCGGCAGCGCTACCCGGATGAGCCCCCGATGCGAACCGTCGAGGCGACGGAGTTGGTTGTGCGGGAGTCATGTGGAACGCAGCGGGGATCGCTCCAGGGGCCCCGGCCGTCGCCAGGGCAGGAGGAAAGGGGGTCTGTGACATAGAGACAGGCCGCCGTTTGACCCGCACACTCCGCGATGCCCCCTCATCTTATCCCTATCAGCGGACAAAGGAGCGAACACATGGTCACAATCAAGACGTGGCGCCTGCCCGCATGGAGTGCAGTTGCGGCCGTATGCGCCTCGCTGTTCTTCCCCGCGATGCTCGTCCACCAGCACGTCCGCGCCGCCGGTCCGAGCGGTACCATCACCTGGGCCGTTCCGGCCGACCCGAATGAACTCAAGGCGGTGCGTCTACAGATTTCCCTCTTCCACACCATGCATCCCACCATCACCGTCAAGCTGATCCAGATCCCCAATAACCTGGACTACGACACAAAGGTGGCCACGCTCATCGCCGGCGGGGCCCCGCCCGATATCTATGCCTCGGGCGACGTCATCCTCCCCACGCTCTTTACGAAGGGCTATGCCAAGGACCTGACCCCGTATATCAAGCGCGACCATTATAACACGAGCGACTTTTTCCAGGAAGAGTTTCGCTATTTCAAGTACAAGGGCGATGTCTACGCCCTCAGCGACAACTGGGACACCCAGGTTATGTATTACAACAAGGACCTGTTCCGCCAGGCCCACCTGTCGTTTCCCACTGCCAACTGGACGTGGTCCGATTTTCGCAACGCGGCCAGGCGTCTGACCAGCGGGACCGGGACCAAGAAGGTCTACGGCGCCGTGTTCCAAACGTGGTTCGCACCGCTGTATAGTCTGATCTGGTCGAATGGCGGCGACGTGTTCTCCAAAGACGGCAAGAGCACGCTGTTGAACCAACCGGCCGCCGTGCAGTCGATCCAGTGGGTGGCCGACCTGATCAACAAGGACAAGGTCGCGCCCACGACGTCGGTGATGGGCTCGACGGGCCCCGACCTGCTGTTCATGAGTGGGCGCGTTGGCATGTTGGTGAGCGCGGGGCGGTGGGATGCCGCCGAGTTCGTGGCGCCGGGCGGCATCAGCAAGTTCGGCTGGGCGGCCGCGCCCTTGCCCAAAGGGACGCACGGCCGGGCCAACTTCTTCCACCTGGCCGCCTGGATCATCGCGGGCAACGCGAAGAACCCGGATGCCGCCTGGGAGTTCCTCAAGTTCATCGTGAGCCCACGGGGTATCGCGATCGCGGCCTCGTACGAGCAGGGTATCCCGTCGCGCAACGCGTTGGCCCATGTTAAGACGTTCCTGAGCGACCCCACCAACGAGAAGTTCGACCTCGTGCAGCCCTGGATCACGTCGCTGCCCACGGTTCGTCTACCTACCGAGATCGTCAACTTCAAGCAGGCGCAGTCGCTGATCGACTCCGCGCTCGATCCCGTGTGGCGGGGCCGCACAACGGCCAAGGCAGGGATGGACGCGCTTGCGCCGAAGCTCAACGCCGAGCTCAAGAGTTCGCAATAGAACGTCGTCGCGGCATAGACGTGGATATGTAGGGGTCTGGCTTATCCCGGGTGCCCTGTCCAATCTGAGCGGTTGATTCGGAGAAATGGAGGTAGGCAGCATGGCTCAACGACTAGAGGTCGCGCGCGGAGCGCAGGCGCTCACGCGGAGGCAGCGGATGCGGCGGCGAGACCTTGCCGCCTACCTCTTCCTCCTGCCGGGATTGATCCATTTCATCGTGTTCGTCTTGTTCGCCGTGCTGGCCTCGCTAGGCCTGAGCTTTACGCGCTGGGATCTCCTCAGCCGGCCGGTCTTCATCGGCGTGCAAAACTTCGTGGATATGGTGCATGACGACCTGTTCTGGAATGCCCTGCGCGTGACCTTTCTCTACGTCCTGCTCTCCCTCCCGGCCGGCGTAGTCCTAGCGCTCGGCCTCGCACTGGCCATGAACCAGAAACTGCGCGGGATCAGCTTCTTTCGCGCCTGCTATTTCATTCCGGTGGTGTCGTCGATGGTCGCGGTCGCGATGGTGTGGCGCTGGATCTACCAGCCCGATTTCGGCCTGCTCAACTACCTGCTCTCCCTCGTCGGCATCACGGGGCCCGATTGGCTGGGCGACGACCGCTTGACCATGCCCTCACTGGCCGTTCTCTCGATTTGGAAGGGCCTGGGCTTCAATATGGTGCTGTTCTTGGCTGGCCTGCAAGGCATCCCGCGGTCACTCTACGAGGCCGCAGCTATCGACGGGGCCGGGCGCTGGGCACAATTCCGCCACGTCACCTGGCCGCTGCTGACACCCACGACGTTCTTCGTCGTCGTGCTCGGGATCATCGGCTCGTTCCAGGCCTTCGACCAGGTGGTCCTGATGACCAACGGCGGCCCCGGCGACGCCTCGCGCGTCTACACCTTCTACCTGTATACCAAGGCCTTCCGCGACCACGCCATGGGCTACGCCGCGGCGCTGGCCTGGGTCCTGTTTGCTATCATCGCCGCGGTCACCTATGTCCAGATCCGCTTCCTGGGCCACCGCGTGAACTACGAGGTAAGCTAATGGCTGTACATGTGTCGCCGTCCGTCTTGCCGGTTCAGCCTCGCACCTGGACGTGGAGGCAGGCCCGTCGCATCATCCTGCGCACCCTCGTGTATGTCGTGATGAGCCTTGGCGCGGTGATCGCGTTGCTACCGTTCCTATGGATGGTGTCGACCTCGCTCAAAGACGTGCAAGACGTGGTCACTCTGCCGCCGCAGTGGATTCCCAACCCGCCGGTGACGCACACCTATCCCGACGTGTGGAACGAGCTGCCGTTCGTGAACTTCTTCATCAATTCCACCTACATTACCCTGTCCAGCGTGGTCGGCCAACTCCTGGTGTGCTCGCTCAGCGCCTACGCGTTCGCGCGGCTGGAGTTTCGCGGCCGCGACAAGTTGTTCTACCTCTACCTGGCCACGATGATGATCCCCGGGCAGGTCACACTGATCCCGGCGTTCATATTGATGGGCTGGCTACACTGGATCGACACGGCGTGGGCGCTGATTGTACCGGGACTAGGCAGCGCCTTCGGCATCTTCCTACTGCGCCAGTTCTTCCTGACTATCCCGCGTGAGCTGGAGGACGCGGCCAAGATCGACGGCTATGGCCTGTTCGGGATCTACTGGCGCATTATCCTGCCGCTCTCCAAGCCCGCCCTGGCCACGCTGGCCGTCTTCACGTTCCTGGGGAGCTGGAACGACTTCCTGTGGCCATTTGTGGTGATCAATACGCCCGAGAATATGACCTTGCCCGTTGGCCTCTCCTTCCTGCAACAGAACTATACGACGCAGTGGCCGCAATTGATGGCCGGGAGCACGATGTCGCTGATCCCGGTCGTCATTGTGTTCCTACTGGCGCAGCGGTATTTCGTGGAAGGGATCACCATGACGGGCTTGAAAGGCTAAGAGTAGCCGGCGCCAAGCGAGCGGCGCCCTCAGCCTGTAGAGTTGTTGGCTCGGCACAGATAGCGGCCACAGGGAGCGACCAAGGAAGTATGAGATGCCACGAGAGTTAGTGTTTGACCGAGCGTCACAGCGATTCGCCGTCCGCGCCGTCGATCTGCCACCTCTTGCACCGAACCAAGCGCAGGTCCGGATCGAGCTGGCGACGCCCAAGCACGGGACCGAGTCGCACGCATGGGGGAGGCCGGTCAACCGTGGCCGCCGCTGGGATCCCGAGCGCCGCATCTTTCTCGATCCTCCGGCAGATAGACCAGTACCCGCGGGTACGCTGGGCGTGGGCAATATGGCCGTCGGCATGGTCACGCGCATCGGAGCCGCGGTGGAGACACTCAAACCCGGCGACCGCGTGTACGGATACATGCCAGTGCGCGAGCTTCATCAGACGGCAGCCGCACAGGTGCGTCTGCTGCCCGACGGGTTGACGCCACACGCGGCGGTATGCGTGGATCCAGCGCATGTCGCCTTCGTCGCGGTCCGCGACGGCAAGGTGCGCCTGGGCGACTGCGTCGCCGTGTTCGGATTGGGGGCAATCGGTCTACTTGCAGTGCAGGCGGCCCGCGGCGCGGGGGCTGACCGCGTGGTCGCGGTCGACCTGCTGCCGGAACGGCGCGCACGGGCGCTCCGTATGGGTGCCGACGCGGTGTTCGACCCGCGTGACGGCGACGTCGCCCTGGCGATCAAGGATGCCACCGAACGGCGCGGCGTCGACGTGGCGATCGAGACCTCGGGGGCTGATCGGGCCGTCCACGACGCGATCCGCTGCATCATGCAGTGCGGGACGGTCGTCGGCGTGGGCTGGGGCAGCGGGAGCGGCGAAGGGCTCTATTTGGGTGAAGAGTTCCACGTCAACCGGCCCACCATCGTGGCCAGCCAAGCCAGCTCCTATTGGGGTAACCCCGATCGCGACCACCCACTGTGGGACGAGCAGCGCGCTCAACTCGTCTGTGCCGCGTTGTTCCGTCGCGGCACGTTCACGCCGGATGGGGTGCTCGACCCCATCGTCTCGCTCGACGAGGCGCCGGAGGTCATGCAGGCCATCCGGGAGAGCCCCGGTCGCGTGCTCAAGGTGGGCATACGCCTGAATACATAGCAACGATGAGGAGACTAGCCGTGCCCGCGTTTCACCTCGCCTGTCAGGATCATCTCCCCGCCGGCGACACCCTGATCAATCGCCTCACCAACCTGCGCCGCTACGGCTTCGACGCGGTCGAGCTCCTGGGCTACGGCCTGCTCGACCGTTTGCCGGCCACCCGCGCGGCGTTAGAGGAGACCGGCGTGCCCGTCGCCGCGATCTGCGCGGGCTTCGAGGGCAGCCTGGTCCACCCCGAGCCGGTGCAGCGCCGCCTCGCGGTCGACGGGATCAAGCGCCTCCTCGACGTGGCCGAGGACGTCGGCGCCAACGGGCTGATCATCGCCGCCGACTACGGCGTCCCGCCACTGCCCGACCTACGCCCGGCGGTCGATACGACGACGCTGCTGCATGACCTGCTACTGGCCGGACTACAAGAGATCGGCGCGCACCTACAGGGGATGCGCACGGCTCTGTTGGTCGAGCCGCTTAACCGCTACGAGTCGCGCGCCCTGCGGCAGACGGCGCCGGCGGTGCGCCTATGCGAGGAATCCGGCTCGGCCAACATCAAAGTGCTGTACGACATCTTCCATATGTCGATCGAGGAGAGCAATCCGATCGCGGCGGTACAGGCCGCAGGCGCGCGCCTGGGTCATGTCCATCTGGCCGACTCCAACCGCCAGTTGCCAGGCCACGGGCATACGGACGTCCGGGCGTTCCTGAGAGCGCTAGACGCTATGGGGTTCAGCGGCGCCGCGGCGCTGGAGTGCGGGGTCCCCGGTGATCCCAACGAGCTGCTGCCTGCCTGTGTCGCCTTCCTGCGCGACGCGGCCGGCATCGCGTGAGGTGGCCCAGTGTTACGGACGCTATCACCAGCCGCAATCTGACGTCGGTCGTAAGATTTATATGGCGATGGACGCGACCGCATCCGGCTCCGATGTGGAGCCGCCCGAGGTCTTGGCGCCCTGAGAAATCACAAGGAGACGCCTCGCCCCCGCGTCGAGCGCGAACGCGTTGGGGCCGGGGTCAACGGTCAGGGTGCGTGCCCGGCGCCCGGTCCGCGCGTCGAACACCGCGACGGCTCCGTACGCCCCGATGACCCCCTCGTTCCCATAGTGGCGCACGTCGACCTGGGCCGAAATACTGTAACGTGGACAGATACGGTAGCGGCATGCCGTTGCTTGCGCCAGGACTATGAGCAACCGTAGGCGCGGCAGAGAGTCTCTCATCGGCTACCATGATGACGCCGAACACAACTGGATATTTATACAGAGCGCGTTCGTCTTCCCAAGCAACGGCACGTTCCGCCGCGCGTTTATGTCCATTGTATCGATGCCGCTACCAGGTCCTCTCGTCGACTGGACCGAATGAATGCGAATGGGGTGTGGCATGCGCCATAGCACTACTTTGGCGACTTCCAAAATCGCCAGTCACATTGACCAGTTAGCAGCGCAATTAACGGTGGTTGTGCGGTTCACCGTACCTCACAACCAGCTACTATGTCCGGACGTTGAGCTGGGAAAATGGCATCACGCCAGAGTAGTGTTAGTACGGCGCGCTATGGCTGTAGGCCCAGTACACGTAGACGACGATCACGGCGAGCATGACCGGATAGGTCCACCGGTCCAGGCGCTTACTGAACAGTCCGATCGCGGCGAAGGCGAAAAGCAGGTAGAGGACTTGAGTTGGCATGTAAGATTCTTTAGGCGCGACTGCCCGGCCACCAGCCCGGCAGCGCGGAGCGCTGCCCGTTGAGGACGACGCCGCGCGGCGCATGGTCCCCCAGGCGGCTGATCGCTTCACGGACCACGCCCGTCGGCGTCACGCCCGCGCGGACCACCAGCACGACCGCGTCGGTCGCGCTTGCTGCCTAGACGCTGTAGCTGCTATTGATGATGGGCGGCAGATCCACCACGACGCCGCCGCGCAACCCCGGTGTCTTGCGGAAAGGGTCGGTCAACGGCAACTGCGTGAGCAGGCGCGCTGCGTCGGGACCCGGCGCGCCCGTGGTGATAATCGACAAACGGTCGGACACGCCCCACAGCACCTCGATCAGCGTCATCTCGCCCCGCAGCACCTCACACAGCCCCGGCGAGGAGGCGATGTCGACGTGGAGGGCCAAGGATGGACGCTCCAGATCGGCTTCGACGAGCGTTACCGGCTGGCCCAAATCGGCCACGAGCGTTTGCGCCAGCCCCAGGGAGACCGTCGTGCGCCCTTCACCACTGATGGCGCTGGTGATCCCGATGACGACGAGCTCGGGGTCGAGCGGCAGGTCCAGCGATACGTACAACTGGCGGAAGATCTCGGGCGATAGCATATCTGGACATGGAGTGCGCGGCTGGACTATCCGCTGTGACAGCTTCGACATATACCTTCCCATCTATCGTGCGTTGCCCACGGAACGGGCCGGCGGCAGCGCGCGGCGGCCTGTCGGTTGTGCGACCCCCTGACGGCTAGTCAGAGCCGGCTTGTGGGGGATGACCGTCAGGGTCGGGAACGCGAGTAGTTCCGCGGCGTCGTCGGCGAAGCGCAGGCTGCGATCGAGCAAGGTCCGTCCGACCAAGAACCCACCACCGAGGACGAGGCCGACGACCAGCCCGAGGGCGCTGTCCAACAGGATCTGTTTCTTGTTCGACGTGACGACGGTCCCGGCGCCATCGACCACCTTGAACACGCTCTGTGGAGTCGCGGACATCTGGATCTGGGCGTCGTTGATCTTCTGCTGCAGATCCGTCACGGTTTTTTCGTCGTTCTGCACTTGAAGCACCAAGGTGGCCAGAGTTGGATCGCCTACTTGAGCCGCCTGGACGTCGTTCAGGTGAAGGTTGACGCGGTTCATATATCTGTGCAGTGTGATGGTATCGTTGTATAGTTGCTGCCGCGCGGCATGCGCCTGGCTGTTGTAGGTCGCGCGCATCGTAACGTTGGTCTGCTGGTTCAACGCCTGGGCCTGGTTGAGCGCGTTGGTGATGAAGCTGTTCACGACGTCGACGCCGAGCGCGGGATCCTTCGTGCTGTACGACACACTGATGAGATTGTTGCCGCGTGGAAGGATCTGCAGGTTCGTCGATACGTCGGTCACGGCCTGTTTGTAGGCGTCCGCATTCTTGCTCGTGGCGATACGCTGCCGGTAGGCGGGGCTACCGTTGATGACAGAGCTGTCGAACATACCCGTCTGCAAGAGTTGGCTGAGCGCCCCAGCCTCGTTCTGCGCGGCCGTATTCCACTGGTTGTAGCCGTCCATCTGACTGACGACGGACTGGCTAACCCAGATGTCGGCGGTCGTGACGGTTGTCTTGGGTGTGCCGCGCGCCAGCACAAGGGCGGCGAGCGGGAGGATCAGGATGGGCAACAAGACCAATGGCCAGTAGCGAAAGAAGGTATCGGCGTAGCGTTTCATCGGATCACATCATCCATAAAAGTCTGTCGGCGGGGACTCCGGCTGTCAAGCCGGAGCGGACGCCGACCCATCCTTTCTGCTCGTCGGTGGTATCATGAAAGAACTAGGGCCTGTGAGAACTGGACATCTCTGGGTGCTGTGAGCAGGAACCTGGCAAAGCCCGAACGATCGTTGCTCACGTAAGATGTCCGCGTCGTCAGGTATTTTATCCGCTGGGGCACAGCGGTCGAGCGTTAACGTCAGCGGATACGCTATGCGTAGAGCTTGAGAAGCCCCCGGATTAATCCAGGGGAGTTGTCACCTTGTTCATACACTAAGTATTGGCATGGCCATCGTCGATAGGTGGCCCTAACGTTTCGATGCAGGCGCCTGCATGCTTTGTCGCCCCGAGGGGCGACGGTGGCAGAGTGCGACACACGACCATCAGATGAGTACATGCGTACACGCACGACACAATCGCCGCGCGTCTGGCGCTCACCGAACGTCGGGTTGAGCCGACGCGGCCGGACCACAACCATCGCGCGTACGTCCATAGGTCCTCCGTCGGTTTCCACGTCCTCACGCACCCGTCGTGTCCGGCCTCCGGCCCATAAACGGCGCCTGGCGCTCACGATCCTCTGTGTCCAGGTGACCCATCGCCGCGGTCCCATCACCGGCGCCGTTTCCCTCCCGCGGGTCGGATATCGACGCGGCGGCACGCCGCACGCGGACGTATGGACGTGGGGCCGCGACCGACCGCTCGACGTCGTCGGCGACGTGGTGGCCGGTCCCCTGCGCCGGCGTCTCCACGACCGCGCGGCGTAGCGTGTGCAACAAGGTGGTGAGCTGTAGCACACCTTCGCGCAGACCCTCGACCTCCTGTTGGCCGGGCGCGCTCAATTCGTCGGCGCGCGCCAGCACCATCTCGCTGTAGGCCAGCGCGCCCGACAGCGGCTGTGCGAACTCTCGCGCGACCGCGTGGGCCACACGGATCACGGCCGCGTTCTCGGCGGCCAGGGCCTCGGCGCGCTGGCGCCGCGCCTCCTCTTCCCGGCGGCGGCACTCGGCCGCGGCGAGCGCCCGCTCAGTCCGGACGCGGACAATGTGGGTCAAGGCGCCGACGATGAGGGCCAGGACGACGAGTTCGGCGATGTCCAACCGGCCGAAGGAGTGCCAGCGCCGGCCGATAAAGAGCCGGTCCAGGACTTTGGTGAGGCCGAAGAGGGCGACGGGGAGGGTGGCGCACAGCCAGTACAGGATGTTCCCGCGCTCGTGCGTCCACGCGGATCGCCACCAGGCGCCCACAGCGCGCGTCTCCGTGTGCGGCATGGCCCTGTGTCCTGTTGAGCGGCGGGGGCGCGCTCGCCACGCACGACCGTACTGGCCCCTCACCGCGATCAGCGGTGACCGTGGCCTAGGCGCATCCGCCGACGATACCGGGATACTCATCTGCTCCTGCTCCTTTTTCCTTGTCCTTGTCCTGTACGAGGGCGTGCCAGCCCATGCCCCCGTTGGACGGGCGCGTGGTGATAGGCGCCGGCCACAGAAGCGACCATCGCCAGGGGCAGGACACGCCCCGGTCCAGCGCGTGTCCAGGCAGTGGCGACAGAGCCCGCGGTCGCCGACGGCGACGAGCACGTCGATGACGATGAGGCTCCTGTCCATCAGTATCGACACGCCGGATCAGGAAAGGCGCAGGGTAACCTCAGAACAGGGTAAGAATGTCGAGGGAGGGGCAAAACAGGCGGCACGATGCGAGGCCAGTAATAGGAGGCCAGTATAGATGGTCAGATACAGAGTAATGTACCCCATGGCTGAAGCCAGGGGCTTTCAGGAGCCCTGCGAGCGGGGTGGTCCAAGCAACACACCCATGGACCACGAGGCCGCATGACAACAGGACGCATCCCGCCGCCCGAAGGTGTACGGCCCCATCAGACACGAGCCCAGGCCCTTGCGGCCTCCGCTGAGGCGCCGCCTGGCGGGTTCTCCCCGCTTATCATGCCCCTCGTCCGAGCGTCGCCTCAGCGGAGGCCGGACGGTCAACGCCAACGCCCGCACGAAACGGTGTTCCAGCCAGAGGTCTCTGGCTTGTGCCTTTGCGGATCGTTCTCTCTTTTATCACGGATCGCCTGGTTGATGTCGGCGCTGTGCCGCTCGCCTCAGCGGAGGCGCGGCCCCTCGCCCGAGGGGCCTCCCCTTCGGGGGCCCGATTCCTCCCCACGCCTGAAGGCGGAGGTCTCCTGGGAGATTTTAGATGAGAATCCGCGGGCGATGATGGCGCTCAGGTGATGGCCCGCCTGTCTCACACAGTATCTGACAGGCGATAGCTTCTCTATGGCGCTCGTCGATGGACGGATCAGATGCGCGCTGGTGGCAACAATAGGGTGGCCGTGGTCCCCTCGCCAACCGCACTTGTGAGCGTGAGCGTCCCTTTATGCGCGGTCGCGATGCCTTGCGCGATGGATAAGGACTCGTGCCACAATAACCTGAACAAAAGGAGCTAATCGGCTATACTCCAGAGATGGATGAGCAAGGAGTCCTGGCGTGCAAGCTGGCGTCGATCCTG
>JAABUV010007155.1_pt1 | contig 11833 bp, 11 predicted proteins | sample 5559971 | NCBI WGS metagenome assembly JAABUV01 (sample SAMN10711881, study PRJNA513362) | rock metagenome | isolation source: Antarctica rocks | place: Antarctica: Victoria Land, Knobhead nord | collected 2015-12-19
ACACCCTGGCAGGTTTTTTACCTCGAGCCGGCTCGGCGCAGACACGCGCAGCTGTGGGCCACGGCGGCTCACCTGCGCCGTTATGCGCGGCGTAGCCAGGCTTTCAGCCGCCGCCGCGGGTGGGCAATGCTCTGCCGCCGCATGCAGGACTCCGTGGCAAGCGCGCGCGCGCTGAGCGTGCCGCCGCCGCACGACGGCGCGCCGTACCGGCGCAACAGCGGGTGCGCCGGCGGGCCGCCGCCGCCCGGGCGCACCGGCAGCAGCTACGGCCGCAGCGGTGGCGGCGAGACGCGGTCGCGCTTCGTCAACGCGGCCATGTGCGCGGCGCTCCCCCGCGCCTCATACGTGCGGCCGGATGGGGCCTTTTGCACAGGCCGTCGCCGGGTGCCAGTGCGTGGCGCCGCTTGCTCGGGTCATGTTGTCTAGCACAGCAGCAGAGGGCACTTGGGCAATTGTCATGCGAGGCTTTTGCAGCTGCTGGCCTTGAGCGGCTCTGCCGGCCCCGGCATTGCGCGGGCGCGTCTGGGCGCTGCACGGCGTCGTGCACGGCGCTTCAGGCTCCGGCGTATTGCGGATGCTCCAGCTGCCTGCGTGCTCGCACCAAGCGCACCAAAGCTTAGTATTAGCTGGCATCAGCGCATGCAACGTCCGCCTGCCCAAGCGTGGCGCTGGCCAGGCGGGACGCGGCAGCTGGGGGAGCCCCGCCATTCACGGGCGATTGCACGGCGCATCGGTCAACGCCGTGCCTCGCTGCGCGCGCAGGTCGGCCGGCCGGCAGGCCACGCGCAGCTGGGAGTCGCCGCAGGGCGCCGCCTCGGCCGATGAGGCGCTGCGCCGCGCTGTGCGCGCGGACCCGTCCACGCAGCAGGCCTGGCGCGAGGCCAACGGCGGCCCCGGCCCCAGCCCCGCCCCGATGCACATCAGCTACGCGCCGGGCGGCTACGGCCCGGGCGGCTACGCGCCCGGCGCCGGGGTCGGGCCGGGGTTTATGGCAAACCCTTCAGGGTTTGCCAGCAGCCAGGGCGCCAGCCGCAGCGCGAGCCGCTCGTCCAGCGGCGCCGTGCACGCCGGCGGGTCGCCGAACCGGCAGGGCAGCGGCGGGCTGGCGGCCGACGCGGGCGGCCGCGCCGGCAGCGGATTTAGCGGCGGCCGCTCAGGCAGTGGCTTCAGCGGCGGCCTCCTGGGGCGCGGCTCAGGTGCGGGAGCCTGTCCCGTGCGTGCGCCTGCGGCCTGCGCTGCCTCCAGGCCTGTCAGCGCTGGCAGGCCCTGCCGTGTGCACTCTCCCTGTCGTGACATGCCCCCGCCCTGATGCCTGGCCATAACTCTACTTTGCGCTGCAGGGCTGCGCAGCGCCAGCGGGCCGCTGACGCAGGCGCTGGCGGCGGCGGCGGCGCCGGGCGGCGCGCACGCGCCGCCGCCAGCGCGGCGGTCCGACCAGAACGGCTGGCCGCTGGGCGGGGCCAACAACCCGCCGCCGCCGCCGCCGCCGCCGCCCCCGATGCCGCAGCAGCAGGTAGGCCCAGCGCCCGCGGCAATTTGTACCGGGCGCAGCACTTCTTTGGCACATACCTTTGCCCGTCACTGTGCGGGAGGAATGTGCGGGAGGAACTCACTTCGCACTACCTGATCCCAGTTGGGTCATTACTTATGGGTGCAACCCCATCCAGTCAGTAACACCCGCAGCCCACGACAGCGGTGTGCGCTGCGGGGTTTTGCACGAGCGCCACGCGCTCCGCCGCTGAGCCGCGCGCGCCGTGCGCGCAGGTCCCTTACATGGTGCCGTACGGTGGCCCGGGCTTTGTGGTGCTGCCCAACGGCGGCGGCCTGCACCCCGCGCCGCCGCCGCCGTACATGTACGGGTACCCCATGCCGGTTCCGAGCGCGCACCAGCCGGGCGTCGTCCTCGCCGGGGGCCCTGGTGCGCGCTGGGGGGCGGCCGTCGCTCTCCTGTCAATGCAGGGTGACCGGGAGGCCGCCGTGGGCTCGCCATGCATCGTCGCCGCTGCTGCCATGCACCGACAGGCGCATGGCTGCGCCTGCGGCCGGGGAGAGCCTTCCGGCTTGTGGCTGTCCTTTGATGTGCACGGAGGTACGTATCCTGCGAACCGAGGCGAGCCCGTGTGGCAGCCGCAAGGCTGGGCTCAAGCTGTGCATGGCCGACTCCGAGGCGGCGGCCCCGGCCTGGTTGCTGCAGGTCGCAAGCCGCACCGAGGGGCCACATAGGCAAGAGCGGTGCGGCCGGCGCGCAGGCCACGGCAAGGGCGGCGCGCCATTTGCGGGCCCGATGTTGTACCATGTCCCGGGGGCGCCCCCGCCCCCGGGGGCCCTGCCGGGCCCGGGCGGCGCGCCGCACGGCTGGGCGGCGCTGCCGCTGCCGGCAGGCGCGCCGTGGCTGTACCCGCACAGCGGCGTGTACGGCGGGCCGGCGCCGCCGGCGCCGCCGCCAGAGCAGGGCATGGGCCTGGGGCTGGCGCCGCGCGGCGGCCGCGGGCCCGGCGGGCACCTGGGCGGCCTGGCGGACATGAGCCGCGCGGGCTCGCTGCCCTGGCCGCCCACATCCAGCGGCGCCACGCATGGCAGCGGTGCGCGTAGGGCCCCGGCCCGCTGCTCTCCGACTCTCCCATGCCCTACTTGCACTGCACTGTGCCGCGGAGCCACCAGGTCATGTCTGATGTCGCTGCGTACAGAAGTGGGTGGCTGAACAGCACAGTTGCCTCGCGGCTGGCGTGCCTGCATGCGAGGCCCCTCCTCTGATGGTCCTAGGAAGAACAGTGCTTGGTCCTAGAGACACTAGTGAACACACTCTGTTCCTGACCTGGGCAGCCATGACGGGCGTGGGCGTCCGCATTCACGAACGCGCCATGCCGGGTCACTCGTCGTGCAGTCTCTTGACATTCTGTCTCTTGAATGTCTACATGTATTGAATGTGCGGGGGGCTTGCCGCAGGTCTGACGGGCGTTGACATCCGCGAGCACGAGCGCGCCGTGCCGGGGCACCGCTCCACGCCCAGCGACCTGGGCCGCGACGCGCTGCGCAGCGGCGCGGGCGCGGCGGCCGCCGCAGCGGCCGCCGCGGCGGCCGCGCGCTGCGACGCGGTCGCGCTGCCGTTCTGCGCGGTCACGGGCGCCATGTACGGGGAGCCCGACGCGCCCGCCGCCGCCCTGCCCTCCCGTGCGCCCCCGCGCGCCGGCCAGCCCGTCGCGCCGCCCATGCCGTTGAGGGCGTGGCCAGGGTTGAGCAGGGTCTGCTTGCCAGCCGGTGCTCGCGCGCTTGCAACCAACCAGCCTGCGCACTGTCAAGACTATTTTACAACAGGAAGTAAGTGAGCACAAACCGGCGTGCTGTTTGTGCGCCAATCCTATTTTTTCGGTTTGCGCATGCATCGCAGGCGGCTGCTTCCTCCCACAATCGTCTGTGCTGACTGGGATGACTCGAGGCGCTGTCACCAAGTCTGTCCAAGCGATCTGAGGCGTGCTGACTTGGCCCTGCGCGGCGCGCGCGCCAGTGCGCGAGAATGGCCTGGAGGGCGGCAGCACCGGCGCGAGCGTGCCGGCGTCGCCCGGCGGCGGCGCCCCGGACGGCAAGCCCGACGACGCGCGCGCGGCCGACGGCGCGGCGTCCAAGCCGCCTCCGTGCGACGGGATGGCGCCCGAGGGCGCGGAGGCCGAGGGCGCGGAGCGCGACGGGGCGGCTGTGGACGCGGGGGACGGCGAGGGCGAGGGCGAGGCCGGCCAGCCGGCCAAGCCCGTGGCGACGCTGTACGTGGGCAACCTGCCGCCGCAGGCGAACGAGTACCACCTGACGGCCATCTTCTTCCACTTTGGGCCCATCCAGAACATTCAGGCGCGCGCGCGGCCCGTGCCTGCTGTCCGAGCGCGCCGCATCAGGCCCGTGCAGAGCAGTCCGGCAACGTCGCTGGCGCCGGGCTGCTTGTGAAGCGCGCGTCGCCGCCCGGGTGCTGCCGGGTGCGGCATATCAGGGGCTCCTGTTCAGGCAAGCGCTTGCGCCAGGCGCCCAACCGCGCCAGCGCTGGTTAGTGCGGCGGCTGCCCAAGGTACTCGGCAGTAGATCTGCACTGCAGCGCCTCGATTGCAGTCACCCTCGGCCTGACCCTGCCCGCGGCGCGGCGCGCCGCAGGTCATCCGGGACAAGAGCTCGCAGCAGTCGCGCGGCTTCGCGTTTGTGACCTTTGCCGACCCGGCGTACGCGGCCTTCGCGATGACGCACATGAACAACAAGGAGCTGTTCGGGCCGCTGTTCGGCGGCCGCGCGCTGCGCATCGGGCCCTCCAACCGCGCCAACCAGGTCTAGGGCTGGGGGGCCGCTGCCCGGGGCTGCCCCCTGCCGTAATCCCGTGGCCCAGGCAGGCGACTCGCCGGCGGCGGGGGCACGCGGCGCGCCGTGTCGGAGGCTGCGGGGCTGCTTGCTGACGCATAACTTTGGTTGCAGTGCAGCACCTTTCACGCCGGCCGACTGGAGGGTTGGGCGGCGGCGGGCTGAAGCCCGGGTGGGCTCCTCGGGTTTGTGGGTTGGGGCAATCTTTGGGTGGAACGCAAGCCCGCTATGTACCCTTGTAGGCTTATCAGTTGCATGCACCGCCCGGCTCCCGCTGTGGCGCAGCGTAGGCGGCCGGGGCAGGGACGGCCTGTTGCAGAGTTGCGGCTGGCCGCCGCCAGGTAAACGCGTCGGCGGAGCATGGGTGAGGTACATTGATGGCATCTTGGGCGGGGTCCTGCTGTGGCTGTGCAGGGCGTAGTGATCAGGGGCTGGCAGGCGGCTGTTACAGTACCGCGGCGCGCAGCAGGAAGCGTGCCCATGGGCCGGCAAGGTGGCAGAGCGGCCTGAGAGCGGATGCGCGCTTTGCGAGGGCGAGCCGGGGCACGCCTGCTGCGCTGGTGCGGAGGCACACCGCTGAGAACAAGTGGGGCACATGGCCGAGCTGGATCGCGCGTTCGGCTCAGCCCGCGAGGCTTTGGTGGGTGAAGGGTTGGGCGGTTACCTGGGGACTGGAGGGTTGGCTGTGCCGTGGAGATGCATCGTGTCAGCTAGACGTAGCGCTGGTGGATGGGGCAGTAGTTGGTGGGGCGGGTGCTGGCGAGCCTGCGAGCGGCTGTTAGTGGCGCCCGCTTGTCGGAGGTAGGTCGCAGGTAGGTCGCGGGGGGATGCTCATCACATAAGCCTGAGCCCCTGCCCATTGGTGTCTGGGGGCCCCAGGGCGCGGGGCTCCCAGCAGTCCTGTCGGGCCAGCACGTGAAGGACGTTGATCATGCACATCTGGCGCCCCGCCCCGCCCGTTTCGAGTCTGGGGCGGGGCTGCCTGGGCATCACGTGTTGCGCCAGCACTTTCCGCGTGCCCGCACAATGCCTTGCGCTCTCGCGCTTTCGCAGGAGTTTTCCGGCGCCGACATCTGCGCGCACCGGGTGGCCGGCCCCATGTGGGGGGCTGCTGCTGATTGGAGGCAGCCCTGACCCTACACAGGGCATAGTAGACCTGCCCAGCAGGGTGGCAGCGCTGGGGCAGCGCCAGGGCCGACATGGCGCGCATCTCCTCGGCGCATGTGTCCTGTCGAGCTTGGCCCGCGCTGCGGACGCGCCCCCGCGGCCGCGCTGGGGCCCGGCGGGGGTGGTACAATTGTTGGACGGGGATAGGGCGGCGCGAGTGACGTGCGCCGCCCTTGCTTTCCGCTGCCTGGTTTGCCGCGTGTGTGGGCGCAGCTGTCTATCTTTCTTCGCTTCCTGTGGTGCGCGGGCCCCCATACCTGGAGACACCGCATTGCATGCGGCTCGCGGCCGCGCGCAGTCTGGGTTCTGCTGATCGGAGGCACGTGTCCGGCCCTGCGCCGCTCTTGCCCGTCCGGGCCATTCGCTGTGCGCGTGGCGCACACCCCGACAGAGACCCCCGCGCCCCGCGGTGAGTTTTGCCCCTCTTCCGCCGGAAGAGACGCTGCGGCCTTTTCCGCTCGGGGTCGCTTGCGCTGCGCGCACCTGGCGGGTCTGTCTAGGTGGGGAGGCCGTGGGAGGGGGGAGGGGCGGCGGCGCCGTCCAGCCTTGCGCGCTGTGCGCCCCGCGCCCCCTGCTGTCGGCCTGCTCTTCAAATGCATCGGCGCCGCGCGGCGCTTTGTTAGGTATCCTAGGGCAGCGTTCCTGTACGAATAAGTGCACCGAGCTGTGCGATTGGCGCAGCTCTGAAGGCCTTGGCTGTTCGTTGACGGTGGTGGGCGGCTAGGCAGAAGGGGCCCGGGTGCCGGCAGGCTCCATGCAGGAAGTGTGATTTTGCTGCTGCGCCTCTCTCTTCTGGCTCTCTCTCTGTCTCCGCCCTGCGTCTCTCGAGCTGCCATCCGCACCCAGTGCGCTCTCTCTGCTCATGCACCTGCTCCTGCTGTTGCTGTGTGTCGCTGTGCTTTTCGTTGCAGAGCTGTGTCCTGTTCCCGCTGCTCTGGCTAGGTGGTCGAGCGCTGCTCGCACAGAAGGCATGTTTCCACGCTGCAGCGCCGCATGCGCATGGTGGTCCTGTGCTGCGAGGACACATGCCTGCGCGCGCACGAGGCGGCCGCATGGTCGCTGTTTGCGTCCTGGCAATTGCTAAGCACAAGTGTTACTACAGCTGGCACACACGCATTAATGATCGGGCACGCTCGTCGGGCACGCTCGTTCCTACGCCCAGCTACGCCGCGCGCACGCGCCCTGTTATGACGGCCACCAGGTCACGAGCAAAATCGGGCAGGTCAGCATCCGCGCGCCCCGGCTCCGCACACGCAGCTCTGCCCGCATCCCTCTCCGGCGCAGCCTCCGCCCGCCTGCCCGCCCCCCCTCCGCAGCCCTGGCTGCCTGCAAGCATGACGCCCGCCGCCATGGCCCCCGCGAGAGAGCCCGCATCGCCGCCAAGTACGTCACTGCCTGCCCCGCTGATGGGCGCCGCCCCGTCCCAGGCTCGAGGCGCGTCGAGCGCGGCGGCGGCCGCGCCGCCGCCGTCGCCGCACCCGCCCGGACCCTGGTGGCCACCCAGGGCCGCCGCCGTCGCGCCGCCGCACGCCGCCGGCATAGGGCTCGGCGCAGGGCTGCACGCTCCACCCGCGGCGTGCGCCGCCGGCTTCGGCCGCCAGGCCGTGACGTACGCGGCGTGGCCAAGGCGCGGGTAGACCAGGTGGGCGGCCGGCACGCCGCAGTCGACCAGCCGCCAGTACATCTCCGCGCTCTCGTGCCTGCCGCGGGGGCGCCGGCTCCTGACGGCAGGCTCCCAAGGCGCACATGCGCGCGGGCGCGGCGGCACGCGCCGGGTGCAGCAGCGCGTCGCGCGGCAGGGGGCCCGGCCCGCACCGCAGCCTGACCGCTGCTCGCGTGCGGCGTCACACAGGGGCAGGCATGGCGCAGGTTTCTGAGGCGCTCTTGCAGGCGGAGTCTGGCCGCGTGTGCCGCACCAAGGCGCTCTTTGCAGGCGCGGCGCGCACCAGGGCACAGTCACGTCCGCACAGCTGCTGAGCAGCACGCTGGGCGGCAGCCGCGCCGTGTCTGCCAACGTCAGCTCCTCGCGCCCGTCCGCAGCCGGGCCTGCCTCCCCGGCGCCGGCGCGCGCTCCCGCGCCCGCCGGCGCCCCGCCCGCAGCGGCCGCCGCGCCGCCGCGCTGGGCGCCACCTTGCGTGCGCGCGGCCCCGCTGCCGTCCCCGGTGCTGGCGACATTGCATGACCCGCCCTCGGGCCCTGCAGTGTGCGCCTCCCGCGAGCTCGTGCACGCGCCGGCATCGCGCGCCTGCCCACCAGCGCGATCTGGCCACGGGCGCGCGGGTCCGCCGCCGCCGGGCGCGCCGGGTGCCGGAGCGCGGCCGAAGCCCAGCCGGGCGGCCAGGACCTGGCCCGCCAGCGCGGGCTCCCTGGCGCGCGCGGACGGCCCAGACGCCGTCAAGGCGTGCAGCACAGAGCAGGCGGCTGTGCCTGTGCATGACGCGCTCGAGTGGACGGCTCGGCGGCGCTCTGCATGCGCCGTGACGCAGGCGGCCTCGGGCCATGCATGCAGCAGCGGCAGGTCCGCGAGCGGCGGAGCCCGCGCATGGTCTGACTGCCCCCTCTTCCCGCCTGTATTAGGGGCAGGGGCAGGGCAGCCGGGGCCGCATGCGCTGGAGGCTGGTGGGCCGCAGAGGGGCCCACGCCCTTGCGCTGCCACCCGTCGTGAACAGAAGAAAAGACAGGGCCAGGCGTGCCCCTCGGGGCGGTGCCTGCTGGCGGGCGGCGCGTCGGCCGCGCGCGCCAGCAGCCGCGCGGGCGACTGCGCCGCAAACGCCTTCGGCGGCGGCGGCGCCGCGCCGTCCCGCGCATAGTCCGCGCCCGCGACCGCGCGCGCCATGGTCGACAGCAGCGCCACGCCTGCGCGCGCGCGCGGCGCGGCCAGAGCCTCCTGGGGCCTTTGCCGCATGCCGCGGGCCACACCCGACCATGCCCCCAACGCTCTCCACGATCTTCCTGCGTTCTAACATCCAGCAGGTGCGGATGTTCATCAATTCAAACGCACCCCGTGCGTGCAACTTCTTCACCAGTGCCTTCCCTCCAGCACATCCCCTGGACCTCCCGGGGGTGCGCTGCAGGCGGCGTACCGCGGGCGGCCTCATAGCGGTAGTGCTGCCCAATGTCATACACGCCGGCCATGCCAACAAAGCGCGCGGGCATGCGCGCGTCCGCGCCGCCGCGCCGCCGCGCCGCGCGCGCGCGGCCCAGCAGCGCCATGAACCACAGGTGCGCGCCGGCGCTGTGGCCCAGCGCGGTGATCTGCGCGCACGCGCGGCCCCTGGCGCCGACAGGCTGCCCGGCCATGCGCCAGACAGGGCGGGCAGCCGCGCTGCAGGCTCCATGCAAGGTCTGCAAGGGCTGCATACACACATGTAAATGAGCCCCGCGCCAGGAGGGTGCAGCAGGCATACACACGACGCATGCACGCAAGCCTGCCTGCCGTCCCGAGGAGCTCAGAGAAGGGTGGACGGGGCTGCAGCAGGCATGAGGCGAGGGTGCAGCATGCGCAAGCCACACACGGCCTGCACAGCCGTGGCTGGGCAGTATCGCACCTGCTCCGGCGGGCTCTTGCACACGCAGGCCCCTCTGGCTGACACAGCAGGCTGCGGCGGACAGGCGCGGGCGCGGCGAGGGGCGCCGCGCCTGGCCGGGGTCGCCGCCGTACTCCGCCGCATGGTCCAGCGCCCAGCTCAGCGCGGCGGAGACCTCGGCCACCATCTGCGGCGCGCGCGCCTGCGCAGCGCCCGCCCCTGCTTGGCGGCTGCGGCGCGCTGCCGGCGAGGGGCGCGTCGTGTGGCCAATGGTCTTTCTGCTCACACATCCACGCAGGTCTGCCGCGCGAGTGCGTGTCTAGAGTCCTCTTTGCCTGAATCGATGCAGAGTGTTTGCAACACCACTATGCTTGCTGGCAGCCGCTGACCTCATCAGGCACAGGCCACATCGCTCATGGCGGGGGGTTATAGGCTTATAGGGTTATAGGCTTAGCGCGACTGCAAATCCACAACACTCGCTGGTGCGGTTCTCCACATTGGCTGCAGGCACCACGGGCGGCACACCCTGCAGGCGGCGCTGTCCAGCGTGCACCGTTCCCAGCCAGGCCAGCGGCTGCACCTGGGGGTACAGCGTGTAGGAGAGCACGCCCACTATCACGCCCGCCTGCGCGAGCCTAGCCGCCATGGGGGCGTAGTGCCACTTCTCGCCTGCATTGCGCCCGCAGCGCTCAGGCGCGCGCCAGCTGCCGGTGCAGCCTGGCCTGGCCAAGCATGCCTGTCACACGCGGTTCTCGCGGTCAGGAGGCGGCAAAAATGCTGGCAGGAAAGTTCAAAGCATCGGACACGATGTGGAGCCAGCGGCGCACGCCAGGCGACGCATGCTGCGGGATCGGGAGGGCTGCGCGCGGGCGCGGGGCCAGCGCCCACCGCTCGCCCACACGCCGCCGTGGCAGAAGAGCGCGACGGGCGCGCCCGCGGGAGCCGCGGGCGCCACGGCCTGGCCGCCGGGCGCGCCGGCTGCCGCAGGCAAGTACAGGTCGAGCACTTCGCGCTGCCGCGGCCCGTACCTGCCGCCGCCCGGCGTCCCTCCGCAGGTGCCGGCGGCCCCGACACGGGTCCTTGTGGCTCACACGCGGTCTTCGACGTTGCAACGCTTGACAGTTAAAGAGCCACAGACAGCCGGGCTGCTTCGCGCGGACCTCACGTCCCGCACGACGCGCACGGCGCCGGGGCCGCCCCCGGCGCCCCCGCCGACCCCGCCCGGCAGCGCCCGGTACGTCCGCCACGCCCGCAGCCCTGCGCGGCCGGCCGAGCTCACACAGGGCGCACACGCACGGTGAGAGGGGCGAGGCAGCAGAGCGGCGGAGATCGCCTCACCGAAGCCCGCCGTGGAGGCGATGCCGGCGAGCTCGGCCGCGAAGATGACGGACAGGCGCGCGGCCAGCTTGAGACGCTCCACACCATGGACGCTGGCAAGCTCGACCTGCGCGCCAGCTGCGCTCAGCTCTGCCAAGACGCGCTCCAGGAAAGGCAGGTTAGGGTGCGCCTGCGTCAGCGCATACCTGCGCGCCCTTGAGGGCCTCCAGCACCACCATGGTGCCGCGCTCTCGGCTCACATGGCTCGCCAGCTCTTGTGGAGCCTCTTAGGTCTAGGTGCTAGGGTCTGAGCAGCACAACTCCTGCGACTGCCGCCAGGATCGGCCTCTTTCACCGTCTCTTTGAGACCCCATTTCCCAGCGGCTGCTCGGTGCGTCACACAGCTCTGTGTGGCCTCCAGAAGCGCCCTAGCCCTCACCACACACACCTTTCAGCCTTACCCAGGATGTCTGACACGCTCACGGCCGCTGCCCTGGCCAGCGACAGCCGCAAGATGCAGCACAGCCGTGCGAGCGACAGCGCCGCCAGCCTGGCCAACCTCTCGCTCAAGGCCGGCACGCAAGGCGCGTCCCGGCCGAACCCGGGCCCCCACCTCCCCTCGCGGTGCTGTGGGCACTGGCGGCTCCGTGCTGGCGGCTGATGCAGCCCGGGCGCGGGCCGGCGTGTTCCGGCGGCCGTCGTTTGTGGTGAGAAGTCGCCCGGGGCAGGTAAGCCGCCTGATAAGGCTGGTCAGGACGCCCGAGGCGGCTGTGATCGCCTGCCCGAGCGCGCCCGCGCCTGCTGGGCGGGTTAGGAGGGCGCAGCAGCCGTGCAGCGCCCGGCTGAGGTGTCCGCATGCCCGCGCGTGCGCCGCGCCGCGCGCCGGCGTCGCGCCGCGAGGCTGCCTGCCGGCGGCCGCGGTCGCGCCGTTGCTGCTGTGGAAGCGGCCGGCTCACAGCTGGCGCGCCCGTCGGACCGCAGGCAGTACCGACGAGAGCAAGGCCGTGCACGACCTGCTGGAGCGCCTGACCAGCGGCGGCAGCGAGGAGGAGCGCCGCGCGGCGGCCGGCGATATCGCCGCGCACGTCAAGGCGGCCGGCGCGGCTTCCATGGAGGTGCGGCGCGCCCTCGTTGTGAGCTGCCGCCGCAATCGCCGGCCGCCAGCCTCGACCTGCCTCCTTACGTCATTCTGGAGGCTTCCTGGCGCGCGCCTGCACCAGGATGCGCGCGGCGCAAGCGTGCTGCGCGGCGCAGCTCTCGGCAGTATATCTGGGCGGTATCTCACGCGCGGCCGCTGACATCCCGCCCCGCGCGTGCCGCGCAGTCGACCGGCCTGCTGGACATGCTCAAGGCGGCGACCGAGGACAGCTCGTCGGCGCTGGCGCGCGAGGGCGCGCTGGTGGTGTTCAGCTCGCTGTGCGGGGTGGTCGGCAAGCCGGCCGAGCCCTTCCTGGTGCCGCTGCTGGCCAACGTCCTGGCCTGCTACT
>JAABUV010007159.1_pt1 | contig 11827 bp, 6 predicted proteins | sample 5559971 | NCBI WGS metagenome assembly JAABUV01 (sample SAMN10711881, study PRJNA513362) | rock metagenome | isolation source: Antarctica rocks | place: Antarctica: Victoria Land, Knobhead nord | collected 2015-12-19
AAATTGAAGTTAACGGAGCCCTTCTGAGCATTGTGGATGCAGTTGAAGAAGATGAGTTGTTTTGAAGGTACGCGATTTAACATGTTTTCGCGATTTACGCGAAGACTTAGTGCGGGGTACTGTAGCCTGTAGATTCGAAGCACTATTCTCTTGTAACTCAGATGATTGCGCTTTGAGACTTCTATTATCGACAATACCCGTCCACAGATCCTGAACCATGTACGATGTTTGACCGACCCATGTCTCTGCAGGATACATGCAGGTCTCCCCAAGCGACTCCGATTACATCAAACTGCCATACCTCCACCACTGCGCATACCAGAAACAGATAAACCCGTTAAAAACACTTCAAGACGCCAGAAATTGCATTGATCCCACTTGTATTTTCTATTAAAAATCTGTTTCCTAAGCATTAAGTCTCCAGCCAGACCCAGACAACATTAATCACAACTTGAGAACCTCTCGCCGCAATCAACCTCAACATTGCCGGAATATTGTGCTCATTGAGCAGAGTACCTTCGCGCGGCCAACCGTGATCCACAGTCGCTGCCTGAATTCATTTCAATCAAGGCCCGGCAAACCCTTAAAATTAAATAGATCTCTTATCTGGTACTGAAGACCGATGGCGACATTGCCCAAGCTTCCGTAGTTAAGAATACGTGGTTTGTAGACACCGTGATCAAGGGCCACTATAGGGAAATCTTTATCTACACTGGTGTGACTAGCTCTAAGTGTAGGATAAGATAATATTGTCTCGAGGGGTTGATACGTGATGTTGAGATACAGGTTGGATATCGAGATTTATGCTCAAAAGATTTTATCTGTCTTCTTGCTATTCTCTTGACTTACGAACGCGCAGGACAAGATCGGGCGAGGGAGAGAGAATTCATATGATCTCGTACAGATCCAATTAAGCCAATGACGTGGCTTTTGCGATCTGACGCTGTGAAGGACTCCACCTCAAATGTTAACAAACATCTCTAATCGCTCTGCTAAATATTATAGATTATTCGCTCTTCAGAAAGAATCCCAGTTTGGCGAGGTCACACCACCATCTTGAATTAGAGTTAGCACTGTTGACCGACATAGGTAAATCGTGTTAAGGCTTACAAAGCTAAATTGCCACAGATGTAGAAGACGGAGAAAAATCTACGTGTTCGTGTCATCTCATGTGCCGGGTTGAAGGAGCTCGATCATTGTGCTGTGTGCAACAAGAACTCATGGGCTTGTACACATAATGAAGGTAAATTATTGAGTCATCGAATGAACAGTGTCTCTGACGAAACCCTAGAGTTGCACAGCCAAAGGACATTGCTCTAGTTTCTTTCCGCGACATATCACCCTTGTGAAACTCCCCATTGCTTCATAGCTCGAGCGTCTGCTTATCGGATCTGAATTGTGTCCATGCTTCCCCTTGCCCTTACCAACCTCAGCATGGCATCGAGGTTGTCTTTGTCTAGAGTTTGCGAGAAAAGTTGCCAATCCGCTTGCCCACACCACTCTACGCTTAGATTTGAGATGCCCTGAATATCGAACAACCTTCCAATATCCACTATCAAGCTATCTAGATTCTCTTGATGAGCGACGATAAATGGTTTGCAAGTTCCGCTGTCGGATATCATCACAGGAAAAGTGCGGGCCAACAGCTCCGAAGGACGTATGTAGCCTTGCGAGAGTAGACGGTAATGTACTGATGCATTGGTGCTGTGGTGGTGATCGGCCATGTTCTTTCCAGGATACAATCGCGGCACTGTTCAAAAACTGCAGGCCTAAGTCACCGTTGGAAGCAGGGAAGGTTTTTTCTTGAACCGAATGAATCTAATGATTAAAAATAGTAATGATGAGAGAGACGTAAGAGGTATTCATAGTCGATCGAACCACGCTGGATAAAGGGAAAAGATTTGGTTCTAGAATAAACGGAGTTGAGCATGGAGGTTTCCAGCCTATTCCAAGCATGCTCCGTGCATTGCGTCTTCTTTCATACTTTCAGATCGGCTTATTCTCCAAGGCGGGAACATCGAATAGACGAATCGACAATTCTAGAGCTGTCTATTTGCATCTTTAAACAAGGGTATAAAGAAGGGACGTTCAATCTTCCCGCCTCTGATTGCTACAGCGAAGCTGTGGCTCTGACCTTCCCGCTTGACACTAGCCTGTAATCTTATGTCACGTAAGGGAAGGTGGAAGTCGTTAACCGTGGCTTCCAACAATTTTGAGGAAAATGAGTCTGTTACCTAGTCGACCTAGATTTCTCTATCTCCATCCGGCTTTATCTAGCTGCGTATAAAGCAGATAAGGGTATTCTGCTTCTTATCTTTCAGTAGGAAACCACGAATAGGACTCGCTTCTTCCATTCCCGCGTGCTCCTTCCGTCATGATCCAAACCATATCCTTTTCTTTAGCTTCGTTCTCAATACTCTCCCTGCCAACGTCCTGAAGAGCAATCTTACCTGATCATTTTTTATTTGGTACATATTCGACGTTCCTCCCCCTTTTTCAGCTTCCCAAAGTATATCCAGTCTCCAAAAAATTCGAGCAATAGTGGCCACCAGAAGGCCCCACAGCCCAGACCTTAGAGCAAAATGTACGATCTATCATCTCCTGAATTTATCACATGGCAAAGCTGGGCTACTGCAGAAGTGGGCCAACTCATCCGAACCGCCGAAAGCACTGCTCCCCATACCCCGGACCAAGCCACCTTGGATTTTCAGCCAAAGGAGCAAGTTGCCCAAGGGGATAGGACGCAGTTGTTTACAATCCTGGTATGTATTCTTGCTCTGCAATCCTGCCATAAATCTTCTCATGGATTGTATGTACAGGAGAAAATCTACACGGACCACGGGCCACTCATCCTCCAACTCGGTGGCCATGACGAAAACCCAAAGCATCTGAATCAACCTTACGAAACCACTCCCTCCTGGCTCTGAGGAAGACAGCAGCGCAACCGGTACAGCAGAGCATGTCACCGACCACAAGGAAGAGCTCGTATGCGTACTTTGGATCTCGCCCAGAGGTGTAGGTCAATTTCCCAAGATGTGAGGCGACAAAGCTTATATTGGCAGACGCTTCAATCACCATTGCGAGTGGCGAGAAGGTGCGGATCACCAGGTTGGGACGAAGATGCGTTTCCGACACTCAAAGGAGCTACTGGGGATAGGAGAGGAGAGAAGGTGGAGTAGGAAAATAGCTACTGCGTTGGATGATAGCTGCTATTCTGGTCTAAAGAAAGCGAGCAAAGTCGATAAATGATATATGATCTGCCGTCTTCACAATCTGTTTACCAGGCAAAGCTGGGCTATTGCTAGAAACTCTTACTCGCTCACACAGCCATGACTATTCTCCACGGTAGGAAGAGGAAAAAGCTCTCGGGAAGTGGAGAGCCATGTCGATCATCCTCGCATGATCTTTCCTCCCCTCTGTACTGGCCAACTGGCCATTGAATTGTCCGGTTATGCGGAGGGGCTTTCGGCTATTAAAACGTTCTTGCTTAATTTGCAAAGACTTACTTTCGATGTTTGAAGTTTATTGATACAGAATACGACGAATCCAAAACAACTTTAGTGGGTACTGTAATAGGCAATGTGCTTACGTTTTAGGTGTACCATCAAAAATTGGAAAGAGGAGATATTGACAATTTCTTTTTCGAGCCAAGTCGCTAAAGAAGGGGATTTTCAGTATAAGATTAACCTGAAAGCTTCCCGTTTTTGCTGGCCGTGGTGTAATATGTATTCGTTCTCGGCAAAACAGCGTTTGTAAAATTTTCACGGACCCAAGTTCATCCGTTTATCCATACTGCATTTCTCTATGGCTATATATTTCCCTTTGTGGCCATTCTTCCTCCATCATAAGCTTAATCGCTTGCTGTTTTGTATTTGCACTCTACCATTACTCTTAACACTTGTAGCATTACCACTACCGGGAGCCCAGTTTACCCCTAGATCTGGAGCACAACTTAGACTGAAGATTTGCATCATATCTAGACGTCAACCCTCAAAACTGTCGCTGTTCGCGACTAGAAACGGTTTGCATGACTGGGAAAAAAGGGGGGCTTTGGTTTGCAATTCGAGGACCAGCGGGAAGGGTAAAGCTCTGGAATGTTTGGCCGTCACCGATCAATAGACTTATCATCGAGGCTTTGAGTAGATTGTCGATGGTGAGATGGAATAGGAGGTGCCCACCCTCAGGAATGTTGCTGGCCATTGAGACTTGTGAAAAGGGGAGATATGGGGATTTGGGTTGATAGCTGATACCCAGATTGGCTGAAAGGTTTTACTGGTTTTTTGTACAATCAAAACTCAAATAGCTCTGATATTGTAGTTGGAGGGCTGCTGCTTGGTTTTGTATTGGAGAGGGTCGATAATAACCGGGAACGAAGATTACCGGCTTATAATGGCCTGTTCACTGTAATTTACTACTTGCCAGCGTGGCCGAAAGGCTCGTGACGCGTGAAGATTTCCGGCCGCCAATATGAACACATCGAGAATCTGAATCGTCTCAAAAAAATGGTACAATCTGTGAGAAAACTACTAGTTACTGACACCGTACTAGTTGCTGAAAATGTAAAGCTTGATTTGTATTGAATTGTCAAAATGTTATATCGGAACGCACCCGTTGGTGAATCGTGGTCGAACATACAGTAGTAAGCAAAGAGATCTGAATGCCAACACAGAAGAATGGCCTGTATGATCGTCATTCATGACAGATGAGTAGGAAGCGCAACAATGCAGAGCCGAGGATTTTACAGAAGGAAGTAGGTCAGACAATAACGGCACTGCGACTTTGCCCATACCCCCTGAGGAGACCTAGCCACTGGGGTTTTGGAAATTTTGGTGGGATCTACATCTAATAAGGATTTATACAGCAAGTCGTCTGCCGATAAGGAATCTAATCGAGTATCCTCGCGGCGAAAATTCTGCGGAAGGTAAAGGCTCAACCTTAAGTGGTAACTGTCAACGCTGAAAGGCCGCAAGAGGAGATCCTATGCTTGGGAAAGCTTCGTAATTCTGCGGGTATGTTTCTGCTCAATCTGCCAGATGAATCTTATTAAGAGACCTTTCAAAGAGATTCAGTGCAAGCCGAGAGAAACCAAGGTGGAATCTTTGAAGGCGCAAAAAACTGAAGCAAAAAAAGCTTAACTTTGCTCTAAATACTGTTTGAGAGGGAAAGCTCGCAGAACCTAGGAATAGTAGTCGACACATCAATAGAAGATAGTTTGTCTGCGGACTAGTCCACATCAGATAGGATGCAATTTTCATAGACTTTTGTTCTGGTATAGTTTGTTATGCTCTTGTGACCCTTCCAGTCTTTCTCCAACTGTCGCAAGCATTTTTAGAAAGCCAGCATTGAATCATGTCTGAGGCTAGACCAATTCCATGTTTTTCTCACAAACTGCTGCTTCTCCTCAACCCTTCGATCGAATTAGTCGAAGTACTAATGATGCTCATTCTTGCACCAAAACCAACAGCTCACTTGTACCCATTATATCCATATGCCTTTTCGAAAGCAGTCAAACCCATCTATAAATACGTATTTTATCTATACTTCCCCTTGTTCTCAGTAGTTGCAGTAGGTGAATGATATTTTGATCATCTATTCTCGTCTCCTCCTCACGGCCGTTTAGTGAAAGCCATTTTATTCGTAAGATTGGCAAGTAATCTAGAGCAAAGATGCACATAATATCTGCGCATAGCCCTAGAAAGGTCTCCTTGTTCGCTACAAGGAACGGTTTCTTAATTGAAACCAGCCTGTTTCGTCCATTGTCCAAGCGGGTTTTGAATTGGTGTTCGAAGATCAACAAGAAGGTATTCCTATGGCTTGATTGACCATCACCGACGATCGACTTGATTGCTGAGGCTCGTGTAGACTGGTGGGTCAAGAGGGGATCAGAGGGGCGGTCACCGATAAACGATTTAAACTCAGAGGCTCGTGTCATACGTTGCCAAGCGAAAGGGTCCGGGCCTATGTCCATAATTCGGTACACTGGGTTGTTGATTCGTGCACAAGTCAAGAAGCCGGGACGGATATACCTAGGAATTTGGTTGTAGGTCGGCCGCTTGAGCTAGGTTTGCGAAACTGTATTATTGAGATGTTGAAGCAATACCGTGAGAGCTGTGACTTATATGTAGCCTGCTTTGATGCTCAGATGATTCAACACCTAATGCTGGCAAAAGCTGATGCGCTGTAATCTGCTGTCTGACAGCAGGGAATCAAAGATTCGCTGCTAGTCTGCTGTATTTGTTATTTAGACAAGTCGCCACTGAATGTTTAATCTGTAATAGCCGAATACAAATCTCAGATCTTGCTATTATGTTTCCTGGAGGGATACTGCACCAATCCGCCGTAATTACATCTGATGAAAATACATAATTGTTAATATTTATAATTTATTCAATGAACAAAGCTTGCTGATACAGACTTGAATGTAAATTCATTTTTCTGTGGTCCACACCATCAGCAGTGATGAACACCCAAAACGGTCTACCTCACGAGGCGTGGTTGACATCAAAAGTTGGCTAATCACAGTAACATCGAATTCATTGACCATTCAAAAGATCTTGCATAATCGAAGAAAAACCCCTATTCGTGGCTGGATAGAATACTATAATTTTATCTACGCGGAAACTGATTTGGCTTCTCACGAATTCAATCATCCTGTTACCCCCTATAAGACAGAGAGCCTATACAACAGTATCAGGCTTGATTTTCCCTAGTACGCGCTAGTGATTTAGCGGCACGTGATCAACTAGGTTTCAAGCGGGTTCCAAATCTCAATCTTTCTCAGTGATTTTTTGCTCTTCTATATCAACGTTAACGGTGATGAAGACCCCAAAGAGACAGCGGCTTTCACGCGATCAGCGTCTACAGATTCAGACCCTACGTTCTACTAATATGACCTATGAAGCAATTGCTCGTGTTCCCAAGAGCATATCACTCCTTCGAAAAACGTTGGAAGGACTTAACTGACGCTCAGGTAGCAGAGCTTATCGAATATGTTTGCTTATCGAAATCAAATCGACGCTATTCTTGATTATTAAGTACCGTTTTCGGTTCGTGGTATGTATCCCAACATGCTATTCGAACTGCTCTTCGAATTTCAACAATATATCGCCCGTACCAAACCTCCTATCTCTGAATGCAATCGACAGCTTCGACTAGCTTGGGCACGTGAGCATCTAGATTGAAATAAGGATCAATGAAACAAGATCCTTTGGACTGATGATGTTGGAATTTCAGGTGTGATTTGGTTGGTAATCTCCGCATTCATTCGGCGCCGCATTCATCCGGCGCTAGTGGACTCAGGGGATTCAGGGTATTTGACCTTCCTCCCACTTTTTCCTTCCTCCGAAGTTTCTACCTACTAGATAGCTTCAACCCCATATACTAAATGCCCCATATGACCTCGTATTCCAACAGATGAAACCTGGGTTACGGAGGCCATCACACGAGAACTTGGATAACAAGAATACCAGGAGAAGAGCTTGCTTCTATATATATCGTGGAAAAGAGACTAAAGAAACAATGTTGGATGTTTTGGTGATACCGTAGTAGCAGTTTGCTACCCCTTAGAAGCTTGGGCGAGTCTTTTGTACAGCCCAGCATGAACAAGACCGTATCTCTCATTATCAGCATCTTCCAAATACCCGACCTTCACTTTATCAGTTATTCTGCCCTCTTGTCTCAATCGCCTGCTGACACTCGAATCTTTTGCAAGTGTACTGCCGTTCAACAATTCTTCTGTCATGAACGTGACAATCTGAGCAACATTCTGCCATGCGTTTCCAATCATGGTGTAACGGGTCAAGCGCCGGAACATGACGACAATGGCGACAACGATGATAAGATGCAGAAACAACACGACCGCTAGCGCGGTAAAGCCTCGAGATTGCTGTGGAAACAGAACTGTTTCAAAGTAGACCTGACTGACCTGGTCGGAAGTTTGAAACTGGGCGCTTTGATCATAGTAGGCCATGCTTGACAAGACGGTCAGAAGCGAGGACATGCTAGCTGCAACAGACTGGTTCTTTGCCATGATCTCGGTGAAGAGCGCAACGAGCGAGAGATCAGCCTTGATCATTCTCGTCGCCATGTACCATAGATCTTTTGTGTTCAGAACACTTGACTGGTTTTCAGATGAATGACGATTGATCAATTTTTGAGAAACAATGACTACACTTTGCATATTCGTCATGCCTTGCAGCCAAGACTGCACACCTGCAGAACGAGCGTCTTCAATCGCTGGGATTCATGAGTTACGCTCTTCTATCTGCAGGATACCACGATTGGCAGCTTCTGTTTTAGTGTCGTTGTTCCCAAGCTGAATGAGAATGTCATTGAAAGTATAACTTTCTACAGATGGTTCGAAGTGTGAAATTGGCTTCGTATGAATCGAGTCGTCGTACAATTTGACGTTCAGACGAGTCGTATCAAACGCCGTGTAGCACAACGTAATGTTAAAGTCGGCGACAACGCCTGAGGGATTGCTTTCGTCGGTTTCGTAGGTGGGTACCTGCCAATGACTTCAGACCCTAGAGACCTCGCTCTGTACAGCGGTTTGGCCGAAGACCAAGTCAAGCGAAGGCTGTCCTTTAGTAGTGACGGTGATGACGTCGATAGATGAATTGAAGACTAGGTACGAAGCCCCGAATATGCTCATGGGCGAAAGCGAGTACGAAGCGGGGGTGTAGTCTGTAGCATTTATGAATGCACTTTGCAAAGCTTCTGCGGGATTGCCAGTACGATTCCCAGAGCTCTGCAGCTGGCAGACCGTTCATTCATTCGAATAGAAGTAGCTAGGACACGTAAAAGGTACCGGACTAGAGGGAACCAAGAGCTCTTGACTAGAGGTGGAATTTGTATAACTGCCATTCATACTGAATATGCTGCCGCTGCTTGGATCCCATGATAGTTGCAGACCTGTCAAAATAGGTGCCTGACAAGCAACTCGCGAGTCCAATACAAAAGCTTTACCAGTGTAATTGCGCAGATTTTTTCGCTGCGCACTATCTGCCATGGGCAAAAAGGCTCGTAGGAGGACCCCGGTGTCGTCAACATCGCTACGAGCAGGGGCAGGAGATGAGAATTCTGCAAAAGTCGGGTAAAATTGGGGATTTCTCGCCCATGGTGTTTGTCTTCGTATCATAGGAATAAAGTTCAGCTTCTGGCTAAGTCCCGTCGTATTGTACTGGAAATCGTGGCTAAGAGCGCTTGAAATAGAAGGCCCTGGGAGAGGACCGAGCTGTAGGTCTGACAAGAGAGCCGTAGAGGTCAGTTGAAGTAAGCTGGTCGTAGCGAAAAGCACAAGAGCCAAGAGGGTATAAATCCAATGTAGGTTCTTTGGTTTCATCGCGAAGCCCAAAACAGTCTCGGTGAAAAGTGTTTGGGGTGTCGTCTCGCCAGATCTCATCACAGCGAGAGCGGCGGCATCCGCTAACGGAACTCCATAAAACTCCAGCGCAAGAGCAGCGAGCATAGCAACGGCAATACCAGCTTGTAGACTGGTGGCTAAGCGCAGGATCAAAGCCGAGATGGAAACCGCTCGAGTGACCCACGAATGGACCATGAACCGGCGCCAGGTCTGGTTATCGTGATTTCCAAACCATAGAAATGCAATGAGGCCAAGCGTTCCTAGGATGACTGGAGGAGTTAAATCAAGTATGATCATTGAACGAACTCCTAGACTGTTCGCTAGGCTGATTCGGAGGGATTGTTTGGAAGTTGAATGCATCTTGTCTATAATGACATGATTTGCAAACGCCGATCGCTGTTCTACTGATTCTACTGAATTCGGTATATTCTTTGCTATAAAAAATTCGAGAAAGCTTGCCTGATTGACAAAGAAATGCTGAGAAGATGAAAGACTTGAATAATGAGCCGGTCAGAAATTGATGAACATGGATTTATGTGCCCCTGCACTACCATGCCAAGAGCTCTCCTCGGCCTCGGCACGCTTACCTAGCTTACTTTAAAGCTCAGGCATGCTCACCCCTGTTCACCTTAAAGCCCCATATCAGGCGGTATTGGACATGATCCTAATAGTATACTAATCAATAAATATATACATATTATATACACCCCGAACTGAGGATCGGATATTGCCGTTTCCGATTAGGAAAGGGAGTAAGGCTACTTTACAGAAAGTAGTAAGAGAATAAGAGGGCGTAGTAAGAGGGTAAGGGGGAGTATGAAGAAAGTATAGAAGATTCTGCTGTTGCAAAGATTTCAAGATCATTAGAAAGTCATAAGTGCATGCTGAGAGCTGGCATTAGGTCAGTCGCATTCGATAGTACATCTGATTTTGCTCTCGGAAGACTGTATCTTCGCGTTATCGTCTTAATTTGGTTGTTCAAAGTACTTCCATTCTGGGGTCTACTGTAGTAGCGCATCAAGTATTTTCACAAGAAGCAGTTTTTCTTTACTAGAGGAATGAAATGACTGCAAGCGTTGTTGAAATGATGGGAGATTACGCTCGATCGACGCCAGATACCTTGTACAGCTTCTGGGCGGTACAAATGCCTGGCCGCATAAAGCCTATTGGCCGATGCAACTTACTGGAACACGTAGCTCTTTGGGACGCCCTTGTATGATCATCCCTCGTACCTTTTTGTGGCTATTCGACTATCTTCTGGCTAAGTGATCCAGCCAGACGGTAAACTATAGCAATAGAGATCCACCGAACGATTCGAGTAATCCGGGGACTGCTAGGGACTACTTGAAGATTTCCGTTTGTATCCTGGAGAAGCAAAAACGCTTGGAGTCTTTCAAGGCCTACACTGGATCAGTATGTCTGGAATTGTACCCATTGGAACCACTTCTATCGAGTGACTGGAGAATTGAGAAATTCGAGAAGGATGGAGGACATGGACTCGATAGTTTTGTAATGATAGAGTCTGTAGATTCGAATGAAGGTACCTTTGAAGTTGTAGATGGGGATTGGGTGGTGGTGCGTCGATGAAAATCGAGGGTGTGGAACGTTGAGCGTGGGGCTCGTATCCTGTCAATTGGTAGTAGGAAGGAAGATAAAATTCCGAGAAGACGCATTGAAGAACCCTAGACAGTCAAGTCAAACCACCCGCGGCCATACTTAGACTCCTTAGAAACCTAATCCAGATCTTGTATCATTTATCCTGGTACAGATAAGTCTCTACCAAATAGCGCATTGCCTTTTAATCATAGGTATCTATACAGAGATCTCATAAGCTGGCAAGTATCGACAGATTCCTTGACGCATCTGGAAGGGTCGTAGATTTCAAAGGCCGCTCCCTGGATTGGCGCAAATGAAGTGCCGCAAAATATTAGTGCAGAGTTCGACGGCTCTGGCAATCTAGAATTTCTTTTGCCTTACGATTTAAGAGTGGAAACAATCTCGAGGCCAAACTCTTGGTGCGGTCTTTACGGATCGTATACGATAGCCCCTTACAGTACATAGGAAAAAGCAATTCACGAAAACCCGATCGTGAACATGATGTTTGATCTTGACAAAGTAAGGGTCGTGGGGAGAACGCCGTGTCAAACTCATGAGAGCAAAAAGACAATGCATCATGAGGGAATCGAACTGGTTCTTGTCGGTGAACGCTTTCAGAAGTGAGTATATGTGAATGCTCACCCCCCGGCTCGTCGAAACTTGTATACCTTAGGTTTGGCAATGACAAATTACCACTAAACTGTTAGGGTGTCAGTAATCGCTACTCACGACAGAGGAAAGAAGAGCGTGTGGACCTACTGACGCTGCAAGTTGATGCTGGCTGTAGATGGGAATGTTTGCTGGTATTGTAATAGATAAATTGTGTTACAGTTAGCCAATCATGCTTCCTGAGGCTACCGTTCGAAT
>JAABUV010007162.1_pt1 | contig 11818 bp, 12 predicted proteins | sample 5559971 | NCBI WGS metagenome assembly JAABUV01 (sample SAMN10711881, study PRJNA513362) | rock metagenome | isolation source: Antarctica rocks | place: Antarctica: Victoria Land, Knobhead nord | collected 2015-12-19
CGGTCAGGGCCAGGACGACTTTGGTGACTACCGGTTCCAGCTCGCCTACATGGCTTACGCGCTGGCGCTGACCCATCGCCACCGCCTGCCCAACGCCCCGGGGGCCTTCCAGGGCACGTTTCGGCGGCTCATCGACAAGATCCTCAATCCCGAGGTGTGGCTGTACTGGCGCGATCTGAGCCGGGGCGGATCGGTGTTCAACGCACACCTGTCCGACCGGTTGCACGAGGAGTTCGACCCGGTCGCCAAGGACAACATCATGTACAGCGCGTACGTGCAGTCGATGACCCTCATGTACGACTACCTGTTCGCCGACCATCGCTACGCCCAGCCCGGCGCGGTGACCTTCGAGCACTTCTCGTTCTTCTGGGGCGGTGCCCCGAAGCGGTTCGAGTACGACCAGAACTCTCTCAACGAGGTCATCTACTGGCAGATGGTCGAGAGCGGCTTCCTGGGGGTCGCCTGCGAACCGAACTGCGTCTTCCAGATCTGCAATCAACCGGCCATCCTCGGCTTCCGCATGCACGACCTACTGCACGGCACCGACGTCGCCAGCGAGGTGACCCGCAGCTACGCTGCCGCGTGGGCCGACCTCAGGCCGAGCGGGCACCTCGACGGCAACGGTCACTTCAACGCCATGATGTTCGAGGACACCAAGGTGGTGCGACCCAACGACGCGCTCTCACCCTGGGTGGACTCATGGTGCGGCTCGTTGATGAACATGTGGAACCGCGACTTCGTGCACGAGGCCTACGCGTCGCAGATCGGCGATCTCGTCCGTTCCGATGCGGACGGGCTACGGTCCGTCCCGCCCCAGCCGCCGCGCGAGGTCATGGGTAAGACACTGACCTACGACTGGGCCAACCACGGCTGGACGACCGTCTGGGCGTCGGAGATGGGAGACTCCGCGACACTGGCCGGCCTGCTCGGCCACGCCGACCGCCACATGAGCCCCACCTGGCGCGACGACGGCCTCTACTACCCACGCAACGACGCCGAAACCGACTCCGACGGACACTCCACACTCGTCTCGCCGGTCGACGGCAACGCGCTGCTCGGCTATGCCCGGCTCAACGTCCCGGACGGGTTGTGGAGGTTCTACAACGAACCGTGGGACTCCGCGCACTACCGCGAACCGATGCTCCGGTCCGTGGCCGCCGACGTCGAAGTCAGCCAGGCCCGGTTCGATCCCGAGACTCGCGCCCTCACCTTCCGCCTCCGACGCACCGGTAGCTCGGACGACGGGTGCGTCGTGATCGACAACATCGGGACGCAACGCTCGCTCACCTGCGACGGAGCGCCGCTGGACGAGGACGACCCAGCCCTGCAGATGTCCGCCGCAGGCGCACTACAACTGCGCGTCCCACCCGGGTCGGCCCGCACGTACCGACTCACTGTCCACCCGTGACGGTCGCCGAGGAGGCACCATGACGACATCAGCACGACGTTCGCCGGTTCCCGTGAGCGAGTTTCACCTCGTCGATCACGACGGTCAGCCGGTGACGCACCGAACGTTCGAGGGAACCTTCGCGCTCTACTTCTTCGGGTTCACCCACTGCGGCATGGTGTGCCCCCGCGCCCTCACCCGGCTCAGCACGGTGCTCGACCGGCTGGGCCCGCTCGCTGACCGGGTGCGACCGATCTACGTCACCGTGGACCCCGAGCGCGACACCCCTGCGGTCATGAAGGCGTTCCTCGAGAACGACTACCCAAGATTCACCGGCCTGACCGGGACGCGAACGCAGATCGATGCCGCGATGTCCGCGTTCCGCGTGTTCGCCCGCCGCTCGCCCGATCCGGCTGACCCCGACGGCTACCAGATGCCTCACTCGGCGTTCACCTACGTCATCGACGCGCAGGGCCGCTACGTCACCCACGTCACCGACGCGGTCGATACTGTCGAGCTCGAACGACGACTGGCCGGCATCCTGGCGGCCAGTACCTGACCCAGGTTGGTGACGGAATGGGACTGAGCAGCGCGCCACCTGACCTCACCCCCGTGGCGAGCACGCGGCCCTGCCCCCGCTGCGGGGACCCGGAGACATCATCCCGTTTGCCGCGTCGAAGCACCCCGCCAAAGCCGCCCTGGTCCCTGCGACCCGCAGCCTCACCTTCGCCGAGCTGGACGACCTGTCCTCACGCGCTGCCGCCGGTCTTCGAGCGCGGGGCGTGGCAACCGGGAGCGACGATCTCCCTGTACGGGCCAAACTCGTGGCAATGGATCGTCGCCTACCACGCGGTGCTACGCCGATGCCACCCCGGACCGCTCAGCTCGGCACCTGGACGTGGCGGCTCACCGATCGGACCGTCGAGCAGGGTTCGCGCGGTGACTTCGCCCGGGCCCGGCGGTCGCCCCCTGCGTGGCGACTCCGCTCACGACATAACCTCGTCGATCATAAGTTCTCCCCCGACGTCAACGCCCGGGTGCGGCCCGAAGAGCTCACCCGGGGTGTGCGCGCCGGCCCGCCCCTCACCTCGTGCCAGCCGAACAGCGACCTCAGCCGCGGCGGTGGCGGTGAAGGCCGTCGCCTCCCCGGTGCGCAGCCATCCCTCACGGGTGGTGCCATCGGACCACTCGACCCTGGCGTGCACGTAGGAGAACTCCCGGCGCCGCGCCCGGGGGCGGCGCCGGATACCGGCGACCCGCCGGATCACGAAGGCCCGCAGCGAACCCCAGGACAGCAACCGCGCCACCACCGGCAGAACGTAGGGCATCGCACGGCCGGTCGTGTTTACCACCACCCCAGGGCGGCCGCGTCACGTCGTGCTCCGCGCCCGGACGGTGACGTCGGGGCGTCGGGCGTTTGCGGGTGTGCCGTCCCGGCTGAACCGGGCCTGTCGCTTCCGCAATGTCTGCCACGGCCCGAACCGGTCCGGCACGTCCCGCCACGCACCCCGTCCGGTACCGGAACACGATCCCTTCCAGCACCTGCCGGTGATCACGAAACGGCCTGCTGCGCTTACCGTTCGAGGACGGCAACCACGGTTGAACCCGCGCCCACTGCTCGTCGGTCAACCCCTGATCACGTGACATACCCCTACGATCACGCAGGTCAGCGCCACATCTTGGGAGACACGCCCCTAGACGCGACTCGGCGCGTGCTGGCCGGTCATCATGGCGGTGAGGTCGTCGGGGGCGAGGAACGACGGTGGCGGCGGCGGGCCCCAGTTGAAGAGTCCCTGGGCCCCATGGAAGACCTCCGGTGTCCACAGCTCGTTCTCGGGGATGCAGTCCATGTCGGAGTAGTACTCCGAGAAGTTGCCGGCCGGGTCTTTGAGGTACCAGAAGAAGTTCGAGCCCGCGTGGTGTCGGCCGAGTCCCCACACGTGTCGTTCGGGGTCGGTGGCGAGCATTGCTGCCGCACCCCGGCCCACGTCGTCGATGTCGTCGACCTGCCAGCTCGTGTGGTGTAGGAAGCTCACCGGCGCGGCCAGGGCCAGCACGTTGTGGTGGTCCTCCGAGCAGCGCATGAACGCACCCTGGTCGCCGATGTGATCGCTCATCTTGAAGCCCAGCCCGTCGATGAAGAAGCCGATCGTGGCGGCCAAATCGGTGGTTCCGACAACGACGTGGCCCAGCTTGCGGGGCCGCACGGGGTAGGTGCGCAGCACCCCGGGCGCCCGGCCGAGGCGCTCCATGCGGCCTGGCCCGTTGTATGGCGTGGCCGGCAGCGGGTCCTGGGTGACCCGTGGCGCGACCTCGATGCGTGCGGTGAAGCCCGATACCGGTTCGACGGCGCGCAGGGTCTCGAGGTCCGGTGACCGCTCAACCCCGAGGCGGTCCAGCTGGCCTGCGATGCGGGCGACGTCGTCGGTGTCGTCGGCCCCCACGCCGAATTCGACCAGGCGACGTGTGGGCGCGTGGGTGACCCGTAGCTGTTCGCCACCGTCGCGGGTGGCGAACACCCCGGCGCGACGGTGCTCGAGACCGAACTCGGTGTAGTAGGCGACAGTCTCTGCGACGTTCGGGACGCCCATGGTGACGCTGGTGAGACGGTGTAGGGACATGGTCAGGACTCCTGGCGCGGGTGGGAGGTGTCGACGGAACGGGCGGTGGGGGACGCCACGAAGGTCTGGTGCAGCTCGCCGAGCCCCTCGATCCAGCTGTCGAGTCGCTCGCCCGGTTGCAGGAATCGCTGGGAGTCGCGACCCTGCCCGACGCCGGCGGGCGTGCCGGTGAAGATGAGGTCCCCGGGCAGCAGGCTGATCGTGTGGGAAAGCCGCGAGACCAGGCGCTCCACGGGAAACAGCAGATCCCCGGTCCGACCGTTCTGGACGGTCTCACCGTCGATCGAGCAACCCAGGGCCAGATCGTTGCGTCGCGGACCTCCTCGGGCGTGGTCATCCACGGACCGACGGGGGGGAAGTTGGCGAAGGACTTGCCGAGGCTGAACTGCGGCGCCGGTCCCCGCAGCTGGGCGATCCGTTCGGAGAGGTCCTGGCCGACTGCCAGGCCGGCCACGTGGTCCCACGCTGCGCTCTCGGCGACTGCCGTTGCCGTGCGACCGATCACGACGACGAGCTCGACCTCCCAGTCGGTGTGACCGCCGGGTGGGAGGGTGACGGCGACGTCGGGGCCGGCAAGGCTGGTCATGAACTTGGTGAACGTCGGTGGCAGTGAGTCCGGTATCGCGAAGCCGGACTCCCGAGCGTGCTCACCGTAGTTGAGCCCGATCGCCACGACCTGACGCGGCGACGGTGACGGACAGCCCAGGTCGGAGCGGTCCACTCTGCTGGAGACACCGGACGGCACGGAGTCGACCCAAGCGCGGAAGCCGGTCCAAGTTCTCGTAGATGCCCATCAGGTCCGGGCCAAACCTTCCGGCGCTGGCGCTCGCCACGTCGACACCGGTCAGCGGCTCGCCGATCGAGGTGATCAGGACGGCGCGGCCGGCCACGTTGGCGAGTCTCATGAGGGCGTCCCGGTGACGGCCGACTGATCCAGGGCGGCGAAGAGGAGCCCGCCGATCATGGCCATGTTCTTGTGGAACTGGATCCGCTGCTGTTTGCGCACGGCGGGGTCCTCGATCGTCCAGAACGCGTGGCCGGCCCATGTCGTCGGGATGAGTGATCCGGCCAGGACCAGCGCCGAGATTCGGCGCAGGACCCCCGTGGCGAGAAGAACGCCTGCCACGGCCTGCACGGCAGCGTTACCGCGGACGATCATCACGTCATCGCCGGGCAGTGGCAGCGTCCTGCGGATGGCGGCGAGCGTGGCCGCGGCCTGGGTCACTCGCATCCCCGGCTCGCGGACCGCGGCGGCCCCCAGGATGGCGTAGGTGGATCCGGTGAGCAGGCGTGCGACGGTGCGGACGGACAGTCGTGCTGGGTTCACTGTGGTGCCTTTCGACTCGGACCCGGCTTCATCAGCGGGCCAGCGACGTGAGTTTGACGATGGGGATACGGAAGTTCAGGCTGGCCGCGGCTGTCGGACGGCCGTCGTCGGACCGCCACTGCACGACCGCTGAGCCCTGACCGGGATCGCCCTGGAGTACCTGCGGGGTGCCGGGTGCCGGCAACTGCCCGGCAATCTTCATGTCGACCCCGAACTGTTCGGTCCAGACGTAGGGCGCCGGCAGTGCGCGGTGCGGGCGCGGCGGATCAAGCAGCGCCCGGGCCGCGGCGCCCGCCTGATGCACTGCGCTGGTCCAGTGCGGGGTACGCCGGGACACGCCGGAGCCGGTGCGCAGGGATGCGACGTCGCCGGCTGCCACGACGCCGGGAGCAGCCACACAGTGCTGGTCCACGACGACCCCTTCGGCCACGGCCAGACCGGAGCTGGAGAGCCATTCGGTGTTGGCGATGTCGCCGACCGCAGAGACGATCAGGTCTGCGGTCAGCGCGCCGTGCGGACTGCAGGCGACGCCGTCGACCGGGTTACCTATGAGGGTGACACCGCCCGGAGCCCGCAGCATGCGAACACCCGCCCTCGTCGCGGCGGCTGTCAGCTCCGCGGCGAGCCACGGCCCGAGCAACTGGCTGAGCGGAGCGAACCGGCTGATGACGGTGACGTCGAGACCACGGTGGCTCAGGGTCGAGGCCAGCTCCATGCCGAGGAAACCTGCGCCGACCACGATGGCGGTCGCTGCCGTCTCGGCACGCGCGATGATGGCCGCGGCGTCGTCGCGGGTGCGTAGGACCAACTCGCCGTGTTGACCGGGCACAGCGATCCGCCGTGCCCGGGCTCCGGTCGCCACCACGAGCCCGTCGAAGCCGACAACGCTGCCATCCGCAAACCGAACTTCTCGATTCATCCGGTCCAGCGCGACTGCCCGCATCGAGAGGCGAATGTCGACGTCCTGCGGCAGTTCCGGCAGTGCCGAGGACGCGAGCTCCTGGGTGCCCATCAGGATCTGTTTGGACAGCGGGACCCGGGAGTAGGGGTGGTGCTCCTCGTCGGAGGCGACGATCAGCTCACCATCCCAACCCTCTGCGCGCAGGGTGCCGGCCGCGGTCGCGGCCGCGATGGACCCGCCTACCACGAGAACCCGGCGCACTAGTCTCCGTGCCGGACCCGCAACGCAGCGACGGGACAGACCCGAGCGCCCGCCTCGGCTGCGGTGATCTGGGCGGCGGTGAGCGACTGTTGCCGCAGCTGCACCATGCCCTCGTCGTCAACGTAGTAGACGTCGGGAGCCGCCTGCTCGCACAGGGCGTGTCCCTCGCACGCGGACTGGTCGATCTCCACGAGCGCCCCCACGCCGGATGATGTCGTCATCGTCATACCTCCAACGGTTCGATGAGTAACGGAAGTGTCGACAGGCTCCGCGCCACCGGCACCGCGGCGTACGTCGGTTCGCCGGCGAGCGCGAACGTTTCGACACCTGCGACCAGCGCGTCGATCAGGCAGCCTGCCTCGAGTCGCGCCACTGCCTGACCGGCACAGCCGTGCACGCCGTGCCCGAACGCGAGGTGATCCAGCGGGCTGCGCCGTAGATCGAAGACGTCCGGGTCCGGGTAGTGCCGGGGATCGCGGTTCGCCGCGCCCCAGTGCAGCATCACCCGGCTGCCCGCCGGAAGGGTCTCGTCCCCGATCGTGGTCTCCGTCGTCGTTCCACGGAAGAAACCCTGGACCGGTGACTCCAGACGCAGAGCCTCCTCGAAGGCGCCCCGACCGAGGGTGGGCTCGGCACGCAGCGCCTGCCAGACGTCCGGCTGCTCCGCGAAGATCTTGAGCAGCGAGCCGATGGCGTTGACCGTGGTGTCGATGCCAGCGGTGAGGAACGCGGTCAGAGTAGAAATTCCTTGGTCGGCGGTGAGCCGGCCCTCGTCCACGGCATCGAGGACGGCGGCGCCCCAGCTGCCGGGAGCGATCCGGTCGCGGTGCGCCAGACTGGCGACCCAGCCGAGGTACTCACCGACGGTCGCGGCCACCTCACGGAACTGCGGTGTGTCGGGGCCGAAGAGGTACTGCATGTTCGCAGCACCGGGCTGGATGCGCTCGCGACCGGCATGCGGTAGCCCGACCAGGTCGGCCACGACGTTCACGGGGAGCACCCTGGCCAGGTCGGCGACCCCGTCGACGCGCCCTCGACCCACCACCGCGGCAACCAGTCGGTCGGCCGTCGCCGCCACCCCGTCACGAAGCCGCCGCATCCCGCGCGGTGCAGTCTGCTCGGCCAGGACGGCGCGAAACTGGTCATGTTCGGGCGGGTCGGAGGCGAGGAACGTGCCGGCGAGCGCCCGGTTGGACTCCTCGAGCAGCGCCACCCCCAGCGCGGAGCTGAAGGTCTGCCAGTCGGCCGATGCCGCTCGGACCTCGTCGTAGCGGCTGAGGAGCCAGAAGTCGTGGCGCGACATGTAGACCGCCGGCGCGAGGTCCCGAAGTTCGTCGAGAGCCGGGAAAGGGTCGGCCAGGTGTTCGGGGGAGAAGAGGTCGAGGTCCGACGTGGCCGGGCGGGCGCTGCCCGCTCGAGACGAGGTCTGGTTTGACATACGGTTCCTTGTCGGGTCAGTACATCAGCTGGGTCGGGTCGGGCTCGAGCCCGAACTGGCGTCGCCCCCAGGCCGCGTAGCTGACCTCGGGGTTGAGGATCACGTGGCTGGCAGCGAAGTGCACGTCCCGCCAGGCCCGCTGAATGCTGCTGTCCACTGTGAAGCCGGCCGAGCCGGAGATCTGCATGACGGTGTCCATGGCAGCGACGATCAGTTCGGACGCGCGACAGGCATCCCGGTAGGTTCGGGCGCGCAGCTCGCGGGTCGCCTGCTCGGAGCTCTCGGCGATGTCGGCGGCCCGATGGATGAGCAGTTCGGCGGCGTCGAGATCGGCTGCAGCTCGGGCCAGGCGGGTCTGGATACTGGTGTACTCCGCGACCTTGGAGCCGAACAGGCTCGAGCGTTCGGCCGTCCAGGCGCGGTAGTCCTCCATCGCTCCCCGTGACGCGCCGAGCATGGCGGCCACGAACGTCAGGGGTGCATAGGTGATCCAGGGCGCTCGCAGATAGGCAGCCTCATGCTGTGCGCCACCCGCTGCCGTTCCTTCGCGCATGTCGGCGATGTCCAGCGTGTGGTCCTCGGGGACGAAGACGTCCTCGTAGACGACCGTGTTGCTGCCCGTGCCGCGCATACCGACGGTCTTCCACGTGTCCACGACCTCGTAGTGGCCGGGAGGGACCAGGAACAGGGTCCATTGGGGTGGCCCCTGCGGACTCGGCAGCATTCCACCGACCATGATCCACGTGCAGTGGTTCACCCCACTGAGATAGCTGATCCGCCCCGAGATCCGGTAGCCGCCCTCGACGACCTCGATCTGAGAACCCGGCGTCAGCGTGGCAGCCATGGGAACGTCGGGTCCGTCGATCCACACGGCCTGCTGCGCTGCCATGGGGAACTGGGCCAGATAGTGGGGGTGGTGGATCAACAGGGCGGCGCACCAGCCGTGAGCAGCGTCAGCCGTCGCGATCTCGACCACGACGTCGATGAAGGTGCGCAGCCCGAGCTCGGCGCCACCGAACTGCCGCGGCGTCAGGATCCGGAGCAGGCCGGCGTCGAGGAACTCCTGCGCCGACTCCCGGGGGATCGTTCGCTGCTCCTCGCTCCTGGCCGCACGGTCGCGGATCCCCGGAAACAGACCACGGGCCCGGTCCAGCACCATCTCGCGGGTCAGTGGCGCCTGGTCCACCGGGGTCGTCTCGATCATCATGTCGCTGTCTCTTTCTGCGAGTGGCTTCAGTGGAAGGGGTGGCCGGGGAATCCCATGGCGACCCGCCCGCGGCTGGTGTAGGCGTCGCCGCGATCCGTGCCCACGTGGACACCGGCCGCGTGCACGTCGCGGAAGAGCTGCTGCAGCGGGTGGGAGTCGAACAACGCCGCTGCTCCGGACCCGATGAAGAGCTGGTCGCTCAGCTCCACTGACGACCGCGCGATGTAGCCACGCCAGGAGAAGTACTTCGCGCGCTCCTCCTCCGTGAGCCCCCAGTCCCCGCGGACGCCCCGGTCCCAGCCCTCCTGCGCGTACTTCTGGGCCAGCGCCCACGCGGCGTCCCACTCGGTGGCCGCTGCGGCCAACGCGAGCTGGGCCGAGGGCGCCTCGCGCTGCAGGGCCCCGGGGTCCAGCCAGCGGACCCGCTTCTTGGTCACGGCGGTGAACTCCTCGATCATCCGCTGCGCGACCCCGGTCACGGCCGTCATCACGGACAGACCCTGCATGGTCATCAGCGGTACCCGCCACAGCGGACCCTGATCCGCGATCGGACCCCTCGCGCCCGGCCCGGCCACCCGGCCGAGGTCGAAGACCCGGTGCTCCGGCACGAAGGCGCGCTCGACATGCACGGCCCGACTGGCCGTGCCGCGCAGCCCCAGGGTGTTCCAGTCGTCTCGCACCGTCACCTCGGAGCGCGGCAGGAAGAACATGAGCAGGCCGGGCTCACCGCCCTCGGGGGCGGTGGCGATGCCGCCGACCGAGATCCACCCGGACCACTCGATGCCGCTGGCGAACCGCCAGTCACCCGACACCAGATAGCCGTCCGCGACCCGCTCGATCTGACCCACCGGAGCGAAGGAGTCGGCGACGAGGACGTCGGTGTCCGTGCCCCACACGTCCTGCTGCAGCTGCTCAGAGGTGAACGCCATGTACCAGGTGTGGAAGGAGGTGATGGAGTAGAGCCACCCCAGCGATGCCGACCCACGCGCGATCTCCCGCCCGACGTCCAGCAGCGTCATCGGGTTGGCCTCCAGGCCACCCCACCGCTTCTGGTTGGCGAGTCTGGCCAGTCCTGAGGCACGCAGCGCCTCGATCACCTCGTCGGGCAGCCGACGGTCGCGTTCGGTCTCCTCCCGGCGGGCCCAGGCCAGCTCCCCCAGCTCCCGCGCCCGGTCCAGCAGGACCTCCCGGGGTGCCTCCGTCGTCAGCTTCTCGGCCTTCGCCTCCTCGGTGGCTGCTCGCGCGGTGGGCTGATCGGATGTGGTCACGGCAGTGCTCATGTGTTCCTCCTGCTGAATCGGAGACAGGCGACCGACGAGGTCGCATGGTGGTGGGACGCGTGGTGGTAGGACGGCAGGGGCGTCGGAGCGGTCAAGGGCGTGGCCCGCACGCACGCGGCCGGGCTCACGTGAAGTTCCTGGCGGGGTCCGGATCGGTGGCTCGACCGAGCAGGATCTCGCCGACCGCCGTGTGCATGCCGTCCTCGTCGATGGTCAGATGGCTGAGGATCACCTGGATGTCGCGGACGAAGTGTTGGGTGATGTCGCTGGACCGATATATCACCGAGCCCGAGCCGGCTACCCCGAGCTCGATCGACTCCCAGGCCAGACGGCAGATCCGCAGACAGTCCAGCTTGATCAGCGCTCGGCGCTCGTCGGGCATCTCCTCGCTGGTGCCCTCGTTGAACTCGACAGTCTGCTCGATAGCCGAATCCAGCAGCGCCTGCGCAGCGCGCAAGGCGGACACTGATCGCGCGTAGCGCATCTGACCCGCCGGGGTGTCGGCCGCGGGCGTCGCGGTGAAGGCAGCCTTGCGCCGCTCCAGGCGGGCTCGGTACAGCTCCACCATGGCCTCGGCAGCACCGACCGCCAGAGCCGGCACCAGGAACACGAGCAGGTCCCGAGCGTCGTAGGTGTACAGGGGCTCGGGGTAGAGCCGACCGCCGTGGTTGCGGCGGGAGTGCCACACGTCGATGTCCACGCTGCGGTGGGCGGGCACGAAACATCCGTCCAGCCGGACGTCGTGGCTCCCGGAGCCCCTCATGGCCGACATGTGCCAGGTGTCCTGCACGTCGACATCGGCGGCCGGGACCAGGAACAGCGAGGGCCGGTCCCGGCCCTCGATGAACGCGCTCACCTGGACCCAGGACGAGTGCAGCACGCCCGAGCAGTAGCCCCAGTACCCGGACACCAGGTAGCCCCCTGGGACAGGGGTCGCCGTCCCCGGTGGGTTCGCCACGGCCGCCATCAGCACCGGCGCACCGGTCGAGAAGACATCGTCCTGCGCCTCGCGCGGCCAACGGGCCAACATCCAGTTGTGCTCGGTGAGGAACCCCAAGGTCCAGGCCGCGGACGGATCGCCCTGGGCCAGGATCCGGATCACATCGGCCACGTCGCGCAGCCCACCGCCCGACCCTCCCAGCGCCGCCGGGAGGAGCAAGGAGAACAGGCCCGCGTCCAGCGCGTCCGTGATGGTTGCCTGCGGCAGCCGACTCAGGTCCTCGGTCTCCCCGACGCGCTCCCGCAGCGGTCCCACCAGCTCACGGACGTGATCGAGCACCTCCTCGGGCGTCGCGATCGTGGCCGTCTCCTGGGCGATGCTCATGCATGCTCTCCTGCCTCATCTGGACCTTCACCTGCTACCTCGGTCCACCCGCTGTGACAGCAGCCACAGTCC
>JAABUV010007163.1_pt1 | contig 11816 bp, 14 predicted proteins | sample 5559971 | NCBI WGS metagenome assembly JAABUV01 (sample SAMN10711881, study PRJNA513362) | rock metagenome | isolation source: Antarctica rocks | place: Antarctica: Victoria Land, Knobhead nord | collected 2015-12-19
CGCTGGTCGCCTCGGTGACCGGTTACCTCATCAGTCGACGCCGCCCAACCATCGACCCAGGCCTGCCCGGTACAGATTCCGAGCTCGACACCGACGAGCGGCCGGTCCACTAGAAGCCACGGTGGCGATCAACTCTTCGACTGCGGCACGACCTTCTCCACAGCCGAGACCATCAGGCCCTGGGCACCCTTGCGCAATGACGACGCGGCCGCAGCGGCACTGCGGATGATGTGGGCGATGATTGGCTTCCCGGTCGCCGACAGAATGGCGAAGTCGACGGTAGGAGCATCGTAGTTCAGGCCCAGCGTATCGAATTTCGACTGGGTCGCAGCGAAGTGCCGCATGTCTTTGCTGTAGTAGTAGCCCCAGGTCAGGTAACCCCGAGCGCGAGCCTGCGCAGGCGCCTGGACCGATGCCCAGAAGCTTTTGATCACGCAGCGCCCGTTGCCGCCGTAGGAATCGAGCAGATCCAACAACGACCCGACGTTGCGATCGGCCTTGTCGTCGACGAACAGGATCCTGTCCCGGCCGTAGGGAGTAAGGATGTTCTCGACCAACCGCGCCATCGGATGACCACCCCGACGCGTCCTCAGTGCCGCCAAGGTGGACCATCGCGTCGCCTCGATGACAAAGTTGGAATCGAAGACCCGACCTGTTGAGCCGTCCTCGGAGACCACCCAGACACCATCCGAGGTGCGCCAGACCGGAATTTCGAGGGCGAGGTTCGGATTCCACGCCGCGGCTCTTTCGTAGGCATAAGCGGTGGATTCCGGCCAGCTCCCATCGCCGCCCCGATGCGCTATGTAGAACGGCTTGGCCGCCATCCACTGCTGCAGCGGCGTCATCGACGAGGGCGCCGACGAGGCGCCGCACGCAGTTACGGCCAGCATCGCGAAGACGACGAACCACGTCATCCGCGTTCTGCGTCGTCCCACCCTCACAGTTTAGTGCTGTCGCCACGCCCAGCTTAGTGCTGTCGCCACGACTGCGGGCCTCAGCGCCGGAGAACGCCGACGGCGGTAGAACGCCAAACGCCCCTGTCAGCATCTCTGCTGACAAGGGCGTTTCGTTGTAGCGGGGACAGGATTCGAACCTGTGACCTCTGGGTTCACAGGCCCGGGATTCCGTCCGTAACCGGTGGGTGCTCGATAGATACTGTGACCTGCACCGATACGGGGTCTAGTGCCCTCAACGATGTCCAACCGTTTCCGGTGGGTTCCGTCGTTTCCGGTGGGTAAACGGTGGGTGGGTCACTCGTCCGTATCGGCGAATCGCTCGATCACAGAGCGCGCGTCAGGGCCCTCGTGGGTGCGCACCAGGTAGTGCTTCTCGGTGACGGCCGTCCCGGCGTGGCCGAGCTGGTCAGCCGCTGTGCGGGTGTCCTCCGCGGTGGCCAGTACGGTTGCGACCGACTTCCTGAACGTGTGGGGCACGACCCACGGCATCCCGAGCCGCTCACGGGCATCCCGCCATTGGTCGCGGAAGTTCGTCGGGTCCCGCAGCGTGCCCGCCGACGATGCGAACACCACATTGAACGAGGTCGGCTCGAGCTGGTTGACCTGGCGCCGTAGCAGGATCTCGACCAGGAACGGCGGGATACGCAGTCGCCTACGGCCGGCCGCGCTCTTCGGGTGGTCCTGAACGGTGAGGCCGCGGCCGGGGATGCGCACGACGGTGCCCGAGATCGTCACAGTCGGTACGTCACCACCGAGGCTGACGTCCTCCCATCGGAGTGCGAGGACTTCGCCGATGCGCGCACCTGTGGCGAGCATGGCGTCCACGACGTCGGGAACGTCGCCCCGTACGGCCTTGGTGTCATTGCGCAGTCCGACCCGCAGCGCCCGAACCTCGGCCACTGACAGCGCCCGGACCTCCTTGGAGACCACACGCACGGCAGCAGAGTCGCGGACGATGTTGCGTGGCGCAGCATCATGCCGGGCAGCCAGCGCGAACATGCCCGACAGCACCGTACGGGCGAGTCGCGCTGACGCCTGTCCGTGCCGCTCCCCTATCGCCTTCAGGAAAGACTCGACCCGGCCGACTGTGACCTCACGGATACGGACCGCGCCGAGGCCCCTGACGACGTAATCGTCTATGACGCCGCGGTACCGCTCCTGTGTGTTCGTGGCGAGGGTGCCGGCGTCGACGTCGGCCATCCACTTCGCAGCCAGGCGGGCCAGGCTGGTGTCGGGGTTCAGTTCGTCGTCCGATGGTGCCGACCGGTCGGTCAGCGCCGCGACCAGGGCGCGCTCGGCCGCGGCGCCGGACTTGCCCCACGCTTCCACCTTGCGGGTCTGTCCATCAAAGTCGCGGAACCGGCAGCGCGCGACGAACAGGTCAGTCGGAATCGGGTCGGTCAGCTCGGTGTCATTGGGCAGGTAGTGCTTGCCGGCGACTGTGACAAGGTAGGTGTCGCGCCCGTCACGACGTACCGCAGTGCGGGAGATGTGGCCCCAAGCACCGAGAGCGAGCGGCGGTCTAGGCATCGGGTGGGCCTCCACTGACGGGGGATATGTGGCCCGCTGCCCGCGCCCGACCAATCCAGGCTCCCGCGGTACTGCGTGACACACCGAATGCTTGCTCGACGGCCTGGGTCGGAGGATCGCCTACCAACTCGGAAAGTTGGTAGACGCGGCCGACCCACTCGATAGTTTCGCCTGTTGGGCCAGCCGCTTTCATCCGCTCTGCCTCGCTGGTCAGAAGCATCCCGAGTGCGACCGCCGCGGATCCGGTGGGGATATCCCGTCCAATGCCGTCCTGAATACCCTCTCGGACCGCGCTGCGCACAATGGCTTGCACCGCCAGCTTCCGGATGCCGTCTCCCGTAATAGCTGGGCCGCCTTCACGCCGGCGAATTGTCATTTGTTCAACGCTTACGCCATCGGGATCAACGGAGATGATCGCCTCAACGTTGTAGCCGTGGTAGTCGGTCAGCTCGGCACGTCCTCGGGTCGGCAGGAGGACGCCGGGCGCGACGGTCACGCTGGGCTTGCTTAGTGGGTACCAGCTCAATTGCATTCGCCGATTGTCGATCATTCCGACCGCATCCGTCAACACCTGTCGGTACCCCTTGTGGTTACCAACCGAATGTGTTTCCATTGCATGGAACCTGCCGACGCAGGGTGCCGATACCGAGGAGTGTAAGGATGCCGAAGATCTTGGCATTGCCCCCAGGACTACCAGACCGCATGTGGTCGAGGCAGGAAACCGCCGAATTTTTGGGCGTGCCCGTCCAGACGATAAGCGTCTGGCGGCTCTCCGGCCGAGGGCCGCGAGCGTCGAAGGTCGGCAGGTACCTGCGCTACAACCCGGCCGACGTGATGGCGTGGCTGGAACAGCAGAAGGACCCGGCCTGATGTTCTCGGTCCTCACGAAAGTGCCCGCAGTGCAGCACGACTCGCGGCCAGGCGCCGCGGGAGTACCGACAATCCGGCCGGGTGCCGTGAGTCGGGTCCATGCAGTCGATCCGTCACCGGACGACCGCAACTGACCCCATCAGGGCCAGTCGGCCCGGATTGTGAGATCTCATGGCGGAACAGGCTTCCCTCGCATTGCGAGCAGTTCCCGACCTCGAATCATCGCCTTCGTTGTTGTTCTGCGAGCGAGACGAGCGCGCGCTCATCGGTGCAGAAATTGAGGCACTGCCGGCCACCCGTGAACAGATCATGGCGGCCTATCAGCCCGATGACCTGCTCGATCCTCGGTGTGGTTTCGCCGACGGCATCGTGCGGCGAATGGTCGCCGCTGGCGTACCCGTTGATCGGCTCAGCGTCACCCAGTTCGCCGTATCGCGGGGGCTGATCAAACCCGATAGCCCGCGCATTGCCCTGGCGTCGTGGATTGACCAAACCTGCGAGATGGCACCAGTTCCCGCTAGCGGAAGCTGGTATGCCGCGGTGGTCGTGGAGCAGTCGGTCCGGCGCCAGCTCAAAGCGATCGGTGAGCGACTCGTGCAGGCTGCGCAAGGTGGGTCGGCCCTGGACCTGGCCGCCGTCGTCAGCGAGGCATTCACGGCCGCGCTCGCTGCCGTCAGCCGGCTCGGTGACAGCCGATGAGCAGCACACCGTTCGACGAGACAACGCGGAGCACCGTGGGCGAGCAACCGCCCGACGAGCGTTCCCGTGTTCCCCACATAGGGGGTGGGGAACGGGGAACAAGGGGGCCAGATCAGCGGGTGGAACGCGGCGCCAAGCTGTTCTTTGACGTAAAGGCCCTGCTCAGCGGGGGTATCCCGGAACCGCCGCGCCCGCAGGTTCTCACGCGGGACGATGGGAACAGCATCTTCTACCCGGGCATGGTCAACTCCCTGTTCGGAGAGCCGGAAAGCGGCAAAACACTCATCGCTCAAGCCGCGATCCACGAGGTGGCGAAGGCCAACCGCCGCGCGGTTTTCGTCGACATCGACCACAACGGGCCGGACTCCATCGTTTCCCGGCTGATGTCCATGGGGGTGCCTGCGGACTACCTGGCCGACCCCAGCCGCTTCCGGTACTTCGAGCCAGAAGACAAGGCCGAGCTGACGGACCTTGTTGCGTTCCTGCGCACCTGGCGGCCGGCGTTGGCGGTGGTCGACTCCGTAGGCGAGTTGCTTCCGCTGTTCGGGCTCAACTCCAACAGTCCCGACGACTTCACCACCGTGCACGCCGCCGTCCTCAAGCCGCTGGCGGCAGCCGGCGCTTGCGTCGTGATCATCGACCACCTGGCCAAGAACACCGACAGCAAGGCCGCCGGCCCCACCGGCACAGCAGCGAAACGCCGAGCCGTCAGCGGCGCGGCGATCCGGGTCAAGGTCAACGAGCAGTTTGTTCCCGGTCACGGCGGCTCGGCCTGGATCACCTGCAACAAGGATCGTCACGGTGGCCTGCGGATGCACTGCCCTCGGGGTGAGCGTGAACCGTCTGCGGGGCTCTTCCAACTACGGAGCAACGGCGACCAATTGACCTGGAACCTACGGGCGTCCTCCACGACCGACGCCGCTGAGATCCTCGACGTATCTGCCGCAGACCTCGCTGCGCTTGACCAGCTCGACCCACCGCCTGCCTCGGTCCGTGACGTCAAGGACCGCCTGAAATGGCGCTCCGAGAAGGCCGCGGACGTGCTCCGGGTATGGCGTTCCCGTTCCCCAAACGTTCCCGGGGAACAGGGAACAGAGCAGGTTGACGAGTGTTCCCCGTTCCCCACCCCCTATGTGGGGAACACGGGAACACGGCGGCTGAAGCCCGTCCCGGACGGCGGTGCCGCATGACTGTCCGAGTGCCCGGTGCCGAATGAGATCCGACACGGCCGCACGTCGGGATCTGGCCCGCGCGCTGGAGCGGATCAAGCGGTTGGACCCCCGAGCCGCCGAACTCGCGCAGATCGAGCTGGAGCGGCTCCGTCGGCAGGCAGCGCGATACCGGCTGGAGTTGAGGGAATGCCAGGCGCTTATCGCTCGGATCACAAATACCCACCCGTTGTTCGCTCCCACCGAATCACACAATCCCCATTGACCCCCGGCCAATCCCGGCCGGACCACTACGTCCTGAAAGGACAACCAAGAAATGGCAAACGAAACAATCGCACCGGAGGAACTGGAAGTGACGGCGGCCGATCGGCAGGCAGAGGAGCACGCCCGCATGGCAACGGAACTCGAACGGCGAGTGGCCGAAGGAGACGACGACGTGACCGCCGAGCAGATCGATCGACAGCACGGCTTGTCCCGGTTCGCCAAGCTGCGCGCCGCGGGCGCCCGTCGCAAGGCCGAGCTTGCTCAGCAGGCGAGGACCGTGCAGGCCCGCAAGGATCTTCGAGCCGAGATCGAGAGCACGTCTCTGCATTCCGGGGAGAAGTTGGCAGGGCTTCTCAGGGCTGCCGACAACACCGTTCGAGCGTTCACGGCGGCAGCCGACGAACGGGACCAACAGATCTCGGGCTGGGTCCGGCGACTGAAGGAGCTGGGCGTGCCGCACACCGGTGTCCCATCAGCGGATCATCAGGGGCTCGGGCAGGGAGGCCCCGGCGATGTCCTGGCGGGCAACCTTGCGGTCTCACAGGTCCACGGTTCCCGCATCCTCGGGTCGCTGCTCGGAGCAGGTGAGTACGGCGCGATCACGCCCCGCGAAGAAATCGACCTGAACGATCCGGTGCCCGGCCGGAAGCGGATCGACCGGGCATGCGCCGACCTCACCGGCAAATCGGGAAAGGTCGGCTGACCCATGGCGACCGAACAGCGCACCGAGGCATGGCTGAAACAGGCCACCGCCGAGCAGATCACGGCCGCCGAGCGGGCGGGCGAACTCGACGACCTGCTAGGTCGAGCACGCAACCAGGCAGGCAATACACCCGAGCAGCTTCGAGGCGTATTCCGCGGCCACGGTGGTGGTTGAGATGCGGACATCGATCTACGAGTGCGTACTGGCCGGGAGCATCGCCGACCCGCCTGGTACCGCCATCACCCCGGGAGCGGGCAATGGCGGACTGGTCTACATGGCTGGCCTCGAATCGACAGCCCTGCGAGTGGTGAACGCTTCCGGCGCGGCCGGCGCGGTCACGGTCAAGCCGGGCACCCTCCCGCTTGCTCCCGCAGGCGGCTTGGGACCGATGACCGTGGCTGTCGGCAACGGTCAAACCGTATGGGTCGGACCGTTCGAGTCTGGTCGCTTCGAGCAACCGGACGGCTCCCTGTGGTTCGAATCGTCCGTCGCGTTGACCGTGACGGCATTCAGAATGCCGCGTCACCTCTGACAAACCCGATGCCCCTGCAGCGATCCCTGCAGGGGCATCGCCATCCCCGAAGGAGAACGAACAATGGCGCCGAAACCGGTAGACCCGACCGCCTGGAGCGAACGGGAGGAACCAATCGACCTCGACGCTTCTACCAGTAGTCCCTTTGCGCGCGCACGTCACGTTGCGCCGACTCCGAAGCGTGAACCACCCGACGCCGAGGAACGGGCGCACCTTCGGGCCGGGTTCGGTGCGCTGCTCCGCGCCGAACGACTCGCTGCCGGCTACAGCCAGGACCAGCTTGCCGAGCACACCGGGCTGGATGACCGAACAGTCCAACGCTTCGAGGCCGGCGAGATGCGACCGACGAAGCCGGCGCTGCTGCTGCTGGCGCTGGTGATCAATCGGCCCGAGGTGCTAACGGGCCGCGGTGGTCAGCCGATCCGTGACATGCAGGCGGACCCGTCCGATGCGTTGGCGCTTGTCCGGCAGTTCGAGGAGGCTCTTGGGTCGAGCATCGCCGAGGGCGGTGATCGGAAGTCGCGGAACACTCGCGCGAATCACCTGTTTCGCCACGGGTGCACGCCGGAAGAGCGGCGCGAGCAGGACCGCGCGGCAGTGAATCAGCGACATGACGTCCTGCGCCGGAAGCTCGCGCGCCTGCAGGCAGAGCGGGCGCTGAGGTCCGGGACCCGCTCGCAGGTGGAATCCGCCTTGGACGCCCTCGATGAGTTGCCAGTTGACGACTGGCGAGACTGACGAACGTTCGACCCTTGCGCGCGTGTACGTACGTTGCGCCGTGGTTCTCTCGACCTCTGTACATAAAGGGTTCCCTTCATGTATGGTTCGGCTATGGCAAACACCGGAAACCGACTGCGGGTCATCGGATACGTACGGGTCAGCACTGACAAGCAAGAGATCGGCCCAGAGGTGCAGGTGCAAGCACTGGAAGCTGCAGCGGCACGCTCCGGGTGGGACCTGACCATCGTCCGGGAAGCGGCCGCCTCAGCAAAGAGCATGGCCAACCGGCCCGTGCTGACCACCGCGCTGGCCAACTTGAAGGCCAAGAGGTTCGATGCCTTGGCCGTCTCCAAGCTGGACCGCATCTCCCGCTCCGTGCATGACTTCTCCGGGCTGCTCGAGCTGTCCGGCCGCCAGCGCTGGGCATTGATCTGTCTGGACCTGAATGTGGACACCACGACGATCACGGGGGCCGCGATGGCACAGGTGACCGTGACGTTCGCGGAGATGGAACGAAAGAAGATCGCGGAGCGCACTCGGGACGGTATGGCCAAGATCAAGGCGAACGACCCGACCAAGCACATGGGCCGGCGCTCTGTCCTGCCAGCATCCACCTTGGATCGCATCCGCGAGCTACGCGCAACGCTGTCGATGGCCAAGACCGCCGACGCTCTCAACAGTGCAGGCGTGCCGACCGCGACCGGTGCTACCTGGCACGCGTCGACCGTCCGCCAGGTCGAATCGTCTGCCGCCTTCGTCGCGTAGCTGGCTGGATCGCCGACCTCGGGTCAGCTGGGGCGAAGTTGCGTCACGATGTCGTCGAACAGCTCACTAAGCAACTTCGAGGACCTAGACCCCTGCCCCCACTGAGCGCCTACCTTGCCGACCGCGCTGACGCGGATCGTAGATCCTCCGTCCGCTGGCACTACCTGAGAGCTGAACTTTTCACCGTACGTGAAGGCGCTGATCCCGCTCGAGAACTCGCAAGTCATCGCGAAATCGTCCGTCTTCTTAACATTAAATCGGCTATTAGCTGCACGCTGGAGCGCGGCGAATGCAATGGCTGGCGATACCGGCACGAACCGATCAAGGCTGACTTGCGACATTGCGAGGCCTCTCGAAGGGTGCACGCGGGCCGTGCATCCATGATTTGATCACGGCTCGCGTAGCGAAGCAATGACGCCGGAGGCCGTCCTTCCGCTCCACCCGTGAAACTACGGCCATACCGCGCCACCCTGGGACCGCACCACGCTGTGCGCTCTGCCGCAAGGGTGGCCCACGACTACCAAATCGAAACCGGTGGGTAAACGGTGGGTTGGAACCTCAGAACGTGGATACGACAATGGCCCCTGTCAGCATCTCTGCTGATCAGGGGCCATTCCGTTGTAGCGGGGACAGGATTCGAACCTGTGACCTCTGGGTTATGAGCCCAGCGAGCTACCGAGCTGCTCCACCCCGCGTTGGCGGTAACACCACTGTAGCAAGCTGTGGCGTGCAAGCCAAATCGGCTGGAGCAGAACAGCTTTTGCCTCAACCACCTGCCGAGGTGGGGGTGGGCGCCGGGGTCCCGCGCGGCGTCGTCAGCGCAGTGCCGGCCACCCTGAGGTAGTTGCTCACCGCATCGTCCAGGGCCTGGCTTGCGACGCCGATCTTCCCCAGATCCCCGGTTGATCGCGCCGCAGCCAGCGCGCGGTAGGCGGCGTCGAGTTGGGTGAGCGCCTGTCCCGCGTTGGACGGCAGGCCGACCGCCGTCGTAGAAGTCGGCAACGTGGGCGGGCTTCCGCCGGCCGCGTTGGTTCCAGAAGTCGCCGGAGTGGACGAACCCCCGGCGCTGCCGGCTGCCGGCGTCTGCACCGGAGCCGCCTTCTCCAGCGCGGCGGTCAGACTCTCCCCCACGCCAACCTTGCCGTCGTACCAAACCAGCACCCTGCTGAGCTGCGGATAGGACGAGGTCGACGACTGACCCTGGATGTAGAAGGGCTCGACGTACAGCAGGCCCTGGTCCACCGGCAGCGTCAGCAGGTTTCCGAAGATGACGCGCGACCCCCCGGTCTGCGTGGACAGCGTGACCAGGCTGCTGATCTCCTGGGTGGTGCGGAACAGGGTCTGGACCTGGGCCGGCCCCGGTGTCTGCGTGGCCGTGGGCAGGGTCAGTACGGTGATCTTTCCGTACGTTGCCGGATCCGAGGATGCGGATACATAGGCGGCCATGAATTCCCGGGAGAACCCGGTCAGGACGCTGGTCAGATCGAAGTGCGACTTGGTCTCGCCAGGCATCTTGACCTGGAGGTAGTACGGCGGCTGGGAAAGGGTCGAGTCCGCGGTGGAGGTGGGATCGCCCGGGACCTTCCAGAAACCGGAGTTGTTGAAGAAGTCGACAGGTTTCTGGACGTTGTATTTCACCAGGAGCGACCGTTGCACCTCGAAAAGGTCCTGCGGATACTTGAAGTGGGCCCGTAGGTCCGGCGAAATGGCACTGGTCGGCTTGATCAATTTCGGGAAAATACCTTCCCAGGCCTTCAGCACCGGGTCCAGCTTCTGATCGTTGACCGAGTACAGATTCACGGTGCCGTTGTAGGCGTCGACCGTCGCCTTGACGGAGTTTCGGATGTAGGAGACCTGCGTATTGGCCTGGCCAGCGGCGCCGACCGCGTCGAGCGAATTGTTGGTCGCGTCGGCCAGCGATACGTTCTTCGAGTACGGATAGTTCTCGGCGGTGGTGTAAGCGTCCACGATCCAGACGATCCGGCCGTCGACCACGGCCGGATAGGGATTGGTGTCGGTGGTCAAGAACGGCGCCACCTTCTGCACCCTGGTCCGCGGATCGCGGTTGTAGATGATCTTGGAGTTCCCGTTGACCTCGGTCGAGAACAGGAAATTGGCGTCGGTGTAATTCGTGGCGAAGATGAGCCGCTGGAACAGGTTGCCGACGTGGACGCCTGCTGCGCCGGTGTAGGCGTACGGCTGATCGTTGGTGTCCTTCTCCCGCGGTTGGCTGCCGTTGTCCACCCCCACGATGGAGTAGTCGGTGGTCAGCTTCCCGAAATAGATTCTGGTCTGGGCCACCTTGATGTCACCCTGACCGGAAATGTCGGCCACCTGATAGGCCGGGTACCCGTTGGCCAGCTTGTTGGCCGGCGCGGCGATGAATCCGTCGCCGTGCGTGTAGACCATGTGCTTGTTGATCCAGTTGGTCTGATCGCCCGACAGACCCCCCTCATCGAGTTCACGCGCGGCGACCACGTAGTCCTGGGTCTTGCCGTTGATCGTGTAGCGATCGACGGACAGCTGGTCGGGGAAGCCGTACCAGTTACGCAGCTGCTGCTGCTGCGTGAAAGTCGGAGAAAGCACATTCGGGTCGAGCAGCCGTGCGTTGGGGACCGTGTCCTTGTCGTTCACGACATCGGAGGCGGGAACGTCCAGCACACCTGGGTAGGACTTGTAATTGACGACATCAGACCCGATGTCGTACGCGGATCTGGTCGCATCAAGGTTGCGTTGGATGTACGGCGGTTCCTTCGAAATGCCGTTCGGGTTCACCACGACCTGTTGCAGGACCAGCGGCCACACGCCACCGATCAGCACGCTGGAGAGCACCAGCAACGCCAAGGCGACAGCCGGCAGCTTGACCGACCGCAGGAACGCCCCGACGATGAAACCCACCGCGCAGATGGCCGCGATCACCATCAGGATGATCTTCGCCGGGAGCACCGCGTTGACGTCTGTGTACGACGCACCCGTGAACGACACACCTCGGTTGGAGAACAGGAGCGCGTAGCGGTCGAACCAGTACTGCACCGCCTTGACCAGCACGAAGATGCCGACCAGGAGCGAGAGCTGCAGCGTGGCCTGCGACGTGATCCGGCGGCCAGGTCCCGATACGCGGAGCCCGCCGTAGAGATACTGGGTGGCCAGAACGGCGAAGAAGCTCAGGGCGACGATGGCGAACAACCAGCCGAGAACCAACTGCAGGAACGGCAGCGTGAAGACGTAGAAGCCGACGTCGTGTCGGAACTGCGGATCGACCTGTCCGAAGGGTTGGGCATTGAGCCACAGCTGAACCGTCTGCCATTCACCCTGAGCAGAGAAGGCGCAGATCAGGCCGACGAGGATCGAGATGGCGAAGATGAACGTCTTCGGTCGGGAGCTGACCACAGTTCGATAGGGGCTCAGCGGATCCACCTCCCCCGATGGCACGAAGACCGGCCGGGAGCGGTAGGCCAGGAAGAGGGAGAGGAAGACCACCCCGCCGCCACCGATGCCGCCGATCAGGAACAGCACGAGACGGCTGAGCACCTGGGTGGACCAGACCTGCCGGTATCCGACCTCGCCGAACCACAGCCAGTCGACGTACACGCCGACGAACTGGAACC
>JAABUV010007165.1_pt1 | contig 11812 bp, 12 predicted proteins | sample 5559971 | NCBI WGS metagenome assembly JAABUV01 (sample SAMN10711881, study PRJNA513362) | rock metagenome | isolation source: Antarctica rocks | place: Antarctica: Victoria Land, Knobhead nord | collected 2015-12-19
GCTTGTAGCTGATCTATGTAGCATGTAAGCTAATCAACGATGCAAACTCAGCTGACAGCTAGCTTGTAGCAAACGTCTCATCTAGTAGCTAGCATATGCGTCTCGAGCGCATTAGTATTGAATGAACTCTGCTCACTAGCTCACAAGCTATCTAAGCTCTTTGTCGAAACGTCGATGTATCTAATCATCTGTATCTAGTCTATCTTCTAAATCTATCTATTTACTAGATTGATCATTGCATGTATTCATGCTCGTTCTGTTGATTTCGAAGCTCTTTATATCACATCTGTATTTTATCTCTCAACAATGATAGTGTTCATCTTAATGTAACTGATGTCATCTTTGAGAATTTCAATTCACATTTTAAACGAAACATTATAAAATCAATCTCTGTCATCATGTAAATCATGATCAAGTACATCTTTAATCAAAGTCAAGCTCATTTTTGAGATCTTTCTTGAAGTGATCAGATTCGAGTATGAAGTCATCATTACATGAAGTTCAACGTCTTCAAGTGTTTTAATGAATGACATGACTTTTTATGACTGCAAAAACTCAGATGCAAATGATGTTCATTGAATCTTTACAATCTTGTGTATGATGATGAATAATTAATCATCTGAAAATGATGTAAAACTAGTTTATGTGTAAGTGAAAGATGTATTGATCTTTTTGATGCATTTCTGTTCAAAGCGTCTTTTGTTGTAAAGCATTCATTGAATTACAACAATTAAAATATTGAAAATTTGATTTGTTTTAAAGTCATTAAACATAAGTGTATTGATCTTGTACAGAAATGATGTTAATTGCTCATCAATGATAGCTGACTTTTCATTAAATCTGATGTGCTTGAGTGTAAATGTGTACTTTTCAATTCATTACTCAGCTTGATTTGTTAAATTTTTTAGCTGATATTTATCAATGTTTAAAATTCTAAGAATCTCTGTCATGTTTCTGAAAGTTGAACACTCATCATCAAGTTGAGAATTCTGATATCTGATAGTGATATTCTTTTTGAGACATAAGTTAATCGTTATGATGAATTGATAAAATCAGTTCAATAAAATAGATGATGATGATGAAATATTGATGCTGCTATTTAACTATGTGAGATGAGTTGATGTGACAAACTAGACGCGTACTCAACTGATGTTAAATATGCAGATTCAATCAACTGAGATTAAGTTCAATGAATATATCTCGATCTTAATGACGATGCTCATTAAAAGAAACATATGATGCTAAATCATAATCTTATGTGATTATGAAAGCAAATTGAAAGACTCACATTGAGTATGATGAGCAGATGAATGAAAGATTAAGTTGTGTTACATGTAATGAATGTGATACTGTAAAAGTTGAAACATAATGAATTTACTTTAACTTACGTTGAAGATCTGCACTCACATGATGTGCATAACAACTTAAAGACTAAGCTAGTTTATTGTTGATTGAAGTGTATTGTATCTGCAAATTGTTATGTTTGTATTTCAGTGTGTATTACACAGTGATCAGTGTCTCAATCTCTTTAACAAACTTGAACTAGCAGCAAACAAAGAATTTAGACATTGAAAAAGAATGTTGTCTTCTGTGAAACATGTTTATCAGTCAATGAATACTGTTTCTTGATCAGATTTATTCTCTTACGATGCTTGCTTTTCTGCAAGATTTGCTGCAGAAGCTTTGTTTACATCTCAATGATGCTCTTACTTTTCTGCAGAATTTGTTACTTGATCTTCGCTTGCATCTTGATGATGCTTTTTGTCATGATAAATTGACACATAGAGATTAAATCAGAGACTAAAGTCAGAAGCTGAGTCAAAGATCAGATCTGAGTTAGCTCTGAAACTCTATGACTTTGTCAAGACATCATTTAGACTACGTCATATCTTCAACTTAATATATCATGAGTTATGTCATGCTCAACTTGACAATGCTTGACAAACTTTCTATAGTCGATCGTTTCTCTCAAGTTATCGATAGCTTCTTAATAATTAACTCTATCATAATATATATTCATTCTGTGTCTGTTTAGAATATCACATTGTCATATCACTCTTATAGATCTCATTTATTCATTTAGTAAACTCAATCATCACAGTTTTAATTATTTCAAACTCTTCTTAAAAATGATGATTTGATATTCAAGCATGACAACAGCAACATGATCATAACAGAGTTGAAACGATGATGTCTTGATCTTGTGAAACATCATATCAGAAAATAAACGTTGCATAATGAAATCAGAAAGTGAAGAAGCAGAAGATGAACTTTCTCTTGATACTGATGAACAACTGACATGAGTAATGCTTCAACATGATGAATTGCAACTGACATGAGTAATGCTTCAACGTGATGAATTGCAAAAGAAACAGAAGTTAGCAGCTATTCAATCAAAGATTGAAACTCTGCAAGTTGTTGAAACAAGAAAAAAAAGTCATCAAGCTTTCACTTGAGCTCTCATGAAGAATTCAAATGATCTACGCATTGTTTTCATAATGTTGATGATAACAAAATGAAGTCATCATGAGATCATTTTGCAGAAGCGAAGACTCTCAATGTCTTTGAAGAAGTATCATGACAAAATCATAAGAGAACATAAAGAGTGAATTCGCGATGTCAAAATCTTGTTTTGAAATATCTTTTAACATTTTGAAAGTGATGAGAAAAAGATTTTGTACTGCATGATTTATCTGAAGAGTGAATCAAAGAAACTTTGATTCAATCATGAAGAAACTATGTCTGCAGCTCAGCAGATGTGATTCAATTTTATTGATTTTCTTCTGAATTTAATCAAAAACTCAATGAATCGAGATATAAATGTGACTCAGCAGTACGTGAACGCATTACAACGTTCAAATCAGATGATATGAATGTTTGCAACTCATCTGAGCACTCTGAAACATCAACTTTCGTTGTATAGTAATGAGCATAAGTGAACTCATTTATTCATCAAGTTAAGATCTGAGCTGCATGTGATTATTACTAATGTGCAGTCGATTTCTATCACACGAAATGCATTAATCAATCTTGTCGCTTGATTGAAAACAAATCTGCGAAAAGAACACGTCTTGTCGTTGAAATGATCTCAAGACAAAGACTTGCATGATCAAGATAAAGTCAACAAGAAGACTCATTCAAAGCGAAAGAAATCTTATCAATCAACTAAATTCAATTCTTCATTAAAGACAAGCTCATACACTTTGTCATGTTATAGCAAGAATTTGTTCAACATAACGTGCTATATGTGTAATCAAAAGAATCATTACTTTACTGATTATAAAGATGAAAAGATCAAGAATAGATCAAAAGAATTTGATGCAAATTGAGTATTCATTGATTCAATGTTACATATAAGTCATTTCAAGATTTCAAGAAAAGGCAAGCTCTTAATGAACACTTCAAATCATTGAGAAAAAAACAAGAAATTCTCTTCGTAAAGATTCTTATATATAAAGAGCATGTAATTCAGAGAGATCAGAAGACAGAAACGAAGATTCACATGAATATCAATGTCAAGATGAACGTGATTAGTCAACGTTTCGTTGTTGAGCAAAATATGTCATTACTAAACGTTGATCTTTCAAGATTTATCTGAATGAATGATCAGAGTGTTTATTGTTATGACGTCTATAAGATGTGTTATTGATTGAGAGACAGCTGAAACATAGAGAAAAAAGATATAAGTATCTTCTATGCTATTGACAAGAAAGAATCTCTCTTGATTCTAAGTATATCAAGTATGCAATTCAAGCGTATTTGAATAGACATGATTGCAAGAACATGATGTTTCGACGTGAATGAGCACGCATTTGAGTTGTTCTTCGCACAAGTATTTGCAAAAGCTCTACAAGATAAGTTTACTGTGTATGCTCTTGTCATTATCAACATTATCAAAGAATCAATTATTGAACATCAAGTGAAAGCAATGAATAACATGATGAATCATATCACAAACGCGCTTGAAATGCAAACTTTACTCATTAAATTGAAAGAATACAAAGACGTATTCTTGACAGAAAGTGTTGACAAATTGCTTTTGCATGAAGATCATAATCATGCAATCGAAATCACTGCAAAGTCATCATATGAATCATTGTATAATCTGTTGAACACAGAGTTAATGACTCTGAGACAGTATTTAGATGATGTCTTAGCGAAAGAATGAATTAAGCACTTCGTCAGCTCAACTAACGCGTTTATTCTATTCATTTTCAAAAAGAATGATAGTCTTTATTTATGCATAAACTATCGAAATCTGAATAAGATTACTGTCAAAAATCGTCATTTGCTGTCTTTAATTAGTGAAACTTTAAACAGATTCAATAAAGTCAAGCAGTTCACTAAGTTAAATCTGAAGAACGTTTATCATTGTCTCAGAATTCAACATGAAGACGAGTGAAAAATGACATTTCATACTCATTATAATCACTTCAAATATATGATCATGTCGTTTGATTTGATCAACACGTCTGTCATCTTTCAGACTTATATTAATAAGATCTTGACAAAACTTTTAAACGACTTTTATTTTGTTTATCTGAATGACATTCTAATCTTCTTCGTAGAGAAGACTGATCACGTAGATCACATGAAGCAGATTCTTGAAAGATTAAGAAAGTTCAAGCTATATGTTAGCTTGAAGAAGTGTGAATTCTTCATCACTAAAGTGAACTTTCTAGAATTTATCATATTCACAGAAAATGTTTTGATGAATTTAAGTAGAATAAACATCATCAAAACGTGATTCAGATCGAAAATGTATTAAGAAATATAAGTTTTTCTGAGATTCATCAATTTCTATCAACGTTTTATACATCACTACTCTCAGATAGCAGAATCTTTAACAGAACTGTTGAGAGATAGTGTAAAAAATGTAAAAATGAGTTCATTCATATGATCAAATAAAGTGAAACAAGCTTTTAATCAGCTTTGCGACATCTTTATGAGAGCATCTATTCTAAGACACTTTGACTCAGAGCGACATATACACATCAAGATCAATGCATTCAATTATGCAGTTATGAATATTTTGTCTCAGTTAAATGACGAAGATCAATGACATTTGATTGCATTCTGATTCAGAATGATGATAAACGTTGAAAGAAACTATGAAACATATGATCAGAAGCTTCTAGTCATAGTAGCGATGTTTAAACACTGATGACACTATGTGAAAGACAATTATCATACTGTTGAAGTTCTGACTGATCATAATAATCTGAAGAGTTTTATGAATGTTCAAAAGCTAAACGAAAGACAAGTTAAATGAGTCATGAGATTGTTGATCTGCAACTTTGAAATAACACATAAATTAGAAAAGACAAACTCAATTGATGCATCATCAAGATGATCTGACTATAAGAGTGAGAACATCTTTGCAAATCATTTGCTGCTCATTCTGCAGCAAAAGCTGACTAGAATAGAAAGCTTAAATAGCTTTATATTCGTAGCGATCAGAGAATTATACTGTATACGAGTGATTAACAATGTCGAGAAGACGTTCGTTCACAGTATAAGTATGAACAAATATTCAGCAGAACATGTTGAGAGCAGACTGTAAGATGAAACTCATTGATGAACATGAATGATTAATGATGTCAAGAAGACGTTCATTCACAGTGTCAGTGAACGAAGATATTCAGCGAAACATGTTAAAAGCAGATCGCAAGATGAAATTTACTGTACATGAGTGATTAATGAAGTTGAGAAGATGTCTGTTCACAATGTCTGTGAAAACACAAGTACATGTTCAACAATGCATGTCAGAAGTATGCTGCTGAGAGTCATGACTTTAGCAGTGCAAGAAATGCATTTAGACGAAGTACATTTCTTAAAAGATAGAATTTCTCAATTTGAATCAATAACTTCAAGAAGCACAGACGTTGAAACGTTGACTCATAAAAATCATAACGTAGCTGAGAAACAGTTTAATTCTGTTGCTGAAACTGTTGATTGCAAACAACTCGTTTCACGTGCAATTGTCAAAGTACTGACAATTCATGAAACAACATACGACTTCAATAGTAAATTCATAGTCGAGCTCATCAAGATCTTACAGCAAGAAGATGAATTTGCTGTGAGACTAAAAGCAAACGAAACGACGAGTATATAAAAGAGTGACGTCGAAGCTTGAACATTAAATAGTCAAGAAATGATAGAATACAATGAATCATTGTATGTTTCAGAAAATCTTTCTGTCAGAGAAGAGTTATTGAAACATCATCATGATAACTCATTAGCAAGACATTTTGATGCTGACAAGATCAGTGAGCTATTAGATTGCAAATATTACTGAAAAAGTATAATCAAGAATGTCAAAGAGTATATAAATACTTGTGACATTTGTCAGAGAATAAAGATGAAACGTCATTTATCATATGATGAGTTGAGATCATTATTTCAACTCACAAATTCATGAAAAGAAATCACTATGAATTTCATAACAGATCTGTCGTCTAGTAAATGAAAAGAAGTCATGTATGACTTAATTCTTGTGATAGTCAATCACTACATGAAGATGACGCGTTATCTGTCTACAAAGAAGACTCTGACTGTCATAAAGTTAACAGAGTTGTTCTTTGAGCAGATTGTTCTAAGATATGAGATATCAAATGATATAATTATTGATAAAGATAGTCTATTTATCAGTGCGTTCTGATTAGAAATCTGCTATCATGCGAAAATGAAATGATGATTAAGCATCGTCTTTCATTTGCAAACAGATGATCAGACAGAATGACAGAATCAAACGCTGAAACATTATCTATAAATATATTGTTTCAAAAAGCAAGATGACTGAGCTATGCTTCTACTCATAGTTGAGTTCATGTATCATCAGATGAAGCACTCTTCGTTGAGCTATAGTCTCTTTAAAGTCATGTATGATTACAAGTCAATCTTTGACATATACATTAAGAATGATGCTATGAAAGAAGAAGTGTCAGCAGCAAAAGAACGCGTTGAAATGCTGCAAGATGTGTGAAACATGTTGATGCAATGATGATAAAATGCAATTGATGCTCAGACAAAGTACTATAATTGAAAACATAAGTTTAAGTTCTTTAATGTTAATGATTTAGTCATGCTATCAGCAAAAAATCTGAAGCAGAAGAAGTTGAGCAAGAAGTTATTAAATAAGATGATAAAGTTCTTTCATATACAAGAACTCATAAACAAGCAGATGTATTGTCTTGATCTTTCAATTATTTATAGAGTTCATTCTATCTTTCATGTATTTCTTTTAGAGTCGTATAATTATAGACTAAATGATGACTTTATACTCAATTATCTCATACTTAAGATTATTGATGATGAGTAAGAATGAAAGATAGAAAAGATTTTACAGAAGTGAAAAGGAAAGAAAATCTTATATTATAAGATACAATGAAAAGAATATTTCATTGAATATGATCAATGAATATTGAGCGAAGATATGAAAGATGTCTCAAAGCTTATAGAAGCTTTTGAAATGAGGCTGAAACATGAGCGAAAAGCATAATCACTCACTTTCAAGCATAAACTCATTATTAGAAAAGAAGAATTACTGTATTATGGTAGTTTCGCTCTCTAATGAGATGATCACATATGTAAATCAACAGACAGAGAAAAAAAGCGCAAAGATGCTCAAATGCGCTTGACAAGAAAGCGTAATCATCACGACACAACAAACATTACTTCATCAAACATTTTTCACATAAGACAAGATTGCAGACTTCTTCTTCTTTTTCATTGTCAGATTTACATTGAAACGCAAAGACAAAGATTTGAAAGATGACAGATTGTGCTAAAATATATCAGAACAATTAAAAATGCTGACAAAATGATATATAATCAAGATTAAACATATCACAAAGCGCTTTACATTCAGAATTTCTCTGACAATATCATTGATAATCATCATCTCTTTAAGAATGAGCTTTCGAATCTTTAAAGACTCAAGTTTGTGAGCTTTCTCAAGACAATTCTTCACACGAGTCGCTGTCATTAACTTCTTGTAAAGAATTTTCTGATAAACAGTGAATGTCTTCAAAGTGATGTTTTCTTCTTCATTCTTAATCACACTATCATGAATATTCTGCAGATGAAAGAATTCATTGATAGTCAAAATGCAGATGTTGAGAATTTAAACATTGAATCATAAGCATTTAGCAAATGTATCAAATAAGTATACTCATTGTGATACAGAAATTCTCATTACTCGCACAGCAAGCACACTTCTTGTACATTGTCTTTCTTTGAAAGATAATGTTACATCGCAATGCTTTATTCTCAATGTGTAAAACTCAAGCACACTTTATACAAATCACTCTATTTAGAATTTTGAAATCAGCAATGCTTCTTTCACTTATTCTCACAATTGACAGTTGAAAAGCATCAGTAATGACATCAAGAAGTGAAATAAATGAATTTCATTATCGTTCTTTGATTTCGCGAAGTCTGTGAGTTTAACAAGATTGTTGACGAAGCATCAACAATCATTTCTTCTTTCATTGTCTTTCAAATTTTCTCTTTGATAATTGAGACATACTTGAAAGTTTGAATAGTAAAAGTGATGAGTTCTTGATCAGAATTTGATGATGTCTGCATCATTATGAGTGATTCAGCATCAGCGACATCAGCAGCATCATGATCATCACATCTGATCAATGTCTTTTGAGCAAACTTATGATACTGTTAGTTGCAGTAATCGTCGTGAAATCTCAAGTTGTAATATCACTTACTTTTGTAATGATCTTGACTCAAGCATCAGTCAACTTTATCATCTTACGACTCTTTTTGAGCATCATTATGCGTTCATGATTCATGATTTAGATCTCTTACTCTTACTATACAAATATACTCAAAGTTTATTAAAAGTAATCACACAATAATAAAAATATGATCATGATTGAAAAAAAATGAAGTTAAAGAAAATGAAAAGTTGAGAAGAATTGAAAGAGTGATAAACAAATCAACAATTATTATTCACTCTTGTTTACACTCTATCATCTCAACAACATCATTTACTCAAAAGATAAACAATGTTTATGTGCTATTTACACGTCATCATTGCTGTCATCTACATCAACTACACATCATATGTACTATCTATAATGTCATCTATACGCATTATAATTGAAGACGAATCATCATTCAATCGAAAGTTTCTTTTTTTCTTATTTTCTCACAGAGATTTGAAGATTTTTATCGAGAGCTTCTAAAGTGAATCAATGAGTGCATGTCATCGTTTATCAGAGTAAACAAAGACATTAATTATTAAGATCGAGAATGAACTCACTTAAAAGAGAAGACAATTGTCATGATGAATTGATACATAAAGATTAGATCAGAGACTAAAGTCAAAGACTGAGTTGAAGATCAGATCTGAGTTAACTCTGAAACTTTATGACTTTGTCAAGACATCATTTAGACTACGTTATATCTTCGACTTAATATGTCATGAGTTATGCTGTGCTCAACTTGACAATGCTTGACAAACTTTCTATAGTCAATCGTTTTTCTCAAGTTATTGAGAACTTCTTAATAATTAGCTCTATCATAATATATATTTATTCTGTGCCTGCTTAGAATATCACATTGTCATATCACTCTTATAGATCTCGTCTATTCATTTAGTAAACTTAATCATCACACTCTTACTCTTCTGCAAAGTTTATTACTTGATCTTCGCTTGCATTCTGATGATGCTCTTATTCTTCTGCAAAATTTGTTACTTAATCTTTGCTTGCATTCTGATGATGCTTTTGCTCTTCTGAGAGATTTGTTGCTTGATTTTCGCTTGTGTATCAAGCTTTGTTCTCATTTCATTGTGATTCTTGCTCTTGAAATTGATGCTTTGTTTTCATGAAATCGATGAATTCTTGTTGACTAAAGTATTTCTTATAGACTTCATTGATCAAGAACAGATTTTGAACATGTTGTATCATATGTAAATTGCAAGCGTAATTGTGCTGAAGTTCATCATAATTTTAGCATATGCAGAAAAATATTGAATTCTTGACATCGCAATTGTCATGTTCTTCTTCAAATTTACTATTGAATTCAGACATTCTTGACATTCTCAAACCTTCAATGCTCTATTGAAAAATCAATAGAAAAATTCAATCGATAAATTTGAAGCTGTTCAAAAGCACTTACTGATCTTTATTCAAAAGCACTTACTGATTTGTCAAATAACTCTGTCTCGCTCATTGAATTCATTCATTCACTTCAAAATAGTACATCTTCTACTACTATACTAACGTTCTCTAGCTATTATTGAATAGATTCACTATCATTTTGATATCATTTATAATATACAAGAGAATCTGTTTATATATCATTTGTCATGCAGATCTCAGTTTCAACTTAAGAAAATCTTTCGTAAGATCTTTTCAATCGTTGAAGACTTTCTTATTACATATCTAAAGTAACAGTCATGAGTCATGCAGAAAGAGATGATGTGATTTCTATGAAAGAAGTGAAGTATACATGTTCATAAGTTCATCATATTCAGAATTTTGAAGAAGAGACACTGAAGTGAAAAGAGAGAACAATGTGTCAACATCAGACAGAATGATGAGCTGCGATTAAACTGAATTGTTGATCTGTTGCAGCTGATGATTGAACAGCTTGTTTTCATCGATGAGACTCTATTCAACAAAACTACAAAGTGACGTCATCAAGTCTATGCATCGATTGATGAGTCAGCTCGCTATCAAGTCTTTAGAAAGAGAGAGCATTTCTGAAGCGTTCTTTCGATGTATACAATCAATGACTATCTACTTTGTATCAATATTCATGAAGACTGATTCAATAACAAGACTTTCTTCGCTGCTTTGAAACTTTCAATGACATGTCTTTTAAAATTACGAAAGCAATTGACTTTGACAGCAGCGTCTGCAGTGTTTGCTTTGACAGCAGCGTTTATAATAATTCTAGCAGCGATGTCTGCTTTGACTTTATCAGCAGCGTCTGCTTTGTGTCACGAACTGAGAACTGAATGAAACCAGAATGAAATTCTAATAACTAGATTTTAGATACAAGACGTTGCACGAAGAAGAAAGGAAAGAAAGAGATCATTCAGAGATTCTTATACCCCATGAACGCTGGGTACCATTCGTACCGGGGGGCCCTCATAACATCACTGATAATCTCACGCCTATCATCATCTATAATATTGTTCAACACCATCTAAGTGACCTAACATCTCTTTTCCCAACATCTTTCGAGTAACACATGCTAAAACCGTGACAATAGGTTCCCCTTTTTGAAGTCGAAGCTTCTGCGAGGCTTTTAATCCTCTGACTCATATTCAGAGTCGCTGCTTCCTTGCACGTAAGCGGTTCATGAATCCTTACTCGGACGATCGGGATTTCGAGCGTGATAGGCGTTCATGACTTCGATGACATCCATCACATCCGCAAACTTTACTCAACTGTTTTCTTCTATCTCAGTTCACTTAATTAAATACTCTAGCTGAGAGTTCTTTACTCGAGAGTTCAATATTTCGTCCATCTTTCAGCTAAGCACTTCTTCGACGAAGACTATCGAAAACGGCGCGAAAGGTATTTGTTCAGGTAAGGGATCGTTGATCGCAGAATGAAGCAGATAAGTATGAAAGACGTCGAAACAGAATCAGTCATCGAGCAACTCTAGCTGATAAGAATGAGAACTAACAATTTTAATGATTCTGAAAGATCTCTCGAATTTATTAGATAACTTCTTGCTGAGTCGATGAATCATCAGATTGCGAGCATCTAATCAAACCATATCATTAATTGCATACTTGAGAGCGTGTTGTCGATGAACATTAGCGAATTGTTCCTGA
>JAABUV010007166.1_pt1 | contig 11811 bp, 12 predicted proteins | sample 5559971 | NCBI WGS metagenome assembly JAABUV01 (sample SAMN10711881, study PRJNA513362) | rock metagenome | isolation source: Antarctica rocks | place: Antarctica: Victoria Land, Knobhead nord | collected 2015-12-19
CGAAGAACGGCATGGGCACGGTGGCCATTGCTTCGGCGAGCAGCTGTTCGGTCTTGGGCCAGTGCCGGTAGATGGTCGCCCGAGCGACCCCGGACTGCGCGGCGACCCGAACGTGAGTGACTGCACTCGGACCGCAGTCGAGCAGGAGCTGCCGGGCCGCCTGCAAGATCGCCTGCTTGCTGCGGAGAGCGCGCGGGTCGTCGTGCGAAGCCATGACCCCCACCCTATGAGGCACCTTGACTCATAGCGAGAAAACAGCCATTCTAATCGTATGAGACAGGATGTCTTGAAGCGAAGCGTGGCCGTCTTGGGAGCCACCGGAGCCACCGGACGACACGTGGTCGACGCGGCCCTGCGCCGGGGACACGAGGTGACCGCGTTGGTGCGGCGAGCTGGGTCTTTCTCTCCGGCCGAGCGGCTGTCTGAGGTGGTCTGGACCGATCTCACCGACGAGGCGACGCTCGCCTCGGTCCTTACCGGCGCAAACGCGGTGATCAGCACGCTGGGCGGTGCAGCCAAGGGCCCAACGACCGTGTGCGCGGACGGGATCCGCTCCGCAGTGACCGCCATGGACCAGGCTGGCGTGTCCCGGCTGGTCGTGGTCAGCGCTCACGGGGTGGCCGAGAGCCACGACCGTTCCCTTTACTCGCTTGCGGTGTGGGCTGGCGTGGCCAACCGGATGCGCGACAAGGAGACGATGGAGTCCCTCATCACCGCCTCGAACCTCGACTGGACCATTGTTCGCCCGCCCGCGCTAAAGGATACCCCCGCCATCGGGCGCTACCGGGTCGCCACCGACCTGCCGATCCATTTGTGGACCTCGATCGGGCGAGCCGACCTGGCCGGCTTCCTCGTGCGCGAGGCCGAGAAGTCCCAGTTCGTCGGTGCGTTCCCCCGGATAGCGCGATGAGCCGCGCCACCGGCCTGGACGGCAAGGTTGCTGTCGTCACGGGGGCGACCGGAGGGATGGGCCGGGTCATCGCGCTCGAGCTGGCCCGCCGTGGGGCCCACGTGGTGGTGGTGGCTCGCGACCCCCGACGCGCCGATCTGCTACGGCAACAGATCGAGGCCGAGGTCGGAGCCGACCGGTTCGACGTCGTTCCCGGCGACCTGTCACGACGCGAGGACGTCCTCGCTGCAGCCCAACACATCGCCGACCGGCACCATGTGGTGCACATCCTCATCAACAACGCCGGCGCGCACTTTCCGGACCGGCGGCTCTCGGTCGACGGTGTCGAGATGCACGTCGCCCTGGACTACCTGGCCGGGTTCGGCCTGACCGTCCTGCTCCACGACCCGCTCCTCCTCGGCCGCGCCCGCATCGTCAACGTCGTCTCCGACACACTGAACGACACTCGCCAGGTCAAGCTTCTCCATCGCCCGCGCCCCGCGACACTTGACACCGCGCAGCTCGCCGACCTGCGCGCCCTGAACCCCGAGGCCGGGTTCGCACCGTTCGAGGCGTACGCCCGGGCCAAGCTTCTGACCGTCATGGCCGGCTATGAGGGTGCCCGACGGTTCAACCCCTACGGGGTCACCGTCAACTCTGTGCACCCCGGCATCGTTGCCACCGACATCATCGACGACCTCGTCCCGCCCCTGCTCACCCCGTTCACGGGGCTCATCCGACGGATGATGCTGTCCCCCGAGCAAGGTGCCTCAGCAACGCTGCGACTCGTTATCGATCCCGGACTGTCCACGACCACCGGCGCCTACTTCGTCAAGGACACCGAGACCGCCACATCGGCGGTCTCCTACGACCTCGTCGCCCAACAGAAGATCTGGAACGTCAGCACTGACTACTTCGGGATCGTCCCCACCGCAACAGATACTTCTCCTCCGGCATGTGTTCGGTGAGGGGACGCCGGGCGCACGCGGGCAGACGCCTGTCGTCGACCGAGGCGAAACGACCGAGTGCGGTGACGAGCTCCGGGAGGTGGTGCCGGGCCGGGCTGGCGCCTGGGACGTATGCGAATCAGTTGCACCCGGAGCACCCGGCCAGGCAACGTCACAGCGTGGACGACCCGGCACGTCTCCTCGCGGCGTACGACGATCCGCTGCGCACCGATGCCGGACAGCGAGCGCAGTCTCGGTCACCCGGCACGGTCCGTGCTCCTGGCGGCCTCCGCGGGCGGCGCGGCGTCATCACCGACCGTGACCTCCGGCCGAGTGGACGCCTCGACGATCCGCCCTCGGCGCGGGTCTTCAGCAACCAAACCAGAAGGGAAGTCCTGGGTGCGTGCACTGTGGTTCGAAGAGGTAGGAAAACTTGTCTGGCGCGAGGTCGAGGACCTCGTGGTGAGTTCCCCGTTGGAAGCGGTTGTGCGTCCGGTCGCCTCGACGACATGCGACTTGGACCGCGGGATTGTGCACGGCCTCGTGCCGCTGGGCACGGACTTCCCGATCGGACACGAGTGCGTGGCGGAAGTCCTTGACGTCGGCGCCGCGGTCCAGCGCGTGGCGGTCGGTGACCTCGTGGTCGTGCCGTGGCACATCAGCTGCGGTGTCTGCCCCCCCTGCCGCAACGCGCTGCCGACGGCGTGCACAACGGTGCCCGGCCTGCAGGGTTACGGCGCGTCGATCGCCGGTAGCTGGGGCGGGCTGTTCTCCGAACAAGCACGGGTGCCCTACGCCGACGCCATGCTCACCCGCCTGCCCACCGGCGTTGAGCCGGCGGCGGCCGCCGCGGTCAGCGACAACCTCACCGACGCCTACGTCTGCGTCACCCGGGGGCTCAGCCGACACCCCGGTGCCCGCGTGCTGGTGGTCAGCAGCCTGCCCAGCCTCGGGCTGTTCGCGGTCGACCAGGCGTTGGCGGCCGGGGCCCGGCAGGTCGACTACGTCGACCGCAGCGGCCGCCGCCGGGGGGTCGCCACAACGCTGGGTGCCGACGTGGGCGTGGACATCGATCCGGGGACGCAGCACCTGAGCTACCCGGTCGTGATCGGCGCCACCAGCGACCCGGCGCTGTTGCGTGAGGCAGTGCTGTGCCTCGCCCCCGGCGGACACCTGTCCAACGCCGGCATGTTTTTCGCCGACACCCCGCTCCCTCTGTGGGAGATGTATCAGCGTGACGTCACCATCTCGGTCGGGGCGGTCAGCGTCACACCGCACGTGCCGGCTGTCCTGGAGCTGCTGCGTCAGCGACGGCTTCGGCCCGAGCTGGTCATCTCGGTGCACGACGCCGAGCACGCACCCGAGATCCTGCTGGCACGGGACATGAAGCCGGTCCTCCTACGCCCCCAGCTCATCGGGCCTTCATAAGACTGACGTGGCAGGTCGGCTCTCGAGCGTGCGCAGCGGATCCGCGCCGCAGCGACCGCCAGACCGGTGCGGCCATCGCCCGAACCGGCGGGCGCCGCGGCCCGTGCGCGAGAGCTGCACCGCCGTGCTGGCGGGCCCGATCTGCAGAATTTTCTGCCCTCCTCGGGGCGCTCAGCGTGGGACCGTGGGCGGCGACGTCACACTCACGCCCAGCCTCGCCGCCGTTGGTGCACTCCTGAAACAACCAGAGCCCGGCGCGCGACGCATTATTCCTCGGTGGATCGTCTCGACGCTGAGAGCCCCACGCGAAAGTAGTTCTCGGCTGACGTGCAGGCGGTGACGCCACGATAGCGGGTCTACCTCCTTGGCCCTGCCCGAGGCGACACGAGAGTCAGCCGTTCGCAGGTCGATCTCTCCTGACTGCTGCGATCATGCCCTCGACCTGAACACCATGAGGCGAAGCGGAGACGCCGCGCCGTGGCGACGTAATGGTGAACGAGCGTCGAGACGACCCCTTTTCAGTGTGGGTGACCGCCTGTTTCACCAGGTCAACGGGTGGTCGTCAGACGTTTCTGCAGCACGACGAATCGTAGGTCGTTTACCAGAGGTCGCGCGAACACCGGATCGGCGGGGAATGGGCGTGTCTCGCCCGTGCGGTGGAAGCCGCGGCGCTCGTAGTAGCCAATCAGCCGATCTTGTTGGGCCAGCACGGTCATTTCCAAGGTGCAGGCCGTGAACTTCCTTTTGGCTACGCGTTCTGCCTCGGCCATCAGCCGCCGTCCTACGCCACGGGTCTGCGCCAGCGGAGCGACAGCGAAAGTGCCGAAGTAGACGAGGCCTTCGCCGCGATGCTCCAGCTGGCAGCAAGCGAGCATGTCTGTCCCGCCGCGCAGAACCAGCAGCGTCGACCCCGGTGCCGTGATCAGGTCCCGGACCCCGGACTCATCTATGCGGTCACCGGCGACGAGGTCGGCTTCGCTGGCCCAGCCTTGTCGGCTGACATCGCCGCGGTACGCCGACCGGATCAGTTCGACAAGTGCAGGTGCGTCCCCGATCACGGCGTAGCTGAACCCCCGCACACTGTCTGACATCCCGCCTCCCCATGCCGTCGAGTATCGAGCCGTGCATGTCGCGGCATCCTTGAGTGGAATAGACGCTACCGACCAGTCCCACTCGGACCACCACCGGAACCTCCTGCTACCCGTGCTGCCGCTGCCACGCGACGACCTGCACGTCAGCGGGCCAGCTGTCGCACCTGAGACAGACTCAGCCCCCCCAGGCGAGGACCGCAACGTCGACTCGGTCAGCACCGCGGAACGCGTTGCTCGTGACACGCTGCCGCATACCCGGTGCGCCGCCACCTGCGGCCGATGGGGCGAAGGCCCGCCGAAACGTCACCGGGCTCGAGTAGCGACGGTGCGCCGCCACCTGCGGCCGATGGGGCGAAGGCCCGCCGAAACGTCACCGGGCTCGAGTAGCGACGGTGCGCCGCCACCTGCGGCCGATGGGGCGAAGGCCTGCCGAAACGTCACCGGGCTCGAGTCGCGACGGTGCGCGCGCCCAATGTGTTCACGGCGATGTGGGTGAAGCTGCGCAGCAGCGGATTGGTGTCCTCGCGTCTGCGCGCGACGACGACGTGGCTGGGGGGCATGTCGCTGAGTGGGATCACGATGAGCCCGTCCGGCAATGGATGCTTGCTCACCGGGGTCAGGCCGATGCTGTTGTTCCACAGCACGGCTTGGAGGCACTCGGTGACAGTGCGCACGACCGGTGCGTCCGACGGTGCGGTATCCGGACGCGAACCGTTCCAGAACGCCTGCCACTGCGTATCGGTGCCGTCGGGGAACCGGAACCACCGGCGGCCGGTCAGTTCCCGCACGGTCAGGTTCGGGTGCCGGGCCAGCGGGTCATCGTCGCGCAGAACGACGCCTACGGGGTCGGCGCGCACCACGTGCACGCTGATGCCGGTCTGGTCGAATGGTGCCCGGGTCAGCGCGATGTCGACGAGGCCGGCGCGCAGCCCGGCGGAGGGATCGGCCAGATCGGCCTCCCGGATGCGGACATTGACGTGCGGGTGGCGTCGCCGGAACTCCACCGCGAGTCGCGTTCCGGCCTGGTCTGCGCTGTCGGCCAGCACACCGATGGTGACGGTGGTCGTTTCGGTGGCGGCCAGGACATGCGCCCGGATCCCGTCGGCCTGCTCCAGCAGGCGGCGGGCGTGGGCGTAGAGGACAGATCCGGCGGGCGTGAGTGACGCACCTGACGCCGAACGGTTCACTAGGACCGTCCCTAACTCGGCCTCGAGACCCTTGATCGCGCGACTCAAGGGTGGCTGACTCATGTGCAACCGCGCTGCGGCGCGCCCGAAGTTGCGCTCCTCAGCCACGGCCACGAAATAGCGCAGTGTCCGGAGGTCCACGCCGACAGACGATACCCGCAAGGTATCGCGGTGCGGAACAGGTCTTGGACGCGCGCCCAGGATATCGGTGCAATGGACGGTGACCCGCCGGTGACCGCCGCGGGCGCTGATCCCCAGTCCTGGAGTTCGACTATGACTCAGCACGTAATGCCCGACCCGATCGTCGAGATCACCCAGGTGCAGGAGCTCGCCCGCGACGTCGTCGTCGTGCCGAATCGGCGCGTCGGGCTCGTGCCCAACATCGGGCTCATAGGTGGCACCGAGGCGGTGCTCGTCGTCGAGACAGGGATGGGCCCCCGCAACGCCGAGAAGGTCCTCGCGTTCGCCGAGGAGTACGCGAAGGGCCGCCGGCTCTACCTCACGACCACCCACTTCCACCCCGAGCATGCCTTCGGCGCGCAGACGTTCCAAGGCCCGGCTACCTACCTCATCAACCAAGCGCAGGCCGCGGATCTCGACCGCAAGGGGCCCGCGTATCTCGACATGTTCCGAAGCCTCGGCGCTCCGATTGCGCGGCAACTCGAGGGCGTCGAGTTGACCGCACCGGATCTCGTCTACGACGCGTCCTATGACTTGGACCTCGGCGAACGCGTCGTCCACCTGCGGGCGACCGGGCGGGCACACAGCCTCGGCGACCAAGTGATCACTGTGCCAGACGCCGGAGTCATGTTCACGGGCGACCTCGTAGAAGCCGGTCAGTTCGCGATCTTCCCGTGGTTCCCACCGCACGACACCGACGTCTCCGGCCTGCGGTGGATCAAGGTGATCGAAGCGCTGGCCGCGCAGAACCCGACGGTCGTCGTTCCCGGTCACGGCGACCTCGGCGGGACGGGACGGCTGACCGACGTGCGCGACTACCTCACCGCGCTGCGCGACGAGACGTGGCGACGCCAGGACTCAGCTCTGCCCGAGGAGACGATCGTCGAGGAAGTGCAGGCCGCCATGATCGCGGCTCACCCGGACTGGTTCGGGCAGGAGTGGATCAGCTCCGGCGTCGGCTGCCTCTGCGCGGAGCACGGCGCGTGATCGACGACGACCTGGACGCGCGGTGGGCGAGAGGCGCCGCCGTCTACGCACGGACGCTCGGCGAAGGCCGCCCCGCCCCGCCCCGGCCCTGGCCACCCGGGCCGGGGCGGCCTTCGCCGACGACGCGCTACTGGCCGCGGGCGGCGACGCGTGGTCGCACCCCGGGCTCACCGATCGAGATCGGAGCATCGCCATCATCACGGCCCTCACCGCTCAGGGCGTCACCGGAGACCGTCTCACCACCCATCTGCAACGAGCACAGGACGAAGGCCTGGACGTCGACGCGCTCACCGGCCTGACAATCCTGCTCGCCGGCTACCTCGGCTACCCGAAGGCGTCACTTGCCATGGAAACCCTTCACCAAATGGATCGGTGAGTATCCGCGTCTCTAGCCGGAGTTGCGTTGCCCTGGCCACCGCTCAGCACACCCTTGACCACGTGGTAGGAGCCGCGGATCGTGCCGGCCAGCTTCGAGTTCAGCCTCGCGAGCTTGAAGCCTGACGCGCGCTCCTCGGGCACCTCCATCCCTTCGGACAGCTCCGCCGGGAGGCTCAACTCGGCCAGCAGTGGGAGGGGTCTGAATAGGAGCGCTGCAGGATCGTGCGCTAAGGCGGCTGCCAGACGATGAGCGCGGCGCTGCGGCAGCGCTGCGGCAGCGCTGCCCCTCACCCCGGCACCGACGCGCCAACCTCCGCTACACCCTGGACTGTGAAGAGCCGGCATGGCTCATCACAGTGGAGGGTGAAGGTGTGGATGTCAGGGGATGGGTCCGGGCCGACTTTGACCGGTGCTCGTCTCGACGACGTCGCTACGCCTGACGCGATCCACGTGCACTGACGTGACCATGTTCTACCGGGTCGACGACCACCAGCCAACGCGGAGTAGATGTCGTCGACGCTGGATGGCAGAGTCCGGCGTTGTTTCAGTATCGGGAGAAGTCGCGGAGTTCAGCAAAGGCTTGGACGATCAGGACGTCTACATCACTGGAAGCGTCGGCTACCCACGTGTGGATCGCGTGCCCCAGTGCGGCGGTGCCGACTTGGGCGAGGAGCGTGGCGCTCCATTCGAGAAGTCCGCGCTTCTGTAGCGCGTCGGCGACAATTGTGGCCAAAGCCGCTTCCTTCATCAACTCTCGCTCACGCAGTGCCGGGGTCTCAGTGATGACGCGGTGACGTGCCACGGCGCCGGGGCGGTTGTCTTCGAGGATGGGGGCCATCGAGCGGAACGCCTGGAGCATCGCCGCCAGCGGCGGCACTTTGGTCGGTACGTCGGCGAGTGCCCGGGTGAGCGCCTTCTGTTGACTGTCCTGGAGGTTGAAGAGCACCTCGCGCTTGTCGGTGAAGTGTCGAAAGAAGGTGCGCTGCGTGACATCAGCTTTAGCGGCGATGTCGGCGATCGTGGTCTGGTCGTAGCCGCGCTCACTGTAGAGCTCGAGAGCGGCGCCCTCGAGTCGGTCGCGCGCTCCAGCGCCACTACGGGGCATGCAGACAAGGGTACTTCGTGGTGTCACTGTCTGACACCACCTCATGGTAGCGTCACAAAGTGACGCTACCGAGTCGTCACATCATGACGCTACGGGCGCCGTCAGCCCCGGAGGAGAGAAGATGCACGTGTTCGTCACCGGTGGTACCGGCCAGACCGGTCCCGCCATCGTTTCTGAACTCATCGGCTCCGGTCACACCGTCACCGGCCTTGCGCGCTCGGACGCGGCAGCGGCCCGGCTGGAGGCACTCGGTGCGACGCCGCTTCGCGGTTCGGTAGACGACCTCGACACTCTCCATACCGGCGCCTCGCGGGCCGAAGGCGTCGTCCACATGGCCATCGCCGGGGACTTCAGCGATCCTGAGGACATCACCCGACGCGAGGTCACCGCGATCCAAGCGCTCGGCGACGCGCTCGTCGACACCGGTAAGCCACTCGTGACCACGTCCGGCACGCTGGTACTGCCCGCAGGCCAGGTCGCACACGAACACGACACCCCCGACCCCAACTCGATCGGCAGTCTGCGCATCCCGGGCGCGCAGGCCTGCCTCGACTACGCCGAGCGAGGCGTGCGCGCCGTGGTGCTCCGACTGGCCCCCACCGTTCACGGGCCGCGCGACCACGGGTTCATCCCGATGGGAACCGGTGATTGCGGACCTGGCGTACGCCTGCCCACGATGGCGGCGAGCGGCAGGAAGTGGCGATGGTAGGACAACGGCCGCTGAAGTCGTCGTCGCCCTAAGGATGCTGCCAGGATGGACCGATGGTGAGCGGTAGGGACCTGCCTGCGGCGGGTGGGGCCATGGCGGGTCACGACCCTGCGGTGAGCACTGCGGCGAACTATCGGCGGTTCGCCGGCAGAGAAACGGTCGGCCGGGCACCGGCCTATGGCGTCCTGGCCGCGGCGGTTGCCGCGGACGAACAGATTCTGGCGTTCCTGAGCGCCCTGCCGGTGGCCAAGCGTCAGCCGAACCTGCTGTTCGCCGCGGCCCGGCACCTCCTCGGCACCCCAACGGACATCCACGCACTACGGGACCTGGTCCGCGGCCGGGCAGACGAGCTGGCCGCGGTGATGCGGGCCAGGCGCACCCAGACCAACGAGGCGGCTCGCTGCGCGACGCTGCTGCCCGCGTTGGTCGGGCTGCCCGAGCCGCTGGCCCTGCTCGAGGTGGGCGCCGCCGCCGGACTGACTCTGCTGGTGGACCGTTACTCCTACGACTACGCCGGGCACTACCTACCCGGGGCGGACCCACAGGCACCAACACTGACCTGCCAGCCGCAGGGCCCGGTACCGCTGCCCGAGCGGCTGCCGACCGTGTCGTGGCGGGCGGGCATCGACCTCAACCCCCTCGACGCCGCCGACCCCGACGACGCCCGGTGGCTGGAATGTCTGCTCTGGCCCGGCGAAGGCGACCGCGAAGCGCGGCTGCAGGGCGCGCTGGAGGCCGCTCGGCGCCACCCACCACCCGTGCACCGGGGGGACCTCGTCGATGACCTCGTCCGGGTCGCCGCCAGCGCGCCGCCGGACACCACGCTCGTGGTCTACCACTCGGCGGTGCTGGCCTACGTCGACACCGACAAGCGCCGCGCCTTCGCCGCCGCGGTCGGCGACCTCGATGCGGTGTGGCTGTCCAACGAGGCCCCCGGTGTTGTCCCCCTGTCAACCGCCACTGCGACATACCCCCACGCGGACTCATTCAACCTGATCCGCAACGGCTGCGACCTGCTCGCGTTCACCGACCCCCACGGCACCTGGATCGACTGGGTCTCGTGAATCCGTCCGGTTTAAGGAATCCCTCACCAGATCGCAGACATCGGACAGGACCAGGCCAATCCGCCGAGAGGGCCGCAGGCGCGGAACGGCGGCATCGAGGACAAGTTGCTCGAGTGCCTGCGTTGCCGCTAACAAATCATCGATCGCGTCGCACCCTTCGGGTCGGCTGAGGATGGCAAGTGGCCGCAGGAACTGGTCGATGATCATCGATGTGCGGTCGAGAAGTTCGTCGAACTGAGCGTCGCCGTCAGCGGCAAGCATTCGCTCCGCGGTCCGAACCTGCTGCACGATGCGCTTACGGCGTTTGACCTCAACGTCTACCTCTGCGTCGCGCGGACGCATCCCGCAATCGGTGCATGTCTGACCCAGAAGTCGCTGACCACCGCAACGGCAACGTATCGTCGAGAACCGAAGTTGCTGTCCGAACTCCCTTCGGCGTCGTGACATCCCCCGACCTCCTCACCTGAGTAACCAGTATGCAAGCGAGGAGACCGCCTCCCGGGAGAACCCGCACGCTGGCTTTGCCCCTTGCATGGTGTCTTGCACCGCCCTGTGGCTTGCATAGCTACAGCGGACGCTGTCCGCAGCCGGCGGACGGAAGGGATCCGCTGCTCCTCGCAACGAGTGTCCAAGATGTACGGATGGCCTTGCAGGTGGGACGGGGGACGTGGGGGCCCATGCTGTCATCACTGTTTCGCGAGAAACACGCCCACCTCGCGCCTGCCCTGCCCTGCCAGGTGCAGCAGAAACCCTCATACCAGCGATCGGCGCGCTGCCCAGACTTCACACGGTACCTACAATAAATACAGGGAGCCCTTGTTTCATTTTGGCTGCAAATCGACAAAAGCTGTCGGGATGCAGGAAAGATTGATTACCACCATGGGGTGCAGATTAAACAAACGGCTCTCTCCGGTGACTGTGTTCAATCTAGGCTGCATCCACGTGTCGGCCTTGACAGCCAGCCCGGAAGGTGTGGGCGATCATGCATACCGCAGGTCTATCCCACCCACCCCGCCGGGTCGACCGCCTTGGTGATGGTCATGAGCCCAGGCCCGCAGACGAGGGACGGCTCGGTTGCAGTGGCTTCAGTAGACCATCGCCTTGCGGCGGCGTTTGCTCGATGAATACCGAGCCCGTCTCGAGGAGGCCTTGGGACGACGAGGGCCGATTGTCAGTACGAACGTGCCACGTAGGCGATCAGATCCGGTTCGTCCTCGCTCTCCGCCAGTGAGCCGTCCGGACGTTGGAGGCAGCGGACCGTGACCGCCGACTGCGCGAGGGTCGTATCGCCTTCGACCCCCAGGCGCGCCCAGCTGATCCGCGCCCAGCCGTCCGTCGCCGCGGCCGCGGCATCCTCGACCGAGTCGACGTCGGCAATGCGCGCGTCGCCACCAGCGGCACCCCGTTGATGGAGTCGCCCGCTGAGCGCAGTCGCTCACTGATCCCGGTGCCCGCCGACTCCTCCCGCGCGACGTGACCATTCACCGCAACCAACCCGGCGACACCCCGTGAAGACCACCGCTGTTCGATCAGGAACGCGCCTCAGTGCGGAAGATAATGCGCACCGACCAAGCGACGCCTTGCCGCCGCACAGGGATGATCCGCAGGTCGTTGCGGTGGTGTCGAAACCAGAGCCCAGCGAGCGGTGCAGCGGGGGCCGTCCCCAGGGTGGGTAGGTCCTCGGCTGTCGGGGGTCAGTCGCCTGCTTTGGTGACGCCGAACATCAGGACTCGCCGGTCGATGTCGTAGAAGACGGATTTGGTGTTCTTCAGCACGTCTTGCAGGTTGTCGGCGTCCTCTGCGGTGACGGTGAGTACCTCTTCCCAGGCGCCTTCGTCGAGGACGA
>JAABUV010007167.1_pt1 | contig 11810 bp, 17 predicted proteins | sample 5559971 | NCBI WGS metagenome assembly JAABUV01 (sample SAMN10711881, study PRJNA513362) | rock metagenome | isolation source: Antarctica rocks | place: Antarctica: Victoria Land, Knobhead nord | collected 2015-12-19
GCACGCGCGCGAGGGCCTTTGGTTGGCACACGAGCTCGTACAGCGACCAGGTGAGCATCGCGGCGCTGGTCTCGTGGCCCGCCAGCAGGAACGTCTTGACCTCGAAGCACAGCTGCGTCTCCAGTGCCGCATCGTACGTGCCGCCCGCGGCCTGCGCCCGCGCCGCTCGCTCGCGCGCATGCGGCAGCGGGCACAGAGGGTGTCGACCCATGCGGGGCGCTCCTGCGGCCGCTGCCATGCACGCACTGCCATCCCTGCCTACACGAAGCGAGACCTGAGGGTGCCCAGCTGGGCACCAGAGTGTACCTTGTAGGCGGCACCTTATTGCCTGGCGGCGCGGGGCGCTGCATGCCAGCAGGATCGGGTTAGGTTGAGGTTACCCTGTCGCTGCCCCGCACCCCAGGGGCGCGCCTCTATGGACGCCAGCAGCCGGTCCAGGATGTCTGGCTTGGCCGCGACGGCGCCCGTGCAGCGCGCGGCCCAGCGTGCGCGCAGGATGCGCCGGATGTACGCATTCAGGCGCGCCAGGCGCTGTAGGTGGGCCGCCGCGCCGGGCGTCGGCAACCACGCGCGCCAGGGCCGCACGGCGCGCAGGTTGCTCTCCGCCATGACCGGCAGGTACAGCTGCGGGAAAACCTGCACGCAGTACACCCTACCCTAACACCCTAAGCGCGGCAGGCCGGGTCCCTGACTCCGGGGCCATGGCTCCGGCCGGTGATACGAGCCCGTGGCCACACTGACTGGCTGCAAGCGCAGGAGGGCAGTGCAGTGAGTAGCGTGTCCCAATGCAGGCGGGGCCGACGCGCACCCGGTCGCACTCCTCCGGCGGCAGGCTGAGCACGGCCTCGCCGATGACCTGCAGCGTGAGCAGCCGGAACTCCTCCTCCATGTCCACGTGCTGCCCGGACCCGCGCGCGGCCTCCAGCTTGGCGCCCAGCCGCCCCGCCGCATGCATCGCGATGCCCACCTGCGCGCGCGCCGCGCGCCGCTCGCCCGCCCGCGCCGCGCGCACAGTGGGACGCAGTGTGTCATGCACGCCAGGGGCTCAGCCAGCCCCGCCGCGCGCACTGCGACGCCCGCCCGCCCCCCAACAGACGCCAGCTTGGCGCCTGCTTCTGGTGCAGGGCAGCAATGAAATAGGTACGAGCGCTCCAGCTGGGCATGCGCGCCGTATTCTGCAGCAGCGCCCCGCGCTCAGCCCACCGCATTCTGCAGACATGGCTTGCACGCAGACTGGAATATGCAAGATTGAAGCAATGGCGCACCACATCGTCCAGGATGTCGACGCGCAGGGCGGTGCCGATGAGCAGTCGCTGGCGCTGCCAGAGCGGCCCGTCGGCGGTGACCAGGCCGGTGCCGAGGATGGGCAGGAATGGGTGGAAGCTGAAGTCGAGGTCCTTGACGTACGCGCGCTGCCGCGTCTGCGCGCGCCCGCGCCAGGGCGTCAGCGCGGCAGCGGGGGCTGCGAGGTGCCTGACGTACCCGCGCTGCCGTGCCTGCGCGCCGCTGACTCCTGGTGCGGCCGCGGCAGCGGAGGCTGCGGGGGGGCTGCCGACATGCATGGCGTGTGGGGCTGGAGGCCGCGACTTGCAGCGCGGCTGCAGCTGCGGCCCACTGCGGCTGCCAGGGCAGCATACAGGTGCGAGCAACATTGGCTAGGGCTGACAGCAGCATTCCTGATCCCGACGCGCGCAGGCCACCACCGCACACTTGCAACATGGCAGCTCACGATGCCGCGACTACTGAACACAAGCACACAGCGCGTGCGGGCCGCGTTGCGGTTCATACACCCGCTGCAGAAAGGCACACGCAGCATACGAGCTGCCACACCCACCCGCTGCTCAGTGTTGCAGGGCGTCACGGTCCCTGCCGGAGCGCCTCACAGTGCATTGCGACACACATGATTACTTTCATACACAGCAAGAGCTGCACTGGGTCAACACAAGGCTGCGCCGTCAGCGCGGCGCAGTGCTGCGTGTCCCAGCTCGACCCAAGGTGAGGCACATCACCGCAATCGTCAAGACAAGAGCCCCCCAGCACCTGCAGGACACGCGGGGGCCGTGGTGCCAACCTGGAACACGCGCTTCACGCCCTCGGCCGAGCCCACCACGACCATGTGGCGCTGCATGATGCGCAGCTTGACCACCGACGACCAGTGCGGCTGCTCGGCCACCCACTCAGCCATCAGGTCCCACGCCGTGCCGCGCAGCAGCGGCAGCACGTGCCCCAGCAGCCAGTGGCCGTGAGGCGCCTCCGGCACCGAGCTCAGGCCCCGCGCGATACGCACGTAGGACGCAATGAAGCGTGCCAGGCGCAGCAGGCCATACGCAAGCAGCGCGGCAAATAGCAGCGCTGCTGCTGTATGCAACCGCGTCGACATCGCGGCCGATGCAGCCGCGGCGGGCGGCCTGCACCGCTACTGCTACCTGGCCACTGGCTGCTGGGCGGCGGAGCTGCCTGCTTCACGCGGGCTCCCAGGCTGGAAGCCGCCGCCACTGCTTGGCAAAAGTACTTGAGCGCCTAAGGCCTGGTCGTGCTTCCTGAGAACACTTGCTTATGTTGTGACTCGCATACCGCGCAGTGGCAGCCTGGTGGCTGTTTAGCCCTTTGGAACGCAGTGGGGACAGAAGAGGTCTTGTCACAGTGCTTGCCTATATCAATACTGACAGTCTGTTTAAATCCGTGCCAAGTATGGCTTAACTCCACGGCAAGAGCTGCAAGGCCGCGATGCAGCGTCAACACGTCAACCTACAACACCCCTTTCGAGCCTGTTACAATGCGTTGTCTACGCTCGAAGCAGTGAGCTGTGCTCCTCCAACCAGAGGACCCTGTTTAGGTCGTCAACCCCTAGGCCTAGGCCGCACACAGGCGCTCAGCGGGCAAGGCGTCCTCTACTACTTTGGGCAGAGTGGCGAAACAGCGGCGAATAGTGGAAAAAAATAGACCTGACAGCGGTTGCACAGCATGAAGCACAGGATTGCCGGAAACAGGCTGCAGCGGAACCATGCGCACAGGTGGTCAATGCTCAGGTATGTGGCAGCGGTATCTGTGTTTATTCAAACTGCGCTAGCTGGTTCAGTTTCGCTCACGTCTGCTCCATACTGGTCTGACCAGGGAGTGCGCACAGGACGATGGTCTCACAGCTGCTGGAGCACGAACGAATAGAGACCACGCTGCCAAAGGCTAAGGAGCTAAGGAGGGTGGCCGACAACATGGTGACTCTCGCGAAAGAGGTGCGCGTAGCTCTGGCTCCCTGCGGTCCCAGCACACTACTCGCTCTGCCGCTGGGTCAGCATGCTGTGGGCTGCAATGTGCTCTGCGGTGCTGTAGGGGACGCTGTTCGCGCGACGAAAAGCGGCCGCCGTGGTGCGCGGCGACGCGGTGCTGCACAAGCTGTTCACGGAAATAGCTGAGCGCTATGCGGAGCGCGAGGGCGGCTACACACGCGTGCTGCGCTCGCGACGGCGGAACAACGACGCGGCACAGATGGCTTTCATAGAGTGCGCCCTCCGGTGCAGCGGAGGTGCAGCGGAGCCTCTGCAGTCTGTGCGAAGCGCATGGTGCTTACAGCCCTTTGCTGTTGCTGTTGCTTCAGACCATATGCGCTGTGTCTACCTCTGAAAGCTGCTGTGCCAGTGCAGCACTGCCAGGCTCTCTGCCAGGTGCGAACAAGGTTTGTTGGAGGTAACGTGGCTATCACAGGCAAGTGCTCACCAGGGCGGGCCTGCCGGACAGGTATGTGGATCGCCCGGGGGAGATTCGGGCAGCGCGCCCACCGCAGAAGCTGTCGCCGTTGCTGCCCTGGGCCGCGCAAGCTGCTGCCGCGGCACCCTAGGCAGTGCTTATCTGTGTGTTTTGGCTCGCACTAGTCATCTGTGAACTACTGTACAACATCAGGCTTGGCTGCAATTATGCAAAGTGCCATGAAAGAGCTACTGCAACGATGCATCTGATGTCTGCTCACACTTACAAGCGCCCCCGCCTTACATGACGCACTCTTCACTCCCAACCCGGGACCTCAGCCTGGCTAGGCACAATGCAGGACTCATCACTAGACAGATCAGCTGCGACATTGCATGGCGTCATACTGCACCAAACCACATCCCTCCCTGAAAGGGGACAGCTGCACTGCCTTCGCTCTAGACATGTTGGAGCCCTCTCACAGCCTATGCCTTGGTGTATGCAGGCATGCGCCAAGACTTTGCATCACATCGCTCCCTCGGAAGCAAGCAGTATGCGCGCTCATGTGGAGCAATGCATGAGGACGCAGCGCGCGTTGCAAGCGGACAGCAGTGCCAAACGCGGCGGATGCTTCGAGGTCGTCGTACAACATGGTCTATGGTCCACCGCAGGACGCACTGGCAGGCACTTGCGTGCAAACAGGAGTCGTGAAGGCCTCCCATCCGCCCCGCCCACGTCCACCTGCAGTGCTGCCTGCTTTCGTGGCAGACAAACACACCGGACACACCATCATGGCGGAGCGCTCCCTGGCCTCCTCGACACCCTCGCCGCATCGCCCCCGCCAACGCACCGCGCCCGCCCCGAGCCCGCGCTGCCAGCGCGCAGACCCGCACCGCGCTGCCGACGCGCAGACGCACAGCTGCCACCGGCCGGCGGTCAGCAGGCGCAGGACGATGCGCCCGAGGCGCCGCCGGCCTTGGCGGCCGCGGGCGCGAGGTTGACGTCAACCAGGTCCTCCTGCTTGGCCGCCGACAGCGACTCCATGCCCGGCAGCGCGGCCGCAATCTTCCTGAACAGCGCCTGCGCGCGTCGGGGCGCGCGGCTGGGCCTTGCCCGCGAGGAGGGGGGTTTGGGGGGGCGGGGGTCGGGGGTCGGGGGAGATCCATCAAGCCGCAAGCCGGCAGCAAGCCGCAGCTTGGGTCGGTAGCAAGACACCATGATGCACTGGGGGAGGGGGGGGGGGGCGGGCTGCTCGCATCAGGGCAAGAGGTTCCGCGCTCCCCCTGGCCGCACGCAGCCGCGCGAACACTAGGGAATGATACAGCGCTGCACCCTTGCGGCGGCCGCGTGCACCTTGATGTTGAAGCCGGCCTTGGCGCTGGTCTCGATAAACATCACGTTGTATTCCCGCGCCTTGGCATCGCCCTCCTCGATCGACACTTGCCTGCCTCTCCCCAAGCAAGGGTTATTGAACACCCACTGAAAACAGTGTCAACAGGAGGCGCTTCTCAGGCAGACACGCATACCTCTTGTCGACCAGGTCTGTCTTGTTGCCTGCGGGCGGGTTGGCACAGCGTCAGCACGTCAAACCCTGCCTGGTCCCATGCCTTGGCTCCAGCGCAAACGCCACGCTCGGCGCACCAACCAGGACGATGATGACGTCGCTACCGCGCTCCGTCCTGACCTCGTCGATCCAGCGCGCCGTGTTCAGGAACGACTGCCGGTCTGGCGCACGCCCCCAGCCGGCACCCTCAGCCGCCTCGCGCGGGGGGTCTGTGCGGAGAGCAGCAGGCTGCTGTCCGAGCCTGGAGCGGTCCGCACTTGACACGTCGTACACGACGACGGCGACAGACGAGTCCCGGATGTAGCTGGGGATCAGGCTGCGGAAGCGCTCCTGCCCTGCCGTGTCCCTGCCGCAGCACCGGCGCGGCCCTCTCCGCCACCGCTGTCCGCCGCAGGGTGGCCCACACCAAACACAGGCAGTGCTGCGTCTACAGCGCAGTGCTGCATCCACAGCGCACCATAGCTGCAGCCGGACCGTCCTGTCTTCCAGGTACATTGTCTTTGACAGGAAGTCGATTCCGATGGTCGCCTGCGCGCAGCCCGCGTCAGCCCGGGGACGGAGCGCCGCGCAGCTGCGCACCGCCCAGGCACCCGCCGCGCCTGGTAGGTGTTGTCAAACTTGTCGTACATGAAGCGCGTGATGATGCTGGTCTTGCCCACGGACTGGTCGCCGAGGAACACCTGCGCGGCCGCGCCCGGGTGTCGGCAGCCCGGGGGGTCAATGCACCACACTGGCAGCATGGCAGTGCGCCTCACGCCGGCGCACCAGCTTATACTTTGCGAGCGGCGACACGGTGGCGCCGCTCGCCATGGCGCCTGCGGCCGCTGCCGCACGTACAGGTGCCTGATCCGCCCAGGCGCAGGCAGGCTGCGCAGCTGCCTCGGACGGGGCGCTGAGCGGCCCGCAGCGTTGCAACCCTCCCGCAGCTCGCAGCTGGTGGCCGTGCGATGCACAGACGATGCAAAGGTGACAGGCAGTTGGCAGTCAGCAGGCAACGGTAGGTCCGTGTGACAGTACAGGCAAGCTGCTTCTCACCGGCAAGCAGAGACGACCCGCTTGTTAACCGGTTGGTCGTCCCTCTGCATGCATTGAATCATTCAATCAGGCGCTGCACTTTCCTCCGCATCAGGCGACCAGTCTGGAAGGATTTTGCTTAGCACCTGTGTACGGTGGACTGAGCTGCACTGAGGCTTAGCGAGGAGTGGCTCCATGCATCGCTTGCAAGCTGCTGCAGATTGAAACCGATGGCTGGGCATGGTCCACCAGCACGCGTGTCTCCGTGGCAGCCACCTTCTCCTCCGTAAGCCAGCACGGGCGGCGTCGCTGAGGCGCATGGCGGGTGCCGCGCCTGCGGCCTATACCGTGCACCTGTTCGGCCGGACGCCGGAGCTGCTGCAGGCAGCGCAGCAGCGGCTCCAGGCGCAGTCCCCTTCTTCTTGCTAAGGAACGCACTGGCCGAGCAGTGGTGACGCCTCGGCGTTTCCTAATGGAGCGGGGGCCGGCAGGGCGACCTGGTGACGGCCAAGGGCGACCCGAAGGGCAGCCTGCCGGTGCGAGTGGCCGTCGGAGCGCCGCGCGCCGGGGAGCCCGGGCCGGGGCTCGACGCGGGGGCCTACTTTGGTGCGCTGCGCACGCGCGCGCTCGGCGCCGTGCTGCTCGCGGCCGGCGAGCTGCCGTCCACGCAGACGCTGCTGCAGGACAACGCGGCACTCGTGCCAGACGGCATGGTCGCCGTCGCCGACCGCCAGGTGTCCGGAAAAGGTGCGCAGTCACGGTGGACGCAGCGAGGGTGTTCATGTAGTGCATGCCTGCATGCTTTCCATCCTACGTCATTTTCTGCATGCGCTTTGCATGGCATCCAGGCTGGCGTGGTGAAGACGCTCACCCAGCAGTGGCTAACACACACACGGCCAGCTGATGTGGCTCTCTCCCTTCGACAGTCCTGCTTGGCGTTGTGTCGACCGCGCGTTCAGGCACAGCCTGAGTGTCGGCGGGCTCCGGGTCAGGAGGCCGTTTGAGCCCTGTCTAAGACAATGTAAGTGTGATTGATCACACTGGCTTCTAGCGTCCCCGTCTGCCTGCAGGCCGAGGCCATGCGTGCATGGCAGCATGTGCCCGAATGTTTCAGCTGCACTTCCCAGGCCAATGCAGCCTGCCCGCGGGCGGGCAGGGCGCGGGCAGAACCAGTGGAGCTCCCCCATAGGCTGCCTCATGTTCTCCGTCAGCAAGGAGCTCGACATCTCCGGTGCGCGCCAGTGCCGGCGTGCCCAGCCCCCTGCGCGCCCCATCCTGTGCAGGAAGTAACCCTTGGTTGCACGTTCGCAGTACCTGTGCCGCGCCAACGCATGTGTGTTTGTCCAACACGTAAAGCTGGATAGACGACATAAATCTTGGGATGTACAGGGTTGACACATGCAAGCGCAGGCGTGCGCCTGCCCTTCGTGCAGTACGTGGCCTCGCTGGCGGTCGTGCAGGCCGTGCAGGAGCAGGCGCGGGCGCGGCTCGCGGTGCGCGGCCCAGCTGTCCAGCGCCAGGGCTCGCTCATGACCGCCCCTGCTGTGCGCAAAAGCGCTCACGTGTGGTCAGCGTGGCCGCGCCTGCAGGAACGTGCGGGATATGCTGCAGGCTGCGAGTGCTCCAGCATGACTGCTAGGCCTGCGCTTGCCATGGGATGGCACTCAGGGTGAAACACACTAAGTGGCCGCGGTGGGCCGGGCGCCCACACCACATCAGGCCACCAGCCTTGCAGCTGGGATGCAGGGCGGGACGCTGGACGTGCGCATCAAGTGGCCCAACGACCTGTACGCGGGCGGCCTGAAGCTGGGCGGCGTGCTGTGCCACTCGGTGTTCCGGGCGCGCCGCTTCGCGACAGTCACGGGCGTCGGGCTCAACCTGGACAATGCGGAGCCGACGACGTGCGTCAACGCGCTGCTGGCCGCGCGGCACGCCGAGCTGGGGCTGCCGGGCGCGCCCGCGCCGGTCGCGCGCGAGGTGCCGCCCGGGGCCGCTGCGCTGCTGTCAAACCTGACCCTAGTCTGCAGATATAGGGCAAAAATAAGGTTAGGCTAGGGTAGAGCCTGCAGGCGTCCGCTGGGTCATCGGCGCCCTGCTGTCCATGCGAGGGTTGCACGCCCTTCCGGCGCCCGGCCGTCCGGCGCGGGTGGGGCGCGCCGGTGAGGGCGAGCGGGCAGGCGGCAGGCGCTGCTGGCGGGCGTGCTGGCGCAGCTGGAGGCGCTGCTGGACGTGCTGGCCGGGCAGGGCTTTGAGCCGCTGCAGGCTGCCTACCTGGACGCCTGGCTGCACTCTGGCCAGCAGGCGCGCCCGCAGCGCATCTGCCAAGGGGCCGGCGTGCTTGGCATGCTGGCCGGGCGCGAGGCGGCGCCGGGCTGAGCGGCGTGCTGCGCGCGGCGTGCTGCCTGGTACCTGGCCGCGGCCACCTGCGCCCTGCCGGGACCGATGCGGCAGCACTCCATGCCGTTGCACGCAAGGCTGCAGCCTGTTCCCGAGACCCGCTACTTTCACATTGTAGACCTCAGCAAGCAGTGAGCCTGTCAAACGTGCTGACTGCGTACAGGGACTGCAAGCCCGCGCAGTGGAGCTGACTGTCAAATGCACGGCGGGGAGTGCATAGCCCAGGAGCTGAGTGCCCACTGCATGGTGAGGGTTTGCTGACTGGGGTTTTCAAATCCCAGGTGGAGCTGGAGGAGCACGATGGCGGCGGCGGGGGCGTGCGGCGCGTGGCGCTGACCGTGCGCGGCCTGACGCCCGCCGGCTACCTGCTGGCCACGGACGCCGGCGGCGCGCGCTTCGAGCTGCACCCGGACGGGAACAGGCGCGCGCGCCGGGCTGCGCTGTCATGGGAGCCGTAGCTGGTGGTGCGTGCCTGCTTGCGCGCTGCAGGCTGCAGCTCTGGCAGCATGCATGCTGCCAGAGCTGGCAGCACCACACCTCTCAGTTCCTTGCGCCATCACAGATACCCACCCTGGCTCTGCAACTGCATCGCACAGTAAACCTGCACAGTGGCGCTTGTCCGCCCTGGTGCGCATCGTGCCTCATCTTCTGGCAATCAGAGCGTTGTAAAGGAGCGCCTAATTAATGCTCATGCTCACAAACTTGAGCCCTCCGCGCCAGGCAAAACACTGACGCGGCCGCATGCCCGGGCGCGCAGCCTGGACTTCTTCAAGGGCCTGGTGAGGAGGAAAGCGCCCGAGTGACGCGCGGAGCGCGCGTTGGGCCCAAGACTCAGGGCACGACGAGTAGCTCAACTTACACGCCTTGCTTGCTGGATGCGCGGGAGTCACAAATGCGTACAGGCTCAGAGCGGGCGCGCAGCAAAGCACTGCAAGACCGATTGGATTGGGCTGCGACGCCCGTGCACCAAAACAAGCCACTGATATAGTACTCTACACAAAGCGCCCGGAAATGATCTCTCCTACACTAGCAGACACGTGTCAGCTCCTGCGCCCGCCAAAGGCGGCAGCGAGCGCGATGGCTGCCACGCCCGCGACGATGCTGCCAGCGATGCCGACGCCCACCAGGCCCTCCCTGGCACCGTCATCGCAAAAAATGTAGGTCTGCAACGCATCTCATGTTGCTTTGGCAGTCATACATAACAACAACTGTTGATCGCATGCATTGAACTGCACTCGAGCAGAGCATGGCTGCTGTCCTCGACAGAGACAGCAGGGTGTCAACAGGCGACATATACGAGGTCACGAGCACTCGCACAAGCCCCTGGCAGCACGAAGAACCTGGGAGCCTGGCCTGACTGGATTCCTGGGAGCAGCAGAGTCTACAGCAACGCCTGCCCGCCTAGCAGCCACGGGGCCGGTTGCCGGGTGGCGGATGTGCCCGCACCTTACAATCTGGTCCTCCACAGCCGACTTGAGCGCGGCCCCTTGCCGGCTCCCAGGGTTGACCTGCAGCCGGTCTGCTCGCTCAGCGCTGCGGTGCGTGGCACGACCCGCAAGGGGCCTGCTTGAGGGCCTTCGCACCCAGCAGACAACGCGCGCACACAGAGCGCGAGCGCAGCGTGATAGGTGCCCTGGTGAAGGGTTGGGCGACTACGCCTGTGCGGCGGAGCTTTGCCACGCTTGCGCCGCACGCAACCGGTGTCGGGTGTCGGGCGCAGGCACTCAGCGCTCACACACCAGAACTGCCGCGTCGAAGAGCCTGCGCTGGACACCCGGTGGACGTGGTGGGCCCAGCCGGGGGCGCGCACCTTCAGCAGCTCGTCCAGCTGCCGGCGCGCGTCCAGCAGGCGGCCGGCGCGGTACAGCGCGACGGAGAGCAGGTAGATGCAGTCGTGCTCGCTGCGCTCCTCCAGCTGCTTCCCCGCCAGCAGCTCCTGCGCCAGCGCGCGCCCGCGCCGCACGTCCGTCTCCATCGGGCTGTGCACGAGCGCCCACACCAGCCTGCGCGCGAGATGCGCGTCGGCTTGGGCCTGCGCCGCGCGCCGCTCGCGCCTACGCGGCTTGGAAAGGACCCTCACAGCTGCCCAGGCACGACAGGCCCGCCCTGCTTGCACACGCTGAGCACCGTCGCCTGTGTATGTACGTTGCAGTGGAGCTTTGCCTGAAGGGAAAGAAAGACCAGCGGCGTCACGAGGTGACAGGCGGAAGAACAGCCCCGCCCGCCTTGCCTGAGGCAGGCCTCCGGCGCATCGCTGCTCCCAGCTTTGCTCAGCCGCTCGTACTCATCCCTGCACGTGTACACCAGCTGGTGGTCTGTGGTCGGGAGCTCCATGCGCTTGGCAGCGCGTCACAAGGCGGAGCGGCAGCGCCCAGTGTCTCTGTCTGAGCAAGGGGTACGGCCTTCAGTTCTGGCCCTGCAAGCCTGTACAGCAAGCGCACCTTGCAACTCGCAAGCCACCCCCGCTAACTCGCTGAGTAGGCACTCGGGACACCCCTTCTAGGGCCTGCTTACTAATTATGAATAGCTGAGCAGCAGCTACCGCATGCCGGATGAGGGCGCATCGCCATGCAGCGCGCGGGAGCAGCGCACGGGCAGCGGCACGCGCTGCACACCGGCGCCGCGCTGGCAGCAACGGGGTGAGCTGACGCATCCGGGCTACCCGGCGCTGCATACCTGACCAGCGAGTCAAAGGCTGCTTGCTTGCTCTGTCTTGCCGCCGGGCATCCCGCGCCTGCCAGCACACCCTCGAAGCAGACCTCAGTGCAACCGGGCGCTGCGCGGGCAGGGCGGCCCTCGGCGGCGGCGAGGCGCCTCTGCAGCCGGCGCTGACCTGGTGGGGCCTCCCGACGCGCGCCGCGCGCGCGCCCGCCGGAGCTGCGCCCCCCGCACGCCACAGCTGCGGGCCGCCGCTCGGGCCGCGCGCCTGGCGGCCGGCCGGCGCAGCCTTCCGCCCCGGGCCCGCGCGCAAGGGCGGCGGCTGGGGCCTGGGCGCCCCGCCCGGGCAGTCCCCCGCCCAGGCCGACTCGCACAGCCGCGGCGAGGTTGCGAGGCGCGCGCACTGCCAGGGCGCGCGCTGCACGAGCACGAGCGACCACGAGGAGCATGCCGCTAGCTCGGGAGGCGCGGCCGCTCAGCACGCCGAGGCGGCGTC
>JAABUV010007168.1_pt1 | contig 11807 bp, 14 predicted proteins | sample 5559971 | NCBI WGS metagenome assembly JAABUV01 (sample SAMN10711881, study PRJNA513362) | rock metagenome | isolation source: Antarctica rocks | place: Antarctica: Victoria Land, Knobhead nord | collected 2015-12-19
ACCGCCCGGACACACCGACCACAGATCGGGCCATCACCCCCTGCCCGCAACAGGTTTCAAGCGGACCAAGATCAACTACGCGATTCCAAGATCAACTACACCCGTCGCGGTGGATCAAGGCTGAGACTCAGTTGATGGCAGGGTCGAGGTCGCGCAGTGATGGTGTTCGCGCCAAGATCACCAAGTGAAATAGAAGAGCGCATCGGCGGCAAGGCCGCGTGCTTGGCAACACGCTGCCATGGTTGTGGGTTGGGAGAGGTTAACGCGGTCATCGAGTGAGAGGATGGAACACATTTCCGACAAGAGTTCCATCGAGTGGACTGAAGCGACGTGGAACCCAACAACGGGATGCGATCGGATCACTGTCGGTTGCGACCACTGCTACGCACTTACCCTAGTGATCTGCAATCGCCGTCCTCGACGCCCTGGCGTAATGTGTAGGCGCCCGTTTATATCGCGAGCTCCGGGTCACGTCGTGGTGTTGTCGGCAATATCGGTGCTGCCCTCGGCGGCCTGGGTTTGCGCGTCGTACAAAGCTCGGATGATGGTTAGGACCGTCAAGGCTTCTTGATCGCTGAGCTGGACGCTGTGGCCATTGGAAAATCGTTGTGCGGTGTTGTCGATAAGCATCTGCTCTGGCTTGCCTTGCAGGATGTCCAGCAAGGTGCTGCTGGCTCGGCGCATGCTCCGCGGGTGGCCCAGCTTCGGGTTGATCGCAGCGAGCTGTTCCAGCAGCTGGTGGGCGTAGTCGCCGGCCAGGGTGGGCGTCGGGATCACTGCGGCGGCTAGGTCGTCTGCGGTGGGGAGGGCCGCACGTTCGGCTGCTGGGAGTGTGTCGTAGGTGTAGGTAGCAACTGCCATCGGAGCGCCGACGGAGCCGAGCGCGAACCGGATGGTCTGTTCCTTGCCTTGGGTGCAGACCAAGATGCCGACTGTCGCTGCGTGGCGGTCGGGGTTGCGCCGTTGGCTATCGACAACATTGACGTAGAACCCGAGCTGACCGAGGTGGGCCGGTTCGAATTTGCCGATCTTGAGCTCGACGACGACGTACCTGAGCTGCTCGATGTGGAACAGCAACAGGTCGATGAAGTACTCATCGCCGTCGACTTCAATGCGAACCTGCCGGTCGACGAACGCGCAGCCGAACTCGCGCAGCGTGTCTTGCAGTCGCTCGATGAGGCTGTCCTCAAGCTGCCGTTCGGACACATGCCCTGCGATGCCGAGGAAGTCGAAGACGTAGGGGTCTCTGACGATCTCGCGAGCCAGGTCCGCGTCATCAGAGTCTAGGAGTGCGGGAAAGTTATTGGGCGCAGCGCCGATGCGGCTCCGTAGACCGGTGGCGATGTGGTGCTCGAGTACTTTGCGGGACCAGCCGTCGGCGGCAGCGCGCCGGGCGTACCAGTCCCGATCTTCAGCATCGTGGAGCTTGAGTAGGACAGTGACTTGCCCCCAAGGCAATCGTCCAACGATCTGTTGGACGATTGACTGCTCGGGCCAAGCCGCGGCAAGAGCTCGCATCGAAAACAGGTTCGACCGGCTCCACCCTCGTTGATCGCCCAGCTCCTTGCGCAAGTCAGCGGCCAGGCGATCGATGACCCGAGTCCCCCAGCCTTGGAGTCCCTGCCGATCTAGGATCAACTTCCCGATTCGCCAGTACAGGCTGATCAGCTCGGTGTTGGCCGCTCGAGCTGCCCGTAGGCGAGTCCCTTGGACGTCGGCCTTCACTTGAGCCAGTAGATCCGCGTAGCCATCGGGGAGCAGCTCGTTAGGCACTACAGATGCTCCGTGGGTAGCGCCCGGACGTCCGTGGCTCGGTCCCCGACGGGGACCCCCATACGCAGTGCCTCATGGATCCAATGATGGCCGACGCACACAGACGAGGGTACCGCTGGGGTCAGCAGCGCCCTGACCTACTCATATAGTCCGTGATTCTCATCATTATCGTGGGATAATCCGTACGGACGTGCTAAGCGACCTCTACCCAACCCTGGTTCGGTTCACGGCTGAGGGTCAGCGCCAAGCGCGACAGGCTGCGTCATCGACTGCAAGGCCCGAGAACCACCTCCGTACCCTCACTGAGAAGACTGGCGATCACATGGACTCATTTGCACAGGTCACGCTGCTCGCAGCGCCGGAATCGTCCAAGGTCTTCATCAGTCATGCCTCGGCCGATCGGGCAGTCGCCGACCTGATCAAAGATTCCCTAGTGCTCGGCGGCGTGCACGTCTCCGACATCTTCTACTCTTCCGACAAGAGCACGGGAATCGCAACTGGCAATGACTTACGCCCCCGGCTGCAAACAGAACTGCAGAAGGCCGCGGTGGTCATAGAGATCCTCACAGAGACATTCTTCAAGCGGCCGGTGTGCCTGATGGAGCTTGGTGGGGCGTGGGCACTGGGCACTGGGCAAGCCGACGTACCCAATCATCGTGCCACCTACAACGATCGCCACTGCCAAAGAGCACATTGGGGAGACTTTGATGGCTTCGTTGGGAACAGACTCCGACATCGACGACATGTTCCACGAGCTTCCCGACGAACTGCGGAAAGCGGATTCCCGATTCAGTCAGGTGAAATTCGAGCCCCGGATCATTAGGCAGTTCAAAGAACGGCTGTCGCCGGTGCTCACCGAACGGGCGAATCAGTCTTTTAGCTCCGCCCCCGGCCCGGCCATGGTCGGGGGCCAAACACTCGACGCACCTGTCCATGTCACCGGTACCAGCCCGACCACCGTCGATCCGGTCCTCCAGCGCGCATTTGATGAGAACCGGCAGCACTACAAGATCACCGACATCGTGCAACAACAAGTCGACGCCGTCCTGGCTCTGGGCGCACTAACAGCGTCCGTGAACATTGCGCCTTCGGAGATTCCATTAGTACACACAGCGCGACTTTCGGAAATTCAAGCCGGGATCAAGCCGCTACTGAAATCCATCGCCTTCCTGGCCCAACGTGGCGACCAGGAAACCGACAATCTCTGGCTGACCAGCATCTCGCAGCTTTCCGAGGTTACGATCCGCGATGGCTCCGCCGCCCTAAATCTACTGTCGAGAGCGCCCGCCGTGCTCGCATTCCACACCGCTGGAATCGCTGCCTGTATCAGACTCCGCGACGATTTGGTGGGCCGCCTGCTCGGCGAGAACATCTCGATCCTGGATGCGTTCTCTGGCGCGATCCTCCCAGCGGCGACCGCTCTCGGACCGGAGGTCATCTACACCGCGGGCTGGCCCAGCAAGGCTCTGCACGCCTTTCTCGCCACCTTCTTCGAAGACAGCACTTCCGCTAGCGCAACCACGATCCATCGTGCATGGGAACGATGGACATTCCTCTATCACGTAGCCCGTGAATGTTTGAAGCTGCACGGCTTTTCCAACGGATCCGCAGGCTATCCGTACCTGACGGTTGTCGACGACAGGACGCACGGAACTGCGACCGAGGTCGGGCGCCTGACCGTCAAGGAGATCGCCTTGCAGGGCGATTCCCATGGATTGTTCCTTGGAGGAATGGGTTTCGTCGGAGATGCAATTGGGTTCGAGGAGTGCGCAAAGAATATCGAACACGGTTACGGACGCGAAGCGGATGCAATGGACTGGCGCGCGCTTCCCAACGGCAGCGGATCGATTCCCACTGGTCGGCACTATCCAGGTCAGTCAGCCATCTGACGCAGAGCCAACCGACCTTTGCGTTTGGTGTTGCTGAACCTGAATTCTGCGTTAACCTCGATCTTTCTTGAGATGCCCGACCTTCCCTTCGGGCGATAGATCTGCTGTTGTCGTGGGCGCCTGTCCGGGTCGAGGGTTGGACGAATGGCCCGGTTGTCACCTGGGTGGTGCCGGATTCCACGTTCCGGTGGCGCTTTCTTGGTGCTGGTCGGATGGGTTGTTAGTGCAGGTCAGGTGGGTGCGGTGAGGTTGTTGAGGCGGCCCAGGCCGGTGGTGAACAGATGCCGGTGCGGGGCGCGGGCGGATAGGTGCAGCCAGACGCGGCGGGATCGGCGGGCGATGGTCCCGGCCACTGAGAACAGCCGCAGCCGTAGTCGTTTGGGTTCCCACCGGCGGGCGTCGGTGCCGGCCAGGGCGAGCATCTGCATCCAGGCGGTCAGTTCGGCGGCCAGTTGGACGACTGCGATCCAGATCTGGTTCTGCGCGAAGTCTTTCAGCGGGAGGTTCCGTAGACCGGTGTCCTTCGCATTGCGGATCCGGTCCTCGCAGCGGGCCCGCCGGCGGTGCCGCAACTCCAGGTCCGCCAACTGCCCGGAGGCGGTGTTGGTGACAAAGGCGGTCAGCCGGTTCCCGTCGATGTCGGTGAACCGCAGCTGCGCCCCGGGGTGCGGGCGTTCGGCCCGGACGAGCAACCTCATGCCCGCAGGCCAAGTGCTCAAATCCAGCATCCCGGTGAGCTCGGCGACCCACGCCCCGTCGCGGACCTTCCGGTCGGCGTCGTAGGCCGCCGTCCACGCCGCGGCGGGTAGTTGGTCGATCTTGGCGGCCATATCCTCGGACAGGCTGAACCCGACCGAATAGGACAGTCCCTGCGATGACAGCCATTTCAGGAACTCGTGGGTGCCGCCGCCGCCGTCGGTGCGGATCAGCACCTTGCGACCGATCCGCCCGCCGCGACGATCAAAGGGCAACTGCCGCACCGCATCCTTGGTGACCTGGATGTGGTCGGCCGCGGTGTTGGAGCCGGCGTTGCCTTTGCGGAGCATCATCGACAACGGCTCACCCGTCCCGTCAGTGCCGTGATCCACCCACGACCCCAGCGGGTGAAACCCGAAGCCACGCTTGAACGTCGGCGCCGCCAGTTCCTTTGCCGAGTGGGCGGTGATCAACGAGGCGTCCAGATCGATGACCAACGGCTGGTCCTTGCTGATCTCATAGTCCGGTGCGTTGCCACCGGCCAATCCCCACACCCGCTGCCGGGCAGTCACTCTGGCCTGGTTGATCGCCGTCAACGACGCCTCCGGTGTCGCGGCCAACGCGTCGATCAACCTAGACACCGTCGGGTCGGAGGCGACCCGGCCGAACACCGCCGGCTCGGACCGCAGCAACGCCACATCGGCCAGGCAGTCCCCGCCGATCGCGACGCTAATCGCCAGGTCCAGCAGGATCTTCCCCGGATCCAGCACCGCCCACTGCTTCCGCCACGGCAACAACGCCGCCGACAACGCCCGATCCAAACCGATCTTGCTGGCGGTCGCGACCAGCAACACCGCACCGGCCTGGGACACCACGCGCGTCGCCGCAGTGTCCACTGTCATCAACGGATACAAACCGGTAGGCTTCGACATCAGAAAGGTGCTCCAGATCTTGATTGAGTGGGTCCCTCAGCAAGACCTATCCTTCCAGCTCAGAGCACCTTTCTCCATGATCAAAACACCCCCAACACCTTCGGCGTGAAAGCGCGAGGTTAACGGTCGACCCGACCCAGATGAGCGTCGCCGAACTCGGAGCGGCTTACACGCCGATACGCCAGCGAAGTCCTGCCGCTCATCGGTCCAGAGAGCGATATACCGGCGCCCGATGTCGGTACTGACGAACGCACGATGGCCTGGATCATGGACACCTACTCGGTATACGCAGCGTACTCGGTGCCAAGCGTTGTCACCGGCAAGCCGCTGTCCCTCGGCGGCTCGGCAAAGCGCGCTGGCGCAACCTCGCGTGGGGTCGTCATCTCAACGCTGGCCGCGCTGCGCGAAGCTAGCCAGGACCCGAAGGACTGCGCGGTTGCCGTTCAGGGATTCGGCAAGGTCGGTGCGCTGGCGGCGAAGTACCTCCAGGGCGAAGGCATGCGCATCGTCGCCGTCCCCGACGTAATCGGCGGCCTCTACTGCGAGGGAGGGTTTGACGTCGACGAGCTCATTCGCACTACCAGCGCAGGCATCCCCCTCGTGTCTGGTGTTCAGGGCGAAGCAATCTGCTGGTGGTGGGGCGAGCTGCCAGGCGGGGCGAACGTGTCATAAGACCGTGTGACGATCCGAGATGTCAGTTCGAGACGTGATGGAGGTTGTGATGGCCACGAGGAATGTGAGCAAGCAGGCCAGTGCGCTGGGCAAGGCCCGGGAGCGGGGCGGCGTGCGCTAGACAAAGCCCGGGACGACCAGGGTCAGCGGATCGAGGAAGCCACCGCGACGGCCATCGTCGCGCTCGAGGGCCGGGCGGATGCCGAGCGCGCGCTGGATGCCGCCACTAGCCAGGTGGGCGAGGCGCTGAAGGTGCCGCTGGCCGAGGACGTGACCGCCGAGAAGGCTGCGGCGCTGGACGTGAGTGAGGTCCGCCAGTTGGTCAAGGCCGCGCCGGCCCAGGTCGGCGAACTCCAGGCCGGGCGGGCGGCCGGGGCGCCGGCCACGGTGTCGGTTCTTCCCGAGGCGGCCGGGGGTGAGGGTGCCTCGCGCAGGGCTGGCTGAGTCCACGCTGGAGCTGCTGCTGGCGGCGGTCGCCGATGAGGAGGCCGTTGCCCGCTTCCGCGCAAGGATCAGGGTGGTTGCGGGGTCACCATGCTTGTGGTGGACCAGCGCGGTCTCTGGGCGTGGGCACGGGCGGTTCTGGCTCGGCGCTGTCGGTGGCCGTGACGTCGTGGTGATCGCGCACCGCTTCGCCTGGGCGCTGACGTTCGGAGCCGACACGCTCGACCAGGTGCCGGTGCTAGCCTGTGCTAGCCTCGCGTTTTCGCGCGGCAAATGACTCAGGGTGTTTTTATCTTGGAGAAAGGTCCCCTGAGCTGGAAGGATAGGTCTTGCTGAGGGACCAACACCATGCAGATCTGGAGCACCTTTCTGACATGAAAATAGGTGACCCGAGCGCTCGACCGTCGGCTGGTCGATGCTCGGCGTACTTCGGTCGGCTGGCTATGCGGTTGCCTCGTTGGGTTCGATGGTGACCTGGTAGCCGAGGGCCTTGAGCTGGGCGAGGGCGCGCGCTTTGGTCCGTGCGGTTGCCGCTGGCTGAAGTAGTCGGCTCCGGGTTCCCGGTAGAACGCTCCGTTGGTGAGCATGTGCCAGGCGGCGATCAGCATGCTGTGTTCGAGCGCGACGATGGCTTTCATGGGGCCGCGTCGGTTGGTGATCCGCCGGTATTTCGCCGAGTAGTACGTGTCTTTGGATCGGGCCGCTGAGATCACGGCCATGCCCAAAGCTCCTTTGAGATAGCGGTTCCCCGGTCGGATCTTCGCGGACTTGATGTGCCCCGCTGATTAGTTGGAGCCGGGGCTGGTGCCGGCCCAGGACGCAAGGTGGCCTGCGGTTGGGAACTGTCTCATGTCTGCGCCGGTTTCGGCGATGAAGATTTCGGCGACCCGTTTGCTGATCCCGGGGATGCTCTCCAGCAGCGCCATGATGGGCCGGTAGGGCTCGATGAGGCCGTCGATCCGGCTGTCCAGCAGGGTGATCTGGGCATTGTCGGCGTCGATGCGGTCCAGGTAGAGCTGGGTCATGAATGCGTGGTGTGGGCTGAACTGGCCGGTGAGGGCTTCGGTGAGGACGCCGATCTTGGATCGCATCGCACCCTTGGCCATTTCGGCCATTGCCGCTGGATCCTGACAGCCGTCGATGAGCGCTTTGAGCATGAGTCTTCCGGACACGCCGGAAATGTCGGTTGCGACGGAGGACAGTTTGATCCCGGCGTCCTCCAGCAGCTTCTCCAACCGCTGCAGCTCCCGGCTGCGTTCTCGGGTGATCACGGTCCTGGCCCGCGTCAGGCTGCGGATCTCCCGGATCGGCTTCGGTGGAACGAATGAGGCCCGCACCAGACCGTGCGCCCCAGGTCGGCCAACCAGGCAGCGTCGGATACATCTTCTCCGAACTCGGAAATGATCATGAAATGGTCGGATTGTGTCGCGATATGTTCTCGGCTGCAGCGTGTTGGGGCGTCGCGGTGCTGGCGCGCCCGGCGGCTTGGGAGAAGGTGGGTATGCCCAGGTGCACGCCGGTGGCGCGGCGGTCGGTGATCTGGTCCATTTGGGCTAGTTTGTCGCGGGCACCGGCGAGGCTGACTTTCAGGCCTTCGGCTTCCCCGAACCACCGGTTTGTCTCGGCTTCGTTGATCCGGTCGATGAGGTTGTCGCGGATCTGGGTGAGGCGGGCGCGTTCGGCGGGGTCCGGCCGCAGTAACGGGCAGCGTAGGCAGCTGTGTTCATGGATGCAGGGTGTTTGGTAGGACCGGCCGCAGTCGCCGACGGCGACTTTGCGGCGTTCGAAGTGGCCGAGGAACTCGGCCCATTCCTCGTCGCTGGGGGTGCGGTATTCCTGGCTGGGGCGTTGCGAGCGGCGGCGGGCGATGAACGCCCGGTGCCCGGTGATGACTTCCTCGGGATAGACGGCTTTGTATCCCATGGTGGTGTTGATGTCGCGGTGCCCGGCGACGAGTTGCGCGATGTGCGGCGGCATGCCGTGCATGATCGCATCGGTGATGAACAGCCGGCGGAAGTCGTGGAAGGTGTACCGCATCGCGCGGCCGCCGGTGTCAGTGATTCCCGTAGCGGTGAGCGCGGCATCGAGGTATTGCCGTAGCGAGGTTTCGGAGAGTATTGCCGTAGCGAGGTTTCGGAGACCTGCCGGTCTTGTAGTCGTTGGCGTGATTGGAACAGCAGCGGCATCGGCGGGTTGTAGAGGCGTTCGTTCTTGTCGTAGGACACCACCAGCGGCACCTGAGGGTGGTGTCCGCGGATCCGGCCGATGATCGTGGACAGCACGTCGGCCAGTTCCGGTGAGATCACCAGCAACCGTTCCTGGTCGGTCTTGGACGGGGTGATCTGCAGCAGCGGGATCAGTTCGCCGGTGTCGGGCAGGCGGTACTGGATGAGGCTGTGGTGCGATAATTCGGTCAGTTCCTCGATGCGAATACTCGTGTGCTGCAATATTTCCACCATCGCCCACGTCCAGAAGCCGCGGTGTTCCTCGAAGCCGGCGTCGTGGCGTCGGCCGCCGGCCGGGTCTTCGACCCAGACCCGCCCGCCGGCAGCGGTTTTCATCACCGAGCGGCGCAGCGTCGACCCGCCGGCGGTGAACAACCCGCCCGGCGCCGCGCGTTGGGCGGCATCGAGCACCGCGGCGGTGCGGGCGCGTTGGGCCTGCACCCAGGCGGTCAGGACGGGAAGCACCGGCAGCCGTTCCCGGGTCCGCTGGTCCATCCGGGCCTTACGTTGTGACCGGTCCTTCTTATGGGAGACGTCGGTGGCGCTGACCGGGCAGCGGACCGCCCACGGCGCCCACCGGGCCGGGTCGTCGTCGGCCCATTCGGCGATGTCCAGGTAGAACGCCCGGCCAGCGGTCATCACGCTGCGGCCGTCCAACCGCGGCGACACCAGCGTCTGTGTCACCCCGTCCGGGGTGGTGCTTGTACTGGTCCTGGTCATCACCCGTTGTTTCCAATCGGGTCGATTGGGGATCGGTGACCGGTCACCGATCGTTCACAGGATGTGAGTGCGCGCATCGTGGCCTGGTCGGGCACTCCCGGCCCAACCGCGGCAGATCCGAGAGCGTGAGCGCGCCGAGGTTCGACCTCTAGTGAGCCATGTTCAGTAATCCATGTTGTCGTGCATCGACTGCTGGTACGCGTGATAATCCAGGAAGCTGCCGAAGTCATTGAGCTTCTTCGCTTCGGCGGCCATGGCGCGAAAGTTCTCGTCAAAGCGGACGTCCAGCCCGGACTCGATCCACTGGAACGCCCCGTGCAGTTCGGACTTCAGCCACGCGTCAAGCTCGTCGAACAGCGCGAATACCTCGGCGATGTCGGTCTCGCTGGCCGGCATGAAGGAGAAGTGCGGGCTGTTACGTACGTTGGTCATGCCGACCGGCAGCGCCCCAACGCCCGGCGCGTGCAGCCAGAGCGTCGCCGTGTGGCCCTTCTCGAAGCCCCCGTGTGAGTATGGGTTGCGCCACCGTTCCACCACTTCTGTGAGCTGCTGGCGGTAGCGGGCCGATACCCCGTCTTTGCCAAGCATGCGCACGCTGTTGCCGCAGGGCCGGCATCGTGGAGCAGCAACCGCCGCAGCCTTGGCTTTGAGTGAGTGGGCCTTCTCCGTCGGGGTCGAGCGTGTTCTGCTGCTTACGATCACTGGCAACACCGCCAGCGAGACCGTCGCGTCAAGGGCAGAATTCGTGCCCGACGGCGAGGAGATCCGCGACCACCAGGGCAGGCCCACCCGCATGCGGCGCTGGGCACGCACAGCCCTGAACCGAATGCGTGAAGAGCGGCGCTGCCATGGTCCGTGGTAGTCATGAAACCCGGACGGCCACAGCCGTAACGGGATCTATGACCCGCGTACTGCCCGGCTTCGGTCTTTCATTGCACAGTCGGTCCAATGCGTTGGCTGACCTCATGGGACGCGGTCGTCGTGCTCCAGCCGATAGAGGGCGAACGGAGCGTCCGGATGTAGGCCTGGGCGACCCTCGACGAGTCCCGTGCGACGGATCGTGCCTGCTGTCCGCATCCCGAGGCGTCGCATCACCGCCTGCGACGCTTGGTTGTGCACCTCGGTGAAGGCGACGATCGGCGTCCGCGGCTGGTAAATCGCGGCCCAATCAAGAGCGGCCCGGCCGATCTCGGTCGCGTAGCCGCGACCGGTCAGGGCGTCTCGGACGACCCACCCGAGTTCGAGCACCGACTCACCATGAAGATCGAAGTGCGTGAAGCCGCCCCGACCGACCAGCGCCGCATCGGAGCGGGACTGAGCCAGCCACTTGCCCGCACCCTCCATATTCCAGCGGGTGGCCATGTCCGTGGCCCAAGTCTGCACGGTCGCCGGGTTCCAGGGGCCGGTCCAGAACGCGACGAGCGGGTCGCTGTACAGCACGATGAGGTCATCGACATCGGCCGGTCCGATGGGCGTCAGCCGGAGCCTCGGTGTCAGTACGACGCCGGTAGCGCGTTGCGCCGCTTGATCGATCTCCACCGCTTCAGCGAACACGCAGTTCACCCAGCGCATCCAACACGAAGGAGACATCCGTGACCGCCGTACTCAGCCCAGGCCGCTCATTTAACGGGCTCATCGCAATCGAAGGTGTAGTCCGGGTCTGAACCCGCCAGTTTCCAGCAGTGATCTGGCGATGTAGTTGGTGAGGTTGCGGAACCCGAGGGCGGAGCCACGGAGGTGTTCCAGGCGGCCGTTGATCGCTTCGGTGGGTCCGTTGCTGGTGCCGGGCCGGTCGAAGTAGGCCAGGATGTCGCCGGCTCGGTTCTTCAGCGTCCGGCCGAGCGTTCGGACCTCGACCAGAGCTGCGGGGACGGCTGTGCTGAGGGTGTCGATCAGGTGCTGCATCTTGGTTTTGCCGCTGGTCCGGTCGGGGTCGCGGTAGGCGCTGATCATGGCTTGGTAGACGCCCCAGGTCGCTTTGACCTGCAGGTGCGCGTCGTCGGAGTCGGCGAACAGGGCGGTGATCCGTTGCCGCTGCTTGTCGGTGAGCAGGTCCGCGCCGGTGCTCAGGGTGCGGCGGGCCGAATACAAGGGGTCACCCGCGCGACCCCGCTAACCGGGGGTGGCGAGTTGGATTCGGCGGCGGCACTGCTCCAGGCCGTGCCCGGCCAACCGCACGACGTGGAAGTGGTCCATGACCACGGTGACGTCATCTTTGAGTTCCTCAACGGCGGCGGTCTTGAACCCGGTGAACCCGTCCATCGCCACCACTTCCACTGCGTTGCGCCATGTTTCGTCCCGCTCGGACAGCCAGGTCTTGAACACCTGCTCGACCGACCTTCGACCATGTCCAACAGGTCGGTCTATCCGGCCCAGGTGGAGCCACTTGGAACCGTCACCACCGGCCAAATCAGACTGTCAGGGCCATCTGGCCTACTTCGACCGGCCCGGCACCA
>JAABUV010007169.1_pt1 | contig 11807 bp, 16 predicted proteins | sample 5559971 | NCBI WGS metagenome assembly JAABUV01 (sample SAMN10711881, study PRJNA513362) | rock metagenome | isolation source: Antarctica rocks | place: Antarctica: Victoria Land, Knobhead nord | collected 2015-12-19
GCTCCTCGTCGAACTGCTCGAGCTGCGCAGTCTTGGCCATGGCTTCGCGGAGCATGAAGAAGGGTGGCTGGTTGGGCGAGTAGCCGCGGGTGAAGAGGAAATCGATGCCGTAAGAGATGAGGGCGCGGTTGAGTAAGAAGCCATAGTCTTTCAGACAGTAGCCTCGGTGTCCGACCAGTTTTACGCCGCGCTCGAAGTCGGCGGCATCCAACCGCACCACCACCTCATGATGTGAGAGACAGTCTTTCTTGCTCACCTCGACACCCTCGGGCGCCCAAGTCCGCACGATCTCATTGTTGTCCTCGTTGTCAGACACCGGGACGGAGTCATGCACATAATTCCCTATCGACTTGGCCTTCTTCAGCAGCGCCACGTGCTTCTGCCGCGCCTCCTCCTCCAGCTGCTCTTTCTGCTTCTGCAGCTCATCCTTTTGCTTTTTGAGAGTCTCGAAATCTTCCGGGCTCCCCTTGGCCTTCTTGTTCGCGCCCATCTTCTTCTGCACCTCGTTGATCTTGGCGCCCATGGTCGTCCCGGCTTCGTACTGCGTTTTCCGGTGGTCTTCGAACAGGTCGATGACCTGGTCGACTACCTCTTCCGGCGCATGGCGTTTGCGTTGTGAGGCTTTGATCTTGGCTGGGTCACCGCCACGCTCTTTGACGAAATCGTTGATGTCCAGCATCGTAGCGGCTTTGCGCAGGGGGATTGGTGAAGCCCCGGGTTGGGAGCGTGAGGTCGATTCGTCCGGGGTATATACCTCGACCAGGAGCCAAAGAAGGAGAGACTGGCAATATGATATGAGCGAGTCAGGTGTGATACGTGAGGTACCCCTTAGTACATGAACCTGGAGTCGACCATTGGGTCTTGGCGCGTTCTGTCGTGGAAGCCTTAGGCACCAAGCGCGAAAGCCTCAGGCCTTCGGTCAACCTCACTTCCACGATTCGCCACCTCGCGAGCGGACCACACTCCTCAGGCAACTGACCGCGAGGGCCGGGGGACAAGTGGCACCAACCTGAAGCTTCTCCTATTCATGTAGTCCCCGTATCTACATGCATTCGCGTACACTTCCGACAATCAACACCCTCTCATCCTCTCACCACCCTCCCGTCGTCGTCATGCACCGTGCCCACCTCATACTCGCCCTCCTTGCCGCTTCGACATCGACCGCATTCGCTAAGACAACCCGCTCCAACAGCGTGCTCTTGTCCCAAGTCAAGACACTGACTCTCCGAGCCGACCAGGAGACATCCCACCGCCGCGTCTCGCCCCTCCCGCAGCTGGCCTGCGTGGGCGGCAACGCCAAAGGCCTTTACGATGTCGACATCATGCGCTGCGAAAATGCCGGCTCTGACTACGACACTGAAGATATTCAGTGGACCTGCTCTGCTTCTCTGCCCGACGACTTCAAACTAGGTAGTACCGACGTGATTTGTGAGGGGTACGATGGGCCGGATGATCCCTTTGTGCTGAAGGGCAGCTGTGGGGTGGAATACCGGCTCGTTTTAACGGATGCCGGGGAGCAGAAGCATGGTAGGAATGCGTTCGAGAGGGTGTACAGGCAGCCGAGCGGTCAAAATGCCGTTGGGGCCTTGTTCAGCTTGCTGTTCTGGGGCGTCTTCATCGGTGAGCCCCGCACTGGGTAGCCTGACTCTCGCATATGCTGATGGATTGTAGCTGTTATCGGCATTTTTGTGTACAAAACCTGCATAGCGCGCGCGGCGACTCATCCCCCACCCGGCAGAGATGGCCGCCTCGGCTGGAACGGCGACGGCGGCGGAGGAGGCGATGACGGCGGAGGCGATGATCAGCCGCCACCCTACACTCCTCAAGCACCAAAGCCGAAAGCAGATTACCGAGCCAACAGCGGCAGACCAGACTCGCAGGACCAACAACGTGGAAGAAACGGCCAGTGGCGGCCGGGCTTCTGGTCCGGAGCAGCAGCCGGCAAGCATTATGACCCGACTTCGCTCATTGCTATACTAGAGCTGACTTGAATATCTGCTGTACAGGCGCCGCAGCCACCTACGCCGGCAACGCGCTGAATAACACTGTGAACACGAATCGCGCGAATCGCAACCGAGGCTACGATTACCAACCCCCACAGCCGGCAGAAGCAGGACCATCCAGCTGGTTCGGTCGACAACGTGGTCCTTCTCCGCCAAGACTATATGGCAGCAGAGATGACGGAGGCGGAGCTAGGTCCTCCTTCTTCGGTGGTGGTGGTGGCGGTGGCGGGCCGTTCAACTCCGGTACCGCAGGAGGACGCGGTAGTCCGGCATATGGCGCAGGAGGCGCATCGACTGGATCGGTCCCTGCGCCGAGCAGTAGCCGGCATGAGAGTACCGGGTTTGGAAGTACGCGGCGGCGTTAGGCGCTGAGATGCCCAGATTCGCTTCCTTTGCTGTCCGGACAGTAAAGAGCATCGCACCTGCTTGGGTCCCCGCCTTCGAGTCTCCGCAGAGGTCTTACATGCGCCTCCTCCGGGGTGCACTTCTTGTACCGGGAGCATGCATCAAATGACAGACGCAGCTCATCATGGGAATGTTCCCATCAGTCAATACGTTATACGCCAAGTACTCTCCACAATACTTCCTCGAAGCCGCTTTGGTCCTGGCCGGACTGTGACATTCCGAATGCAACTACTCGTCCCTTCAACATTTCAGATGTTACGATTGCAGGCTTGTGCGTAGCCCAAAGTCCGCTGCATATTTGGCACTTCCGGACCTGTTGGGCGACGCTGCCATGGGTACAAGCAGAGAAGGAAGTGAAAACGATCGGGTGGGTGAAGTTAAGGTTGCAGATGAAGCACGTGAGTGGCTCCAGGCCGGTTCCAGACCCGCTGCCCTCGCCTGACCGGTGAGGACCCTTCCCTGACCCAGCTTCACTCGACTCGTGCGGTTTCAGACACTGGATAAGGCACTGCCACAGTGTTGGGCGGAGAAGACGCCCGAAGGAGCTGCACAGGTGAAGTGAGGTGGTGACTCGGGAGATCATTGGGTATGAAGTCCGGGCTTTGTTAACATGTGCGACCTGCAGGGTGAGGTTTCGGCGTCAAGATTTCACGTCCCGGAAGAGTACAAAAGGTTGCCCACCGCCCACTCACGTTCTAGGACCTCGCAAGATCCGCACCTGCTTCGAAGACTGACATTCCCAAGTCACCCAGCCTTTTTCAGCACTCGAACAACTTGAACACCTACCTACAGTACAAGTAAGTCCCAACCGCTCCTCTCGACCTACCTTGCATTCACTCCTCCCCCATCCGCAAATCTTCTCCTATTTCGCCGCTTCTGACCCTCCGCAGCCACGAACACCATGGCTGCTATCCCATCCAGGGATGGTTCCCCAGCCTCCGAGGTCAAGTCCTCCGCAGCCAAGTCCCCCGAGAAGCCCGTCTTCACTGAGAAAGAAGAGAGAGTGTTGAAGGTCGCCTGGCAGTGCCTCAAGTCTGGCCCGCCGGACGTCGACGTGGAGAAGCTCGCCAAGGCTGGTGGCTTCAACACAACCAAGACCGCGAGCAACACCTGGGGCACGATCAAGAAGAAGCTGCTGGCCATGGCGCCGCCGGAGACCGATGAGGGCGAAGGCGATGGGGCGGGCGGAACGGGCGGTAAGCGTGCTCACCTCCTCACTCGCTTTCTCGTCCCTACGCTTTTGAATATGATTGTTTTGCTGCGTACTTCGGAAGGTAAGCATGCTTACTCATCCTCATATTCTCAGACACGGCCAAGACCCCGACCAAGACCCCCACGAAGGCCAAGGCCAAGGCCACCCCCAAGAAGCGCGCCAAGAAGACGACGACGGCGATGAGGAGGGCGAGGAGGCCAGCTCGGAGAAGAAGCCGCGCAAGTCGCCGGTGAAGAAAGGTAAGAAGGCGGCCACTAACCCCAGTGTTGTCGCTGCTGCCGACGATGAGGAGGGGGCGGAGAACGAGGAAGGTGAGGAGGGTGAGCAGGATGTGAAGACGGAGGGCGCGGGCGGTGGCGAGGGTGGCGGTGACCAGTGAGCTGCATATCTCACATGCCATGCTTGCTCGTCGGTAAGTCGACTCTGCGAGCGGGCGGCCCCGAGGCTGTTTGTGGTGGGTCAGACTTGGCTTGGCGGCTACACCGGGTCTTCACGTGCTGGTGGGTAATGCGTTCGCTGCGCTGAGCTACGATGGGTCATGGGCCGGGAATGCTCTGCTAGCTGGCTGCTAGCGATAGAGGCTGGCATAGAACGGGTCGGTCAGGCGGCATGAAATAGGTGATACTACATTCCCTTTGCCAATCTCGCCACCAGTCTGTTGCCTTCCAACGTGGTAGTCCATACTTTCTACACCATCAAATTGTGTGGTTTGACTGCATACATGTACCTGGAAGGTACAGTAGCCATGCATTCTGAGTTGCCCGCCCGCCTCATGTTGATCGACGGTAAGGCCCCGCCTTGCCTTGCTCGCGGAGTAGTTCTATTCTAACGCTTCCTTCTTCCACCGTTCAACACGACCACCGCAACGGCGTTCTATTCGATTACCGGACTGAGCAAGACTGCGTGGGATGAGGTGGGCGTCGGTATTACGGTTGGCATGAGCTTGCGCGGACGCGATAGAACACACAGCCACTTGCCTTCATCCCTGGAACCGAGAAAGGCCTCCTCGAAGTATGGCGCTGTCATCACGACTCGCCATCATTGCCGGCGGCATAGGCACGATTCATCTACGGTGTAACGCCTGACTCTGACACATAGGCTGATATTCCATTCCCCAGGTGGCATCGGCTCAGTGACTGCCAAAACCCTCCGCGCACAGGGAGCAAAGTTGGCACTGCTGTACGCGCCGTTCGAAGCATCGAAGGTCGAGGCGGCGTTGGAGACTTACGATCAGGTTGGCGACGATGTCAAGTCGTACGAATGCGATATAACTTCGCCGGACTCAGTCAATAGAGCCTTCGCTGCGATCGGCGACGACGCCGTCGCTTTCCCTTCCATCTTGGTCAATGCTGCCGGCTACATCAACCTTTCCGCCCTCGAGGACACGACTCCCGAGGACATGCTCAAGCACTACATGATCAATCTCCACGGTCCGGCCTTGACGAGCCAGGCCTTTGCGCGGATGTACATCGCCGCGAAAGAACGCAATGGCATCTCTCCAGCGCCGGGCGGACGAATCGTCCACATCGCCTCCCAAGCGGCGCACGTAGCTCTGCATCATCATGGGGCGTACTGCGCCAGCAAAGCTGGCCTCATCGGCCTGAGCAAATGCCAAGCGAGCGAATGGGGACCTCACGGAATCACGACGAACACGATCTCTCCCGGCCCTGTGTGGACGGAGCTGGGCAAGAAGGCTTGGGGAGATGCGGAGGTGAAAGCTAAGTATCTGGCATCTGTGCCGACGGGGAAGCTGGCGGAGCCGGAGGAGGTCGCGGCGCTGGTGGAGTTCCTTGTGAGAGACGGGGCTCTGAACATCAACGGCGCTGACTATAGATTGGATGGTGGGTTTACTGTGCGGTAGAGCGGAGTCGGCAACGCACGCAGTCGGCGGGGAGGATCAATGGTCTTGGGTATATTTTGTCTCCGCCATATCATGTGACCTTACCGTCGTCGTGCACACCGGGCCAAAGCCTGTCGGAACACGTGACTGCGACTCGGAATTCGCTCGCTCACGAGCCGACCTCACGTTCTACAGAACATAAGATGAAGCGGCCACTGCTCGTTGTCACGGCCCCATCTCCGCCGCTCAGATGTCCACCAGTCCGGCCACCCACTCATCGCCTCAACAATGCACGTCTCTGGCGGCCAAACGCTACCGGGTCGTGCATCGCGCTGTGTAGTACGCGGAGTTGGATCGCGGAGTTCAGTACGTCGAGGTGAGCTTTCTGCAGTCTGATCATGACGCGGCGAGGCGAGCAATTTCACTCATCATATTTAAAGGGCCATGATGTCCTCATCCGTTCAACTACCCTAGATGTTCACAGCCCCGCCGATGTTGTTGCATTCGGTACTGCCAAACCGCCGTAGAAGTACCGCATCGCGCAGACGATAGTCGATCTCTAATGGCGTCGGAAGCTGAAATTGAAACGGCATCGCCCGACAAACCGATTATACAGATGGAACCTCTCACGTTGGATGAAGTGAAGAAGCCACGTACAAGGCTTCGTACGATCGCAATCCTGACCGCCTTATATGTACGTGTTGATCCCGTCTTGATGGCTCTGGCTGACCCAACACAGCTTGCCGTCTTCATCAGTGCCCTTGATCAAACCATCATGGCCACGTCCATACCGACCATCTCAGCACAGCTACACTCGGCATCGGGATATGTCTGGATCGGAAGCGCCTACCTGCTGGCCAACGCTGCTGCCGGGCCGGTATGGGCCAAGTGCAGTGACATTTGGGGACGCAAACCTGCTCTCCTTGGGGCTGTGGTTCTCTTCGCCGGCGCTTCGATCATGGGGGCGCTCAGTGTCAGCATGAACATGTTGATTGCGGCGAGGGCGTTGCAGGGGACGGCGGGCGGCGGCTTGCTGCAGCTCGTCTTCATCACCATATCGGACCTGTTCAGCATGCGAGAACGTGTGCTGTATCTTGGCTTGACCGAGGTCTTGTGGGCCATAGCTGGCGGAATTGGCCCTTTGGTCAGTCATGGTATTGATACTTGAGATGAAACCTTCCTGATCCGGTGCAGATTGGCGGAGCATTTACGCAGCTTGTCACATGGCGCTGGTGCTTCTGGTATGTAGTACCGTTGTCAATTCCGTCCGATTTTGAGGCATTCGCTGACGCTACTATCTTCGCCATTTAGGGTCAATCTACCTATCTGCGGTACGTTGTTGCAGACTGCTGAAAGTCACAAGTCACTCAGCTCGACCGACACGCCCATCCATATGTGCATAGTAGTGTTAATATCCCGTGGAGCATACTAAGCTGTAATGATCCAAACAAGTCACATTGGTGCATTGGGTGTCGTTTCGATACACTAGCTGACGCTGCCATCCTTTGAAGTAGGCATGCTCCTCCTTGGTCTGGACTTCGGTGGCGCCGTCTTCCCATGGAGCAGTCCCACGGTCATTTGCTTGATCGTCTTCGGCATCGTCATGATCGGCGTCTTTCTCTTCAGCGAGAAAAAGCTGGCCAAGTATCCGTTGATCCCCCTCGCAATGTTCAAAGATCCCTCGAACCTTGCGATTTTCGTCATCGGAGCCACGCAGGGCATATGTTACATACCGGCCGAGTACTACTTACCGCTGTACTTCCAATCAGCAAAGCAAGCGTCACCTCTCCGCAGTGGCGTGCTGATCCTGCCTATCACCGTCTGCGAGGGCGCATTTGGTATCTTATCGGGAGTCATAATGCACCAAACTGGCCGGTACAGAGAGGTGATGTGGGCCGGCGTATTCTTGATCTTGATAGGTACTGGGCTCTACATTTCCATCGGCGCAGACTCCAGCATACCGAAGCTGGTGGGCTTCATGATCATCGGCGGCAGTGGTTGCGGCCTGCTCTTCGAAGCTCCCGTGATTGCCATACAGAACACGGTCAGCCAGGCCGACACTGCAACGGCAACAGCCGCTTTCGGGATGATCAGGAACATAGCGACATCGATCTCGATCGTGCTGGGCGGCGTGATCTTCCAGAACTCGATGGCTGGGCAAGCAGAGCGGCTCCAGCGTGCTAGCCTGGATCCGACTGTTGTCGAGGCTTTGACTAACGGCCAGGCTGCAGCCAACGTCGAGATCATCGGGACGATTGAGAATGTCGTGCAGAGAGACGTCGTCAGGTATGCTTTTGCGTCAAGCTTCCGCAACATGTGGATCATGTACACATGTATTGCGGCTGTGGGCCTGATCGCTGGCGCCTTCATCAAGCAAGGCCATCTGAGCAAGGAGCATACGGAGACGAGGACCGGGATCCAGGAGATGACGGAGCGGGTCAAGAAATGAGTGCGGGACAACCCGTCTCCCCATGGTGCGCTCTTCCGGCATGTGGTCAGTGGCACTGATCCGCGAACTTATCTCATCCCCGTTCGGCGGTGGGCCGGAAATGGAGGCTCCGTATCAACAGCTGCGTCGCAGGGCTTCCTCAAGGCGGCGTGCAGCTGAGCTGGAGGACTGGCTAGGCGCATAGCGTGGAGCGACGAGGTCGATAGTCGTTCTACTGCGCAGCTCACTTTGGGAGACCCAGTGCACCAGGGCCGGTCTGCGCGTAGGCGGGTCGGCTTGCTGCGTTTGGCAGTGAGCGTTATGGGCGACTTATGCGGCGCAGGTGGCTGGTGGCTCTGTTTTCCGGTGAAGCTTGAGGTGAGATGGGAGGTCGCGGGTGATGCGATGTACGGGTGAAACGCATTGCAAGGCTCGAGGGCGGAGTGTTCAAGTGAGAAGATGATAGGGTGAGGTTCATCAGGCTCTGTGGACCGTTGTGCTCCACAAACTGACGGAGAGACGTGCATAGCAAGCTTGCTCGCAGATCAAACACCACTAGAGTGTCCTTCCCTCTTACGCTGCAGGATGCCAAAGGCGTCAGGATCCACGTCGGTGTTAAGTTATTCAACAGCCGCTGGCTTTCGCGCACTGCCCAGCTCAAGTGCATCTTCTTTCATGGAAGGATCTGGAATAGCGTATCGGCAAAGGTGGCGAATAAAGGACGACACGATTCGTCAAATGCTTTCGTAGACAAGAAGCCGGCCGATTGGAACACTGTCCCGACTACGGTAGACGAGTATACCTTGACCAGCTGGCATCTTCGGACCCTCTCGCACTTAAGCAGCCGTGGAACCCTACTCCTTCACCACTCATCCAGTAAACGCTCTTCCGCCAGTCCCAGGTTACACTCGTCCTATCGCTACCAATGTCTTCTTCGACGCTTCGGTGGGAAATCTACGAGCATGAAGTCCTTTGGCCTCCTGCAGCGACCAACGAACGGGGTTGGCCACAGCGCACTACTCGCACGTTCCGTGCACGCACTTCATCGTTGGATCGATACCGCTAGGTCGTACTCTCAGCTTGATCACGTGAGCTCGGCCGGATGCCAAAGGGCTGGATGTTCAGCTCCACCGGTCTGTCGTGCATCCGGTAGGGGTTCTGAGTGGAACGTTCCCTCAAGTTTGCAAGGGCAGTATCGCGCGTGCCTTTGTTGGTGAAGGTGAGGGCATAAAACGATATCCCGTAGTTGGCAGTGGCCTCGTGCCCGATCAGACTCTCTCCGTTAACATACGCTCGAAGGCCAGTGATCTTGCTGTTTGTTTGTTTGCGACTTTCAGACTTGCTTAGAGCGACAAAGATGATCCTTTGGGAGTAGGTGAATCTAGTGTATAGCACCGGAGTCATGCGCCGGACTGGGATTTTGGAACGATCAGCTGCCTTCGCACCGCTGGAAGTACCATGAGAGCGAGAAGCCGGTGCAGGTTCCGAGCTCTCTTCTGGCGTTGTTTTGGCAGATTCCTGGTTGGCGACGCTGCTAGTCCTCCGCCGCGATCCCTGCGGAATCGTATATCCTCCTGCTCTCGCATCGCTGCTACGGATAAGGTCCTCCCCTAGCGGCTCTTGCGGGAGATCTCACCAGGTCGGGTTCGCGGACATGCGTTGCCACACTCACGGACTGACAAACAACAGGTGGGACGGAAGCACAGGAAGTGTTTGGCAGTCTATATCGATCACTCGCGCCACGAACCAGCTCCACGATCTCCCAGAGATCGCGTGCTCTAACGCTCTCGTATCGCCCCACTGCCCGCAAATTTCAGCATGCTCGCACCGGAGATGCTGCCGGGTCAGTGTCTATGTACTGTAGTCTAGCAGAGGTAGAAGTACACATCGCCCACCTCCTCGCACTCCTTCTGCGTGTTGGTATCGCCCGCAGACCAGTCCGCACCTGTCGACCCCGGCCCGCTGTACAGGTTCGGGCACACGCTCGCGTCCCAGTCCACCTGCATGTACCGCTTCTCATTGAGGAAGGGGTCGCCGTTGAGCCTGCTGATGTCGTACCAGATTGCCATGCGCCCGTCCTTGTTCGCTGCTTGGCTATACTCGACTTGGTATGTGTTGGTAGGGTTGAGCACGGCATCCTTGCTCAGCTTGATGGAGACGCCACCACCGCCGTTGACGGCTGCCTGGATTTGGGTCGTGTACCAGGCGCCGGGAGCGATGGTGTAGGTGCTGCCGTCGGCTGGGTCGGTGACGGGTTCATTGTTCGTGTAGCCGGGGTTGTTGCCGATCGCGGTCTGGACGTGGATGGTGTAGGGGCAGCTGTTGATGACATGGCCGTTGATACCGGTGCCGACTTGAGGAGTAGGATGATCGGCGTCGTGGATCTCGGTGGTGATGGCGTCAAAGTGCTGATTGGGCGCCCACTCCGGCTGCCAGTGCGGCATGTCTTCGGTGAAGTTCGAGGTGATGGTGAGACTGTGCGTGGGCCACTTGATGGTGAAGTCCTCGACGTGCCAGAAGTGACCAGTGTTGCCGCCGGAGAAGGGAGTGAAGGAAGGAGCTTGGCGGATTGCGTAGCTAGCACCGATGACCGGGGCCGCAAGAGTCGTCGTGATCATGGCGGCGAAGGCCAGCACGTAGGCAACCATGGCAATGAGAGCTGGCGAGAGTCAGTGCGTATCCGAGGGGCGCAATGTGAAATACGAGCGGACGTACCCCTGAACGACATCGTGTGATGCGTGTGGAGGCGGTTGGTGAATTATATAGTCTTGTTTGGTTGCAGTGGATGATAGATCTCCGTGGGAAGTATGTCGAGGATGAGGGTGATGGATGCTTGGTCGAGTGGTGTTGGCAGATGTTGTGTTGACGAGAGGGAGAAAGAGGAGGCTGGCGAAGATTGAGGCTCTTATAGTCGGAAAATCCGTGCTCACGCCAAGCTCTTAGCGTGACTGACTGACTGCCAGGATCAACAGCAAGTCTCTGTCGATAGGCAGCAGCACGCGACGCGAGTGCACGTGAGCTGGCAGTGGCCTCCTGGGGAGCCGCGGAGTGAAGAGAGCAACAGCTGTAGCCTTGTCGAGATTGGTGAGGCCGAACACGAGTGGAGGGGGCTGACAGTGAAGCAGCAGTGAATGCAGCGTGCCCATGATATAGGTAGTGGCCGTCGTTTGCTCCAAGGCTTGCTCCAAAGCTCGCGTCGGGCAAACCAGCACGAGCCTGCCGGACAATAAGCGTGAGACTGTGAATGACACCAGTAGGGGATTGCACACGACGTACCCTTCACCCAGTCCACTCCTCTCCGCTCGACAAACGAAACAAAGAACGCACCGGCCTGTCGAGACGACAACATCGATGCGTATCTAATGCCCTTACCCGCGATCCTCATTCACACGGTCCCACAATCACCTGCGCGACGCACTCAGGCTCCTAGTCCCGGTTCATCAACAAAGGAAATCCGATTCCCGCAGCCTGTCATCCTCGGTAACGTCCTCCACAAGAGTCAGCTTAGCGGCGCCATCAAGAGGTGGGGGGGACGGAGTAGTAGCGGAGATGGCGTCGTCAGAAGCACATGTCGCTGCAGACTCAGGAAGCGTCAATCATTCTTCGGTCTCGCTCGACGTGGACAAGAGGGACGGCGACTTGTGCATGAGGAACGGCGGCTGGACTCGGTTCACATCAAGGCAGATCCTTCATGGCCCTCCCAGAGATATCCCAGCGCCATGGATCGAATGCGTCCGGTCGAGTCGAAGGGAAGGCACGCAGCGCAGTGTGCAGGTGAGCAAGACTGGACACTGATGATCCGCCTGGTAAGTACGTAGTACCCACACGTATTTTCTCCGCTCTCCGGCACTGCACCGAATAAGCCTTGCAGGACGGCGCCGCACGAGCGGAAGGTTTCGTTGCTCACGTTGCCAGAAC
>JAABUV010007171.1_pt1 | contig 11802 bp, 9 predicted proteins | sample 5559971 | NCBI WGS metagenome assembly JAABUV01 (sample SAMN10711881, study PRJNA513362) | rock metagenome | isolation source: Antarctica rocks | place: Antarctica: Victoria Land, Knobhead nord | collected 2015-12-19
GTATCAAGAAAACGCATCTTCAGCTCGTAATGACCGACAAATGTTGAGGACGGCGTGGGAATGTGTCAGTTGAAGCAGAAAAAGTCAAACTCAGCTCCCTGTTCTTATGATATCGCATAGGTCACATCATGAAATTATTGCGGGCATTACAGGTTCTTCCTGCAGCGGGCTGTTCAGGTATACATAGCTGGCTTACGCCCTCATACAAATAATCCTTGTTAAGAGGCTTCTTGCTAATGCAATGTTCAGCTCGCTGCTGCTGCCTGCAGGAAGAACCTGTACAGAGTGTTTGCACTGCGGGTTGAACATTGCATTAGCTCAGCCACATTTACAAGAACCCCTCAGTATCAATTTCCATCAATCATAAAATCATTGATGAAGCTGAATAAGCTTTCATATTAGACAATAACTAACGTTTGATGCAGATTAATTGAAAGGTCTGAATCGATCAAATGATCATCTCAAATCATCTTTGAAATCATCTTTCTTCATCAACGTTACTTTTCATTAAAATCTACTTTCTATCTCATCGATGATCTTTACATAAACATGTTTTCAACAACTGATGATGCTTATTCTTGTTGTGACTGTGACTGTCGCTGCGCTCAATAATGAAGATTGAAGAAGCTCTTGATCTGAAATGATTATCTTGACATTGTTGTAAGATTGCATGCACATTTTCAAGCAAATTAATTGATCAAGAACAGAGATCGAGATCAGATGATGATAAAAGAATCAAGAGAAATTTCAACTATATATAAATTTTCTTCAACAGATAAATAAAATGCGCATCTACAGTATCATTCTACTAGTATGATCATTGTACATGCTCATTATTTGCTCATGAAAGATGTTTAATAAAGAATCATGAAGAATATTTAATAAAAAGTTATGAAGAAAATCATGAAGAAAATCATAAAAAGAATCATGAAGAATGTTTAATAAAGAATCATGAAGAATGCTTTCTATTAATCTAGTCAGCATGTATTATGAAACATGTAATATATTATGAAGTAAATCATGAAGTGAATGATGTGTGTTTAAACACATTGCATGAAGCATGTTTTAAAATAAGTAAATAAATGAGTAAATGAATGAAAATTTAAATACCTGAGTTGATAATTGAAAAAGTAAATAGAATGATGAGTTAATATTTAAACATGTAAATAAATGAGTAAATAGAATGATGAGTAAAATGATGATTAAGTCAACTATAAAATGAATGCATCAAACTATGTTCAAAGTCATATATACATTTATATCTTTACTTTCTGTGTTAGAATTCAGATCTATGAAAGTCAAAACTTTTTAAAGAATAAAAAATAAACATAAAAACTATTCTTCAACACTATCATTTAAAGATATAAAAGATGCAAGTATTTAATGAGAAAATTTACATCAATCTTTTTTGACAGAATAAAATTAATATCTTAAAAAGATGTTTTAGAAAAACGAATTACTTAAACTATCTAGAGACAGAGCACATCATCAACATGATGCTTGCGCTTCATTCTGATCATTAAGAGCAGATGAGAAGCATCATTGATGTGACATCAACGAGTGAACGAGAAATGATTATCGCTATCTCACATAAGAATTCAGTCAAGACAAAAGATATACAGAAGAAATTACACAAGCTGCAAGTACTCTATGAGCTCAACAAACATAGAAACAATGAACTAATGCTCTGAGAAAAGATGAAAAATTTGACAGAGATGATAGAAAAGCTGACGCGTCAACGCGTCGCTGCATTAACTGTTAATCAGCGCATGAAGAATCAGCTGAAAAGACTGAAAAAGATAATGAGCAGACTCAAAAAAGAGTTCGTGAAGAAGAGAAAACACATTGACAGCTGAGCAAAGAGAGCGAGCGTGAAGTCAACGACATCATTTGAGAGTCATCTTGTGTTCAACATCAACATATCATCGTCAGTGCAAAATCATTGTAAGAAATTTGAAGTAAAGATTTTCATCAAAGAGAAAGAAGAAGTAAAGAGAATTATGATGATAACAACGAAGAACATAGTGAAGTGAGCAAGAGAGATTGATGTCGACGAGACATTGTCAACGCGCAAGAACATAAAGATGATGAAAAGATGATCAAGATTGCTGATATTTTGAATCAAAATGAAGAGCAGCAAAAGAATATTGAAGAAAAACGATTTTTGAATCAAAAAGATATCATTAAACATATGTTTGCACAAGATCAGTTTTGAAGTAGTGATACATGAGATTAGAATCGAAGAAATGTCTAAGAACATAGAGAAGAAAGAGATGAAAACGCTCATCAAGATCAACAAAGACATACATTCAAAAATGATGATTGAAAAGATTAAGTGACTCACAAAGAAGAGTGAGCAGAAGAAATACATTTCACTGATGATATGCATAGTCAGTGCTGAGATGATAAACAAGCTGATCAATGAGAAAGTATATCATGAGATCAACATAAAGATTACACAGTTTTACGACTCAAGCTGCAGAGTGCATCAGTGTTTAAAGTATCAAGAATATGATCACAAGACATACAAGTGCAAAAATAAGCAGAAATGCATTTACTGCATGCTGAATCATCGCTTGAAGCATTGTTTTTACAAACAGACTTGAAACATGTGAAAATATGAAGCATGTCGAGATATATACAGAGTCTTTGATTCTCAATGTCATAAACGACAAGCTGAAAAAGAAAGAATAAAGAGAGTCACAAAACACAGATCTTTATATCATGTTGTACAAAAACAGAAAGAACTCAAAGCAGCGACGTCAAAAACATTCACAGAAACATTTATCAGTTTAAAATCGCTGATGAACAACAACTTGAAGAGAAAGCAAAGACACTCAATGAATGAAAATCATCTGCTCAGCGCAGTCATCACATCAGAAAACACTATATTGAATCACTTAATCAAGAAGTCAAGATCAAATAAATTGAAGTTAACATCAATCACATCATTGTCAATGTCATCTTTTGTTGAGAATCTTACAAGTGAAGTAAGCGCTTTGCAGACACTCAAGAGAACACTAAACAGTTTGAAATGTGAATTTTAATATTTCATAAAAGAAGCTTTGAATACTACAGTACAACGTTCACAAGTTCAGAAACAAGATAATGATAGTACTACTACATGAGAAAAAGATAAAGAACTATAACATTCTGATTCTTCAAGAACTCTGATGATTTGATGACATTTTCAGAGTATACTGCTCAGTAACTGTTGACTTCACACTGAAGAATAATGAAGATAGAATCTGTTTCTACATAAACAAGAGAATTGACAGCAACATCTGACACTCAATATGACACTTCAAAGACGTAGACACAATTATGTTATAAATATTAACAGACAATGCACAGATGATTCAGAAAGCTACACATTCATGAAGCATACAATTTATCACTCAGAAATCATGAAATCATTCATGAAAAAGAAAATCTTTCAGACATTGAAAAAACGCTGCACATGTCGAGAGAAAGCATTCTTGTAAAAGACTTCAATCTGCATCACTTCACATGAGAAGAATCATTCTACTCAAAACAACATTTATTGTCAAATGAGTTAATTGAAATGATCACAAACATTAATGCATCACTAGCATTATTTTAAAATACAATTATGAAAGATTATCAAGAATTTTAAATGACAATAAGTTTAATCTTCACAACAGAAAGCATCATAAATAGATTGATATGATGTGAAATCAATGAAGAAATGAAAAACTTCTCAAATCATCTGTTGATACAGATAGTAATAGATCTTAGAGTCTGCAAAGAGTCAGCGTGAAGATTGTGTTACAACTGAAAAACAATGAATGAAGAGAAATTCATCAATACTCTGAGAGAACAGAGATCAGAATCACTGTTGAATCAAAAGATGAAACATCAGCGCATAAATGAATACATGAAGCAATTGTTGAATGCATTGAGAGAGATCATCGAGATTTTCACTTTCTGAGCGAGATCACATGAAATAATCAAAGCAGAGTGAACGAAGAAGTGTACAAAGATCATCAAGAGCATGTGATGAATGAAAAGAGACTGTCAAATCATCAATGACTGAGTAGAGTACATTTAAGCATGTGATAAGAAGAGCAAGATTATCAGAAAACAGAAGCGCAATGAATATTGAAAGATCATGCAGAATGTTGAGCAATTCTCAAGAGAACTGTTTTGAATTGCAGAATAAGCAAGAAATGCAATCGCAGATACACTCATTCAAGCGACAATTTTCTCACTGACGAAGTTAAAGTGCTCTGACATCATCACAACAATGCAAAATAAAGTGAAGATGATGTTTCAGACTCACTTTTTATCATCTTCAAAGATCTTCATGCTGAACACAATAAACTTTAAGTACTCATTCTCGATTGAAGATGACATTTTGCTGATGCATCGTGAGATTAAAAGAGTCATTTACAAAGCGACATCTGACAAAATGTTGAAACACATGAGATATACAAATAGAATAATGCGCAGACTCGTTGATAACACGTCAGAATAAATATGCTTTTTCTTTGAAAGATGTCTACAGAAGAGAATACAATCAACTCAATTAAAGAGCGCAGTCACAATAGTGATGCAAAAGTCAGACAAGAAAGATTACTTTAATGCAAAAATATATAAATCAATTGCATTATTTAACACATTGAGCAAAATATTGAAGTTCATCATATTTGAACATCTGTAAAATGTTGTAGAAGCTTGCAACTCAATATTAAATATTCAAATGAGAGTTTGCAAGCACAGATTAACAAATACAACTTTGCAACTAATTACAAAAAAGATATATATTGTGTGAAGTGACATGAGAAGAAGAGTAGTCTCACTGCTGAGTCTGAATGAAAAGAATGCGTTTGACAATGTGATGCACAGCAGACTTTTACATGACATGAAGAAGAGAAAAGTTTCTAGACTGTTTCTTGAGTTTGTGAAGAACTTTCTGAAATATCAACGCATCATGATCACAATTGATGATTACACGATGATGAAATGCAGCATGAACATCAACATATCATAAGATTCTTCACTATCATTGATATTATATCTGTTCTACAATGTGAACTTGTTAAAAGCATGTGATGACATCAAGCTGAAAATTAGCTTTATAAACTTCGTGAATGACATCAATATCTTGATATACAAAAAGTTTATAAAATGTAATTGCAGAGTTTTTAATGAGATCTATAATAAATGCAAACAGTGATTAAAAACGCATGACATCAAATTCTTGATGACAAAGCATAAGTTCATTCACTTTATAAGAACTTCTAAATAATTCAATATGAAAGTTGATGTAAAGCTGATGAAACATCAGATTAACTTGAAATCAGATATCAGAGTTTTGAAAGTTCAACTGAACTTTAAGCTGAAATGAGTGACTCACATGCATCATGTTGAAGCAAAACTAGTGATTAAACAAAAAATCATACAGACAATCATCAAGTTTACTTGAGACTCATCAATGATGACGAATAAGTAAATATACTTCGCGATGACGCACTCTTTGCTTAGTCACGAAATCATCATATAATATACATCACAGAGAGTGAAAGATTATTGAAAGAGTCTGAACATCAAACTGAGATCAATGCAAGAAAGAGCATTGCAACAAATCATCAATGTTTATCGTGCAACATCAACAGAGACTCTACAGATGAAAATAAACATAATGTCAATAAATATTCACTTATAAAAGCTGATATAAAGATCGATAACAAACATGAACTCTTGAAAATCAGACAAAGTTATCGAGATGATAGTGCGTTGAATTCGCAACAACTTGATATTCAAAAGAGATTGAAAATCAAAGCTGTGTAAGACATCTCTACAGCTGAAGCGAAAGTGAATGAAAGAAACACTTAAGCAGATGAAGATGAATTGAAGTCATCTTTACACAGCAACTCTCTGATCAAAGTCATTAAAGATAATTATAGTTGCAAACAAGAAAATATCAATAAAACAACATAATCTCGACACATTTGCATTGAAGCAAAGAGTTTACTCAAATGATAGCGACAGCAAAGATGATGTTACAGCGATCATGATGAGAATAAACTGAAAGCTAGATAAAAGACTGAGAAGATTGACTTTAATTATCACTCATCATGATGAGCTGAAAGAATTAATTGTAAGAATGAAACATCTTGCAGATGTAGTGACAGCGAATCAAGAGTATCATGAAAAGATATATAAAATATACAGTGACAGTCAGATCTTTCTGAAAGCAGTGAAAGTCATGATATCAACAAAAGATCAGACACGTCTGTGACAAGTTCAAACTGCACATGAGAACATTTGATCTCAAGAAGTCACGCTAAAGTTACATTAAGTGACAGAACATGCAAAAGTGCTTGAAAATGAAGCAGCAAACAAGATGACTGATGATGCATATGAGTTATCTTTATCATTGATCAAGCATCAGCGCATTGAAATGATGACATAACTGATGCTCATACAGAAATAAATCAGATAGACATGAAGAGTAGTCTGAAGAAAGAGATTCAATGCAGCTCGTTTTCAATATTTGACATCAAAGATGATTCATCAGCATCTGTTTTTATACAGAGATCATGCAAAGTCTCACAGCGCATTGCTGATGCAGCTATGCATGAGAAAAATTGACTTCAATCAATTTTTACATGAAAGATGAGTACTTGATGTCACTATGATGATGTGCAAGTGTGACAAAGATCAAATGTTGATCAAGCATGTTTTATTAACATGTTCTAAATGAAAGATAGAATAAAAGATGATGCAATGCAAAAAGAACATCATGAACTTGAAAAAGCTTCTAAAAATCATGAGCATGATAACAGCAATCATTTGAATGATATTCTCAACAAGCATACTGCATCAATTTCAAACTGTGATGTCATTGAAGAATCAGATAAAAGAAAGAAGAAGTAAAAAAGAAATAAGCTCATAGAGTTTTTGCATTGAGAACAGTTACAGTATAAAGTGCAAAGAAAAGCGATAGTAGATACAAAAAGAATGCTACGCTAGCACAGCGTTCGCTACATTATATAAAATCTTGCATAGACTCATAATGAGTGTTGAATCGAGTAAGAATCAAAAAAAAAATCTCTTTTGACAATAGAACATCATTGACATGATGCTTACACTTCATTCTGATCATCAAAAGCAAATGATGAGCATCATCAATGTAACATCAATGAATGAGCGAAAGATAAATATTGCTATCTTGCAGAAAAATTCAATCAAGACAAAGAATATACATAAGAAATTGAACAAGCTGCAAGTATTTTATGAGTTCAATGAATGTAAAAACAATAAACTGATGCTCTGAAAAAAGATGAGAAGATTGACAAAGATGATAAAAAAGCTGATGCATCAACGCATTGCTGCATTAACTGTCAATCAATGCATGAAGAATCAGCTGAAGAGATTGAAAAAAATAATGAGCAAACTTGAAAAGAAGTTTGCAAAGAAGAAGAAACATGTTAACAAGTGAGCAAAGAAAGTGAATGAGAAATTAACAATGTCATTTGAGAATTATCTTGTCTTCAGCGCTGATGTTACATTATCAGTGCAAAATCATTGTGAGAAATTCAAGATTAAAATCTTCATTAAAGAAAAAAAGAAGATCAAGAGAATCATGATGATAACAACAGAGAATATAGTGAGATGAGTGAAAAAGATTAACGTCGACAAGATGCTATTGACGCGTAAGAACATAAAGATTATGAAGAGATGATCAAATCTACGAATATTTTAAGTCAAGATAAAAGACAGCAAAAAAATACTGAAGAAAAACAATTTTTGAATCAAAGAGATTTCATTGAATGCAAGTCTGCATGAAGTTAGTTTCAAGATAGTGATACATGAAATTAAAGTTGAAGAAATGTTTAAAGACATAAAGAAGAAGAAAGCGAAAGCACTCATTAAGATTAACAAAGACATACATTTGAAGATGATGATTAAGAAAGTTGAGTAATTCACAAAGAATAGTGAACAGAAAAGATATATTTCACTGATGATACATGTAATCAGTGCTGAGATGATGAACAAGCTAATTGATGAGAGAGTATATCACAAGATCAACATAAAAATCACGCAGTTTTATGATTCAAGTTGTAAAACACATCAATGTTTAAAGTATCAAGACTATGATCATAAAACATATGAATGCAGAAACAAGCAAAGATGCATTTACTGTGTGTTAAATCATCACTTGAAGCATTGTTTTCATAAACAAACTTGAAACATGTAAAAATGTGATATGTGTTAAGATATACACAGAATCTTTGACTCTTAATGTCATAAACGACAGATTGAAAAAGAGAGAATAAAGAAAGTCATGAAACACAGATCTTTATATCACGTTACACAAGAGCAGAAAAAGTTCAAAGCGATGATGTTGAAGATGTTCACAGCAACCTTTATCAGTCTGAAATTGCTGATAGACAATGACTTGAAGAGAAAACAGAAATGCTCAACAAATGAAAGTTATTTGCTCAACGTGATCATCACATTCAAAAACACTATATTGAATCATTTAGTTAAGAAGTCAAAAACAAATGAGTCAAAGTTAACATCAATCACATCAATTTTAATATCATCTTCTTTTGAAGATTTTACAAGTGAAGTAAGCACATTGCAAATGCTCAAAAGAACATCAAACAACTTTGAATGTAAACTTTAATGTTTCAGCAAAAGAAGCTTTGAATATTACAGTATAACATTCATAAGTTCAGAGAAAAGATGATGATAATGCTACTACATGAGTAGATCTGTCATCAAGTTCAAGTTGCTTAACTCAATTCAGATTGAGTTTCAGTGTTGAGTTGAGTTGAGAAGAATCAACTCAATTCAATTGAGTTGAGTTAGACTCTCAACTCAACTCAGTTAACTTGATGAGTTGACTTGAACTCAATTGCAGATCTACTTTCTATCAAATTTTCTATCAAAGTGATCATACTTTCTATCAAACTTTCTATCAAACTCTCTATCATGTTTTCTATCATATTTTTCATCATATTTCTCACTTTATTTCTCATTATATTCTCTATTATATTCTCTACTACACTTTCTATCATATTTCTCATCATATTTTCATCATATTTCTCACTATATTTTCTATCATATTTCTCATCAATCTCTCTATCAAATTCTCTATCAAATTGATTGTAAAATTGATTGCAAAAAATAAAAATTTGAAAAAAAGAAAAAAAGTATACTATTTTTAGTACATAGTATACTATATTTAGTATTAAAAATCGAGTTCAAGCAACTCAACTTAATCTCAAGTTAAGCTCAAATTGAGAGAAATCAACTCAATTTCAACTCAAACTCAGAATTGAATTGAGTTGATCTCTTTCAACTCAACTTAACTTTAACTCAATGACAAATTTATACATGAGAAAAAGATAAAGAATTATGACATTTTGATTCTTCAAGAACTCTGATGATTTGATGAGAATTTCAAAGCATACTGTTCAACAATTGTTGACTTCACATTAAAGAATAATGAGAATAAAATTTATTTCTACATAAACAAGAGAATTGACAGCAACATCTGACACTCAACATGATACTTCAAAGATGTAAACACAATTACATTATAAACATTAATAAATGATACACAAATGATTCAGAAAGTTATACACATTCATGAAGCATACAATTTGTCACTCAGAAATCACGAAGTCATTCATGAAAAAAAAAGTCTTTCAAACATTGAAAAGACATTACACATGTTGAAAGAATGCATTCTTGTAAAAAACTTCAATCTGCATCATCTTATATGAGAAGAATCATTTTACTCAAGACAACATTTATTGTCAAATGATTTAATTGAAATGATCACAAATATCAATGCATCGTTGATGTTATCTCAAGACATGATTACGAGAAATTATCAAAAATCTCAAATAACAATAAATTTGATTTTCACGACAAATGACATTATGAATTAATTAATACAATGTGAAATCAACAAAGAAATGAAAAACTTCTCAGATTATTTGTTAATACAGATAATTATAAATCTCAGAATCTGCAAAGAATCAGCGCGAAAATCGCGTTGTAAATGAAAGACAATGAATGAAAAGAAATTCATTAATACTTTGAAAGAACAAATGTTGAAATCATTGTTGAATCATGAGATGAAGCGTTGATGCATAAATGAGTACACTAAGTAATTGCTGAATGCACTGAAGAAAATCATTGAGATTTCTACTTTTTGAGTGAGATCACATGAAATGATCAAAGCAGAATGAACGAAGAAGTGTACAAAGATCATCAAGAGCATGCAATGAATGAGAAAAAGCTGTTGAATCATCAATGATTGAACAGAGTACATTCAAGCATGTGATAAAAAGAGCAAGATCATCAGAAAATAAAAATGCAGTGAATATCAAAAAATCATGCAGAACGTTGAACAATTCTTGAAAGAACTGTTCAAAACTACGAAATGAACAAGAAATGCAATCGCAGATATATTGATTCAAACGACAATTTTTTCTTTGATTAAGTCAGAGTGCTTCAACATCGTTACAACAGCGCAAAATAAGATGAAAATGATGTTTCAAACTCACTTTTCATTATCTTCAGAGATTTTCATGTTGAACACAAAAGACTTCAAGTACTCATTCTCAATTAAGAATGATGCTTCATTGATGCATTGCAAGATTAAAAGAGTTATTTACAAAATGATGTTTAATAAAACTTCAAAATACACAAAATATATAAATAAAATAATGCGCAGACTAAATCTGTTGTCAAGTTAGAATTGAGTTGAGTTGAGAAGAATCAACTCAACTCAATTCTGAGTTCAAGTTAAGATTGAGTTGATTTTTCTCAACTTGAACTCAACTCAAAATTGAATTGAGTTGCTTGAATTTAATTTTTGTTATTAAATATTGTATACTATTGTCACGAACTGAGAACTGAATGAAATCAGAATGAAATTCTAATAACTAGATTTTAAATACAAGACGTTGCACGAAGAAGAAAGAAAAGAAAGAGATCATTCAGAGATTCTTATATCTCATGAACGCTGAGTATCATTCGTATCGAGAGATTCTCATAACATCACTGATAATCTCACGTCTATCATCATCTATAATATTGTTCAACATCATCTAAGTGATTTAACATCTCTTTTCTCAACATCTTTCAAGTAACACATGCTAAAATCGTGACAATAGATTTCTCTTTTTGAAGTCGAAGCTTCTGCGAGACTTTTAATTCTCTGATTCATATTCAGAGTCGCTGCTTTCTTGCACGTAAGCGATTTATGAATTCTTACTCGAATGATCAAAATTTCGAGCGTGATAGATGTTCATGACTTCGATGACATTCATCACATTCGCAAACTTTACTCAACTGTTTTCTTCTATTTCAGTTCACTTAATTAAATACTCTAGCTGAGAGTTCTTTACTCGAGAGTTCAATATTTCGTTCATCTCTCAGCTAAGCACTTCTTCGACGAAGACTATCAAAAACGACGCGAGAGATATTTGTTCAGATAAGAAGTCGTTGATCGCAGAATGAAGCAGATAAGTATGAAAGACGTCGAAACAGAATCAGTCATCGAGCAACTCTAGCTGATAAGAATGAGAACTAACAATTTTGATGATTCTGAAAGATTTCTCGAATTTATTAGATAACTTCTTGCTGAGTCGATGAATCATCAGATTGCGAGCATCTAATCAAACCATATCATTAATTGCATACTTGAGAACGTGTTGTCGATGAACATTAGCGAATTGTTTCTGATATGCTTGAGCTAAGATCATTTGTTCTCGCAGAATTTCATTGATTCGATTCATTTTCTGAACAAAC
>JAABUV010007172.1_pt1 | contig 11802 bp, 22 predicted proteins | sample 5559971 | NCBI WGS metagenome assembly JAABUV01 (sample SAMN10711881, study PRJNA513362) | rock metagenome | isolation source: Antarctica rocks | place: Antarctica: Victoria Land, Knobhead nord | collected 2015-12-19
CCGCCACCGCCCCCACGATCCGCTCCCGCAAGTCCGCCGAGTACGCCCGCATCGCCCCCCCCTTCGCTGCCCCGCGTCGCTGCGCCTACCGTACCACACTCCTCTGCGAACTGCTGTATGACGCAGAAACTAAAGTTAAATGCACTCGGGCAGCACGAGTACCAACAAGACTGGAAGGTGAAACACCTTGATGGAGACGGAGAATAAGGAGGCCTATGCAGCACGAATTACAGATGATCAACAGTCCGACAGATAAGGTTTGGGAAGACTTCGGGTGTGACACCGACCAGATGGCGCAACAAACCCATGCGCTCGGTGCCAGCCTCATACAACAGATGCAACGCGACGACATTACCACTAAGACACAGGCGTTCAAGGCGGCTATCGAGCAGGACGGCGAGAACATCGGTCTGACGCTCGATACTGTCAATGACTACTTCATACTGGGGGCCATGTTCACCACGACGATGCTGTCCATGAGCAAGGCGAGCCAGCAGATCGGCAAGCTGTGGCTGAAATTACCCCTCTCGCTCGGGATAGTCATCTCAGTAGGGGTAGCGGCGGGTCAGATCGTCACCGCTAACGCTAACTGGATCGGCTACGCTTGCATGGCGGTGCTGCTTTACCTGCTGAAGAATCAGCTCACGCAGATACGTATGAATTAGGCGTATGACCCCGCGTAAGACCCGCCGCCCCTATCCCCGCTACTGCCGCCGCTGCCGGATGATGCACCAGTGGTTCAGGCCGTGTCTCACCTCGTCACATTAGAACGGTTGAGCTATACTTTGCCCCATCAGCCGCTTCCCTTGCTGCGCCGACCGGTTCGCCCGGACAGGTATGCGACGGGAGCGGCTCTTTTTGTATCATTGAAAGCATCCTGCCGTAGAGTCTATCGAAGAGGATATCGATCGTTCGGGATTGATCTATGACGAAAACTGGCCGCACAGTACCTCGACAGCGCTGGCAATTCCCGCCGATCGATTACATGCTCGTCGGTGCGGGTGCTGGCCTTGGTTTCCTCTGGGCGCTGCTCAGCATCCCCGTCGGGTTCCAGTGGGGTGTTTCGCCCTGGTCCCCCCTCTGGGAGCAAGCGCTGGCCTACACGATTTGCTTCCCCCTGTTCTTCGGGCTCAACGGCGGGGCGGCGCTGGAAGGGGTAGGGTTCGTCTGTGACCCGCTCCTGCTCATCCTGCTGACCGGCGTCGCGGTTGGGGCACTCGTCGGCCTCATCCTATCCTACCGTCTCGACCACTGAAACGGAAAGAGCGCTGAAGAGAAAACCTTCCTCGACCTCTTCATAGAGTCGGCCATCCTCGCCTTCCCGGTCGTCTATCTCGCGCTGGTCATGGTGGAGTTCACTGGTGTCCCGGCCATCAGCGCCCTCGGCGGGCTAGTAATTCTTCGGCGGCGCGATCGTCGGCCCATTGCTGCTTGGGCTCATGGTGGCGATGATCCAGCGACGTTTCCGGCACTGATGATTAGAAGAACCCTATATCAAACTCTATAGCGGCCGGTTGCAACTCGAACCAGCCGCGCATACTAATGGCGTCCGAGTAGTCGCAAGACCGCCCGATATTCTGCTTAATCTCGTCCTTCGGCACGATCTTGAGCTTGCCGTCTTTCTCCACATCCCTCCCTTTTATCTGTTCCAACTCCTCGATGATGGTCTCCTGCTGTTCTTGGTCAGCACACGGAATCGCCAGCTTATGCTCGCGCACCACCTCGGCCAACGTGTAGTAGCACTGCGCTCGGAGGTTCTGGTAGTTGACCTTGTAGCCGGGCTGCTGGGCCTCTTGTTCGCGCACCTTGTCCTGGATGGGCGACGATCCGCCAACAAAGCCCTTGGTGCCTTCTAGGTGGTCCAGGATGCCCCCGCCGACGCCTTCTTCGTCTACCACCACATGTGAGCGTGGGATGCCGTAAACGGTCCGTAGCCGCTCGATTTCGGCTTCGGTCTGGGTCAGGCGGGAGGTGTCGTAGCTGGTGATATGGATAGCCGTCCAGCCGCGCCAAACCATGATGACGCACTTGTCCCTACCCAACCGGGCTGCGTCGCAGGTGATGTAGCGCTCCTCCCCTTCCCCACCGACCGGGTTGGTGAACAGGTCATGCAGGGCATCGGTCTCGAACAGCGCGTTGGGGTCGTCGTCGTACTCCCAGTTGCCGTTGAGCAGGCGCTCGCGCAGGGCGGGGTCTTTCAGGCGTTTCAGGGATTCAATGTAGTGCGGCGAAATGTAGGGGTTGTCCGTGACCAGCATCGGGATGAAGGCGCGGTAGGCGGGCAATGTCCCCTCGCGCCAGGGTTTGTAAAAGTCGCCATAGACCCAGTTTTTGGCCGGGTTGCAGGAGAGCAGGAGCTTGGGGACCAAGCTGAACTCGTCGAGCTTGTACCGGATACGCGAGAGGACCACTTCCTTCGCCTTGCCCTGGATTTGGTTGGCTTCGTCGATCACGGCCCCCGTGTATTCCGATGAACCGAGACTGTCGTAGTTAGGGTCGCTTGGATAGTAGGCCAAGTCTTTGAGGAAGATGACCGACCCATTGGAGAAGGTGATGGTCGAGTCCTGCTGGTTATAGTCGTAGTGCTCGTCGGCCTTGAGGCCCCACGACGACAAGACCTCCAACAAAGTGAGCAGCGTTGTTTGCTTGAGCGTCTTGAGGACAGAGCGACCGAGGAGCCAGCGAGAGCCGGGATAGCGTAAGGATGAAGACGCAATTATTTGGCTCAGGAAAAGCGATTTCCCCGATCCGGCCGCCCCGCCAAAAAGGATCTCATTGGTGGTCTGGTCGTGGTATTTCTGCCAGGCCAGGTGTTGCTTGGCTGTCGGGTGGATGTTGATCTGGAGGGAGGACATAGGTAAAAGAGATGCTAGCAGGCTGGTTGGACTCTAGCTCGACCTTCTGAGCGAAATCCTCTTTCAGGATGCGCTCCAGCAGGAACTTGGTGTCGCGGGTGGCCTGGATTTTCTTGAGCGCCCAGGTTGCCTTAGCGCGACGGATCTTTTCCGCGAATTCCGGGTCTTCTTTGCGCCAGGTCAGCAACGTATCCTCGTCCCGACCGATAGAATAGGCGGCCATGCGATAGATGGGGGCGGCCTCGAAATAGCGGATATAGTCGTCTTTGAGGCGGGCGATTTCGGCGAGCTGATCTTGATTACGTTGTTCGGCTTTGGTTTTTGCCATACAACGACATTATAGGCCGGACTGCCCCACCGTCGGCACAACCTCCACCTCTTTCAGGTCGCGTAGCAGCGGGGCCACGGTCAGCGCGTCGTCGCCGGTGCCGAACGTGACGACCACCTGGAGCTTCCCTTCCGATGACAGGCTAACGATCGCTTCCCGCTTCCCCGCCGGGTCGTAGCTGGCCTTGAAGCGCACCCTGGAGCCCGCCCGGATGACGTTCCCTCGGGTATCCTTCATCGCCAGACCATCGGCGATCTCTAAGTCGATCACGGCCTTGTCCCACTCCCCGCTCACCACCGCTGCGTCCCGGATCGCTTCGATCTGGCGAATCGCGTCGGCTTCATCCCGCGCCCAGAAAAAGGCCGACACCTTCGTGTCTTGTGACAGCCCGAAGCGAGGGGCCGGGTCCTGGTCGTCGGGCAGGCCGTAGCAGAAGGCGTGACCGAGGCCGTGGCGACCGGCGATCCCCTCGTACCACAGCAGACCGGCGCTGACTGTATCAGCATGGGGATTGAGCGGATAGGCTTCCACGGTGCAGTTGCCCGTCTTGCTAGCCAAGGTGTCGGCTAAGTCCTTGTCGTCGTAGAGGGCGATGATGCGGCGGTCACCATACTGCCGGTTGCGCCACACGATATAGATGGTGGGTGGTGTCATAAGGGGGTTAGTGTGTATCGTCGCTCCACCGCTTCAGGGCGTCCATGGCCGTCAGCTTGGGGACCACCTGCTTGCCGTACTTACCTGTGGTGGCATGGGCCATCAGCCGGATAGCGGCCCAGTAGATCAGCCAGCGGGGTAGGTGGTGGACAAGCCACAGTTGCGCCTTCTCGATGTACTTACGGCGATTGTAGGTATAGTCAAAGGTCATGGTGTTAGCGCCCCACCCGTTTCTTGGCCTCGGTATAGGTGTCTACTGCGTCCTCGACGAAGCGGCGCGTCCGTTTCTTGAAGCCCTTGGGATCGGCCTTGTAGGCGCTGTAGCCCCGGTAGCTGCCATAGCTCAGGCCAGCCAGGGCGAGCAAGCCGATGATAGTGGAAAGAATGATGTTGTGACGTTTCATGATGGGGGTTCCTTTTCTTGTTTGATAATGCCGAGTGCGACCAAAAACGGTCGCTGGTATTCCTTAATCTTCTTATCCTTCTCGGTCAGCATAGCCACATCCATGCGGGTCTGCTTGGGGTCGCGGGCGTGGGATTCCTCGAAGGCCATATTAGGGGTAAAACGTCTGCGTCATAGCGTTCGTCTGCTTGTCCTGCTTATGAAGTGGTCTACCCATGAGCGTGGCGAGTTGTCGTATCTCATCGTCACTCAAGTGAACATCTTCACCAGGGGTATAACGTGAGAGGCCTAATGATTCGACAAACTTTGCCACGATGGGGTTTGCCGTCGTTATCGTGTCGTGTGAAGGAATATCGGGAAGGATGGTGATTTTATCCAGGAACTTTTTAGCTATTGCTGTGTGATCGCCCATGTGCATAATCCTTTCTTGTGCTAAAGCCATTAAAACGGGATAACGTCCTCTTCTTCCGGCAACTGCAACCATTCGGGGGCCACGCTACAGAGTTCGGCGTAGTCCATGCCGTAGCCGTGCCCGAGATTCGCCGTGTAGGTGGTGTCGTCGGCCACCGCCTCGTCCTGGGTATGGCCTATCCCGATCCGTAAACTGCCGTGGCGATAGCGGATGTAGACGCGGCGGTTGTCGGAGGTGACGCCTTCCCACTGGGAGGGGGCAGCCGGGCTGGTGTTGACGAGGCGCGTGACGATGATGGTCAGGGGTTTGTTAGGTGTTGCCATGTACGGGTTGTGGTCCTTTCTTCGGACCCTTCGTCGTGAGGTTGAAGGTGTCCTCTAGTTGGCTGTAGTCGTCGGCCTCTGTTGCCATCGAGCCGAAGATGAAGTTGTAGCCGGACCAATTCTTGACCGCTTGAAAAAAGCGTAGCTCTGGATGGACAGCCGCATACGCTGCAAACTCGCCGAACCACCCGTCCGTCGTGTCGATCTCGCGCGGCTGGTCGGCTTTAGCCCGGCACTCGGGACACACATACTCTTGTCCTTGCCGGTGGCGACCCTCTAAGATCCACTCGGCCTCTTCCAGCAGATGCTCTAGCTGGCTGGTGGACAAGTGGTGTAAGCGATCAACGAACGGATCAGTCTCTTTCCCGGCGCGTCCATTGTCATCGTCGTAGCAATCATCGTCATCGCAGGCGCAATCATCGTCGTCTAGGTCGTCAGTGTCCTCGGGTCCATCGTAGACCGCTTCCTCTAATGCCTCTAGCCTGTCGATTAGCTCTTCAAATTTGTCTTGTAGTTCTTTGGTCATCTTATCCTCCTTGATGTATATCGTCTTCCTTGACGAAGGTCACGATCAGCCGTTCCCCGCGCAGCTTCAGCAGTTTCAAGAGTTCGGCGGGTTGCTCGCTAAACAAGTCCAGTACTAACCTGCACTTGTCCCCCGCTCCCCCATCAAACGCGATGGCGCTGGCCTTATCGGGGATGATCGCTTGCAGGGCGAGGGGTTCAGTCTTTGGCATACGGCGGTTCCTTCCTTTCGAGGGTGATCGTGAGGGGCGTGCCGATCATGGACAGCAAGCGCGAGGTCTCCATGATGTCTGAATTCTGAATGTCGAGGGTGATGCGTAGCACGCCATTCTTCATGTGGCGCGTGGAGGTCTTGCTGTGCGGGATGATGGCGGTGAGCGGTCGTAGGGTCATGTTAGTTCCTCCAAAGCAGTCGTAATTGCGGCCCGGACAGCCCACTCCGTGCAGCCCAGCAGCTCTTCTACCTCCCTGTATGTGTTTTCATTCACTATTAACAGATAGCAAATAAGCCTATCTTGTAGCGGCCAAACTGCAAGACTCGAAGGCACCATAGGCCCAATCAAAAGAGGAGCAGCACTCGGGTAGAACACCCACCTAAACGAACGTTCGAGGTTCTGCGGGATGTCGGCATCACGACACAGCGTCTTCGTGCTCATGTCGGTCAGGTCGCCGGTGTGATCGGTTTCGAGCGGGATGTCGGCCAGGTCGATGAAGAAGGTGGGCTCGTGTAAGCCTTGCTGGAAGGTGGCCAAGGCTTCTATCATGCGCGGGGACTTCAGGCGGGCGTCGGTCTGCTTGGCGAACGGGAAGAGCTGCCGCACGGTCTCTTCGTCGGCCCCGTCGGCTAAGGCGAGTAGGATCAGGCGCTCCTCGATCGGCAGGGCGAGGAAGGCGCGCATGGGCGGGGTGGGGTCGTCGAACTCGCGGCGGACGATGGCGAAGCGACGCTCGAAGGCGAGGCGGAGGTGGTCGATCTTAGTAGTCATAGGGGGTCAGTGGCGGTGGCTCTTCCCACCTTATACGCGGGCTACCGGGGGCTGGTCAAGGGGCTGTTTAGCGGGTCAAGCCGAGGAGTCTACGCCACCAGCTCGGGCGCTGCTTGATCTGGCCGCATATCCCCCGTCGGGCCATGCTCGCTTGCTGTTGGAACAATCCAGCGGGCGGTTGGACGTAGGGAATCTTGGCGTAGAGCTGTGTCAGACGGGTCAGCAATGCGTGGTCTTGGCGGCGGCGAGCGTAGTCCTTGCCGTGCAAAATAATGCGTCGCACCCACCCCTCGAAACGCCGCTGGTCGAGGTCTTGGATCGCGAGGGCGAAGATGGTATAGCCGTTCCGCTGGGCCAGCTCGATCTTGACGGCGTCGCGTTCTTGCTGGCGGCGGAAGTCGTCGAGCGAGCGATGGAAGTGGCGCAAGGGCCTGCCGTGCTGCTCCCCTTGTATCTCGATGGCCGCCCCTATTTCGGGGAACGTCAGGTCGAGTTCAAGCTGCATCAACCAGGCCGGTCGCGGGTTGTAGAGCACTTTCAATCCGGGTAAATAGAGGTCGCATAGGGTGCGTGCGAGCTGTTCGCGCTGGCTTATTGGCATAGGTGGGGTCTCTTCTGGGGAGGCGGTAGCGTTTTACCGGGGGAGAGGGGCTTTTGGGCTTCAGCACAGGAATTATTGTTATGGGCTACTTCTTGAAGAGCGGGGGTCTCTCGGCCTTTTTAAGAGACGTTTCCAAGAGGGGATAGGGGTCAATAGTGTCGCATAACCACTACTATTGATGGAGGCTTGGGGATTTTCACCCCGTTCCGGTCGAGTCACCCCGCCGGTCGTTCTCAGCCCCCGTGTTACATGGCTGGATGCACACCGTCGGCATCGTACAACCGATTCTCGTAAATGAATTTGCCACCGTTGATCTGGATCGGCGTGAAATTGAAGATGTCGGTGTCGGCCACCTGCATCAGCAACCCGAAACCATTCTGCCAGTCGGGGCTGGGCATGTAATCCATCTCTAAGCGCATCAGCCCGCCAAGAGACCACCAGGCAATGTGGCCGCGTCGATCACGTCGTTCCCAGTAACGGAATTTATGTATATGTCCAGAACTTCCTGACATACCGTATTTCGCCAACTCTTTCGACGCGGGGTGTTGGCCGACAGCCTGACCGTGCGTAAAGAGGAAGCCTCGGTGGTTGTACACCTCGGGGTAACCGAACCACTCGATGCCGCGCTCGTCGAGAGACAGGGCACGGGGGATAATCTCATTCGCATTGCGCGTCGGGCTCATATAAGAAATGAGGTCGGGGTTCTCCCATAACCTCTTGGTAAGCCTATGGCAATGATTACCAGCGATGAACTTGATGATCGAGTAGGGGCTGGCCTCCGCTAGCTCATCGAGGATGCGATTGGCGAGCAGTAATTCTTCCTCGGTCTGACCGAAGCGCTTGGGGTCTTTATCGAATCGGGAGCTTTCGTTGCAGTCTAAGAGATCGCCGTTAATGATGATGTATTGCGGCTGAATGTCCTTGATGAAGTGGCGCATCGCGTGGTAGCTAGGCCAGTCAGTCTCAGGCACATGGACGTCTGAGAAAACTAAGGTGAAAACGATCTTCGGGGCTTGGGTGCGCGGCCTCCCGCGACCTCTCAGGGGGACAGTGAGTGTAGGTAGGGGCATAAGGGGCGTGTGCCTATTCTAGGCCCCTTATGACATATTGGATGCCACTTGTCAATATCACCCGTGCTACGCACGCACGGACGCGCAAGGGCGGCCTCCCCGCGTTGGAGAAGCCGCCCCCGGTTTACTGTCTGGCTGGGCGCTGTTACGCCGTGGCGCTGCCGTAGAGCGACACGAGCTGCGGGTCGCGGGACACCTGCGCGATGGCCCCCGTGTTCAGGTCCACCTTGCGCTCGGCCTCCAGGTCGCGCACCGTCGCCGCCGGGATGGTCCGGGCGATCCACTGGAGCATCTGCACCGTCTCCCCCAGCTGCGCCTTGGCGAGGTCGGCGGTCTGTTGGTCGCCGCAGGCCAGGGCGGTCGTCTGGAGCATCACGTAGCTGATCGAGGCCAAGCTGGCGGCGGTGTAGTCGTCGCGCAGGTTCTTCGAGTCCTGGTGGGTGCGCACCGCGTCGATCACCCCGGCCGCCTGCCCGGCGAGGTTCGTCACCCCCTCTTTCACCTTGTCGATGACGCCGTCCTGGTTGCCGAGCTGCGCCAACCGCTGTTCCAGGCGCTCGACATGCGTCTTGGTGATCGCGACGTACTTCACGATCCCGGCGTTCACATCGGGCTGGTCCTTGGTCTGGCCGACCTGCTTCTCCAGCGCCTCCTGGATGTGCTTCTCCAGGACGTGCATGTCCGAGACGTATTGCGTCACGATCTCGCTCTTGGTTTCCATTTCTCCCCCTGTGGTGTGCATCGTCGTTGCGCCACACGGACAACTCTCCGCCATTTTTTTGCAAATCCTGTGCCACAAAGAAAGAGCCCTTTTGTTACAAAGGGCTGTAGGTGGGTGTGCCGATCGGGCTGCTTGGCAGAAGTGCCAGGACCAGCGGCTCCAGATCGTCAGGCAAACCTAGCGGGGCGAGAGTTTCCAAGAGCGCGTCGAGAGCGTGGGTGGCGGCCTCGCAGGTGTCCGACTGCCAGAGCGGCGCTTGCCCCAGGATCGTCTCGCGGGTGTCGTACAGGCTGCTGCGCCAGCGCTGCGGGCCTGCCGGGGCGTGCTCCAAGACCAGGGTGAGGAAGCGTGCGCCGGTCTCGATCTTGACCAGGCCCGCGTAGCAGTGGCCAATGGCTCTGCGCTGTGTCTCGTAAATGATCATCGTCTCCTCCAGCGGATGAAGAAGGGGACAGCAGCGTGATACACGACATACTGTCCCCTCGAAGATGCCTGACTTCGGTGAACCGGGCTCGCTTCCGGCATCGGACCGTTCGGTCAGGCGGAAGTGTTCTTCTTTTGCTTGCTCTCTCGCTCCTTGGCGATCTCTTCGGCGGTCATCAGGCGTAAACAGACCTGATCGCCGTTCGACCAGGAAATGACAGACATACTGTGTTTCCTGGACTCGCGCGTCAGTGCCGCCTTAAAGCCTCTCTGCGCCGTCGTCTCCACCTGGAGGATCAGTGTCTTACCGGGAACCAGGGCACGGAGCATCTCCAGCTTTTCGCGCGCTTCGGGACTCTTCTGCGACAAGTCTTCGGGGGCTTCGGCGTCATCTACCAGCTTCCACTTCGGCATGTCTCGCTCCTTTCGTGTCACGGGTCAACAATCGGCGTCAGTCGGGGAAAGTCGGGTACTGGAGCACGGGCGGCCCCAGGCTCACGGCGTAGCCGTCGGCGGTGACGGTGAAGTCGATCTCGCGGCCGTGCTCGACGTAGGCCAGGTCGATCAGGCATTGCAGGATGGTGGTGGCGAGGGTGCCCCCGGTTAAGGTGACAGGCTCGGCGCAAGGTCGGTTGATGGCGTGCCACGTTTGGTCAACCATGTCCAAGATCGTCGGCGCGCGGGTCATCGTCGCTCTCCTTCCTAATCGGCGGCCATGGCGTCGGATTGGGCGAAGATCATGCGCCCGAAGTCGATGCTGAGCATGTAGTGGAAGAAGGCTGTCAGCGGCAGCGTCGGATCATCGAAGTCGGCATGAAATCGCCGGTGATGCTCGACGAGCGCCGGTACGACATTGCCTTCGTCGGGATCTTCGCCGGGGTATTCTTTATAGTAGCGACGACAAAGTAAGTGGTGACGGTCCCAATCCTTGCGGTTCGGGTCGATAGGTTCGCCCGAAAACCAGCAACGTAGCATGACGGCCCCTCTCTCCTTCGCGCTACCGATGAATAGCATCGGCACCGAGAAAAAGGGGGATAGCGGTGCGAGCCAGCTATCCCCATGCTACACCCACCTACTCTTCCGCTACGCCGCCGCTCGTCCACGTTGTGACGTAGGGGTTGTCTGGGTGGGGTCGTTCGGATAGGGCCTCGATGTAGAGGCTGTGCATCTCGTCGATCAACGCGATCAACGCGATCAACGCGATCTCACCCGCGTCGATCAGCTGCTGCCGGTACGTCCCGGAAACTCCATAGTAGGTCTCCTTTTCTATATCGATGGATATAGACATAGTTTATTTCCGATGCGACCATGATCCGGACACTATTGGCCTCGGCCCACTCGGTCAGGTAGCGCACACAGGCTCTGGCTTCCTCATCGGTTGCTGCCTCCAGGCGCAGCAATACGACCTCGGGCCAGATGCCTTCCTCATTGGGCCCATACTCATCGGGGTTCTCTGCGGGTGACTCGGCAACGAAGGTGTTAATCAGATCGTGGAGATCATCGTTATGGATACGGGCGATCACGGGCGGTCTCCTCTCTACGAAAAGAGGGGCCAGCAAGCGCCAGCCCCTTGGTTGTCACAGGCCCCGTTCGCGGACGAGCTTCCTGAAATAGTTCACGCCGCCTCGGTTCGGTCCCGGCGACAAGCAGCCGGCGAAACATTCCCACCAGCACCCGTCAAGGCCAAAGGATGGTCGAGTATCAACATGGAACGGACACCGTCCTTGAAACCTTTCGGGGCCGGTCTGCTTGAGATCGACGTACCTGAGCGCCTCGGCTAACATCTCTGCGTGGGTGCCGGTATCCAACTGCCCGAATATTCCCGGTAGTTCCCGGTGCAGCTCTCGTGACGGTTCCGGCGGCGCTCGCGGTTCCGGTTCGGTTAGCCAGTGCTCGGGGAGCGGGGTCGGGGACAGCGTCATCAGCGTGTCCCACTGGTTAACAACCTGGCCGTCCGCGTCGATCCAGTCGTAGATGCGCTTGGTGAGCGGATGCGGGGTCATCGGCGCTCGGATGGCGGAGAACGTCCCGTTCTTCGGAAAGACCTCGATCTGAGCGCACCCGGCCTTGCTGGCGAACGACACGCCGTAGCGGTGGGCCGCGTGCCAGGGGATCGGTTCAGCGAAGAGTCGAAAGATGTGCAGGCCTCGGCGGCTCCGTTCGATGACGTAGCTGTTAGCGGGAAGCAGGTAAACGGCCTGGTGCAGCTTGTGGGCGCTCAGATCGTCGTCAGCGTCCCAGCAAATCCACTTGCTCGTGCCGTCTTCGGAGGTGGCATAGAGACCGAGACTAGCGTTGCCGCGCAGGGCCGATTCGAGCACCCGATTGGTCAGGCGCGATTTCTTACTGAACCAGCTTGAGTCCGCGCCGGACGTACAGCGTTTCGCAGAATTATTTAGCGGTGCCGTAGCCGCAGTGGGTGAAGTAGTGGCGGGCGTGGCGCGGCGTGACCGCAGCAAGCGCGTCGCCGAGGGCCGTCTCCAGCGCCGCCGCCGTGCGCG
>JAABUV010007174.1_pt1 | contig 11801 bp, 14 predicted proteins | sample 5559971 | NCBI WGS metagenome assembly JAABUV01 (sample SAMN10711881, study PRJNA513362) | rock metagenome | isolation source: Antarctica rocks | place: Antarctica: Victoria Land, Knobhead nord | collected 2015-12-19
TTATCATATGAAATGCATTAATCAATCTTGTTGTTTAATTGAAAACAAATCTGTGAAAAGAACATGTCTTGTCATTAAAATGATCTCAAGATGAAAACTTGCATGATTGAGACAAAGTCAATAAGAAGACTTATTCAAAGTGAAAGAAATTTCATTAATCAACTAAACTTGATTTTTCATCAAAGATAAGTTCACATGCTTCATCATGTTATAGTAAGAATTTGTTCAACATAACGTGCTATATATGCAATTAAAAGCATCATTATTTTATTTAAACTGATCATTGAGTTGAGTTTTGAGTTGACATTTTGAACTTGAATCAAGATTGAGTTGAATTGCTCATATTTTCAACTTGACTCAAGTTGAGTTGCTCATATTTTCAACTTGATGCAACTCGACTCGACTGAAAATTGAGTCAACTCGACTCAACTCATCAAGAACTTGAGCTTGATGTCAAGAAAGTTAAATATAGAAATTTTTTCAACTTTTGCATTATTTTTTTACATTATCTTTTTGATAGAAAGTCATGAAGAAGAAACATGAAGATTGTTTGATAGAAAGTCATAAAGAGAAATATAAAGAGAAACATGAAGAAAAACATGAAGAAAAACATGAAGAGAAACATGAAGATCATTTGATAGAAGATCATGATGAGAAAACATGAAGATTGTTTAACTTTGATAGAGAGTCATGACAGAAAAACATGATAGAAAGTCATGAAGAAAAATCATGTAGACTGTTCAATCAAGCTATTTACATCTATTTAATATCTTGTTGAATTGAGTTGAGTTTTCGAGTCGAGTTGTCAAATCAAGCTTCTCAACTCAACTTAAGTTGTTGAGTTCAACTTCTCAACTCAACTCAACACTTTTTCAAAAAAATTTCAACTTAACTTGACGTAATCAGTCTAATTTTATTGATTATAAAGATGAAAAGATTAAGAATAAATCAAAAGAATTTGATGTAAATCAAGTATTCATTGATTTGATATTGCATATGAGTTGTTTCAAGATTTCAAAAAAAGACAAGCTTTCAATGAATGCTTTAAATCATCAAGAAAAAAATTAAAAGTTCTCTTTGTAAAGATTCTTATATGTTATAAATATGTCAAAGATTAAACTTTAATCAATTCATAGTGAACATTAGCGAGTTCACTGTGTATTGATTAAAGTTAATTAATGATTTAGTCGAGATTTGATTTAGATCTGACTCAGATTTGATTCAAATATAACTCAATCTCTTTTCTTTTTTGCAACATCTTCTTCATTTACATTACATTCTTTCTGTATCACAACATGTTTTCTTCAAGTTTAATGCAGTTTTTGAACATTATATAAATAGAAGTTCTTGTATCATTCTTCTTCTGTATTCTTAATGTTCAGTTATAACTATTTCTAAAGAATCAAGCATCATTATTCATGTACTTTACTGATTGAATCATTTAAACATTGTTGAGAAATAAAGTACAGATGCAATATAGAAAGTCGTATCAAAGCAACAGAGAAAGCAAACAATGAACACATGCAATGATCGTGCTAGTAGAAAGATAATGTAAAACGTATATGTTTCTGTCTCTATCTACAAGTTGTAATGACATTTATATGTACACTCGAAAAACGTCTTTCAACTCTTTTATCATTGACTCAGATCTTGATCTCTTTTCTCTTACTAACTATCTTATGAGAATGATGCAAGCAGTCTTATGACATTCATTTCTCATCTAATTAGTGATCATCTCTTGATCACTACAGAAAGAAACAAGAAGAAAACAGAAAGAGAACAGCAAGAAAACAATCTATTCATCAACGCTCAAGAAAACAGAAAGAATACAATCTATCATTAACATTCGAGCAATTGTTTTTAAATGCTTTCATTCATCATCTTTCATTCATCATCTTTCATTGACTTAATATCATTCTTGACGCAGTAGAAATAGAATTTAGACTCATAGACTGCAATCTTTGTCTCTTTCATTCTTTTGTGAGTTCTTCTCATTTGATTCAATGCAGATTTTCAATGAAATTCAACAAACTCTTTTACTTGCTTCAGATTCTGATCAAACAAAAGACTTCTTTCTTTCAACATTTTCATTGAATTTCAGCTTTAAAGATTTATCAATGCGTTTGAAGTTGAACATACTTCTCGAATTTTCAAGATGACAGAATGATGAAATGATACTTTCTCTTGTTTATTGTTTTCTAGTTTAGAAGAAGTCACGTCAATGAATCTTTGATCTTGTAGTGTGATGATTACTTCATTCTTAGTTTCACATTTTGCAATTTTCATGTTGACTTCATCTTTGAAGATCGTTGTGTGATAAATGAGCACTGCAATGCATTGTTTATCAGATTTATCTTTATTGTCATGTGATAAATGTGACATTCAGAAACAAACATTGTCTGCGAAGTAAGACTGATTCACTCATTTCAGATTTAATCTTCGCGAATCATTTTCATTGAACATCTCAAGTACTACACAGTGAGTATACTCATTCGTTGCTAGATTTCGCTTGATCGCTTCTTTTTATCATTTTTTCATGCAAAGATGTAAATCAAGAATGAATTCATCATCTTTATTAATTAACTCATCTGCAAACATTGCTATGCTCTGAATTCGACTTTGTTTTCTATCACTCATCAAATCATTGACATTCAAATTCACATATTTTATGAATTCTGAATCATTCTTGAAAATGATCTTCATGAAATATGAGAAGATCAAAATATTGATTTCATGATTCAATTGAAGAATCACAGTAATGAAATAGTACATTATATTCTGACGTACTAATTGTTGCAATGTGATGTACATAGTCGTTCTCAATCAGTCGTGATTTGTAAGATTTAAGTCATTTCTCTGATGTCATAAATACATGTTTAGTTTCTCTTTTATCAAGACTCATGTATTATTATTCAATATTCAATCAAACACATTTGATAATATTATTGCATCGTTTTTCTTTCACTTCTGATACTTGATCTTCTCTATAAACATGTTATGAATAAGAAACGTATCAATCTTGTAGTTCTATGACATATGCAATTGTAGTCAAAATAGTTGTAGTAAGTCATTGAAGTGACAATAGCTCAAGTCTATTTTTCAGTCTTTGAAAATGTGAATGATACATAAATGTTTCTTCATTCTTAGTTTTGAAGTGATATTTTCTCAGCAACTTCATTGTCATGATCAAAGATATTGAATCAAGATAATTGAGTCTCTGCTTTCATGTATGAAACACTTGTATGCAAGAGCATGCTCTACTCTTTCTCATCTTTTAGATATTTTCAATGATTTGATAACATGATCATTGAACTTTCAATCATACGCTTTTTATCACTGTCACAATGATAGCTTTCTTGCAAACATTTGCAGTATCACTCATATCTGTTTCTAAGCTGTACTGTAGAAGAATCTTTTTGTTATTCATGATTATATTTAGCAAAAGAGCAAATCTTTGCTCATCATATTCTGCTAGCTTCAAGAACGTTGAAGCAATCAAGATAAAAGAATGAGAAGATATAAAAAGATGTACGCGTGATGTTCTTGAAGAATTTAACGACGTGAATGAAGTGATCATGTCAGAAGAGATTGATGTAACAACTCTTAATGATTGATGAAATCTTATTGTCAGACTTTGCATTATTGACATCAATGAATTAAGATCTGAGATCATTACTACATCGCTTGCAATCAACATGAAGTGTGAATCTTCATTCTTCAACATTACTGATGAGCATCTTGATTGCAATGACAGTATCAATGATCTTGATCTTCTTTCAAAATCAAACTGCAAGATTGCTGATGAGTTAAAAACAGTCTCAACATGATCTGTTTTCAAAATCGTGTTGCTGATACACTCACATAGCAAGTCAGATTCTACTCATCTTCAATTCATGTAATTTAACTTCTCATTCATTAATATAACTTCAATCTGATTTGCAATTAATTTGTTAAAGTCTGTAAATTGTGAGAATTAGAAGATTAAAACTCAATCTTTGCTGACAGTTGTCTGCATCACTTTATGATATACTATCTGCTTTATCATTGCTCTGATCAAATGTTCATTCTGAATTCTTGCAATGACAGCATGCATTCTATTCATTACTTCTTTTTTTATTGAATACAATGAAGAATCAAAAAACAATCACAACGCATGCAAAGCAAATTTTTGAAAAGAGCAATACAATCAAGACAGAACAAATCTAAAAGATGAATAAACGACAATGAATTGCATGAACTGCAGCAATGCTGATTCAGAGACGATTGCAAGTGACGTTGACTCGTCACGAAGAAACAACAATGTAAAGTCAAAAAGCTCACGCAACGACAAGAAGTATGTTGCTAACATTATTGATCTTTTAATACAGACATCAATGTTAGAGAAAGAGAAGAGCAAAGATCATTCATGAAAAGAAGTAACAGTGAAGCTGATGTGACATCTTCAAAATGATTCAGAAGAAAGAAACAATGAGAATCAGAATGCATTCATTGCGAAGAATGTACAGAAACTAAAGACATTTGTATAACTGCTTAGCAAGCAGCTACAAACACAAGATAGCACGAAAATGCAAAGTAGCATACACTTTTCATCAAGAATCACGTCATGAGCGAACATGACAAGAGAAGAAGTAACAATGAGAAAGTAACGTCTCAGAGACAAATTGTCATCGCTTCGCAAGAGATGAGAAGTCATGATGAAGATAATAAAAAGAAAGAAAATAAAGAAGATATAAAAGAAATCCATTGAACAGATTCTTCAAGAAATCACAAACGTGTCGATAACTCAAAGAAATTTAATCATGTCTCTTTGCAAGCTTGAAAGCAAAGACATCACACTTCATGCAGTGAGCTCAGAAGTTCAAGCAAATCTGAAAATATTTCAAACATGAGCAAAAGAAATTGTAAACTCAATGCGTATAGTGCGTTGAATCTTCGCTGTGCTAACACATGAAATACACATCACAATAAATACAAGCAATCAGAAAGTGATCATTAAAAGATTAATAAAAGACAATGCAAGACTTCATGAGAATCTAAAGATTCTAAGAATAGTTTGACTCAAGAAAGTAGTTGAAAGTGAAAAGATTCACTCGTCGCTCATCGTAGAGATCGCAATCAAAGCGATGACAAATCAACTAATGAACGAGAGCATGCTAAACTTGTATCAAGAATGCTTATGCAAGCTGTTTGAAAAGAACTGTTGCATCACTCAGTGCTACAGATGCTTCAAATTTGATCATATGATCAAATTCTGCAAGAAGAAACAACGCTGCGTTAAATGCACAGACAAACATCACATTAAAGAGTGCATGATGTCTTTGAATAAAAGATGTTGCATCAACTGCAACAAAGATCATGAACTCTGAAGATGCATCTGTCTCAAATGACGACAGCAGATGAAACAGACGTCAGAAATCTACAGAAATAGATTGATCAAATATTCAAAAGCGTTGAAATACAATCGCGCACTTTTCTCGCTGTTTCTGAACTCTCTAAGCTCAACGAATTCGTTGAGCTCAACAGACTTCGCAGATTCAATGAACTTTTTGAGCTCAGCAATCATCATGTTGAAAACACGTAATCGAGACGTTAAATCAACATGACAGATGATAGAAGTCAAGAAGAGACGAGTTGATCTCTTCTTATGCATGACTAGCGACTCAGATGAGACGACATTTGAGCAGACTCAGAAATGCTCAATCAGAAAGCACGAAAGACTCTCAGTGATTCAAAGCATACAAAGAGTCTTTTCAGCGCGGAATCAACAACAGCTACAAATAATTCTATGATGAAACAACTTTTTCTACGAATTCTACAGTACAATATCAGAAAGTCATTGAAGATTCAAGAATCATTCTTGATTGACAGAAAAGTTTGCAAATTTGACATAGTAATCATACAGAAGCAAGAACGTAACATTAATGATTTATAATCATTTAGCTCAGCTCACAACTTCTTTCATTTAGTGAAAAACTCATCATTTTAATCAAGAACATGCATATATGTTAACAAACACTTAAGACTCGATCAATGAACAGTAAATACAGCTGAATCAGACATCTGCTCAATCAGAATATTAACTCGCAACACAGATGATGAAATGCAAACGCTAAGACTTTTAAACGTCTACAACTCAAGCTCATTATTCATCACATTTACAGAGAAATTCTCAACTATTTCTCGCTTGAATAAACTATTCAAGAACGATTGCAAACAACTAGTCATAAAAGACTTCAATTTACATCATTTACACTGAGAGAAACGAAGATGCTTCACTCAACATATGATGATTGATACTCTACTAAACGTCATTACAAATACAAGACTGAGACTACTGCTGAAATCAGACACAATCACTCGCAAGACTTATAATCAATTTACGATGATAGATTTAGTCTTTAGCAGCGAGAAAATACAGTTTATGACATGCAAGTGCGAAGTATGAATCAATTTACATCAGAAATCAAATCATCTTTTGATTGTCACAGAGTTAAATCTACAAACAATCTCAGTGCAGCTCTTGACTCGTCGACTCTGAAAAAAAATGAACACAGAAGCATTGAGTGCTTATCTGCAAATACATCTTTTGTCAGATCATTCTCTGAACAGCAAAGCTGAAATGAATGACAGAGTGACAAAGATCATCAGAGTATTACAAGAGATTATTGAGAAGTCTACTCTCTGAGCAAAATCATTAAATTGAGCAAGAAACTTCTGAAATCAGAGCTGCTTTAAAGTAGTAATGAAATTAAGACGACTGCAAATCATATGAAAAATGCAAGACACATTAGAAACATGAAACGAATATCTGAAACATAATGATCACAAAAACAAGATTATCAGATAAACAAAATGCACACACTTCAGATCACAGATGCATGAGTTAAGTGACGCATTGAAATCAATATGATGCTTTGCAAAATGAGCTAAAATTGAAAGTCAACTATTTAAAAAGCTTTCTCAGTTTTCGTCGCTGAAATGAGATGATACTGATCACATGATAACAACGTTTGAAGAAAAAATCAAGATGCTGCAAGGAAAATTATTTTCTTCATTCTCACAAGCAGACGTCAATGACATTTCAGATTCATTCATATTTTTGACAGTATCATTAAATTCACGCATCTCAGAGAACAAGATGAAGTGAGCAATCAGACGAGTAAAAGCGAACAAAGCATCAGACATTTCTGAAATTTCAAACAGAGTACTTCAAGCAGATCTCACAGAACTGATCTCAGTGCTGACGAGTTTATTCAACGCATGCATGATACACAAATATCACTTGAAGCAGTTCAAAAAGACTCAAACAATAATGTTACATAAATTAAAGAAAAGTGACTACATTAATTCAAAGACATATTGATTCATTGCTTTGCTTGATATCATGAGCAAAGCTCTAAAGTCAATTATGATCAAAAGATTGAATGACATAACTGAGACTCATCACATGCTTTCAAATGCTTAAATGAGAGCGAGATGCAAGTAATTTGTGATCTTGACGTTAGATCTACTAATAGATCAAGTTTACATTGTGTGAGACTGCGAAATCAAGTACGTGATCTTCATGTTAAGTCTAGATATCATCGAAGCGTTTAATCAAGTCTTGCACATTAAACTGCTGCATACGCTGAAAATGAGAAGAACGTTGAGCTACATAGTCAAATGAGCACGAAGCTTTCTAAAGAACAGAGAGACATCGTTGATATTCAATGAGTAAATGAGCACTATGCGCGAGATAAATGCAAACATATCTCAAGAGTCTTTCATTTCATCAATTCTCTTTTTATTTTTCAACGCAAGTTTAATTAAAAAATGCAAAGCATTGAGAATCAAAATTGAAGTGCTCAACTTCATAAATGACATTAACATTCTAGTCTATGACAGATTTATTGAAGAAATTTGCAAAACATTAAGCAAGATACACAACATCTGCGTGAAGTGAGCTTGAACTCATGACACAACGTTCACATCAGAAAAATATGAGCTCACACATTTCATTAGAAAATCGAGAAAATTTAACATGATGACTAGCATACAAATAAAAAGCTCAGTGATCAAGTCAAAGTCAAACGTGCAAGTTCTAAAGATTCAACTGAACATGAAACTGCAATGAGACGCGCATCTTTGACAGATAGAAGTGAGTCATGTCATAAGAATGCTTGCGCTTAGTTGTTTAAAAGTTTTCATATGAGAGACAATCTTCACAAAAATGAGACAAGTGTATTCAGCTGTAATAAGATCAGAAATCGCATTTGAAGCATCAGTCTGACATCAGCGTGACAAAGAGAAAGAATTATCAGACAAGAAATGCAGACTAGAAACTTTGTAAAATCAGACTCTACATCACGTTGCAAAAGCATTCAAAAGAATAAACATTGAAATGCTAAAGATTGAAATGTACACAAGTTCGCTGCATGTTCATCTGAACATGCTGCAGAATAAAGTCACATTACGCAGTTGAATTGACAACAGAACGCAAGAGACTAAATGAGCATGCAAACTCATACGCGTTCAACTAACGAGAATTAATCATCTCATCTTTTACTTCTCTGTCATCAAGAAAATAGTGCTTCTGAACACATTTATTCAAGAAGATGTAAGAATGCAGTTGAGATGCAGATGATTCAATTCTTCTACGATGATTTCAATAAGCAATAGCATCGCAATAACATTATATCACAAAGATCAATGAAAGCAATAATGAGAAAAATACAAGAAATGCATCGCAGATGTTAACATAACTTCAGCACAAAGATCTCATTTATTCAACAAGATGATAAAGATGCATGATGATCTTCAGAAGATTGAAAGCACTCTTGCAACTTACATCAAAATCAAACGCATAGATCTTAACATTTATTTGCACTCAAGAAACGTTTCGAGTATGAATAGCTTACGATGCAACTGCGAACGAAGTCATCAAACAGCGAAGCATGTACTTATGCATTGTTTGAACTGAACACATCTATGATTGAGAATGTTATGCAACATTGACTTCTTGAACTATCGAATAATCATCGCGATCACGAAAGATCTCAGAGCAGCAGCGAGAATGATGATGAAAACGAAGCTTCTGAAGCAATTTAAAGTGACTAGAACACTCATTCTCTAACATGCAATCAACGTGAACAAATTTGATACATAGTCTTAATCTTGTCATTTCGACTGCGTGAAGCAGTCGTATAAATAGCGAGTGATTTTCTATCTCAGAGAGTTTTGTTCACTCGACACACATAGCATAAAGTTTCTCATGAGTTGATTTAATTGATGTCACAAGAATGTATGAATTTATTATTATTATTACAATGAAGAATCTTTCTTTGAAATTTAAAGATTCAGTAGCTTCAAGTCTTATTTGTTCATCATGATTCTTTTTGTCTCAGTTATATCTCTTCTCTCTTTTTCAATTCTTTTATGCTTAATATTCATCATCTTTCATTCTTCTTTCTTGCTAATCATTCTTGAATAAAGTGAATTATTATCAAGAAATTTCATGAAGCTGTACATCAGATTCTTTACATTAATGTGTAATTGCATAATTTGATCTTGAAATTAATGAATTGCTGTCTGTTGTTCTTGTTCTGTGCGCAGAGAATTTAAGTAATCGACTAGTTCTTTTTGATCATTTATGAAGTGTTTCAGATGATGCAGCATTATTACAGAGCTTGCTTTAGTGAGTGTCATTGAAATGATGAAAGTAAAGATAATTAAAGAATTCAAATGAGATTCTTAATGAAAGCTTTAATATGAGCTTTTAATGTTTGAGAAAACAAATGCTGAATGAAGAATTATGTAAGATGTTTAGTCGTTTTAGTGTGAGTTCAAATAATAGAAATGATAAAATACGTGAGATTTTTAAACGTTCTAATGCGAGTTCAAATAACAAAGATGATAACTATGTTGAAAGATAAAAAATACATGCTGAGTCTTTTAAAGTTCAGCATTAGTAGAAATTGCTTGCAGTTTTGCAAATAATTCTTCTGCAACTTACGCTTGTCATAGCTGAAAAAGTGTTGATGACTTGATATTAGTAACAAATCTCTCAGCTGACTGATTAACTATTTTTCTGTGCTATTTGCTGCACATCACATGAGTTAAATCGACTTGATGTAACATCATGTTATCTTGTTGTGTATCATTTAAGTCGATCTTGATGTATTTTTGATCTTTGATCTTGATATATTTTCTGATATACAATCATCAATCGATTTTGATTCTTGCTTTAAACTTTAGCTTTAATCATTATGCAGTGAACTTTAGCGCGTACTCTGCAAATTGATTAAAGTTTCGTTTTGTTCATTTAAGACTAGAGCATTTTGAAACTTTCAATCTTCAATCTTGAAGTAATTTAATATTGACATTGCAAACATCTGCATCTTCATCTTCTTCATCTTCTTCATCTTCATTCTTCTTTTCATATGTTCAAGCAACTTGAAGCGACTTTATGATATTCTTAACAATTCATGATCTTCTTGCATCAACTTTGCTTCTTGATGATTCAACAGAGAAAAAGCTAATATGAGTGATGCTGTACAAGACAGTGCTATTGAAGCTGCACTCTTGAGTGTGAACAATCTTATTTCAATTCAACAGAAGTTTCAGCAACAAATGTTCTTTTCAAGTTCACAAAGACTTTCAATTGATAGTGAATAAAATTCAGCGACGCATTTGAGTTTTTGATCAAAATATTGATCGTAATTTCTGACATGATTTTCTCAATGAACGTTGTCATCAATAAATTCTGATCTTCATTCTTTTGTTCATTGCTGATTTCACTTTTTGATGCTTAATTCACATGCTTCTTCAATATATTTTCTGCAATCATTTCTTTCAAGATTGCTTCGTCAAGTTTTGCAATTTTATATTATTCTTTTTCAATGTTCATCTTCACTATTCAAAAAGATCTTAGTCATCTTCATGTTAATTTCAACGTATGCATATTGTTTAATTTGATGTCATGCAGCAGTACAAGATCATTCTTCAGAATTGAATTAATATGAACATGTCTATGATCATTTTATACATTTTTGTTAATTTCTTTCATTCTTCTCAAATGCAGCATGATTTTCTTCAAATTCTCATCTCTACATTTGAGTTGTTAAGCACGAAAAGTCAGTAGCTCATCAGTCATGCAAACATTGTCTCATAAAAGAATCTGTCAGATTGAAACATCAAGTTCTATAAAAAGAATGACATTGCAGTCATACAAGACATGATATGAAGTCATTTCAATGAAAGCTCTCATGATGATTTTGTCTGTTTATAGCACATTGACAAAACTTCTGACTCATTTCATGCTTTCATTGACTGTCATCTTGATTAAGACATTCACAACAGTTGTATGATCTCTCTTCACAAAATCATTCATTTGTGAATAATAAGTCAACATCATCATTTGCTTTATCTTATATTTCTTGATCAGCATTTCTATAATCTTTTTGTTCTTTAATTCTTCATTCATGATAAATCTTCTTAAACAATCGTGTCTGCAAATCATATCTTCTCACAGAAATTTTGTTATCGCTTTCGAAGTTGCTGCTCTCAGAATTCTTTCTTTTATTCATCTTGAAAAGTCATTTTTTGTCAAGACAATATAACATTTCTCTTTACTTGAAGACATGTGAATGATATTCATTTCAATCTTCTCTCAGATTTTCAAGATTCAAATAAAATTCAAAGTTTTCTTCTTTTATCTTGATGCTTGCAACTGACATTCTTTACAGAATTTTACATATGTGCATGTATTCTTTCATATTTTCTTTCATCAATATCTGTTGATCATCTTTCAATATATTTTCTTT
>JAABUV010007178.1_pt1 | contig 11798 bp, 12 predicted proteins | sample 5559971 | NCBI WGS metagenome assembly JAABUV01 (sample SAMN10711881, study PRJNA513362) | rock metagenome | isolation source: Antarctica rocks | place: Antarctica: Victoria Land, Knobhead nord | collected 2015-12-19
TTCTCGTCCACGACGGTCCTTCCTAGCACTCTCCGATGATCCATTTGTCGACCAACAATGACTCGAACTCTAAGATCGATGCATACGGTTTAGGAGCAACAATTTCACGGATCGCGTATCTCTTTCGACCTGGGGGACCTGTCTCTGGCTTTCTCGGTTCTGGCGCAGATCCTGGCTGGAGATATCCGACCAATCCTCATCACTCTCCGTCGGGAGATCGACTTGAGATGTTTCTTAAGGCTCTGTCAGATCTGGCATTAGATCCTGGTCGGACACGTCTGACCATCCTTCCTCGCCCTCAGTCGGAATATCAATTGGCGATGGCGCAGAGTATTGTCTTGAATTTCCTGACCAATTCTGAGCACCTTCCGTCGAGAGCTCTATTGGTTCTGGCGCAGGATGCGGCCTAGAACACTCTGAGCGGTCTCGAACACTGATTGCTGGAAGCTCTATTGGTTCCGGTGCATGATGCTGGCCAAAACACTCTGGGCGATCTTGAACCCTGACCGCTGGGAGCTCTATCTGTGCTGGCGTAGGATTCCGTCTGAAATTCCGGACCAAGCGCAAGAACAGACCTATCCGATATTGAACGCCATCAATAATTACAGAGATGGCGAGTACTGAGGCTGCCAAGAACATGGTCAAAACGATCCCAAGAGCTATCAATAAGGGAAGCCCGGAAAGCGTGAAAATCAAGAGCTCGCGAGGCATGGCTGAAGTGTGGTCGACTGCTCTAAGTGACAGATGGAACGTCGTAGGTTGATGCCAAGAAGAGTTTTGGTAGTTGAGGAGGTTAGACATATTGGAAGTAATCAGAGTGCTCTGACTTGTAAAGCGTCTCGTTGAAGAGAGTTCTGTGAGAAGAGCTTGTTTTCTGCGTTGCTTATCGTTCAGAGTGTTAAAGATGCATGGTAACCCGGAACATGAGACAGATTTTATACTTTAAAAATGCACCAACGATGGCGTTGTTATATGCGCATAAAGATTATATACGGAGGACTTTGACATTGTATGAGAACTGAGCCAACAAAGATAGTTCTTGACGGTGGCCTTCTTCCATCATGCGAAGCCATAGCACATGGAGAACTCTGACATTGTACGGGTACCCACAGATAAACAAACTGTTTCAGAGCATGAAGATTGTTATATTCCGTGTCAGGTCAGGAGACGCAATGAAGAGCACTGTCCTTGCCTTCTTTAGTGGATGAGAAACGACGGAAAATCGACCAGTTCTATCTTCAAAATCACTTTGTTCTTTACACTGCAAGAATAAAATGTTGGTAGGTTATAAGATGTTCTTAAAAGGGCTTGGAATATTCGAATATGAATCACGGTGCAGGTCACAGTTTTGTGTGGATGGAACAGGTTGGGATCAGGCGCGTGGTTTTTCATTTGAATTGATCTATACTGACGTATGGAACCTGTTTTCAGTACAAACGAAATCCTTGTCCATCTACTTCCTTCATGCCCGGAAGTGCACATGGCGCTCAGTAGTCTCACCACGGTACTGTAAAAGCTCCCTTTTTCTTTCAACGGGGACGTGTCTCTGACCCTTCACAAATTGGTCAACCACAACACACCCTCGGCTGCCGTTCGAGACGTTTTTGTTTACAGCTACTAGCAGCGTCATTTCCGGACCTCTAGAGAGTCTGATACTGCAGATTATCCTCAACGGATCTTCGAACAGATCGCCTTTCTTGGGGTGATACACCAGATCAGAAGGACCCTTTGAGACAGCTATGCTCTCTATTACTTCGTTGGAGCGGAAGTTGTGCAGAATGGGGATTCCGTCTTTCTCGATTGTGATTCTCAGGTTTAGGCGGATAGGTTGCACCTCGTTAGTTTTAAAGTCGACAGGGAGCTTGTTGTATTGCTCAAGGAATTGTAGAGTTTTGGATGCCGGTGGAAGATCGTCTGACGCCGCAAGATTGTCTAGCGGTAGGATTTCCCTTGCCTTTGCCTGTTCCAGCGCTTGTATGACTTTCCCCGTTTCGGCCTTCTCCAGGGCTCGTTGAGATTGAAAGTCCCGGCATTTCCGTGCATCGGCCAATGTCAACTCAATGAGCTTACAGAAAAGTAAGAGAACAAGGCTGAAACCGATCCCAACAAGGCTTAAACCCACATGAAGGATAGACGTTTGAGCTCGATGAGATCTTTCGGCGAGAGTGCTTGCACGTCGTAGAAATGGTTCAATGCGAATGCGAAAGCTTTGTCTCCTAGAGAATTAGGGAGGTCCTTGATGGTGTATGCGATGGTCGCGGTAAGGCCGAACATTTTGTCTTCGTGATTTGCTTGCAATCGAGAATTCTTTGAAATGTTCTGTGTGAGTGATGGACAGAGTGTTCTGTGTGGATGGGTGAGAATATCGAACATCGCCAGTGCCTATATATGCTCAAAATCAACAAAGCAAGACGCTTTGAACAGTGAGTAAGAAGATCCGCAGCTTTGGACCAAGGGATTGTTTAAAAGCTATCTTGACAGAGAAAACGAGACACACTGTCTTGTACTACGAGTAACAAAGCAGGGTTTCAAAGTTCTCATAGACTTCCATTCCCTTCTACGAGATTACAAGGAAAGTGTCTAAATGAGGTGAAAAGGAGTATTGTTTGACTTGTGTAGAGATTTCTCGGACGGCGATGTTGTGTGAATATCTTTTCTGAAGCTTTGAGGAGACGCACGCAATAAAGGGATTAGTTCGAGAGACATTTCATGTTGCTTTGAAATCCTTATGAATCTGCTATTTCTAAGGCACAGAGGGTATATAAGTAAAAACTGATTTTTATACTCTTATCTCAAGACGATAAAGAGTTACAGTGAAGATTCCGTTGCGTAAGCGCGTGATATATATTTTTCTTTTTGAAGAATTCAATATATATTGGAGCTTGAGATTGCATCTCATAAGAAATGATATCCTTCCTCGACTTCATATTACATGCTACTTTTTGACAGTCTTACGAATCAAGTGCACATGCGAATCCGCCATGGTTCGCGGCAGGCTTCCTCGCTGTAGCGAGTATGGCCAGTCTGAGCTCCGGTATACTCGCTGTTTAGTCACGGTCCATCCAGGCTCCCTCCTCATAGCAGTCACTGCCACTCTATATTCTGGTCCTCGATCAATTCGGACCCTGAGCCATAGTCTCAACGAGGCTTCCGCACTCCCCTCCAGCTCTCTCTTTGTCATCATGGAAAGATCCTTGATTAGCGACACATTCTCCATTTTTTGGTTGCAGCAGTAGCTCTGTAGGAAGGGCATGTCTTCCTTGGCTTTGAGGAAATAGAGAAAGGCACATTTTAGCCCGTCGGCATATTGGACCTGGATGAAGAGCCCGTCTTCTGGTGGTAGAAGGTCTTCTGGCATAGGGAATCTGTCTGGCATTGGGAATCTGTCTGGCATTGAGATTTCATTTGGCATCCTCTGGTCCGGGACTTGTACTGGCATTGTGTGCTTCGAAGCTGGTCGAGAGAATAAATTGCGGATACATGCTCGTGCCCCGTAGAATGTGCCGCTAAGGAGGTTGAAGAGGATTAAATACGTTAAGGAGAGTGCCAGCCACAGGCAGAAGGCTTCGAGCCAGACGAACACTCTCGTACAGAACTCAGGATCACTCCAGGGGCACAGACCATTCCAGTGGCGGTAAGTTTTGAGGATAAACAAGGCTAGATTGCGTCTTAGAGGTACTGGGAAGTCAACTAGGGCGTATCCGATGATTGAGTTAGGGCCGAACATTTTGTCTCCGTAAGTTGGATGCGATTAAGAATCTCTGAAATTTTCCGTGTGTGTGATGGAGTGGTGTGTAGAACAGATGGGAATATGGAGCACAGTCAGTGATTATGTATGCTTAAGACTCAACAAAGAAACGCGGGTTTGAAGGAAGGGTGTAAAGACATGCAAGGACGCAAAACAATCGTACTTTCCTGAGGGTGATAAAGCAAGTTTCAAACTTCTCAAACAGTCCTATTGCCTTCTCTGGATGTAGAAAGAAAAATTCTAGGATTATGATAATGGTATTGTCCAGCTTGAAAGTGGTAACGCGTTGCCATAGTCACAATGCTGTTGGCAGCCCCTTGTGGGCTTGGTGAGGCGTATACAGGGACTAAATTATGGCAATAACATCAGTACTAGCTTCGAAATCCTTGTGAATCTGCCTTCTTCAAGACGCGAAGGAGTTCGTACGAACAAGATAATTATAGTGTCTAGCTTGGTGGGGTATGAGGTATTGCAACAACGACGCTGGCCCGGTAGCAAACTCTTCTTGTGCTCTGCAAGGTGCTGCACACACACAAGCAGAGTTAGAACGGATGCCGGTTCGATTCCATGCCTGGTCTGCTTTGAAAAGCCTCTCCATTGCCAGCATGATCATCAGCAAACCCCTATTAGTATTGCAACTTTCGCTTGATGGACGAAAATGATTGCCGTGGTGTAGTATTTGGCGGTCGGAAATGAACGAAGGGGCGAGCAGGCAGCCAGATTATAGTCAAGCTTGCAAATATCTAGGATCAAATAATCATTCACCAAAGATATTGACACCCTGTTCAATTACAAGGTAAAAGATGGTAGACCAAGAGGGAATACCCGTTTCCCAAATATCCCAACTATTTCTCAAAGAGATTCCTCACGACAAGGTTGGCAGATAATGCTAGTAGATAAACAGAAGAAGCCCCAGCAACAAACAGGTCACTCGCTTTTCATTCCTATCTACATACAGTATCTCTACTACTCGCGAAACCTAGAGCAAACCGCGTCAAAACCGGACTTTCAAAGCCAACGACTCTCCGTCTATGCAGCATCTCCACCTCTCTATCCCTCCGCATCATCTTCCGTAAAACTGCAAGATCCTCAAAAAGCCACTCCGATTGCGGGTCTCGTTCCCAAATCTCCAGACGCCGTGGAGTCCAGCCACTCCTCATGCCTGGAGCGATAGTTCTGCATTCTGGTCATTTTGGGGCGGTTAGTGGCGTTCTCTGCTTTGCGATTCTGATACTGTGGTGGCAGAGCTGCGACGTCTTCGGTGAAGGGCGGGGGAGGGTTCATGTAGGGGTTGTTGGCTTCGCCGTCGTAGGGGTTTGGAGTGGAGTGGGAGTGGGCACAGCCCATTTTCGCTTCGTGAGTTTGCTGGGTTTGGTAGGGGTGGGGTGGCCTGGTCGGTTGTAAGTGGTGGTTGTTTGGACTGGGATGTTAGTGGGATTAGAGGGGGGGAAGAGAGGCTAGGAGAGGGGAGAGAAGAAGATGGGTAGATATGGAGTGGGTTCAGAGGTTTGGAACAATGGGGAGAAGACAATGGAATAGGATAGTAAATTATGGACAAAGAGAGAAGTGGAAATCCCAAACTACAACAAAGGAGGTCAACAATGGGTATTGCGATCGTCATTTCGTTTGGATAATTTGTGCTATGTTTCCATGTTGAGTAAAGTTAGGATCGACAGAGACCTGCTCTAGAAGATTGCGAGGAAAAGATATAAGCAAAGTTATTGGTATCTAGTATTCTCTGGCTGGAATGCCAAACGGGTTGAGCCTGCTGTCAGTTTGAACACAAGCGTCAAACATGGCCCAAGGATTGATCCCCTCGGATTTACTCGCAATCGATCTTCTGCTTGATTTTCTCCTCTCAAAGCTAGGTAAGGGAAATTTTGGTGACACGATATCAGATCCGCAGACTCGGTTGCTATAAGTGGCCAAAACGTTGATGTCGAAACGTGAGGCAACACTGTGATGGATCGTTGTTGCGTTTGAAGACGAAGAGCGGACTGGTAGGGTGCGTGGTGACACTTCCGGGCTCTCTACTCTTCTTCGCGGCGGCTGTCTTGCTTCTACCTGCCTCGGAAGCTGTACGCTCTCGTCTAAGTAGCAATCCGGAATTTCGTCATCATCAGTAAGAGAGTCATCCTGGAGCTGAGAGGTATTCGCTTTATGTGGTCGCATTTGCCCACTGGGCCTTTGACCAGCAAAGAGGGGTTGTGGACCAAGGGGCAAAGGTTCGTCCCGAACACCGTAGAAGTCACGAAGAGGCACCGAAGTGGTCTTGTGTTTAAGAGGCCGTTTGCCCGGAGAAGAGAATTTCGCAAGATTTAGATCAGATTGATGGGGATGGTAGGTTGCAGGTCCGTCTGAAACTGCTAACTCCAAGCGGTCCCATTCGAATCTATGCTCCTCAGCCAGTTCCGTTTCCAAACTATTTCGTCTTAGAGCCTCTTGCTCGATATGCTCCTGTTCTAGATCCTGCTGTCTCCGGCGCTCCCTTTCCAGCAGTTCCTGATTTACACGCTCTCGCTCTAGCTGTTTAGCGATTTCCTGCTTGCGCAGTGCTGATAGACGACGACGAGCGGAGTACTCGCCATTTGGATTAGAGGAAGAGATAGTAGTATTGGTGTGATTTTCGTTGTACTGCTTCTTCGAGTGACGCCATGGACGGCAGCGAGCAAGGCGCTTGGTAAGCGACGTTAAGGTATATGGAGTATGCTTTTCATTGCCCCGGACAATGCAAAAAGGTAAGCAGCCCATGATCAGAGTTTTTAGCTAGTCGCAGGTGGAGTCGTACGGGTTTCTGGAGGATACTTTCCAATCTATATAGAAAATATACGAGAAACGTTTGTGTTAATAGTACGTTGGTCGGTTGGTACGAACACTTTGTAGGTTTTGAGATATGCGGTAATAAAGACCGTCCTGTTTTGCATATCTGCATAGGTGTCTCAGTTTAGATAACAATAGTGTTATGTTCTCAACAATGGACGTGTTGCGTTCGCGCCAAATAATGAATGCTTTAATACTCAACAAAGAAAGCAGCAAACATCCAAGCACAATCGCTGATGGTGCCTTGGAGAACAAGGAGTTCGATTAAAGTACCACGAAGAGCATGGTAAATTTTGCTCCAGTCTCAAGAGGTCTATCGTCGTCGGTAATTAAGGCTTTGCGTCCATGCCTGAGGCATAGCATAAGTGCGACCGCTGGCGTAATGTATAGATCCAGGGTTTGTGTTGTCGTTATAGTGAGAATATAAAATACAATGGCTTAGTAGTCTGGGGCATCCCAAGCCATGTATCAGGAACCAACAAGTTTTACTCTGTTATAGCAAGTCAACGACAAATCTCAGTAGCTAAGCATGACCCCAATCTAATCTATGCAGAGGGAAGGACACAAGTAGCAACTAGATGTGCTTTCAAGCGAGTTTTGGCCCACGAATGAGACAGCTGTTTCGGGTACGAGCAAGACACAATTACTTCTCAGAGAGCCGAGAGAACAAAGAATCAACCCTAGACTGGTTCACAAATTTTTCTCGCATGTTCAGTCCATGAAACCAGCAAGTCCTGCATGGAATTTTGCTTTGAATCGGAGGAACTAGGGTTACGATCGGTAGAGGTGATGCGATTTCTGACAAGGTCGACGTACATATGTCACCTTGGTCCTATGGCAAGAGATAGTACTAACAAGTAATACAGATGTTGAAAGCAGCCGAAGACCGGATCGAAGTCACTCCATCGAGTGGTCGAGACCGCTGCTAAACTGTTCCGTTGCTTCTTCTACGTGGGCGTTACTTTTCTCGTTTCGCGTATTCTTCTTGGATCAGTCACCCTTGCGCTCATTCTCTTCGATTCTTATAGGCATATCATTCAGATAATGGGCGTTATAGTACTAATTTCATAGTAAAATCGCGCAACGGAGCAAGGATTTTCAGCCGATATGATGTGTTGTTATTAAGCTCGCCAGTGCCATTGGGATGTTGAGTAAGGAAATAAGGAGCAACAATGCCAGCTCTTTTGTCCAGTATAGCTATTTCCCGAGTCTTTGGTTCATACAAATTTCAACATCGTCTGTGCTTTCTTGATGATATATCTCGCGGCTTTGTCTTCCGCAAAGGTCTTGCTTCATCTAACTCTTCATCGACGTGCGGAACTCTCAAACTGGGTTTCTGTGGCCAATTTCTGCATATGTCGATATTGGCTCTTGGTGCAAAGATCTCAAGAAATTGCAAAAACAAATAGTCGATGACAACACACATGCAGAAAAGTTTTCCTGCCCATATTCCGCATCCATAATATCTTTTTAGCCGATCAATAAGAGCGAAGCTCTGTACACCTGCTCTACCTCGAGTAGCAGACCAGCCACCGCCTGAGTTATCCCCATAGAACTCTTCCTCACTCAGAGCGCCAGTGATGCCATCATACACCCTTTCCGTCCGTTGAGCAACATCTGTCCATGAGTACATCATTTTGACTTGGTCATGAAAGCGTTCTGTTCGGATTCTGTTTGATCTCAAGGCAGCAATTGCTTTGCCCGTCTTTGCTACAAGGTCATCCTCCTCTGGCTTTGCGAACTCCGTCATGTGCTGTGGTAGGACCTCGGGTATTCCGCCTACTTGGGTGCAGACAACGTACAATCCGCAACTAGCCGCTTCCACTATGACAGTACCAAAAGCTTCTGTGAGACTGGGGTGAAGATAGATGTGACCCCTAACCATAACATCTCGGACCTCTTCATGCCGAACAGGGCCAAGAATCTCGACCCGATCCTGCAGGACTCGACGTTCAAGCATTTGCTCTAGATCAATTGCTTTAGGGCCAGAACCTGCAATGATAAACCGAACGTGGGGATCGCTGGCGAGAATACGAGGAATGGCTGCAATGAGTAAGTCGGTTCCTTTATTGTAGAAAAGCCTGGAAATGACGACTATCGTAATGGTATCTTCTGGCCCAAGATGCTGAGGGGGTGGGGGTGGAGGGCGAGCGTTATAATGCTTCCCCAACTGGTAATTCTTGGTACTTTTGGTGTAGGCGAGCGGTTCGAAGTTTTCTGCGACCACGGCATTTGGAATAACCGAAACCATAAGGGGGTCCAAGGAGGCGCGTAGTACGGTGTTCTCTTTGCTAAGGAAAGTGATTAGCAAACTAATCCGAGCCATGTTCTACCATACCGCTTACCAAGTATGGCTTACGCAGATTACATGGTCTACGTCGCTTAGAGTAAATTTTAATAGCTTGTTTGTCAGGATGCTTGCAGCATCTGCAAAGCCAAATAACGAATGATCTGTGAATACCGTCCGTAGCCCCATAGTCCTAGCATGGAGTATGGCTTCGTGACACAAACTGCTCAGGCTTGCATGACCATGTACAATATCGATATCCTCTCTGATAACAATATTGCGGAAGATAGGAAAGAAGGAGAATACGGTAGGCATTGTCGATTCTCGGTATATTACGAAAAAAGGAACATAGTAGACCTTTAGACCGTTCGTAAGGTATCGTACCCCAGTCCTACCTTGGTAAGCATGGGTTATTATGACAACCTTATGGCCCCGGTCGATAAGCTTTGTTGACAATTGATATATGTGGCTCTCTACTCCTCCAGGCTGGGGGAAGAAGAAGTCGCTGACCATAGCAATATGATACGGCATCGTGTAAGTTGGCAGTTTATGTCCCTGTAGGATAGTAGCACTAGGGTTTGATGATATGTTTCTTGGCTTGATGGATTGGCCTATCCGCTAATAAGGATGCTCTATTTCCGAGAACGACTTGATGCCTTAATATGCAAGCCAGCCTTTGGAGATAACAGTAACGGTACTGGGGTTAGCTGTGTTGGTCTCTTGACCGTGTTCGGGAGGTACATCATGGGATGTGTCGATTTTGAGACCAAGTATGATGATACTTTACATCCGTAGGCAGATTGATTTGCTGCGCGTTCTTGACCACTTGGCGCGCCAAACGCGCGTAATTAAGCGCCTGAGTTTTGCTGTCTCATGGCAAAGTTCTCGTGCAGGTCAGACCTAATATGGCCTCATTGTTCTATTCTCGCTACATACCGCCAGCGAGTGCAGCTGTAGATGTAGCTGATGAAAGCGAACATGACAATTCTCGTCCTGCGAAGAAGCGAAAAAAGACGTCAAAAGCGAAAATTAGCTTCGATTCAACGGCAGCAGGGGAGCAAGCCAACAATGTAGATGTAGCAGACACTATTCAAGGCATTTTCGGTGTCAATCTCGACGATGACACCCGATCTAATCAGAACCAAGGCAGAGCCAGAATTCTGAAAAGTGCAAACTCCGTTTCTCTTCTGGCAGGGGATAGCAATATCCCTAGTCCAACAAGAGAGCTGGAAAAGGTTGTCGATCCAAAGCTTGAAAAAAAGAAGAAGCCAAAAAAGAAGTTATCGAAAAGCCATAGTGAAGTACCAAGACAAAAAATCACTCCTTCTAACGATGACCAAGAACCTTCGGAACTTGAAGAGCCCCAACACAACAACAAACACCGCAAGATCCGCTCTGAGTTTGAGCAATCTGCCAGCGCTGCCGCAAAGATGAAAGACAAACATGCCGCGGAGTCGCAAGTAATAGCGAAGCTACCAGATCATGACATTACCCCCATTGAGTCCCATGGATTGGTACCTTTGCCACAACCGCCAGAAGTTCCTGATGTGCCTATTAGATTTACTCTTTCAGCGTTACCCGATTGGTTGGCGCAGCCTCTCATCGTCTCTACTTCTGATACCGCTTCTTTGGACAGTCTTCCATTGCGCCGAAACGCTGCTTCGTCGCTGAAGATCAAGGGCTATGACAATGTGCTTGCGATTCAAGCTACGATTTTGCCAATGCTCCTTCCAGGACCCAGACAGCACTCAGGAGATGTTTGCATATCCGCTGCAACCGGTTCAGGGAAGACCCTAGCTTATGCGTTACCTATGGTGGAAAATTTACGAGACAAGCCGGTAGTCCAAATGAGAGGGCTTGTTGTAGTTCCAACGAGGGAGTTGGTTTCACAAGTACGCGAAACTCTGGAATTATGTAATGTCGGCAGTGGACTGAAAATTGGTACTGCTGTTGGTAGTAGATCTTTGAAGGAGGAGCAGGGGCTTCTGGTCCAGAGATGGCAAAGATACGATCCAGATGCTTATCGAACAGAGCAGGAGAAAGAGATTGACGAAGACGAGGAGCTCATGAACTGGGACTTTGATGATCTACTAGATGAAGCCGATGAGCTCGGTTGCTCTCCAGACCACGTTGTAGACTATAGGTCTGAAATCGACATCCTCATCTGCACTCCTGGCCGTTTGGTAGACCACATGCAATCTACAAAGGGCTTTACCTTGGAGCATGTGCAATGGTTGGTCATTGACGAAGCCGACCGACTGCTTGATGAGAGCTTTCAGCAATGGATTGACATTGTAGTGCCTGCCCTTGAGTATCAAGCACCCCTTCAACCGTGGGAGGAGCAGTTGACGCAGACCTTCCATATCCTACGCCGAAGAGAAGTTCGAAAGGTCATCCTCAGTGCTACCATGACGAGAGATATTAGTAAATTGACAGCGCTAAAATTGAGAAAGCCAAAGTTGGTCGTTTTAGAGAGTGGCAGGACGACTGATCAGAAGGATGATCAGCCAGAATTCGAACAGAACGTGGACCAACGCGAATCTTTCGAGTTGCCGCCGACGCTGAAAGAGAGTGCCATATCTATCAAGAACGTCGAAGACAAGCCATTGCATCTCATAGCATTACTTGAGCGGGAAAATGCGTTCGCAAAACCTCCTTCCAGTCTATCTCCTGAACGCAGAAAAGCGTCTGTAGGGGATAAGTCGACATCGACTTCCGGTGAGGACGACTCATCCGAAGGTTCAACATCATCCTCCGAGAGCAGCACACCACCATCCAAACGCACTTCAAAAACCAACACCCAGCGCAACCTCGTATCTTCAACCCACGGCACCCTAATATTTACCACAACCAACGAATCCGCCCTCCGCCTCTCCCGCCTCCTCTCCCTCCTCCGTCCCACCTGGACCCCGCACATCGCCACCCTCACCAAATCCACCACCA
>JAABUV010007182.1_pt1 | contig 11788 bp, 12 predicted proteins | sample 5559971 | NCBI WGS metagenome assembly JAABUV01 (sample SAMN10711881, study PRJNA513362) | rock metagenome | isolation source: Antarctica rocks | place: Antarctica: Victoria Land, Knobhead nord | collected 2015-12-19
TTTGGAAGCTGATTTACATTTGCAACTACATATCAAATTTGAAACACCCCGTAGAAGCCTTCACCGTTTGGAGCTTCCTGCTGATGTTCGGATAAAGGCTCAGCCGAAGCTTCACCCTCCGCCCCCTCCATCCCCTCCATCCCCTCTACCTCCTCGACCTAGCCCTCTACCTCTACCTCCGCCTCGCGCCCTATCTCCCCCACCCCTCGCTTGTGTTTGCCCTAGCTCTTGCTCAGCTCGTTGCTGCAGACGCGCTTCAACGTGTTCAAATTGATTAGGTTCGCGTTGTGTAGAGTTCTCTAGCTCTTGCTCAGTGCGCGTACGAGCTGCAGTTCACTATCTAAACGTAGAGTAGTGAGAATTTGCTTGAGTGTAATTCTTGAACGGCTTTGATGAGCTATATTTGCTTTGATCTGATTGATCAGAGTCAGTTTTCATAGTGCTGAATGAGATTCAGGTAGAATAGAACAGTGATTATGAGCTGAATCTTCGATTCTGAGCAATCAATCCGCCTCGTCAAGCGATCATTTAGCTATTGCTTTGAAGGAACATTCGATGAGCCTTGAACCGGCGTGTAGTCTCTTTTGCCCGACAGGACTCGAATTTTTACCGCCTCTATCACACTTCAACCAAATTTTATCCTTGATTCCCCGCTTGTTTTTGCTCGAGCGTTTGATATTGAGCGCGTAAGCGTGAGCTCCAGCCCATGTATTGGCGGCGGCGATAAGCTCCTCGTGGTTCACATAGAGCTCACCCACTAGAGGGGGTGCAAGATCCATGGCGGCGATGAGGTAGGGTGGGTGGTGGGTAGGTAAAGTGGTTGGTTGATGAAGAACGTGTGCGCGTTGTTATGATTATCGAGCCGCTAAACCCTAGTTGGGTAGCCGCTAGACCTATTTGGGGGGGTGTATGTGTACTACGTATCCGGGGTTTTAATTGTTAACGCGATCTGCAAATACAGGGGGATTGATTGGTCAGCACAGCAAAATTAATCCCTGACTGTGGCTTCAGCGTTAACAATTAAAACCCCAAGTACCGTAGTAGTAAACAGGGGGCGTTTATGTAGTAAGTGGGGGGCGTCAATGTAGTAAAAAGGGGTGTATGTTTTAGTGGTACCCAAAAATAAGGGAACAGATACCCGTACACCCCTCTGGCTTAATTGTACACCCCCCTTTGCTTACATGTACACCCCCTCGGGGAAACCTGAAATTTCCATTGCGCATCACTCAGTTACACACCAAATTTAGTAGGCAATTCAAGGGTTTACATATGATCCTGAGCAATCTCTTCATGATCTTCCCCACAGCCTTAAATTCGGTTAATCTAGCCTAGTAAATTCACACATCAGACTTTCTTCTGACACTTATCGCCATCGTCATCGCCATCGTCATCGCCATCGTCATTGTCATGATCACTCTCACCGACGCCTCACCTGTCAGCATCGCCTTCGTCAATCTCATGTCTTTGACTTCATCTTTCATTTCGAAGAAGATCTATGATGATTTGAAACTTCTGATTGAAGAGCTCAATAAACACGTTGAATCAGAGAGCTATGCTGTTGTCATTGCATGCTTCAAGAAGTTCAAGAAAGATGTTGATCGAATCGTCTATATACGATGCGATCATGAAGAAAAAGCAAGTCTAAACTCAGCGAATTTTGAAAGATGTATTCACGATGACACACGACTCATGAAGTGTTCTTTCAGCGTCGTTGACAAACGAAACGAGAATGATGACTGATATCTTGAAGTCATATGAAATGAGAGTCACAATCATACTTCTACACTCGTCTCAACTCATTCAACTCTTTAAAGACTAGTCATGACAGAGAAGATTTGAAAATCAATAAGTTCTTTTATCAAAGTCGAAATCAGATCAAAGCAGCTTCTCACTCATCTTTAACTTGATGCTGATCAGAAAAATTCTTTCTTCACACGACATGACGTCTACAATGTAAAGTATCAGCAGAAAAGACAAGCTCTTGATGTTTTAAGTTCTGTTCAGACTCTTTTTCAAAATTTGAAATACAAGTTCTGATTCTGACAGTATGAAAAGAATGAGCTCAATAGAATTATCAAACTCTTCTTCAATTGATTAAGCTGTCGTGATATGCTGACATGCAACAGCGAGATACTTATCATGAACTGCATCTACAAGATCAATCGTTACAAAATGTCATTGCTGATTATCATTGAAGTTGTCGCTTTGAACATCTTCTTCTTCGTTGAATTCTGCTTCATGACAGTCGAAAGAACAGCGAACTATGTGTGAGTTCTGAAGCAGCTGAAGCTTCTGTATATTGAGCTTGATTTATCTGATTTGACAGTGATCTTGACTGACTGCAAGCGAGATCTGATCAACGCTTTGCAAAGTGTTTTTCGTGAGAATTTACATCTGCTGTGTATTTGACACATTGACAAGAATGTTCTAGTTAACTGCAGAAAGCATTTTGATATTGAAGAAGTCTGATAAACATTCTACAAGACATGACATCTGATCATGTATGCTAAGATCTGTTATGAGTCTGCATAGAGTGAATCATATGAATGTATTCTAACTAGAAGTTTAAAGCTGAAGAGGAAAGAAGATGCAACACGTCATGAGTTTTACTCACGAAGGCACGCTAGATCGCTAGCGTGTCAACATCAGTTCTATACTAGTCTATGATAGTCTGACATGATTTATGTTAGACTAACTTAAAGTGCACGCTTGCAACATTACTTTCTTTCTTCATTTAGCAATGTTCTCATTGCTGCAGTTCAATTGATGTTTCTTAAGTTAATTTCTATCTTGACTTGTTTGAATATTGTTTATGAAAGTCATTTACAATCTTCAAGCATTCTTTGAATTCACTTTCATCAACGTTGTATCAATATAAATCGATGTTGTATTCTTTTCAATTAACACAATATGTTACGAGTGTGTCGGAATTGAATAGGGTTTTCTAGTCAACAAGCTCTAGGGGTTTTGGCCCATGTTGAACCTCTAGCCTCAACACTCTATTCTAGCGCTTTCGATACTCGAGCAAACCTGCTTCGTCTTCTTTGTTTTGCCCTACTATAGATACAGCTCAGAACCCTCTTTGATTCCTTCTGTATTCTTAATATTCTAGTTATAGCTACCTCTATTGATCAAACATTCTATTCAGCTACGCACTACCTCGCTGCAGTGTGGTTAGATTCTAGGCACGGTTTCAACATTATATTAAGAATTCAAGCTACTCGGCGGACAACGGAACGAGTATAAAGAAATTTGTTTTACCTGGTGGTCGACGCAATCGAAAGACAGAACAACATCAGGGGGTCAATAGAATCAACGGCGAGGCTGTTTGGATTGCTAGAGGACCTACCGCTCATTAAGTACGCAAAGTTCACCCGATCAATAGAATCAACGATAAAGGACCTTCGTTGGTTGCTAGAGGATCAACCCATTCTCGTGGAGCAGACGAGTGAAAACAATCTGTTCAATCCCTTCCCCTCTTCGCCTCGAAAGCTCGTGAATCAGGCGAGTCAAAACAATCTGTGCCGTCAGATCAATTTAGTGAGTCTGCTACAAATGGCGCCCTCGTAGTGAGCCTGCTTCAATGGCACTCTTCGTCAATGCGATGACATACCTACCCTCATCGCCCTACCTACCAGTGGACCGGTCTACCTCACGTCCACGTGCAACTAGTGAGCCTGCTTCAATGGCAAGCCGATAGCCGACCTCTTCGATGAGCAAGTCGACTAGTGAGCCTGCTTCAATGGCACCCTCCGTCAATGCGATGACATACCTACTCTCATCGCCCTACCTACCAGTGAACCGGTCTACCTCACGTTCACGTGCAACTAGTGAGCCTGCTTCAATGGCAAGCCGATAGCCGACCTCTTCGATGAGCAAGTCGACTAGTGAGCCTGCTTCAATGGCCACCCTATCCCACATAGTGAGCCTGCTACAATAGGCATTTGGCGGGTTGATTTGAATCAATAGGAAGGTTGATAGGAAGGCAGGCACCAAGGCCCTACGTCAGTGCTATGAACTACACTACAAGTCATAGGGACATGACTTTTAAAGAGAAGGAGGTAATGTTACGAGTGTGTCGGGATTGAATAGGGTTTCCTAGCCAACAAGCCCTAGGGGTTTTGGCCCATGTTGAACCCCTAGCCTCAACACTCTATCCTAGCGCTTTCGATACTCGAGCAAACCTGCTTCGCCCCCTTTGTTTTGCCCTACTATAGATACAGCTCGAAACTCTCTTTGATTTCTTCTGTATTCTTAATATTCTAGTTAGAGCTACCTCTATTGATCAAACATTCTATTCAGCTACGCACTATCTCGCTGCAGTGTGATTAGATTCTAGACACGGTTTCAACACAATATTGTAGTCGTTTGCTTCGTTCATAATGTCTGAAGTTCAGTATGTTCTTCACTTCTCATTCATCTTCATCTTCAATCACTATAGAATTAAATGACTCATTTCATTGTTCTTTTAAAGCGTTTTTTAAATCTAGTTGCAGCAGATTTGATGCAAACTTCGAATGAATCTTCATAGTTGATAACAGTTTCAGTTAATATGCATGTTCAATCTTGATCAGAATCTTGAAGAATTCTAGCATTTTATCGTTTAGTTTCTTTAATGATCTTGAGATCATGATGTTTCTTGAGTTCAGAAACATCATGTCATCTATCTTGTAAATCATTTCTTTTCAATGCTTATCAGTCTGTTTCTTCATTGTGACTCTGACTTTTGCTAATGCTTGCTTGATTAATGCTAGTGATCATTTCATGTGTTTGAATATATTCTTTGCTTTGCTTACTTCGATTCTAGCTTGAGTGATCTCATATTCAGTTGAATTTGAATCAAAGCTCATACGAGAGTGAAAGTCTTTATTCAGAAAGAACACTGACTGTTCAATTGATAACAAAATAGCATTGTTATTGATGAATTCAATCATAAATAATCAGATGAATTAATTATCTTGCATGTATAAGCAATAACTTCGTAAATATCATTTCACATTCTGATTTGCTTTTTCTGTTTAATCATTGATTTGCAAATGATAGTTTGTGAATAGTTTCATCTTGATGTTGAGTCTCAAGCATAGAGACTTTCAGACAATTGATATGAATTGTGAATCACGATTGAACACTATTGATCTTGATAGTTTATGAGTTCTGAAAACTCATATCAACAGTAGCTTAACTGTTCGTTCTGCGAAGGTTTCTTCATCATCTGATCAACATGATATATAATGTCATTTCTTAGACAATTGATTTATGACTATCAGAATCGCGTTGTTTTCATCACTTTCTGATAGATTGATAATGAAGTCTAATGATATGTTCTATCATTACTGCTCAAGTATGAGCAATGATTTCAGCAGTTCATTAATTTGATCTTTCAATGCTTTTGATCTACAACAAATGTAACAGTTTTGAATGTAATGCTTGATCATCATTCTCATCTTCAATCAGCAATATGATTATCTTAGCAGATTCAACATTTAATTCATGTCAGAATGATCATTAATCAAAAGATCATATGCTTTTCTTATTAATCAAATAATCATTGACTGAGAAACTCATAGTTTATCATCTTTTCAGAGTACTTCATTAAGTACTTTGTAATTGTCTAGATTAATATTTTAACAAGTTCTTCTGTTCTGTTTCATGATTATTCAAATATCAAAGCACAGTTAATTTGTTTGATTTTCAACTATAATCTGATTCTGAATAGAAATCATCTCTTTGATCAAATTTTAATTAACTTTTGATTTGAATTTTAAATCTGAGTCAGATTCTGAGTCAAATTTGAGCAAGATTTGAGTCAGATCTTGATCAGCTTTCTGATCATCTTCTTGATTAACTTTCATTGACTGCAGTTTAAATTTGTCTTCTGACAATAGCATTTGATGCTGATATAACTTTCAATCATCATTTGCTTCAACTGACTTGACATTTGACATTCTGATCAGCACGTCAACTTTCAGATTCTGTTTTTTCAACTAATATATGATTTTGAAGTTATATTCAGATAACTTTTCAGCTCATTTAGCTTGTCATCTGATCAGTTCTTTGATGATCATGAAGTACTTCAAATTCAGATGATCAATGAAGATCTTAATCAAAATATTTATATATTTCAATTCAAGACATCAATGTTTTAAACAGCAAATAACGATTAGCAGTTCTTTGTCATAAATCTCATAGTTGCATTTTGCAAGAATCATGTTCTTGCTATAAAAGATCATTGAATGTAGAATATCTTCATCGTCATATTGAGATAATACTTCATCATTTACATAGTTTGAGAAGTTTGTTTTCAGAATAGTTTTTTCTGATTAAGTTGAAATGCTTCAGAATGAAAGCTGTCATCATCTGTTGCTTTAATTCTTCAAAGATCATCTGACAGATTTCTGTTCATTCAAAGAAATGATCTTTTCAAATCAGCTTTATCATGAGTTGAACAATCTTTGAAAAGTTCTTTATGAATCATTGATAGAAATTGCAGAAGTTAATGAAAATCTGCACATGAATCAACGATCATGACACTTCTCAGCTTCAAATCACATTTACTTTTCAAGAATTCATTCGCAGATCATTGATGAATATCAATAGTTTTAAAAATGAGATTTTCTGAATCTTGAATTCACACTTGTCAATGTTCATCTGTAGATCAGCTTCACGAAGCTTGTTTAGTACTTCTTTCATGTGAGTTCTATGTTCTTTCAATGTTTTACTGTAAATGAGAATATCATTCAGATATGTCTGATAGAACTTATGCAGACAGTTAAACAACACATCATTAATATAATGTTGAAAGAACGCAGATTCATTGATTAATTTAAAAAGCATTACTTTATACTTGTAAACATCAAAGAAAGTAACAAAAGTAGTTAAATCTTCACTTTCTGAACTCATGCACAGTTTATTAAACATGATGATAATGTTGAGTTGAGTCAGATATTTACTGTCTTGAATTCAAGCTAATACTTCGTCTATCAAGAATATTGAATAACGATTTCTTTTAATCAAAGCATTCAGTTTTTGATAGTTCATGCAAAAGCAAAGACTGTTATCTTTCTTTTCAACAAATAGTATTGACGAAGCAAAAGAAGCTTTGCTGAATGTGATGAACTTCTTCTTCAAATTTTTTTCAAGATACTCTTTGATCTTCTGCAACTTGTAGCTCGACATGAGATATAATTGACTTCAAGAAAATTGACTCTCATCTTTTAATTCAATCTTATGATCATATGATTAATGCAAAGACAACTGCGTTGTCTTTTCTCTATCAAAAACATTCAGAAAGTCGTAATAAACTATTGAAAGTTTCTTCTTCAGTTCATTTAATGACATGACAGAGATCATTTCATTCAGTTTCGCGAAATCTTTGACTGAGCTAAGCGCTTTGTTGATTTCACTAATGATCAAGAAGAAGATCTCAATCTTCTTATTCTTGACTAAAGATTGATACACAGCGACTTCGATTATGACAATATTGATGAATCTCTTTTTCTCAATTGACTGAAAGAAGCAAAGTTGATTGAGATCAACTTAAGTGCTTTGCTTTCATATGAGTACAGATTTAATGAATTGAACAGATTCAATGAATTGATTCACTAGTTTCTGATTCGTGAATCACTTCAAGATGATTATTGATGTAATCATTGAGTTCAAGTTCTTTCATTTCATTTCACAGATTTCACTTAAGTCAGATCTGTAAAATGCTGATTGACTGCTTGTCTTTGAAACAACAGATTTCAATGTTTAAATATTTAATGAAAATATTAATCAATTGTTTGCAAAATTTATCAAAATTTGATTTCTTTTTAATTAAAAGTTTTCAATGATTATCTTGTGCTGATCTAGACGAATTATTAATAGAAACATCATTTCATTCTTGTGTTCTTGAATCATGATTGATGTATACAGAGTATATGTAATCGACTTTCGTTCAGAAATTTCATCATATGATTGAATTGACTTTGATTTTGACAGCGATATTGACTGAATATCAAAGCATTCACATAGCTCTGACATCAAAGATTTATTGATAAAAGTCATGTCAATGACTTTGATATCTATCAGAGCGAAAGATCTGAATATCTTTTCTAGATTACTCAAGATAACATTAACAATGAACGACTTGAAATCAAATGAATCATCAGACATGCTGATGAAACAGAATATGAATATATTGTTTTAAGTCACTACTTTGATGAAAGCAGATTGTTTTTCAAACTTGCAGCAATCTTGTGCACTTGAGTCATCTTGAAACAATTATATGCTTTATGTTCTGACTTCTTGCATTTGAAGCAAAGTTCTTTCTTAAACAACTTTTTCTGAATAGAATCAAGATTCAATCTTCTAAGCTTCTTTCATGAAGAAACTGATGACGTAAGTCAAGCAATCAATGTGCTAAAGATAGAGTGAGCAGCTTGAGTCGCTGATGCTTTGACGACTGATCAAATGTTCAATTCAGTTAATTTAACATTGACTTGCATGCAGATGTCAACAAACTTATTCAAATTCGTGATTCATTCATTGAGCATTGCTCGCTGAAGATCTAAGCTGATCTTATGCTGAAGATCATTTAGTAAAATCTTGTTATTGTACTTTAGTTCTGCGCTAAATCTCTGAAATTTCATTCAAAATTTATGAAAGAAGATCTTATTCTGATACAGCTTTAAGTACTGTCGTTGAATCATATGATGTTGATTGAAATCATCATACATTTTGTTTATGATCGACAACATCTTTTCTACTTCTAGAAATGAGTTCGTGATCATGTTTCTCATTCGAAGTGCTATGTGTTTGATCATCGTTTCATTGACTCAACTTTTCACATATGCAATCTTCAATTCTTTGATAGAAAAATGATTCTTGTTCATCTTCAGCTTGTTTCGCATTTGAAACAATCAATTATTCACATTCTGTCTTGAATTTTCAAACAAAGATGAATCAAATAGCTTGATTGACTTCAAGAATCAATCTTCAGAAGTTGAAGTGCTTTATCAACTTGATGCAGCTTTTAAATGATGTATAATTACATTCTTGTTTCTATTTTCTTTCTGCAGACGCGTCTGTGTAATCTTCAACATGATGTTTATCTCATTAACATCTTCTAACATTTGAATCATGTTATTGTAAATCTCAATTTCGATGTTGTGCTATTGACATATGTACTTGATAAAGACAACAATGTCGTCTGCTTTATGAATGTTTATTCAAGCATTCAATTCAGTGCTGATGCTGATCTTGATCATTTCATGATCAAAAAGCAACGCGTTCATGTTCTCTTCTTTTGTATTCAATGACACATTCGTGTCTTTTTCTTTTGATGCTGTTTGATTCTGTGATAGAAGTGATTTTCTTCTGACATTTTGAAGTTCATAACAAGCAATGCTCGCTGATTCTGAGCTTTTAGTCATTGTATAAATAAAAAATTGCTGATCGAAGTTCTAATGTTACTTTATCAAACTTTCTGAGTTCAAGCAACGACTAGTACTCTATCGAACGTTCTGAATTCAAGTACTGCTGAAATTTCTGATTTCTGATGATGAGCTCAATAAAAAGTTAATCAAGAGCAACGCGTTCATGTTCTTTAATTCTGATTCTATCGAAATTTCTGATTTCAAATCAAGATTCTTCTTTAGAAATTTCTGATTTCTATTGAGCTTTCTGAGCTCAAGTTCTGATTCTGCTGTTGAAATTTCTGAATTCAACTTCTGATTTGAATTATGTAACTTGTTTTTATATCATCTACACGTTGATAGCAAGATTAATAAGCTTTGAACTAATGTTATGAGTCTGCATAGAGCGAATTATATGAATGTATTCTAACTAGAAGTTCAAAGCTGAAGAAGAAAGAAGATACAACACGTCATGAGTTTTATTCATGAAGACACGCTAGATCGCTAGCATGTCAACATCAGCTCTATACTAGTCTATGATAGTCTAACACAATCTATGTTAGACTAATTCGAAGTGCACGCTTGCAACAAGATCGAGGCGAAGTATTAATTTCAATGAATCAATCTTCAGAAAATTTACGACACAAGTCATGAATGAGCAATTTTCTATTTAAAGAATGATCTACTGCTGATTTACAAGAAGAAGTTTGTTAGATGCTGAATCAATCGCAAATTACACTTTAACAATCATGTTACTTCTTGTGATGAAGAAAGTAATGCAACTCTGAAGCGTAAGCTTGAATTCTTCATTGATAATCTGAAGAGCGTTGTAGATAGTCTGAAGCTGTTGTTTATGAATCAACATCATGACTACATTGAGATCATTCAGATGATGAAAATCAGACTTTCTTTTCATCTACGAGCTTCGATACTACGCGATCTTGTTGCTCATGTCACTTTATTTGCTTTACACAAAATCATTGAACAGTACAAGTTAATCACGATCATCGAAGAATCTTTGTCATCATGCATCAACGTCTTTAAACTGGTCGCGTCGAGTCGAGTCATCGAGGTCGAGTCGGGTTCTCGACTCGTCAAGACTCGATTCAAGTATTCAAATCAAGTCAGAAGGTTCGACTCAAGTAATTGAGTCGAGTTAGAGAGTTGAAATCGAGTATCGACTCGAAATTTCCGATTTGACTCGTCAAGACATGAAGGTAGATAGATAGATATTCTATTATGACTTTCTATTATGACTTTCTATTATGACTTTCTACCATGTTTCTCTATCATAGCTCTTCTTCATGACTCTTCTTCATGACTTCTCTTCATGACTCTCTATCAAACAGTCTTTATAGTTTCCCGTCATGAGTTTCTATCATAGCTTTCTATCATAGTTCTCTATCAAAGCTCTCTACCAAACAATCTTCATGTTTTTCTTCATGTTTCCCTTCATGTTTCTCTTCATGTTTCCCTTCATGACTTTCTACCAAAAAGGTAATGCAAAAAAGTAATGCAAAGGCGAAAAACCGGAAAAATTTCTATATTTAGCTCTCTTGACGTCATATTTGATTGCTTGGCGATTTGAGTCAAAAACCCGAATCGAACTCTGATTCGAGATCGATATCAAGTCGGGTCAGAAGATTCGATCCGAGTATTCGAGTCGAGTCAGAAGATTCGACCCGAGTAATCGAGTCGGGTCAGAATGTAGGTATGAAAACTCGGTCCGACGATCAGTTTAAACGTCTTTATCACAACTCTGAGCTTGCCATGCGCTCATAGAATTCAACGACGCATGTATGATACAGCAGAAGATGAAGTTTTGAAGATAGAAGATATACACTTGCACTGATGCTTTGAAGATTCAGCTGTGAGTTTGTTGATTGATTCTTCTGAATCTACTTCTGAAGCTACTTCTGAAACATTCGATGTGAAAATGAACTACGATATTTCTACATTCTTCTTGTCGATCTTGTCAGATTCACTTTTACAAGTTCAAAACCTCGCTGTTGTTCGATCAAAGAATAGATTCGTAGAAGCAAGAGAACGACGAGGCGTTAGACGTCAGCAAGAGTTCGAGGTTTCTACACAAAGAGAGTTCTCACAGTATGAACATGTACTGATGGAGGCGAAACAACAAGGACTACAGCAGGGGGTGGAGCAGAGGCGGGGTCGGGGTCGGGGTCGAGGTCTCACACGGGCAAGAGGCGGAGGGCAGCGAGGTGAACGTGCTGCAACACCCCCTTTCATTCAAACGGATGCAGGTCTGTTTGCAGCGTTTCATATGTAGATATTGAAGCTCTTTTAAACAGTGCAAAATTACTGTGGAGAGATTGCTCAGGATCATATGTAAACCCTTGAATTGCCTACTAAATTTGGTGTGTAACTGAGTG
>JAABUV010007188.1_pt1 | contig 11774 bp, 9 predicted proteins | sample 5559971 | NCBI WGS metagenome assembly JAABUV01 (sample SAMN10711881, study PRJNA513362) | rock metagenome | isolation source: Antarctica rocks | place: Antarctica: Victoria Land, Knobhead nord | collected 2015-12-19
ACTTCATCGCGGTGCAGGGCATCGTCACCGTGCTGGCGGTGGTGGTGGCCGTCATCAGCTTCCTCATCGACGTGGTGGTTGCCCTGGTGGACCCGCGGGTGAAGTTCTGATGGCGACCGTTATGACCCATGCGCCGGTCGCTGAACGTCGCGGATGGCGTCGGGTGTTCGGGGTGCTCACCGCCAGCGCCGGGCTGCAGCGAGCGACCCTGGTGTTCGGGCTGGTGCTCATCGCGCTGTTCATTGTGGTGGCGGTGTTCGCGCCATGGATCGCGCCGTACGGCTACTCCCAGAACAGCTCCGGCGGCGTGGCGTTCGTGCGGCAGGAGGCGCCGTCGGGTGCGCACTGGTTCGGTACCTCGGTGCGCGGCGAGGACGTGCTGTCGCGGGTGATCTTCGGGGCCCGCACGGCACTGGAGGTCATCGCGCTGTCGCTGTTCGCCTCCGCCATCGTCGGTGTGGTGCTCGGCCTGTTGTCCGGCTACATCGGGCGGTGGATCGACCGGATCCTGGTGGTGTTCATGGACGCCATTTACGCGTTCCCGTCCCTGCTGCTGGCCATCATCGTCTCCATCGTGGTCGCCGGCGGACAGTCCAGCGCCTTCGGCGGCATCTTGTCCGCGTCCATCGCCATCACCGTGGTGTTCATCCCGCAGTACTTCCGGGTGGTGCGCAACGAGACGGTGGCCGTCAAGCAGGAGCCCTACGTGGACGCCGCCCGGGTGACCGGTGCGTCCACCGCGCGGATCCTGTTCCGGCACATCTTCGCCAACGTCACCCGTTCCCTGCCGGTCATCGTGACGCTCAACGGCTCGGAGGCGATCCTGACGCTGGCCGGGCTCGGCTTCCTCGGGTTCGGCATCGAGCCCACTTCGGCCGCGGAGTGGGGCTACGACCTGAACAAGGCGCTACCCGACATCTCCAACGACATCTGGTGGACGTCCATCTACCCCGGTACCGCGATCGTGCTGGTGGTGTTGGGCATGACCTTGGTGGGCGAGAGCCTGGACGAGTCGCTGAACCCATTGCTGCGCACCCGCCGCCGTCCAGGAGCAGAAGCATGAGTAGTCCGGCGCTGTCCGTCAGCAAGCTGTCCGTGGTGTTCTCCACCGACGCCGGACGGGTGGACGCCGTGCGCGACGTCTCCTTCGCGGTGGGCCCCGGTGAGGTGCTGGCCATCGTCGGCGAGTCCGGCTCCGGCAAGTCCGTGAGTGCCCGCACCGCGATGGGGCTGCTGCCGGCGAGCGCGCGGGTGCGCGGCGTGGTCGAGGTGGCCGGGCGCGACGTCAACGGCTTGAGCGACAAGCAGTTCAGCGCCATCCGGGGTGCCGACGTGGCCATGGTGTTCCAGGAACCGGGCACCGCGCTGGACCCCTTGTTCACCGCCGGCTACCAGATCAGCGAAGCCTTGCGCGCGCACCAGAAGATGCGCAAGAAAGCCGCGATGGCCCGCGCGGTGGAGCTGCTGAGCCTGGTGGGCATGCCCGACCCGGCCGACCGCGTGCACTACTACCCGCATCAGCTCTCCGGTGGGCAGAAGCAGCGCGTGGTCATCGCCATCGCCATCGCGTGTGACCCCAAGGTGATCATCGCCGACGAGCCGACCACTGCGCTGGACGTCACCGTGCAAGCGGAGATCCTGGAACTGCTGCGCGACCTCCGCGACCGCCTGGGCACCGCGATCGTGCTGATCACCCACAACATGGGCGTCGTCGCCGACCTCGCGGACCGCGTGGTGGTGATGTATCAGGGCGAGGTGGTGGAGGAAGCCGAGGTGCACGAGCTGTTCGCGCACCCCCGCGAGGATTACACCCGCAAGCTGCTTGCCGCGGTGCCGCACCTGGGTGCCACGGTGGTGACCGATCGGGTGGCGGCGGCTTCGGTGTCCTCGGGGGACGAACCGGTGCTCGACGTGCGGGACCTCGTCGTGCAGTTCCCCGGTGCGCTGGGCCGGCCCGGGGTGCGCGCGGTGGACGGGGTCAGCCTGGAGATCGCCCGCGGCGCCACGCTGGGGTTGGTCGGCGAATCGGGCTCGGGCAAGACCACCATTGGTCGCTGCGTCGCCGCGCTGCAGAAGCCCACCTCGGGCAGCATCAGGGTGCTGGGCCAGGACCTGGCCGGGCTGAAGGAGCGTCAGCTGCGCCCGTTGCGCCGCCGGTTCGGCTTTGTGTTCCAAGACCCCGCATCCTCGCTGAACCCGCGCCTGAGCGTCGGCGATTGCGTGGGTGAGCCGCTGAAGGTGCACAAGGTGGTGACCGGTGCCGCCTACCGGGAGCGGGTCGATGAGCTGTTGACCTGGGTGCAGTTGCCCACCGCGGTGAGCCGTCGCTACCCGCACGAGCTTTCCGGAGGGCAACGCCAACGGGCGAGCCTGGCGCGGGCGTTGGCGTTGCGGCCCGATCTGTTGGTGGCCGACGAACCGACCAGTGCCCTGGACGTGTCGGTGCAGGCCACGGTGCTGGAGCTGTTCACCGAGCTGCAGGCCGAGCTGCAGTTCGCGTGCCTGTTCATCAGTCACGACCTGGCCGTGGTGGATCAGCTCGCTGGGCAGGTGGCGGTGATGCACAACGGGGTGCTCGTGGAGCAGGGTCCGCGGGAGGAGATCCTGCGGGCGCCGCGCAAGGAGTACACCAAGCGGCTGCTCGCGGCGGTGCCGGTTCCGGATCCGGTGGCCCAGCGGGCGCGCCGGATGGAACGGGTCGGGCTGTTTCAGGGGGCGGGGGCGAACACCGGTAAGTAATGCTTGGTGGCGCCCCTTCTGGTTGAGCGCGGTGACGCTCACCGGAGTGGGGTTCAGAGGTACGTTCATGACGACCGCGACAGATGTATCCCTCGGGTCGCTCGATAGGCTCGGGACTGTGAGCGCACCGTCTGACGAGGTCCCGGCACACCGCTACACCGCTGCCCTGGCCGGTGAGGTGGAGGCGCGGTGGCAGCAGCGGTGGAGCGAGCAGCACACCTTTGCGGCCGCCAATCCCGTGGGTGACCTGGCGACGGGCGAGCTACCGGCCGACAAGCTGTTCGTGCAGGACATGTTCCCCTACCCCTCGGGGTCCGGTCTGCACGTCGGGCATCCCCTCGGGTTCATCGCCACCGACGTCTACGCGCGCTACCACCGCATGACCGGGCGAAACGTGCTGCACACCATGGGCTTTGACGCGTTTGGCTTGCCGGCGGAGCAATACGCGGTGCAGACGGGCACTCATCCGCGGGCCACCACCGAGGCAAACATCGAGCGCTACCTGGCGCAGATCCGCCGCCTCGGCTTGGGCCACGACGAGCGCAGGCGCGTCGCCACCACCGATGTGGAGTTCTACCGGTGGACCCAGTGGATCTTCCTGCAGATCCACGGGGCTTACTACGACGCCGTGCAGGACCGCGCCCGGCCGGTCGCCGAGCTGGAGCTGGAGTACATCAACGGCACCAGGCAGCTGCCCGACGGCCGTAACTGGCCGATGTTGAGTTCGGCCGAGCGGCGCACGGTGATCGACTCGCACCGGCTGGTGTACCTGTCGGAGTCGCCGGTGAACTGGTGCCCGGGGCTGGGCACTGTGCTGGCCAACGAGGAGGTCACCGCCGACGGCCGCAGCGATCGCGGCAACTTCCCCGTCTTCCGGCGGACGCTGCGTCAGTGGATGATGCGGATCACCGCCTACAACGACCGGCTGATCGACGACCTGGAGCTGTTGGACTGGCCGGAAAAGGTCAAGACGATGCAGCGCAACTGGATCGGTCGCTCCTTCGGCGCGCAGGTCACCTTCCGCGCGGAGGGGGCCGACGTCGAGGTGTTCACCACCCGGCCGGACACGTTGTTCGGTGCGACCTATGTGGTGCTGGCTCCGGAGCACCCCCTCGTCTCGCAGCTCACGGCCGACGCATGGCCGGCCGAGGTGGACCCGCGGTGGACGGGTGGTGCATTGACGCCGGCAGAGGCAATAGCGGCGTACCGCAAGGCTGTCGCGTCGAAAACAGACTTGGAGCGGCAGGAGAACAAGGAGAAGACGGGGGTGTTCACCGGCTCGTATGCCGCCAACCCCGTGAACGGCGCCCTGGTGCCGGTGTTCGTGGCCGACTACGTGCTGATGGGGTACGGCACCGGCGCCATCATGGCCGTGCCTGCGCAGGACGGGCGCGACTGGGAGTTTGCCACCGCGTTCGGGTTGGACATCGTGCGCACGGTGGCTCCTCCGGAGGGCTTCGAGGGCGGCGCGTTCACCGGCGACGGGGTAGCCATCAACTCCGAGTTCCTCAACGGCATGGGCGTGCACGAGGCCAAGGCCGCGATCGTCCCGTGGCTGGTCGAGCGCGAACTCGGCCGCGGCACCGTGCAGTACAAGCTGCGCGACTGGTTATTCGCCCGCCAGCGGTACTGGGGTGAGCCGTTTCCCATCGTGTTCGACGACGACGGACTTCCGCTGGCGCTGCCGGATGCCGAGCTTCCCGTCGAGCTGCCCGAGGTCGACGACTACGCGCCGGTCAGCTTCGACCCCGAGGACGGGGATTCCGAGCCCTCTCCCCCGTTGGCCAAGGCCACCGACTGGGTGAACGTCGAGCTGGACCTCGGCGACGGCCTGCGGCACTACCGCCGCGACGCGAACGTGATGCCGCAGTGGGCAGGCAGCTCCTGGTACGAGCTGCGCTACATCGACCCCACCAACACCGAGACCTTCTGCGCGCCGGAGAACGAGGCGTACTGGATGGGTCCGCGTCCGGAGCTGCACGGCTCCGACGACCCTGGTGGCCTAGACCTCTACGTCGGCGGGGTGGAGCACGCCGTGCTGCACCTGTTGTACAGCCGTTTCTGGCACAAGGTGCTTTACGACCTGGGCCACGTCAGCTCGCTAGAACCTTATCGACGTCTCTACAACCAAGGCTATATTCAGGCATACGCCTATACAGACGCCCGCGGACGCTACGTGCCGGCCGAAGAAGTGTCCGAATCCGGCGGCAAATGGTTCTACGACGGTGCGGAGGTGGCGCGCGAGTACGGGAAGATGGGCAAGAGCCTGAAGAACTCCGTCTCCCCCGACGAGATGTGCGCAGCCTACGGCGCGGACACCCTGCGGGTGTACGAGATGTCCATGGGGCCGCTGGACATGTCGCGGCCCTGGGCCACCAAGGACGTCGTCGGGGCGCACCGTTTCCTGCAACGCCTGTGGCGGGCGATGGTGGACGAGTCGACTGGTGCGGTGCGGGTGTCCGAGGATGCGCCGTCCGAGGACACCGTGCGGCTGCTGAATCGCACCATCGCGGGCGTCACCGAGGACTACACGTCGCTGCGCAACAACACCGCGGCGGCCAAATTGATCGAGCTGACGAACCACCTCACCAAGAGCTACCCGGGCGGCGCACCGCGATCGGTGGCCGAACCGTTGGTGCTGATGGTGGCTCCGCTGGCTCCGCATATTGCCGAGGAGCTCTGGCAGCGCTTGGGCCACGATCGTGCTGAGGGACGGGGCTCGCTGGCCCACGGGCCGTTCCCTAAGGCCGAAGAGCGTTGGTTGACCGCGGACACGCTGGACTACCCCGTGCAGGTGGCCGGCAAGGTGCGCGCGGTGATCACCATGTCGGCGGACGCCGACCGGGACGCGGTGCTCGCTGCGGCGCTGGCGGAGGAGAAGATCGCCGTACTGGTGGACGGTGGCGAGCCGCGCAAGGTGATCTTCGTGCCCGGGCGGCTGATCAACCTGGTGCTCTAGTGCGCGGCGGGACGCAGGACCAGCTCGGTGAGGTGCGCATCGACCGTGGCCCGTACGGCCGTCAGCACCGCGGAGGCGACGGACTCGGCGCTGAGGTACTGGTCCGCCTCGTACTCGCCGCCCTCAGCTGTGCGAACCCGGCGCTGCATGTCGGTGTCGATGCGCCCGGGGTGTACCGAGGTGACGCGCAGCGCGGTCTCCTCCGCGCGCAGGGAGTCCGCTAACGCGCGCAGCGCGAACTTGCTCGCCGCGTAGGCGCCCCAGCCGGGACGCGCCGTGAAGCCCGCACCGGAGTTGATCATCACTACGTGGCCCCTCGCCGTACGGAGCGCCGGCAGCAACAGCCGAGTGAGCTCGGCGACCGCCACCACGTTGATGTCAAAGGTGGTGCGCCACAGCCGCGTTGTGCTGTCCGCGATGGTGCCGATGTCGCCGACGCCTGCGGAATGCACCAACACCTCCAGCCGCTCGATGTCCGCGCACGCCACAGCGAGTGCCGCGTCGTCGGTAATCTCGACCTTCCATGGGCGTGCACCGGGCAGCTCGGCGGCGAGACGGTCCAGGGCCGCGGCGTCACGCCCGCCGAGCAGCACGTCGTGGGTGGCGCTCAGCGCGCGGGCGGTCGCCGCGCCGACTCCTTTGCTGGCGCCGGTGACCAGCGCGGTGGGGCGGGTTTCGGTTGGCATGAGGTCAACGCTACCGACGGTCCTTGCCCGATGGCAGGATCACCGGACATGAGGGCCAGGCGCTGGGTCACCCACCCAGGCTGCACCGCGGTCGTCCTCGCGCTGCTATTTCTCGCGCTGGAATTGCTGGGCCTGCACCCCGCGGCACGTGTCCTCGGCGTAGTGGTCGCTGCGACCACGGCCGGCCCGGTGCTGGCGGTGCTGTTGGTGTCCCCGCCACTGCCCAAGATGCACGCACGATCCCTGCTCACCGAGCGGCTGGCCTGGCTGTGGAAGTTTGCGGTCGGCACCTTCGTGCTCTGCACGGCCGGCGTACTCAGTGTGTACTTTGCACACGAGTTCAGCAGGCAGGACGCGACCGTCGACCCGGAGACCCGGCTGATCACCGCGGCGGTGGAGGTGGGCTCGGCGGCGGCCGTGCTCGGAGCATTCATCTTTTCGGTGTGGGTGGTGATTGACCTCGGCCGTCTCGGCGCTCAGAGCCGAGTTGCGGCGGTAGCAGTCGCGCTGCGCAAGCTAAGGCTTCCCACGAGCGGGTGGCTGGGCCGGTGGTGCGCATTCGTGACCAAGCCGTGGTGGGCCCTGCTGGTGCTCGCGGTGGTGCTCGGGCCCGGGCTGCAGCTGATGGTCGATCTCGGCGAGTAAACCCGGTGTGTACGGCATAGGCTGACGCCATGAGCGAACACACCTATCAGATCACCGAAATCGTCGGTACCTCACCGGAGGGCGTGGACGCCGCGATCCGCAACGGCATCGCCAGGGCTTCGCAGACGGTGCGCAATCTGGGCTGGTTCGAGGTCGGCCAGATCCGCGGAGAGGTCGTCGACGGGCAGATCGCGCACGTACAGGTGCAGATGAAGGTCGGTTTCCGCTTGGACGACAAGCAGGGATGACCCGCCGCAGGTTGGGCGAAGCCGCATTCACTCAGCGATCTTGGGCGAATGCGGCTTTCGCCCAGCACTTCGCCCAACGCGAAGCAACCGCGAGCGCCGTGCCGCGGTCAGCGGGACGTATGCGTCCTTGCGGCGGTCGTGCCACCACACGCCGTCACCGGGCTTCGGCAGCCCCTTGGCCTGCAGCGGCGCGGTGTCCAGCCGGTAGGCGATGGTCGTCGGGATCGTATCCACCACATGCACGAGGTCCGGGCGCAGGCCGGGTTCCAGGGTGCGCAACGCTGCGGTGACGTCCTGCCCGGTGATCTGCCGGCTGGCCTGCACCGTCAGTGCCGCAACGGCATAAACCTCGCCGTCCACCGGCGACGGCACCCCGTAGGTGACTATTTGGTCCACCCCCCAGACGTCGTCCAGCACGTACTGCATCGGTTGGTTGAACACCACGCCGTGCGCGGTGTGCAGCAAGGTGGAGAGGTTGTCGACCAGCCAATGGTCGCCGTCGGCGTCTATCCAGAACAGGTCGCCCGTCGCGTGCCAGGCGTCCTCGCGGGCGAAGACCCCGCGCAGCGGGCTGCCGATCACCGCGTCCAGCGCGTTGTCCGCGCGGGCCAGCAGCATGCCGACCTCCTCGGCCCCGCAGGCGCGGGCGAATCCCCGGTCATCTTCGATGAAGTGCTTGCGGTCGACGTCGTACGCGGCGAGGCGCACGCGCGTGTTGCCGGGTAGTGCCCGTCCCTTCGAGCCGGGCTTGGACCCGGTGAGATTAACCAGTATCGCGTCACCTTCGGTGGTGGCGTAGAACTCGACGACCTTGGCCGGCGCGAAGCGTTCGGTGAGCCGGCGGCTCAGCCCGCGTGGTGCCCCCGAGCCCAGGAACAGCCGCACCGGGTGATGCAGCTCGGCGGGACGGACCGGCGCCAGCAGCAGCTCGTGCAGCATGGTCCAGGTGTAGGCGACGGCGGTGACGCCGTAGCGGCGCACCTCGTCCCAGAAGGTGGTGGCGTCGAAGCCGGTGGTGAACGCGATTCGGGCTCCCCCGGCAACGGCGCCGCCCAGACTGGTCATCAGGCCGGAGGGGTGGTGCAGCGGCGTGATGCAGAACAGGGTGTCGGCCGGGGACAGCGACGCCGAGGTCGCCGTACCGAAGGCCGACAGCGCCCACCGATGGTTGGTGATCCGCCGCGGGCGGGTCCGCTCGGCGCTGCCGGTGAACAAGATGAACGCCAGGTCGCTCGCCCGTCCCAAATTCGGCCGATACCACGACGGCACGCTGACCGTCGCTGGGTCGATCCGCTCCATGTCGGTGACGTCGGGCAGCTCGCGACCCTGCGAGCCACCGCCCAGGACGTAGACCGGGCCGATGTCCGCTTCGACCGCATGGGCGGCGAGCTCCGGCCCGGTGATCACCCTGGTGATCTGGCCCAGCCTCGCCTCCTGGGCGGTGTCGCCACCGGGCCGCAGCAGGACGGCCACTGCGCCCAGCCGATTCAGCGCGGCGAGCACGGTGAAGGCGCTGGGTCGCGTGGCCATCAGCACCCCCACGTGCTCGCCCTGGTGCACGCCCACGCTCAGCAACCCGCGCACGATGTTGTCGATGCGGTCCTTCACCTTGCCGTGGGTGTGCGCGCGACCCTCGAACAGGAAGCAGACGTCCTCGCTCGCGCGCTTCGCCTGCTCATCGAGCAGCGAGGCCAAGGAAATGCGCGTGCGAGCGTTGATCTGCTCCATCCGGGCGAGCCGCGGCAGCTGCCAGAACGCCTCGCCGGCCAGGCCGGCCACCGTGCGCGCGCTTTGCGACGCGGCCGCCACGACGGACCGCGACGCACCCACCCCGACCTCCGCCACCAGGCTCACGCTCTGGGTCAACGCGGAGCTGGTCCGAATCTGGGCGGCGTTCTCGCCGAGGTCGCGGACCAGCTCCGGACGCGGGCCTGAGCCGTCCCGCCAGTGCAGCCAGCCGGCGACCGTCGGCCAGGTGGTGTCGGTAGACACCGAGCCCACCACCAGTCCGAAGTGCCCAGCCCGGATCGCCATCTCGAAGACCTCCGCGTGCGGGGCGGCGCGCCCGAGCGCGCGCACGGCGTCGGCAGGGGCGATGGAGTCCACGGTGCCGACCACGGCGAAGATGGGACACGTGATGTCGGCCAGGGTCACCGACTCCTCCCCGATGACGAAGCCGCCCTCCATCATCCGGTTGTGCACCACGAACTGGCTGAGCAGTTCGGCCACTGCGGGGCCCGACCAGGCAATGAAGCCCTCGCCCCCCAGGAACCGGCGCTGACGCTCGCGCGGCAGCAGCGCCTCGCGGTCGTGCAGCGCCAGCACGAACTCGACGCGGGAGCGGATGGATTTGACGGGGTCCAGCAGACGAAATCCGGCGCTGGAGAGCCATCCGGGCACGGCTTGGCGGTTGAACACGTGGTCGGCCAGGAACGCAGCGCCGCGCAGCCCGATGTCCTGGGGGATACCGAAGCGCTCCAGCACGATGCGGGTGTCCACCGGGCTGCCGAAGGTGATCACGCTGACCAGGCCCTTGCTGCGTCGATACGCGGCAACCTGGTAGCAGAACATGCCGCCCTGGGAGTAGCCGCCGATCGACACGTCGTGGCCGAGGATCTCGCGCGCAACGTCAATGGCTTCGCTGACCGCGATGACGTGGTCAGTGAGGTTGCGCTCCAGGCCGCCTTCCTCGCGGTCGGGCGCACCGAAGTCCACCACCCAGGCGTCCACACCCAACTCGTTCAGCACCGTGACGCCGCTGGAGTTCGGGGCGACGTCGAACACCCCGGCGTCCAGCATCATCGGGGGAACCAACAGCACAGCCGGGCGCGTGGCGTCGGTGTCACCGGCGAAGTAGCGGCGCAGCCGGAAGTTCCGTCGCTCGGCGACCACCTCGTAGGGTGCGGACTCCTCCTCGGTCTCCAGGCCACCGAGCCGCAGCACCTCGAGACCGTTCTGCACCGACGAACCCAACCACTCGATCGGTCCCATCAGCGCATCGACGGGGTTGATCGTGAGACCTTTCGCATGGCGGCAGACTATCGGGGTCCTCGGACCTGGGTTTCACGCGTGCCTACTCAGTGTGACTGGGTCCCTGTAGGTGGTGCCAGTGCTTGTGAGAGTCCGATGCCCGAGGATGGGCGTAGGAGGACTTCACGATCATGGCGAGACGACGGCATACCCCGGAGCAGACGATCCGCAAGCTCCGCGAGGGCGAGAAGCTGCTGAATGAGGGCAAAAACATTGACGAGGTGTGCAAGCACTTGGAGGTGTCGGCCCCGACCTGGCATCGCTGGCAAGCGCAGTACGGCGGGATGAAGGGTGAGGACGCCAAACGGCTCAAGGAGTTGGAGAAGCAGAATCAGCGGTTGAAGAAGATCGTCGCTGATCAGGCCTTGGACATCGACATGCTCAAGGAGCTGAACCGGGGAAATTGGTGAGCCCGGACCGTCGACGCCGCGCCGTGCAGGTGCTCGGTGAGCGGTTCGGGTGTTCCCAGCGACGGGCGTGTCGGGTGGTGGGCCAGTCCCGCAGCTCGCAGCGGCGCCCACCCGTCCCGGTGGTCGAGGTCGAGCGGGTGCTCCGCGCTCGGCTGCGCCAGATCTCCGCGGAGCATCCGCGGTGGGGGTGGCGCAAAGCCCACGCCATCGCCCGAAACGAAGGACTCGTCACCAACCGTAAACGCACCCACCGACTCTGGCGGGACGAAGGATTGAAGCGGCCGGCGCGGACTCGTAAGAAACGCCGCCTCGGTGAGGGACGTAACCAAAGGATGCGGGCGCAGTGTCCGGATCACATGTGGGCGTTGGACTTTCAAACCGATCTCACTGTCGACGGTCGCCAGGTGCGGTTCCTCAACATCATCGACGAGTACACCCGTGAAGCGTTGGCCACCCGCCCGTTCCGCTCCTGCACCGCCGACCAGCTGTGCACGGTGCTTGATGACATCATCGCCACCACGGGACGCACCCCGACGCATATCCGGATGGACAACGGTACCGAGATGACCGCCCACGCGATGGGCGACTGGTGTCGCTTCACCGGCGTCGACCCGTCGTTCATCGACCCGGCCTCGCCCTGGCAGAACGGGACATGCGAGTCGTTCAACGGCCGTTTCCGCGACGAATTTCTCACCACCGAACAGTTCGGCAGCATGCTCGAAGTCCAGGTACTGGCGGAAGACTGGCGCATCGAGTACAACACCTACAGGCCCCACGGCTCGCTGGGCTTCCTCACCCCCGAGGCCTACCGGCAGCAATGGACCCACCAAGAGAGCACGACCCCACCAACGCTCTCATAAGCCCTGGCACCACAACCGGGGTCCAGTCAAGTGAGTTTTGCCTGTAGTAACCCTCCTTCTAGAAGAATTATCTAGGTGCGTGGGTCGGTAACGGACTTCTTGGGTCGACGGCCCAACGATCCGGTTCGGAGGCCCTCATGTGTTGACGCGGCGACTTGTTGGTGTGGGCGGGCGAGCCGCGGCTTCCCAGTCGGGAC
>JAABUV010007189.1_pt1 | contig 11774 bp, 7 predicted proteins | sample 5559971 | NCBI WGS metagenome assembly JAABUV01 (sample SAMN10711881, study PRJNA513362) | rock metagenome | isolation source: Antarctica rocks | place: Antarctica: Victoria Land, Knobhead nord | collected 2015-12-19
TCGGTACCATTCCGCATCATGCGCAACGCCGCAGATATACACGAATAGTGTTTCTTCGATAAAGTCACGGCAAGAACGGATACGACGCCGAAGGACATCAAGAGGGCATGCAATTGCGTGAAATCATTTTTACTCCCGATGGCAAGGAATGTGCGTCACTCATTGAGGAATCTCTCAGATATGATTACGTAGGCTGGACTTTACCAGCCAGATTCTTCGTGTCTCTTGGCTGCAACTCGACACGGATCCGCAAATTTTGGGTGGTAATGCTGTTGTTGTGGGCCGCATCTCGTGCATGAAGCGAAGCTAGTGAGGACTATCTTAGTGCGGAGTCTACGAATGTCCAATTTACACAGATGCTTTTGGCGAAGGTAAGACCGCCACTCAAGTTCCTCTGAAGAGGATAGTTTCGACGAAAGGCATTACAAATATCTCAATCTGGCATTCGAGACTCAATTCCACCTCTTCCCAAGCACGTACATATTTCTTACTCTGAAACTTGGAAAGGAAAGCCGAGCGAGACGAAGAGTTGCGTTTCAAGTTTTATTATGTGCGTTTACGGTGGTCTGCCTGAAGCTTTTCAGAAATCGATCTGATCTTAGTCGGAGGTGACGGCAGAAAGACAATTATATAGTAACGCAGAAAGTCCCCCAACACTGGAAAGGAACGTTTGCAGTATCATTATCATGTTCCCCGTTCGACCTTCTTCCTTGGAACCTTACGTTCGAGTCGAATCACTTCCTGCCTTGGCCACCATGGAATCGTTCCTACTAGTTGACACTGCCTTGCCCGCCATTCTCTTCGGGGAGCCATAATTAGCGGTCCCACCCTCGGCCTGGAACTCATGCCATGGATCCTCCTTGAACGTCTGCCCTTGCCATCTCTGGATCGAGTAAGAACCTGCAGCCTCACTGGAACTTTGAGTACCGCCGTCCCGAGCATGGCTATTATTGGTGGTCATGGCGCGTTGTTCATCGGATGGTTGCTGAAATTTACGTGTTGCGCTTTCTCGTCCAGTCTGAGCTTCTCCTTGCTGCGTCATGGCGTATACAGTAGCTCGAGCAGCTATTTCCTTTGGATCATTAGCGGTAGGCTCAAGATACTACGTTCAACTCACTTCCGTGTGTATCAGTCAATTTCCGCTATATGCACCGGTCGGTAAGATAAGGGCGTCTGCAATGTTTTGAATACAGCGCAACTGGAGATGGTCTTGTTGCATCTCTCTGATCAGGAAAGATGGCACAAGAGCTACGCTTAAATACTCAAGTCCAGTCAAGCTAATACCTCGTCGGACGGATCAAAACACATTGCGGCCTTTTATATCGCTTAGCAGCATTCTGTAACTCTTTATGACCTTGCGCAATCTACGTACAACCCCCTTTCGCCTTGCTCTCCATATACACAAACTTTCTATTCTCAGAGTTTTTGTAGCACGCCGATGGTTTTTCTTATTGTGGCGGTACATTCTCGCCCGCGAATAATAAGACTTCGGCGCATGTATACGGTGCAACAGATATTTCAGTCACGTTCATGTTAGGCCTACTACCTAGACATCCTGGGAAGGTACCAAGTGAGGGACTTGCTGACTGCATCATGGCAACATGATGGACGAAGAATCAAATCATGAAAAGTACTCCAATACAATGTACCTTACCTTAGTCAATCAATGTGGCTTATTTAGAAGACCAAGACCATACATTCATGAATGGCCTGTACTCGTTCAGTGGGCACAACTTTGATCGCTAAATATGATTTTTGTGTCCGAGTCTTTAGCGCCCTTTTCTGGCCTTTCTCTGGCCTTTCTTGGCCTTTCTTGGTCTTTTGTACCGTTCCATAATTTCCCAGGCAGTTTACAAAAAGCCTGGTTATTATCAAATACTGACGCCTTCACTGGAATGTGAACCGTAGGTCGTATTTCAAATACTAGTTTCCTTGCTGTCTGGAACCATGGCATTTGGTGCCGCTCTTGACGAGGATTATGGGACTTTCTTTCCGGATGTCGACAATGATTTTGTCACCGCTGTAGCTCCGCCCAGCTCTGGGGGTGATGGAAAGTCTCCGCGCACCGATTTTGGACACATGTTCGAGGAGACGCAGTATGTTACCCCGATGCCTTACACCATCGATCCTACGGTTCTGCGGCAAGGCTGCTCTTTCACAAACCCCGCAGAGGAAGAGATATCGCCTAGCCTTGGTGTGCGTGCTTCCAGCCATTCGAGCAATCTACGCGGTACAGAGTCACAACCTAGACAAGAACTGCTACCGCAGGGCCAAGTATGGTCTCCAACCTCTGCGGCAATTTCGTTACATTGGAAGCTTACAGATCTTAGTCTAACCACGATGACGAGCAGCCCATTAAGAGATCGAGATTGCAAAGTTCACGACGAAGGATCGATGAAGATGAATGGGAGACTAAGAAGCCAATTATTGAGAATCTACTTCTCCAAGAGAGAAAGACTCTGAATGAGGTGATGACCATTATGGAGGACGAGCATCAATTTAAGGCATCGTAAGTTCATCTGGGTTTTAACACCGCTTGGGCGATGCGCAATAACGACCGACTGATTTAACCAGGAAAACGACCTATAAGAACCATACAAAGCAATGGGACCTCAAGAAAAACCTACCAAAGGGTCTTGCAACCTACCTGTGGTCGCAAGCCAAGCAGCGAAAGGACAAAAGAGGGGTAGGGACACAATATTGGTACCGTGGGTCTCGGGTGGCTGTCAGTAAATATAATCGAGCTCGTACTAAGAACAGCGAAGTGCTACCAATCCGAATTCGAAAATGTGAGCCTACTTTCCACCTGAGACAAGTAAACCGGTAATTAGCGATTGTGCTGGCTCGAAGCAATACGGTCAAACTTGACAATCATCACAACGTCAACCTCTTCCAGCGATAGGTGTTCAGGGCAACCTGAATCAAAAAGACGCCACCTTGACTCCTTTGACGACGATTTTGGTAGTATCCAGACTGATCCAGCCCTCCAAATTCCACAGTCTGTGATACTACATCAACGCACGAGCCGATTCCCCAAAGGACGAGATGTAAATGCAGAAAACGGCCAGCAAGATTCAACATCCATCGAGCAGCGTCTTGAAGAACACTCTTTTACACAAACAAATCTTTTCGATGACCTTGGTCTCATGCCCCTCCCTGATCTCTGTAACCTCGCAAATCGCCTAATCAACCGTGGTTTACACGCCTCGAATGACATGGTGTTAGAAGCTCTTTTGACGAAACTGGAAGGGACTGGCAGAGCAGATGCAGACAGCCTAGACAAAAAACTGAGGTACACAGTGTCGTGGATGCGGACGATGGTCTTCCAGCGCAAATTTCTTGCAGCAAGGAAGATACTCGAGGGTATTCGTGCCGATGACAACTTTGATTCATTCCCTCCAATTCATAGTTTGCAGATCCACAAGCTCGCCCTTCTCGTCGATGTGCATGAGGACATTCATCAGCCTCAAAACATTGAAAACGTTGAGGCTAGATGCATTGCGCTTTTGGCCGCCCAGGATGCCATTGAATTTAATCCAGACCGCTACTGGCCTAACAATCTGATATTGGCCTATCTGTTCCGTCTGTACGGCCTCTTCAAACGTGAATTGCAGCGGGATACGATCGATAGGATGGACGAAGTAATCCGGATCCAGTTTCGAACAAGGGAGCCGTCAATCTCATCTGTCTGGGCGGCCCAGCAGTATGCACGCTGGTGTCTTGGGCGCACTGAACTCAAGACGGCTGATAGCACGCTGAAAAGCCTCAAAGGTGTTGTTGGCAAGAATTCCGCCGAGGACACCCAAAATGCATTGCTGGAGACCGTCTACAAAACAATGCGTCCCAGAAAGAACCAGGAGCCAGTGGCACCCCAAATAGTCGATATCTACGAGCGCAATAAGGTGGACGAACAATGGCAAGACTGTTTCGAGAAGTATTTATGGGACGAGCCGTATTCATACATTGAAGACCAGCGAATGAGGAGCAGGAAGGAACAAGATACTGGTTACCTGCACTGAACCAAGGTATGGAAACCACGGTAACGCTGCTGTCAATGCTGGGGATTGAAGGTTTGCGCATAGCTCAACCAGTAATACGCCTCTTACATCTTCGCTGACACTTCTAGCAGTATGAGATGTTATCGGCAAGAATTCTTAACGAATGCACGTCATTCCTTATCGAGGGATACCGCGAGATGCGGTCAATACCATTGGATCATGGAGAAGCATCGGATGCAGTGTTTACATCGCTAGATTCGTGTCAGACCAGGGGCATCGAACGATGCCGGCTGGCTGGATAGCGTTCATTGACGTTTGCGACAGCATCTGCCAAAGTGGGCAAAGTAGATCTCGAAACAGCACCTCCATTACTGATCGTCTTCGAGTTTCTTTATGGTCTATTACGATTTCTTATAGGATGCCTTGGGTCTCATGCTTTCATAACGACTTAGTATGAATTCCATGACCATTAATGAGTTATACAGCCATTCCGTCCAAGGTCTCAGCTGGATGCATCAACTGAATCCTAGGGGGTGTTTCCTCTGAGTTCGAAGAAATGGGATTCTTAGTCCTTACATAATGAAGAAGCGAAGCCAGGTTTTACTCAAAAGTCTCGGCTGTTGATTCTAGGTCTCGGTAATCTTCATGCATCATCGTCAGAGGCTCACTGGCGTCTTTTAGTGCAAGTGAGAACTCTCGGGTCAGCTACGCGAGGTTTCTATCTGCCGAAAACTGTGGATTGATAAACCGAAATAACTAGGACTGAAGCTCTCGGTGCAAAGTAACCATGCAAGCCGTTTACATTGTAGCAGGTACTTCCAGTTTCGACTTCGCCGGCTTGTCTAAAGGTGGAACGATCATGCCCAAACGTATGGCCCAGTCATCTCGCCCCGTTTCCTTTATCAGCTCGTCCGCCATGTCCCGTCTTCTTCCGTACCTTTTACGTGGCCCATCGGCCTTGACAATATTCCCGTGCATCTGCAACTTGTCCGTCCGCACGTTCGCGATCGCTAGCAATCCGGCTGAGACGATCAAAAGCACCAAGAGCAGCACTTTCCCCGACTGCTTCAAGTTACTCGCCAATGCTGCATCGAGGTATACCAGGAGAGTCGCAAAGGCCGCTACCGAGCCCTCGATGAATGTCATTTCATGCAGCCATTGACCAGACGTCACGGTTTTGAGATCATCGACGGCTCCACGCATCCGAACCCAACGGTCCTGGCTTAATAGAATGAGCAGATCGCCCTGTACATCCGGCTCACTGGCCCCCTTCCACCCGATACGGCTCCGGCGGCGGATGATGATGGTGTTGCAGAAGCGGGCAAACATAAGGAGGAAGATGACAAAAAGACCCCACCAGTCTGCAGATATCACGAACAATACTAGAACAACAATTGTCAAGGAAGCAGCTGTGAGATAGGATATAGATGACATCAGGTTTGCATTCTCGAAGGTGTAGAATGTCGATAACAGTTGGGCTGTCCCCGACTGCTTTTTGCCAACATTTATGACGGAGAGTGTGGTCAGATGGCCAGTGAGACTGATCTTCTGTAAATAAGCGACTGTTGCGGGGTTCTCGACTCGGAATACATAACCGGAGGTCAAGGCAGCGACCGCTGGGTATTCGCCGCCGTTTAACTCCGTCGCGGCTTGCTGACGTTGGATGCTCGGACAGAGGACTAAGGTATCCAAGAGCGCACCTGTACCGGTAAGAGCAGTCCGATCGCCGATTGTGGTGAGCTCCGCAAGGGCTACCAGACCAGCCGCGTCGAGCGAGACCTTGAGGTTATCTGTGTATAACCAAGGCTGGACTATTCGCGGTGACAGCTACAGCGTAGTCAGCTTACGCTGTTATGTAGGGTAAACATTGGTGGCTAACATTCCGTGGTATTATCATCTTGGAATAATCACTGAAGTTCCCATATCGGTCGTCGAGCTCACGCATGGCTCTTATCATGTCTTCGCTCAGATACCGAATCCACCCCACCAGTGTCCCCACCAAAGACTGCATGGGTGAGATGCAAGCCTTATAGAGCTTATCAAAGGGCTTGAGTCCTCTAAAAGGATTGGCGAAAGAAGAGGGCGCAGATAATGGCAGCCAATGAGCACTCTGCTTCCAAACAACATTGCAGCAGATCCATTGGTTTCATTCGCCAGAGGCATGAGGCTTGCATGAAGGATGGAGGTGGGAGAATGTACAGCCTTGCAGAACGCCCGATGTGAATGACAGCGTGACACTGCGCAGCCATGCTCCGCCTGCCTTGACCTTTGGCTACACTACAGGCACGTTCTCGCATCACTGCCAAGGATCGCACACCCTACGAACAACTTTTCTTTTCTTCTATGTTCTAATCCGTACAATGGATAAAGCTTTCTTTTGGTCGAGTTTCCTACCGCTGTGGGCTGGGCGCTAAAACCGAGCGATCCGAGTGCGAGGTGCAGGCGCCGCGAAAAGGCAACGAGGCAACAGAACACTTGCTCACCCCAATTTATAGTTGGTGTGCCACCGCAATCAGCCGGTCGAACGCAATGGGGGAAAACACCGGAGATCACAGGCAATTATTGATCGCAATACAGTCCTAGTACGGCTAGGCCCAAGGCAGATGACAAAAGTCTATGCCACAAGAAGGCTTATACCCTACAACCGCAGTATTTGACGCCCAGGGAACGAAGGTTGTATGTCTTTGAGCTGCAACAATATCCAGTATTGACGCACTAACAAGTTCTGGTAATCCTGTCAGCACTTGTCTGGTTGCCAAAAAATGGTTATTCCACGTACCCTTTCGCTAGATGGAATTCTGTCGGTCCATCAATTTTGTCGCTTCCCCTCGGACTGATTGAGGCTCCGGGATCGCAAGGTTTGTTGCTGCAGCGCCTGCCTTCAGCCTTTTTATTTTCCGTAACTCCCTTTGGCTCTTTCATCCCCCTTCAGTCTTCTAAAGCTGAATCTCTTCATCATAAATCTCTTCAAAAAGGCCTTGTTTGTTTCTCGGTTTAATCGTTCAGTCCTTATGAAAGATCTCGGCTATCAGTACGAGCCTTTGGGAGATGGAGAATTTCGCTTACTGAGGTTACACCCTGGGCGAGGCAGCAGTGATCTTGAAAGCAATCTAATCATTTGCTCTCTCAAGCAGGAAGCCGAGGATGCAACCGGCAGTGCAGATCGAAGCATGGAAAACAGTGATCAAGATGGAGGTCTACCAGCTTCAGGTCCTCAACCATACGAAGCTTTGTCCTATACATGGGGCCCTCCTGGCAAATCCGAGGTATTCATCAAAATCCTGTCCCATAGTGAAGCATATCGAATTGTGATCAGGCCTTCTTTGGAGTCAGCATTGCGGCAACTACGCTCCACTGAGCACTACAAGTTCTTCTGGGTAGATGCACTCTGCATAAACCAGCCTGATACCGACGAAAAAAGCTCTCAGATCCCTAAAATGTGGGAAGTGTACAACGGCGCCTTCAACGTATGCGTATGGCTCGGCGCACATGCCGACGGAAGTGAAAGAGCCATGGACTTCGTCAACGAAATCGTGAAGCTGGACAACCTCGAACAGTTAGTGCAGGACACTCACAATTCAGAAAAGTGGGCGGCGTTATCAAGTCTTATGAGAAGGCCGTGGTTCAGTCGACGTTGGATTGTTCAAGAGATAGCGCTCGCAAAAACTGCCACTTTACACTGTGGTGAAAGTTCGGTATCTTGGCGAGACTTCGCAGACGCCATATCATTGTTCAACTCCAAAAGTTCCGAAATACGGCAGCTCTTTCGGAAGTCAACTGTGTTCAACAATCCTCTAGACTATCTTGGTGATATCACTGAGCTGGGAGCGACCCGACTAGTTCATGCGTGCGATAACATCTTCCGCAAGTCGGATGATGGTGCTATCATGGAGCACATGTTGTCTTTGGAAGCTTTGATGTCTTCTTTGTCGGCCTTCGAAGCTACAGACCCCCATGATACTGTTTACGCTGTTCTATGGCTTGCGCACGACGCTCGACCGATATCAAAGAAAGAGGATACGCTATTTGGAATACGTCGTAATATGCACAACCCTGGGCCAAGCTCTCCAATCTCTGAGCCAACTGAACTCTCTCCCCAAAGCGCAACTCGCGTTATTGCTGAAGATCAGCCCGAACAACCGTTCGATTCGATGAAAAGACGCTTCAGCGAAAGCTACGAGGGACAACGGGCCACAAGGAGGCGCGTAAACTCCGTGAATAGTCAGGGTGTCCCGTCTGTTCATGTGGTCAATGAAAATGAACGGGTCATACCATATACAGCGAACTCTCTTCGAGACCAAGGACTCAGATCGACTGTCTTGACCAATGGCGAGGATTTAAATGCAAGAAGAACAGATAACCTCTGGGACGCGCAGATATCAAGACCAATCGTGACGACTACCAATGTTGACAGGCCCCCGAACACCAGACTTGACGTTCCAAAACCGCAGACACTGAAAGCCGGTTCTAGAACACATATTGTCCTAGAAAGGGTCCTCGAGTCTATTAGGGCCAAAAGGATTACCGTAGACTACAAGAAAAGTGTCTTCGAGGTCTGCAGAGACTTTCTTGCTTTCACTATAAATCGTTCCCACTCCTTGGATATGATTTGTCGACCATGGGCACCTGATGACCCAATGTTGCCATCATGGATCCCACGCCTGTCCGGCAAAGCTTTCGGCCTGAGCACTAACAAGACCTATCGCCGTGTAAACGCTGACCCTCTTGTCCGAAGTCCAGGATGGGATCGTGGACACTACAACGCTGCCCCCAACACCAAGGTGTTACCAATACCTCGAAAAAGTAGCGATTCCAACCGAATTCTCCGTGTCAACGGCTTCGCTTTCGACAAAATCGGCGCAAAGTATACGCCTGCCACCGCCGGTATAATTCCCGCTAAATGGCTGGGCGCTGGTGGGTGGGAGGACACAAATTCATATCCGCGCGAGTATTTCTGGCGGACACTTGTTGGAAACCGAGATGCCCATGGGCAAAAGCCTCCTTCCCATTGGATAAGAGCCTGCAAGGATGCTTTCAATCGAAGGCCTACCGGAGGGGCTTTGAATACCGGAGAGGTGCTGACTAGCAACTGTCCTTCACCCACTGTAGACTTCCTTGAGCGAGTTCAATGTATGGTATGGGAGCGGAGGCTTGTATCATTGTGTGGACCACCGTGTTCATCTGGAACTGACCAACAAATATGTACTCTTGGTCTGGCACCTTCGAAATGCAAGAAACGGGACCTTGTCTGCATTCTATTCGGCTGTAGTGTTCCAGTCCTCCTGCGTAAATTTATCGATGGCCGTCCTGCGAAGAAAGGGCTGGGGTGCACCTGTAATCAAGTTGATTGCCAATGTGACCCGGATATCAAGAGATCTGAGGACGGCACTCCAACAAACGTCCACTACGAATTCATTGGCGAGTGCTACGTCCATGGCATGATGGACGGCGAAGCCTTTCGTGTCCAGAAAGCAAACAGGCTTAAGTACCAGATGTTTGATCTACAATGAGTCAATGTCCGCTCTCTGGTGCGCAACATCCGTCCTATCCTGGCCAAGGTCTGTGGTCCTTACGTCTCTGATCCTTCCTTAAAGCTCTCCCTGATGGATTCGGCCGATATCCTGTTCGCAGCCAGTGGAATCTCAATCAACCACTTGACTAATTCCATAAGGGATCGTTTTTTGTTGCAAGCCTTCCTCGTGGTCACTGAATTAGAAACCAATTAATGCTGAATGGAACCCAAGGTTGTCAAGATGTCAATCGCTCAAATTCTTCGGCCGCTAAGTTATCTGATAGTCAAAAGACTTGGGAATTATTCAATCGCGACGTCGAGACGTCGAATGGTAGACTAGTCTGGTTATAAACGGCTAAGATGACCGAGGCCCTTCATGTTGTCATTTTGCCAAGCTTTCTATCTCTTTTATATACGCAGGTTCGGCATCATAAGATAGCTGATAATGGTAAACACTTATTGATCCATGGGAAAGAAGGCCTGGACATTCATTGATAAATTCTGGTTAGTAAATAATTTTACGGCATTGAATACTGCACAGAGGGTCAAACAGGAACGATATGAGCCGAAAGAGGAAAGTCATACAGTTGAGGTTTAGGGACAAAGTCGTCAAGAAGTGGAAAGGAGAAAAAGTCGAACATACGAATGCGTCCGAGGGGGTACAATAACTTCACGGAAATTACTAACTCGCGCAAGCGGGTTATCTAGTGCAGACATCACCAAACAACCTACTTGTGAACAGCTAGAAACTACACATCCCTCCGATCTGCTCATAATGGACCGTCGTACTTTCAGGGTATCAACGACTTGCCCACTTACGTCCAACGTGTCTTTCAGAATCAAAGGGTTGATTTCGTCGACCATTTCATTTGATATACAGCTGACTGAGTTGGTGCCAGTAGGTCGATACCGAACTGACTTTCCGGACTGAGAAATTGTTACATATCCAGTGGAAGAGGTTTCTTGACGCGACTCTTGCGTCGTCTTCCTGAGCGTGTATAACGGATCAATCTCGACCACCTTGCGGTACCTAGACAAGCGTCAGCGTCAGCAAGTGCCACGACGCGGTGACTGCAGGTTGTGCGGCACACTCTCTCTCCATAAATCCTCGATCCGATCAATGTGTAGGTTGGGTCGTATCTGCGTAGAGACCTGTCGAGCGATGGCTTTTTGTTCACCTCTTCATGTATTTTGTTGTAGTAATCTCGCAGTGACATTCTGCTTTTGATTTTCTGCCCTTGGAGCATGTGAAAGAGCATTGCGATGGGCCATAGCAGATGACTTTGAGTTTTGCCTGTATATGAGACAAGCGCAGGGTAGCCCGCAAGGACACAAGCGAAAAGAACGAGAGCGGGTTGGTAGAGACGAAGAGGAAGGAAATGCGAAGGGGAGGCAGAGCATCTTTGTGTGGCTCCAGAACTGGCGGTGGGTTGGGGGAGGTTGGAACCACTCTCGTTCCCTTTCCCTTTCCCTTTCCCTTTCCCTTTCCCTTTCCTCTCCGTTTATTTTCACTCTCCACACCTCATGCCGGTGAAGGTTGCCGTCGATGGGTGGCAATGCGAAATGATGGCAGACCGTGCAGCTCGAATGCGATCTATTAGCGCTAAAGCTTTGCAGCATTCCCGCCTGCTAGCCGCTCGCTGCGCACCTTTTCCACAAAGCAAAATCCAACAGTGGCAACACTAAAGGCAAGATTTCTGGCCCTGACAACCATCGATCATTCCCGCTTCATGACATGTGCGGCTCGTACCATGCTAGCGCTGAAGGGCATCGCACCGTGAGTCGTGAAACCTCTTTCCTGGGGTATGGGACCATGATGCGGAAAGACCTCTCTGTGCAGCAGGAATATGAGAGGGAGGTGTGAACACTGGGACTGAGGAGGAACTTGTCGGTCGAGGATGACGTGAGGGATGCCATTTCAGTGGCGGAGCGTGTGTAGGTGTTATTAGGCTCACGGGCAACGGCCATCCATAAGCATTGTATTTATTTAAACAAGATAACCGATCACAGAGCCCAAGCAGTCACGCATGTTAGCGAGGCGCCTGCCCTACATGCGTAGCGAAATGCATATAGTAACCATGCCTATCAGCATTCTCCACGACATCACGCTTCGCCTCATCCGCTAGGGCCTGCGCCTGTTGGGCAGTCATTCCACGTAGATCACCATGCTGAACAGCTGTCCTGGTGACGCCTCCAATCAGCACCTGCAAGTTCTGATACAGCAGGTCCCCGATTGCCTTCTCCTCCTGAGTGCTCGCCCTTGC
>JAABUV010007190.1_pt1 | contig 11774 bp, 18 predicted proteins | sample 5559971 | NCBI WGS metagenome assembly JAABUV01 (sample SAMN10711881, study PRJNA513362) | rock metagenome | isolation source: Antarctica rocks | place: Antarctica: Victoria Land, Knobhead nord | collected 2015-12-19
CGGCGGTCAGCTCACCGACGCTGGCCCCCATGTCGTCCACCGCCGCGCTCACCGGGGTCAGGTCGATGCCCAGCTGGGGCAGCTGCGCGGCGGGCGCAGGCGAGCGCGGCGCCAGGCCCTGGAGGGTTTCCCCCAGCACGCCCTCCAGGCTCCTCCATGCGCCAGAGACAGACGCCGCGGCGGCCTCGGCGGCGGGCTGCGCGGCGTCGGCCGCAGAGGCTGCCGCCCGGGGGAGCTCGGCGGCCAGCGTGGGGCCGCGGGCCAGCGCGGCGGCGGCGGCGGCGCTCGCCGCCTCCAGCTGCGGGCGCGCAGCTGCCGACGCGCCGGCCGCCGCGCGGCTGGCCGCGGCGCCCGCTTTTAACAGCTGCGCGGTGGCGGCCTCTGCCGCTGCGCGCAGCTGCGCGCCCGCCTGCGCAAACAGCGTCATGTCAGCCGCCGCACAAGACGACCGCGTCTGCGATATGCGTGGCTGCGCACACAGCCACGCGAGCTGCCGCGATGTGCACGTGGCATCAAGCCATCCTAGGTAGGCTCAGGCGCCAGCCAGCTGAGCCTGGACGAGGCGGGAGGAGCCTGGTCAGGCACCTGCGCCGCCGCGCCCGCCGCCGCCGCGCGCGCGCTTGCGGCCGCCGCCGCCAGATCGGGCGCCGGGCTGGCGCCGCCGCCCGCCTCCGCGCCCGGGCCGAAGCAGCGCGCGTCCGGCAGCGCGCCTGGAACGTAGCCGCGCTCCTGCACCTGCGCGCAGACGGACCCTGCTTCACCCACCACTCCTCCTCACTCCACCAACGCACTTGTTGACGGCTGAACCGAGCACAAGTGCGGCCTGCTCTGGGGGATTATCAAGCGCGGCAAGACCTTGTACATTTATTTCGCCGAGCACAAGTGCGGCCTGCCCTGGGGGCCCATGGACAAGCGCGCCAGGGTCGAGCGGCCGGTCCATGTGGGGCGGGCGCGCCTGCAGCGCAAGGACGACGGCGCCGGCAGCCAGCGCGGCGCAGCTGAGGCCGCTCACCAGGCGCAGCAGGCCGCCGGGCCCTGCACAGCAGCGCGGGGCCCGTTGCCCGCGGGGCCCTTTCGCGTCTCCAAGCGTGCATTGCAATCACAGCATCGCCTGCCTGAGCACAAAGCGCAACAACCAGTGCTCGCTCTACCCCTCGGGATGCGATCTCATGTCGAGACAAGGCGGACGCACCGGCGGGCAGCCCCTTGCCGGTGGCGCGCGCGCCCACGCCCCAGGCAGCCGCGCCCGCCACCACCAGGTAGCTCACGCCCTCGGCCGCGCCCAGCGCGCCGCTGGGGCCCGGCGGCAGCCCGCAGCCTGTGCGCCCCATGCGGCGCCTCATGCGCCCACGCAAGAGCTTGCGTCTCATATGTGCGGGCAACCGCCGCGGTTTTTAAGGAAAAAAAGAATTGAATGAATTGAATTGAATGGCGCTGAATTGAATGGCGCTTGAGGTAAGGAGTCAGCTAGGCTCTGCGTGACATCGGGGGCCTGCGAGGCTGCCAGCAGCATGCGCCCGCCTGCCGGGCTGGGCAAGCGTGGCGGCCAGGCACGCACGAGATGCGCCGCGGGGGCGCAGCGGAGCTGCCGCACAAAAGGAAAGCCCCCAAAACACGCGCTGATGCTGCGACAGTAATTCCTGTGCGTCCGGAGCTTCTGCCACAGACAGTGCGAAGTTGTTACCACGTATATTTATGCATTGCAGCAAAGGCGCGTGCCTGTGGTATTGAGCGTGTACATCGACCAGGCCACCACGGGGAGCGCAGCTAGGCCCAGCGCGGACACGACGGCGGGCAGTGCGCCACCGGCCGCGCCGCGCGCGTCCCCGACCGCTGCGCTGGCGCGCTCGCCCGCGGCCTGCGCCGCGGCGGGGGCCTGCCGCGCGCGCAGGCGGCACCATCGCGTGTCAGGCGCGGGCGCTCTCCACGAGCTGCGGGCTCCTTCACTTGCATCAGCAGGCTGGGTTGTCACAGGTGAATGTCGATGCTGACTTGCAGGTGTATGTCGTCGCTGTCTCAGCCTGCTCAAGAGCTTAACCACAGTGGTGCGGCCGACAGGGTGAGCACATGAGCAATACCTGCTGCACCGCGGCTGCTACAGGCTGCGCGGCGCCGCCAGCAGGCGCCGCAGCTGGCCCGGCCTCAGCGCCGCGGTCTGCATGCATGGGCACCTGCCGCGCGGCAGGAAGCGGAGTGTCACACTCCGCTGCACGTGCATGGCATGTGACGCGCCGTGCGCATGCATGTGCCAGCACGGCAGCTAAGGCACAGCTGATGGTCGTGGATCCGGGGAATTGAAGCTGCGTACAAGGCTAACTTGTTACTTGACCTCACTAGCTGCCCAAAGCAGCCATGCGACGAGCACTCTCTTGCCTTGACCTTCTTCCCCCCATGTGGGTGACCCCCCTCCTGGACACATGAGACACACCTGGACCCTGCTCAGCTCGCAGGCAGCGCCCCTACCCATGCCCACGCCCTGGCACCGGCCCTAGCCCTCCTTCCTCCAGCCCATGCGCGCGAGGAAAGCGCGAAACGGCGATATGCTTCCCTTCTCTGCCCCAGCGCCCCGGCCCTGCGGCACCTGCTGCACGCCGGGCCCCGGCGGCGCCTGCGCGTCCGGGGCCGCGGTCTCCACGGGCGCCCCCGCAACATCTCCCGCCTTGCCGCCTGCCGGCGGCTCCTCCGGGCCCCGCGCCGGCGGCTGCTGCTCCTCCGCCAGATGCTCGCGCATCACCGGCGGCAGCCCCCCGCCCGCGGCGGCCCCCGCAGCGCTGCCGCCCTCCGCGCCGGCGCCGCCCTCCGCAGCGGGCATGCCAACCGGCGGCGGCGGCGCCGCCCCCGCGTCTGCGCCGGGCGCCTCGCCGATGTCCGCGCCGGCGGCCGAGCTGATCTTCTGCTCGGCCTCCGCCTCGCGCTCCTGCTCCAGCGGGTCCAGCGCGCCGACGCTCGTCGCCGGCGACCCCTGCCCCTCTGCCTTGGGCAGCGAGTCCTGCGGAATGAAGTTGTCGCGCGCCGGCCCGGGCGCCGCCGGCTCGCCGGACGGCCCGGGCGTCACGCTCGCGGGCTGCGCCGGCGGCTCCGCAGCTCCCTCTGCGCCCTCGCCCTCCCCGCCGTGCAGCATCCCCTGGTCGGCCGCGGCCTCATTGTTGACCACGCTCGCGCCGTTCTCAGCGCTGGGCGCGTCGGGCGCGAGCGAGATGTGCGCCTCCGCGGCCGGGTCGACCTCGGGGCCCATGCCCGGCACGGGCTTGGGCTCGCCGAGCGGCGGCCGGTCGGCGGCGCTGCCGTCTGCGGCCGCGTCGGCGGCTGGCGGCACCTTGCGCGCCGCGCGACGCGTGCGTGAGTTCCCAGTCTGGTCTCTGGGACGGCCCTGCCCGCCCCTGCGGCCTGGCCTACTCCCACTACCGCCGCTACACCCAAGTGCCACCGGCGCATGCGGGCTCTGGCAGCCACCGGGCTGAACCTCCCAGCCCATGCATGGCCTGTCGAATGACCTACCCACTCCCATCAGCACATGCGTACGAAGTATACATGCCCAGCACGTGCAGCCGAGGCAGTGCTAGCTACACACATATCCCATGCCCATACGCGACAGCGAGTACAGAATGTCTGGCTAGCAAACCCGCTCGATGACCGCTACAAGCCCCCCAGCCTCAGATGACAAGCTGCCAAGCAAGCCTGTGCACTTTCCTCGGTCTTTCAGCTCATGATGGCAATCAGCCGTGTGAATATTTGACAGCAACAACAAGCTCTGCTTTGCCATCAAGCACTTCTTAAACGCAGAGCTGCAGACCAAACTAGTGCCTGTCCCTCACGTTACCCTACCATGTCCTGTCTCCTGACTTGTCCACACTGTCCGCAACCCCTCCCGCAAAAAAACTGTGGCCGAGCCACTCCCCAATACTCCATAGCCTGCCACGTACGGCTGTCCTAGCCTACACTGCACTACCTGGATAATTCCCCATGCAGCCCACTGCCATTCATAGCAGGACGTCACGCGGCTCCCAAGCACTATTGCGTTCCGGTGATGATGTACCTTGCCGTCACACGCCAAAGCATCACAAGTCTGAGCCACGGTGCCAGCAGTGAGTAAGGAAGCCGCCGTGAGTTGGTCAAGCGTCACAAGGGAGGCGGCAGTGGCGCGAGAGGAACGCACCTCGACTGGTGATACTGCGCCCTCGCCGACGGACTCGGCCTCCTCTGCGGCGGCGTCCGCTTGCGCAGCCACCATCGGCTCCGCCTCCTCGTCGCCGCTGATGAACTGCGCGGGACAGCCGCACGCCGCATGGCTGAAAGGCTGTTGCCAAGCGGCGCTGCATGTGCTGGAAATGCAAAAGGAGGGTGCCAACAACATGTGGCTGCGTGTGGCAGGCCCGGGTGACAGCCAGACTGGGAGCAAAGCTACGTACCTACTGCACGCACGGGAAGAGGCACAAGGCGAAGGCGGGGTCAGGCGGTGACAGCGCGGCGAGCACCTGGGTGTAGGACAGCAGGGTGGCGGCTGTGTCAGACCATGGGCACACCACCACCGGCGATACGTTCTTGTCCGGTACCTGCGCGCGCGTCGGCCCAGTGGGTGGGCTGCATGTGGTTGGGGGAGGGTGGGGAATGGCGCGGGGCTGTGTGACAGCGACACGCCGCAGCCTCGGCACGCACGCAGCGGCTGCTACCTATAAGCCAGTTTCCAACTGTAAAGTACACATTGTAAGGCTGTACACAAGGCTGTACACAAACTTCCCAGGCAATCACTTCCACCTAGCCAGCACCCCCCGCCGTTACGCCCTGTGGTGCAAGGCCACAGGGTGCTAGAGGAGCTGCTGCAGCATCGGTGGCACGACAGCAGCAATCATGCGTCCGCATATGATCAGGGACGGCCGAACAAATAGACGTTGCCCTCGCAACAGCACACCTTGAGCTGGCGGTTATCGCCGGCTTCCCACTCAACCGCCTCACCAGTCTCAGCCACCGCTGTGACCAGCTTGAAGTCGTACACGCCGGGGGCTAGCTCCAGAGACAGAGACCACTGGTTGCCTTCGGCCCACTCCATCCCTGCGCAACGAGCGCGGCGTGGTTGTGCGGCAGCATCAGAACACCGCGCTGTACAAGCTGGTCCAGTAGCTGTAGCCCTGCTTGAGCTGGCGCAGTTTAGCGGGAAAACGTAGATATAAGAGTTGGAGCGTTGGAGTGTCACACAAGACAAGAGCAGAACACAGAAGCTCAGCGACAAAACACTCACAAGGTAAGCTATGGGGCACGCTTGCCCACTGTGTGTGCTTTCCCATGTTGACCACGCATATGCTGTCCAGGCCGGGAGTCTGAAGCGGCGCCAGGGACAGAGCAAGCGGCAGAGCGGGCGCTCACTCGGCGCCGCAGCAGCCTCCCAGTTGCCAAGGGCCTCGGTGGACCCGACGACCTTGATAACCTGCCCAAAGGCGACGCCGTGCTGCGTCTCTATCCGCACATGCGGCGTGGCCACCGCGGCAGCGCTTTCCTCTGTTGCGCTCGCTGCCGCGCAGCACGTGTGCTGCAGCGGCCTGCGGCAGGTCTGGGCCGAGCGCCGCGGGACGGCGCCTGCACGGGCACAACACGCATGTCGGCCTCAGAAGCCAGCGCTCGCAACTGTAGATTTAGCACACTCAAGTACCTCTCCCCTGCGCAGCAGCATAGTGCCAGACGTCGCCATTGGCCAGAGCGCTCGATCAGAGCATCAGCGCCTTGCGGAGTTTGCCCCTCCCAACCTAATCCCCGGCTACCAGCCAACAGCAGCTGTGCTTGCAACGCAGTGTGCACCCCGGCCGCCCTGCAAAGCAAGCCAGAAGCAAGCAGTGCTGGCATGCTGCTGGCCAAAGGTGCAACATGTTCGCACAGAAGGGGGCCCACACCTGAGCATCCCAAGCCTGTAAGGGCTGGCGCCTGGTGTGCAAGTCCACCACTTTGGCAAACCGCCAGGCGACGGCACCGGCTCCCTCCCGGGGCCCCCGGCAGGCCGAGCTGCAGCAGCCCCATTGGCACTGCTTGCAGCATGACTGCGTCAGTGACCGCCCTCACGGCACGCCTCTGTCGTAAGGCCTAGGCCGCAGCTCGGCTTGCTATGCTCGAGCATTCCCGTGCCTGGAGATAGGGCAGGGCAGGGCAGAAGGGATGGTGGAGATGCAACTGTAGAGTACTGCAAGTACAAGTTACTGCAAAATATAGCAACTGTGCAGCCATTCCGTCGTGTAGTTGACAAAGCACATGTGCCTCAGAGATGCTGGTTACATAGCAGTCCGTCCATCTTTGTCTTCTCTCAGTCCAGAAGGGGACTTGCGCAGAGCACAACCCAGTGCCTTGCATGATCTGAACGTCACGCCCAAGGACTTGCCAGCTGAAGAGGAGCTAAGAGCATGCGCTTTACTCAACAGCGTGCTGCTGCGGGGATCGCATCTCATTTAGCCTCAGCAGAGGACTCCAATTATTGACGCTCGCGCTGGACAACGAGACACCACTCTCGAGCTGCAATAGCACCCAACCCACATGCAGACCCGTGCGCCAGCACGGGCTATGCTGCGAGGCGCTTCTGCCGGCCCAGGCAGAAGCTCCTCGTGGCCTTTGTCACCACACAAGCTGGTCACAACATAGCTGCCAGCGTGCCCCAGCAACGGCTAAAGAATATCTGGCACTCTCCGTCACGCGTTCACCTCTGCGCCCTGCTCCGCAAAGCGCTCGGAGTTGCCGTACATGTACTCCTCGAACCGCCGCACCTGCTCCACGCCGTGCAAACTCAGCCAGCAGGCAGGTAAGCTGGCAACATGTGACCCACCCGGCTCCAAGAACGCATGCCAGTTGGGAAGCTTCTGCCGCAGCCACTCGCTACCGTCGCCCCCGTCTGGAGCACTGATCCATCATAACTACTATTGCGATTGCCATGCTAGTTTGATGCAGATAGACTTAGCTTATGGCACAGATTATACAGACCTGCTAGGCTGCTCCAGCACAGCAAAGCGACGTTGCCAACGGTTCATCGGCTGCGAATAGTATACTGAACAGTGTTTATCGTAGGCAGATGCTTTTTGACCTGGTCCTAATAAGGCGATAACCTAAGACCTGGTCCTAATAAGGCGCGCCAGGGACGCACCTCTGCAAGGCTGCCGTAGCAGATCTGCGTGCGCTGGTCGTACTTCTCAATGGGCACGTCCAGGCCGCTCACGCACTTGCCGTCACAGCTGCTGTAGCCGCCAGCCTTCTCAATCTGCGGCACGACATGCAAGCGTCAGGGCAGCAGGCTGCTGCGGCAGCCGGGGTTATTGTCATCTTTCTTTACTGAAGACTTCTTCACTGAAGAGTCTACGGGTTGGGTGATACTAACTCACCCAGGCACCACAGCTTTCATGACCAGCAGGACCAGAGCAGTCCGCTTTTCAGAGGAGCCCCGGGCAGGTGCCATGATGGCGGTGCGTTTTCAGGCGCGCATGAGCACAGACAGCGGGGCCCGGCGGGGCTCCCAGGGCCCGCGCGGCGCACCAGCAGGGCCAGCGGCGCGACCTCGAACAGGATGCGCAGCTTGGCCTTGGTGGAAGGCGAGGTGACATTGGTGAACACGCCCTTCTCCTTCACGATGATCTGGAACACGTCCGGCACCTGCCCGCTCCGGCGCCGCCCCGGCTCAGCCGACGGGCGCCAGTGCGGGCCAAGCGCGCGCATGCCACGGCGACCTGCTGGAGTTTGGTGACAGACCGCACAGATACTACAGCGTCTTTACTTTTACTGCCAGGTCGCACTCCTGCCTGACTAGCAGTTTGCTTGAGGCCACAAGAGCTCGCCAGAGCCCTGCGGAGATAGTATCCGCGCATGCTGCTTCCTACTACTGCGTTTCCTGCACCAAAAGCCAGGCGCTGACCGCTCCAGCTCACACCGCACTCACTTACCGTGGCTCGACTGCGCGGTGTGCAGCGCATTGCCTCGGCTGCCCGCGCGCGCGCACCATGCCGCCGGTGTAGCGCAGCGTGTACTTCTCGCCGATGTAGTGGCTCAGCAAGCGCTCGTAGTTAGGGTTGTCGAACGTCGCGCGCAGGTTGCCCGGCGAGAACATCTTACCCTCGCCTGCGGCGGCGCGCGCGCACTCCCAGGCCCGTCCGGCACGGCGCAGCTCACAGCGCCAGGGCGTGCCAGTGCACAGCGATGCCTTACGATTGTATTCCAGGAACCTTCAGCAGGGCGCTCTACGCCTAAGCAGCCCTAGCTCGCTGAGACAGGCACTCGACCTAGCACGCCTGAGTGCGCAGAAGGGCGCGCGCACTCAGAGCCTTTTCCGCTTCCTACAGCATGCGTATTACTGACATGCTTCCTGTACGTCAAGTGGCCAACACAGCCAGCGCGCCCCCCTTGCCAGTGCTGGGGCCCTGCGCGCACCAATCTCGGTCGTCTCCTTCACGTGCAGCCACTTGCCGTCGTCCTGCAGCAGGAACTCGTGGCAGCCGGGGCAGTCCTTGAGCGCGATGCAGTACACCGTGCGCGGGCCGTAGATGCCCATGCCCGCGGCCGCCTGGCGTCCCACCACAGCCGCAAGTCGTCAGGCTCAAGCAGGCTACCAGCAGTCATGCAGCAGACAGGCCGCCTAGCGTGCGCGCGAACAGCAACCAACAGGGGGGTTATGCATGCAGACATTGTTGCGCCGCAAGGCGCGCCCCTGCCTTCCACCCTCGAAAGACGAAGAGTATGCGCGCGGGGCCGCGCTTGGCCGCGCGCGGCCGGCGATGCCACTTCAGCATGTTGCCAGGCAAGGCGCGCCCCGCGCCTGCTACCCTGAATGCCCAATATGCGTGCGGGCGGGGCCACGCCTGGTCGCGGCCGGTGATGCCCTTGAGCTTGTCGCCGGGCCAGACGCCGAAGATGGTGCCGACCGTGAAGTTGGTGTCCACAATGGACGAGCCGTCCAGCGGGTCGAAGGCCACGCTGAAGCCGCTGCCCTGCAGGTCCACCGGCTCGGGCACCTCCTCGCTGCACGCGTACTTCACGCAGCCCTGCGCGGCGCCGCATGATGCTCATATCATGCTGTGCAGGTGACTGTGCGGGGAAGGCCGCCCTGCGCAGTGCTGTAAGATGCTCAGATACGCTGTAAAGGTGACTGTGCGAAGGAAGGTAGCCCTGCGCGGTGCCGTGTGATGTTCGGATATGCTGTGAAAGAGTGACGGTGCGGGGGGAGGCAAGGGAGGCTCCTCAGGCTGGAGAGGCAGCGGCTGCACAGCCAGGCACCCGCCATCAGTGCTTGCTCCTCAACATCTGTGCTGAGCGCCGCCTAGGGTGGCACCGCTGCTGGCAGATTTGCCACCTGCCTGCTGCCATAAGCGCCAGCTGACACGCTCTGCGTAAGACTGCAGCTCGCCTCCATGGTCCGACCCGCAGCAGGGCTTTAGCGCCGCGCGTGCCAGGCACAGCGGCATTGCTTGTCGCCTGAAATCCTTTACGTGTCGGCTGTCACGCTCAGCGAAGTCAGAGAAGTCGCCACTATGCTCTGCTCCAAAGCGGCGCCTGTGCGCTGCGCAGCACCGCGCGCGCACCGAGTACTTGAGCGCCTCGAAGAGCAGCTTGTCGGCCAGCACGTCGACTGCCAGCTGCTCGTCGCCAAAGGTGTTGACGCAGTTGAGCGCGCCGCACGACGCCGTGCGCACCTGCAGCAACAGGAACCCCGCGTGAAGCAGCGCACGAGACAGCGGGATCAAACGCTCCTTAAGGTGCTCCTTGCAAAGAGCGGCCCTGAACATAGGTGTAGTGTTGCAGCCAGTAGTGTTGCACTTATAAGTCACCCATTGCAACAAGGATGGCAGTCATACTGCCCGCCAGCACTGCAAACACACTTCCTTCAGCGTGCATGAGCACTCACCGGCGAAGCGGGGCGCACCTTGAAGGCAATGGTCCGGACTGCCTCGGACAGGCTCATCACCGTCTGCCTGAGCTTGGCGTCCGAGGTGGCCTCCACCAGGAACTCCTCCAGGGTGTCCCCCACCTGCAGAGCATGCTTGATGGTCAATGCCAGCTCTCCGGGTCGTCCACCACACAGCGGGCTGTGCTGAGGACGAGAGGCAGGCGTTGGCGAAGCAGCTGCTCGTCGAGCTTGCCTTCGCCTGGGTGACCACGGCCGACCTCCTCGCCGAGCTCCGGCTGGCTGCCCTGCAGGGCACTGCGCCAGCAAAGGCGCTGGCCCTGGAGGACGCTGCCGCCTGTCCAAAGAACGCCGGCCGGAAGGGGGCGGCCTGCGCGCGCACATGCGCAGAGGTTAGCAACGCTGCGCCAAGGGATAAGATTCCGCTGCCGTACGCCCCGAACACCATCAGACGTAGGCACTCCAGCACGCCGCTGCGCCGCGGAGGAGGCGTCAATGCGCAAGATAATGCTGCGCACCGCCGGCATGGCGCAGCTCGGCCGCGCAGACCTGCGGGCGGCGGCCGGTGCGGCCGCGCTCTGGATGATTGTCTGGGTCGCCATGTTTTCCAGGTGTGCAGGCTGCCGGCAAAGAAACTCAGCCTCTCAAGTCCCTCCGCTTAGGGCTGTATAAACCTGTGGAGTCGGAGTCGTCTCGGGCTCGGACCACCTTCTGTGTACTTCTTGCAGCGACGAAGGTGTCAGGCCACTCTTAAGCGTGCACCTGTGCGAGTTGGCTACTGCAGGCAGACGGGCCAAGGCACCCTCTCGAGCTTCCTTCTTGCAGTCCACTGAGGAGGGAGTACTTGTTGCAATGGCGAGCGCTGCGCCTGTCCGCACAGAAGGCTCGTTGGCACAGACTGGAGCAGGCCTGCGTGCGGTGGTGGTTGGAGCGACCGGCGCAGTAGGTGTGCAGGGCACGCGCCGCTTGTCTTGCTGCGTGCCTTATTGCACGCCAGCACTGCCACACAGAAATCCACCTGCAAGCGTGTATCGGCCTATCTGCACTGGCGGCACCACCTGTAGAAACTTCAATCTGGCCAGCGTTCAGCTGGAACAGCATCAACACAAAGCAGAGGCAAAGCATGTGCCGGCCAACGCGGTGCTGACGATTGGCAGGCAGCGCGCTGGTGCTCCAGCTGCTGGCCAGCCCTGCGTGGGTGCACGTGACGACGGTCGGCCGGCGCGCGGGCGCTGCGCCGCCGGCGGAGCACGCCGCGAAGCTGACGCAGAGCGTGGTGGATATGGACGCGCTTGCGACCGGGGCCGGCCCGGCCTTCGCCGGAGCGGACGTGGCCTTCTGCGCGCTCGGCACCAAGCGCCGCGTGGCCGGCAGCGCGGCGGCGTATGTCAAGGCGCGCAGCCGCGCTCTGCTGCGCGTCTGGCTCTAAGCGCGCCGCCCAGACTTGGCCGGGCTTGCAAGCAAAGCGATGCCCGGTACTGCCGCCTGTGGTCGAGGCGTGGCGCGCACGCGGCGCCAAACACTATATGGCCGGCTGCCAAAATGCCGCGTTCCGCACATCTGTGCGCTCCTGCATGGTCACAGCGTATGCAGGGCAGCAGTTCCCTGGCAGGCACTCGTGCACGATACTGGGGGGCGCCTGTGCGTAGGTCGCAACTGGTACCCAGCACATGCTGCCCAGCCAGGCACTGGGCACGCAGCTTAAAAATGAGTGCTACAAAGCCCAGGCCCCTCCCTGAACACATCATCTCTGACGCTGCCGGGCACGCTGCGCCGCCTCGCAACGACGCGCCGGCGCGCAGGTGGACCTGACATACGTGGCGGCGGCGGCCACGGCGGCCAAGGCGGCGGGCGTGCGGCACTTCAGCCTGGTCAGCTCCAAGGGCGCCAGCGCGTGGCTGCCAGCCTCGCACGC
>JAABUV010007191.1_pt1 | contig 11774 bp, 10 predicted proteins | sample 5559971 | NCBI WGS metagenome assembly JAABUV01 (sample SAMN10711881, study PRJNA513362) | rock metagenome | isolation source: Antarctica rocks | place: Antarctica: Victoria Land, Knobhead nord | collected 2015-12-19
GTGTTACTTGAAAGATGTTGGAAAAAGAGATGTTAAATCACTTAGATGATGTTGAACAATATTATAGATGATGATAGATGTGAGATTATCAGTGATGTTATGAAAGTCTTTCGATACGAATGATACCCAGCGTTCATGAGATATAAGAATCTCTGAATGATCTTTTTCTTTTCTTTCTTCTTTGTGCAACGTCTTGTATTTAAAATCTAGTTATTAGAATTTCATTCTGGTTTCATTCAGCTCTCAGTTCGTGACAATGTCTGCTTGTGAAGATGAAGAAAAGAATTTTTCTTGCAGCATCTTGATTTTTTCTTCAAACGTTGTTATCATGTGATCAGTATCATCTCATTTCAGCGACGAAAACTGAGAAAGCTTTTTAGATAGTTGACTTTCGATTCTAACTCATTTTGCAAAGCATCATATTGATTTCAATGCGTCGCTTAGCTCATGCATCTGTGATCTGAAGTGTGCACATTTTGTTTGTTTGATGATCTTGTCTTTGTGATCATTGTGTTTCAGATATTCATTTAATGTCTCTAATGTATCTTGTATTTTTCATATGATTTACAATCATCTTGATTTCATTACTACTTTGAAGCAGCTCTGATTTCAGAAGTTTCTTACTTAATTTAATGATTTTGCTCAGAAAGTAGACTTCTCAATAATCTCTTATAGTACTCTGATGATCTCTGTTGCTCTGTCATTCATCTCAGCTTTGCTGTTCAGAGAATAATCTGACAAAAGATGTATTTACAGATAAGCACTCAATGCTTCTGTGTTCATTTTTTTCAGAGTCGACGAGTCGAGAGCTGCACTGAGATTGTTTGTAGATTTAGCTCAGTGACAATTGAAAGATGATCTGATTTCTGATGTAGATTGATTCATACTTCGCACTTGCATGTCATAGACTGTATTTTCTCGCTGCTAAAGACTAAATTTATCATTGTAAACTGATTGTGAGTCTTGTGAGTGATTGTGTTTAATTTCAACAGTAGTTTCAATCTTGCATTTGTAATGATGTTTAGTAAAGTATCAGTCATCATATGTTGAGTGAAGCATCTTCGCTCTTCTCAATATAAATGATGTAGATTGAAGTCTTCTACGACTAGTTGTTTGCAGTTATTCTTGAGTAGTTTATTCAAGCGAGAGATAGTTGAGAGTTTCTTTGTAAATATGATGAATAGTGAGTTTAAGTTGTAGACGTTTAAAAGTCTTAACATCTGCATTTTATCATCTGTATTGCGAGTTAATATTCTGATTGAGCAAATATTTGACTCAACTGTCTTTACTGTTCACTGATCGAGTCTTAAGCATTTGTTAACATATATGCATGTTCTTGACTGAGATGACGAGTTTTTCATTAGATGAAAGAAGTTGTGAGCTGAGCTAAATAATTATAAGTCATTAATGTTGTGTTTTTGCTTCTGTATGATTACTATGTTGAATTTGTGAATTTCTCTGTCGATCAAGAATAATTCTTGAATTTTCAATGACTTTCTGATGTTGTATTGTAGAATTCGTAGAAAGAATTGTTTTATCATAAAGTTATTTGTAGCTGTTGTTGACTCTGCGCTGAGAAAATTCTTTGTATGCTTTCAATTATTGAAAGTCTTTCGCACTTTCTGAATGAGTGTTTCTGAGTCTGCTCAGATGTTGTTTCATCTGAGTCACTAGTTACGTATGAGAAGAGATCAACTCGTCTCTTCTTGACTTCTATCATCTGTCATGTTGATTCAACGTCTCAATTGCGTGTTTTCAACACAATGATTACTGAGCTTGAAGAATTCGTTGAATTTACGAAGTTTATTGAGCTCAATGAATTCATTGAGCTTAGAGAGTTCAGAAATGACAAGAGAGATGTGTGATTGTATTTCGACGCTTTTGAATATTTGATCAATCTGTTTCTGTAGATTTCTGACGTCTGTTTCATCTGCTGTTGTCATTTGAGACAGATGTGTCTTCAGAGTTCGTGATCTTTGTTGCAATTGACACAACGTCTTTTATTCAAAGACATCATGCACTTTTTGATGTGATGTTTGTCTGCGCATTTAGCGCAGCGTTGTTTTCTCTTGCAGAATCTGATCATATGATCAAATTTGAAGCATCTGTAGCACTGAGTGATGTGACAGTTCTTTTCAAACAGCTTGCATGAGCATTCTTGATACAAGTTTAGCATGCTCTCGTTCATTAGTCAATTCATCATTGCTTCGATTGCAATCTTTACAATGAGCAACAAGTGAGTCTTCTCACTTTCAACTACTTTCTTGAGTCAGACTATTCTTAGAATCTTTAGATTTTCATGAAGTCTTGCGTTGTCTTTTACCAGTCTTTTAATGATCACTTTCTGATTGCTTGTATCTATTGTGATGTGTATTTCATATGTTAGCACAGCGAAGATTCGATGCACTATACGCATCAAATTCATGATTTCTTTTGCTCATGTCTGAAATCTTTTCAAATTTGCTTGAGCTTCTGAACTCACTGCATGAAGTGTGATGTCTTCGCTTTCAAGCTTGCAAAGAGATATGAATAGATTTCTTTGAGCTGTCAACACGTTTGTGATTTCTTGAAGAATCTGTTCAATAGATTTCTTTTGTATCTTTTCTATTTTCTTTCTTTCTGCTATTTTCATCATGACTTCTCATTTCTTGCAAAGCGATGACAATTTGCTTCTGAAGCATTACTTTCTCGTTGTTACTTCTTCTCTTGTCACGTTCGTTCATAACGTGATTTTCAATGAGAAGCATATGCTATCTTGTGTTTGCATGCTATTTTGTGTTTGTAGCTGCTTGCTAAGCAGTTGTATGAATTTTTTCAGTTTCTGTACATTCTTCGTAATGAACGCGTTCTGATTCTCATTGTTTTTTTCTTCTGAACTGTTTCAAAGACATCACATCAGCTTCACTGCTACTTCTTTTCATGAATGATCTTTGCTCTTCTCTTTCTTTAACGTTGATGTCTGTATTAGAAGATAAATAATGTTAGCAACATACTTTTCATCATTGTGTAAGCTTTTCGACCTTAAATTACTGTTTCTTTGCGATGAATCAACATTGCTTGCAATCGTCTTTGAATCAGCATTGCTGCAGTTCATGCAATTCATCGTCGTTTATTTATTTTCTAGATTCATTCTGCCTTGATTGTATTGCTCTTTTCAAAAATTTACTTTGCGCGCGTTGTGATTGTTGCAATAATGTAATACATATGCAATAATTTGATATCAAAAAAAGAATATAAATCAAAGTTTAAAATGACATTACTACAATTTAGAAGATTTTTTTTTATTTCTTCAAGTTTTACGTGCTTATGCAGCCTAAGACTATGAAACACGATGCTATCTACCTAAATAGTAGCACTGAAGCGCTGTGTGTATGCTAAATTACATGTAATCTAGTCATAATCGCTGCTGTATATCTTTTCATTGAGCAGTCAGATCGTTAGAATGCGCATACGAGCGCGCGACATGTCTATATAATCAAATGATCATATAGACAAATCGAAATTGTGAAAGCTGATCACTTCGACGTGAGCTTTCGAATTTGCTGTTTGATCATCTAGCTGAGCGAGCTAGACGAGCGATTGATGTGTTGTGAAAGTTGATCACTTCGACGTGAGCTTTCGTTCGCTGTTTGATCATCTAGTTGAGCAGACTAGATGAGCTTTGAGTTGTTTGTGAGCATTGCGATGCGATGCTCGATCTGTGTATTGTGAAAGCTGATCACTTTGACGTGAGCTTTCGTTCGCTGTTTGATCATCTAGTTGAGCAGACTAGATGAGCTTTGAGTTGTTTGTGAGCATTGCGATGCGATGCTCGATCTGTGTATTGTGAAAGCTGATCACTTTGACGTGAGCTTTCGTTCGCTGTTTGATCACATAATCATTTGATCATGTGATCTTGTTGTTTGTGAGCATCGCAATGCGATGCTCGATCTGTGTATGTGAGCGTAACATGCGCGTATCGCGCTGTTACTGCTCTGTTGATGAGATTGTTCAGCTCTTCTGACAAGCATAGCTTGCAGAAGGTTCGTAGTCAGCATCTCGTACAGATAAATCTCGTTGTCGACTCTATCAGAACAGAAAGAGACTATAAATCATAGCTTAATTTACATTCAAAGAGCATGCAATGAAAGCATAGAAAACTCGATTCAGAAGTAAATTGATCAACTTCAAAGTCAAACAAACAACAAACTGAAGATCATTCTACAATTGATTCAACAAAATGCTGAAAACATCAAAAAGAAAATCAATGCAAAGCAAATGACAAAGAATTCGTAAATCTTGCAGAAGACACAGAGTTTGCAAATGTTGCAAGTCATGCAAAATTTGCAAAAATCAACGCAGAAGCTCACATATGTGCAAAAAGCAGCTCAAGTCACAAGCGTAAATGCAAATGCAAATGCAGACGAATGAAATCTGATCATCAAGAAATTCTCGTCAAAATCATAAGAAATATCATATCGCGAAAGAAGACTTATTGTCAATCTCAAAAATGAGAACTGAACTTTAAAGATGATGAAAATGCGAGATTCGATGAATAATACATTGAAAAAGGCGAAAATCGATCTAATAGTCATCATGATAGTCAAAATGCAAAAGAAAAACAACATTGCTTTGATGATCTCAAAAAAATACATTGCAGACATCTTACTAGCGTAAAGAGCAATATGAAAGCATGTTTTTGATGTTAAAAGCATTAAGAAAGACGAGAAATGACACAAAATAGTCATACACAGTCTGAAAACTGAAATGAAAAATTTAAAAACTGAATTAAAGTTCTTCAATCTTGAATTGAAACTAATAATCAATTTTATATGATTATCTAAAAGCGAAAACTGATCATGAAATAAACATGCATCAACGATTTTAGCTTTCAAAATCGAGACAGAAGCACAAAGACATTTGAAAAAACAACTCTTAACTGCGAAATCAACATATCAAACAGTTGAATATAAAGACTATTGATCAAATGATTAATGTCAAAAATGTCAAATCTTTAAACATTTACAGAACAAATGTAACAGATCATCAAGATGCTTGTACTGCGAGCGAAATCATCAGATCTGAGATCATAAATGTTAATTATTTACGTGCAAAGACAAGCAATCATGCAATCACATGATATTTAATTGCTGCAACTGTCAAAATGCGCACTTGGTAAATAGCGTAATGTGCAAAACATATCAGACAGCTCAGCTCATTAGCTCACAAAAAGATCATCTAGTCACGAAATTGTAATGAGTATCGCAGTCGAAACGTCATAAAACAACGCAAATGACAAAAGTTTTGCAAACACGTTGAATATTTGAATTCTACAGCACAATTGCGTAAGATCAACGCAAATTATGCATGCATGCATGAAATTTGCGAAAAACAAGACAGATATTATTATACTACAAGAATCATGAATGAAAGACGAGAATATAACAATTTTGCATTCATCGTTTATCTGCATCAAATTAAATGTTCAGAATACTCATGTCAGAGTATTGATATTTGTTGCGAAAAACGCAAAGAAATTTACATGCACATCAAGATCAGACATAGTCAATAGCGATAATATGTAAGTGATATCAATAGTGAACAATAAAATTCAGAAAGAAATTTTATTGTTCAATATTTACAACGAAGAATCACAAAATGCAGATGACGAGTAATTATACATGATTGAGCGAGAATTAGCAAAAGTTATGCTAAATTCAAAACAAAAAGTTATTATCATTGAAGACTTTAATGCACATCATAGCTGATGAAACGCAAAAATTTCAAACTTTATTAGATTTGATTTGATTTGAATTCATACAGTTTTGTGACATCGATTTAAGCTCAACTCATGAGAGAAACTATGCTATGTGTATCGAATGAACAAAACTCTCTGAGAAAGAAAATCGCTCATCGACTATACAACGACTTCACATCGTCGAAACAATAAAATTGACACTGTGTTATCAATAATGAATCTATAGCTTCTATTCAGCGCGTGATGCTCGAGTAAACTCTTACGAGTGTCTGTGCTGTTTGTTGTAACGCATTGTCTTTGCTCTGCTCTTCATTGACAATATTCTATACAATGATGTTTTGATTCGATTCTTGTTTCGAAGATGAAAGACGTTTCTTTGCACTCATGATGCTCGTGATTGTAACGCAGAAACCGTGTTCTCTTGCTCAATGATTGTCATTCATTGAGCAGAGAAATCTGTGATGAAAGAGAGACGTGCATGATGAGAAGATAGAGTGTGATTGTACTGAATAACTCTTTTCTTCTCTTGATTTGACTTATGTCATGTAGACGTTGAATAGATTGTTAGTATAGACGTGCAATCGCAATCGTTCGATGCTTAGCTGATCGATAGTAGAGATGCATTCTGATCGTTCTCATGCACTCTCGATTTTCCACGTAGATAGATGTATGACTTGACGTCAAGTAAAGAAGATGAGCTCAAGTTTTTTCAGTATATCAGCGTGATCGACGAGTCACTACTTCTTCGAGCACATGTAGTCACAAACTTAAGACTCATCATCTGATTCATCTATTCTATCTGATATCTTTTCATCAATTACTCAACGACATTGTCAATGTGATGAAGACGTTTCAATATCAACGCAGTCGACAAGTTGCAAATTCTTTAATCACTTGTAGTCACGACTTTCAAACTCTTCATCTGAATCGACTATTTTACTAGTAGTATCTTTTCATCTCTTACTGACATTGACATGTCATTAATCTTCTTCGTAGATTGATTGTAACTGTTAGAAAGAAAGTGTTGTCGTGTGAATGAAAACTCTGCATGATGACTTTTCTGATCACGCAACGTTCTAACATCGTTTGAACTGCGTCGAATTGAGATCTCTTGACTCTTCTGACTTCTATTCGAACACAGAATAGAATTAAAAGATTCATAGTCAACATCACATACAGATGAATCTCGTTATCGATCAACTTTATTAGAACGAAAGCATTAATAAATTGAGTAAATTTACATAAGTGCAATCTGATTAACACTTCTGATATAAACACATATCACAGCTATTCAGATCAGTCAAGCTTGATACTTGATTTAACATTTGCATCAAAGAATATATGCAATCACATCAAGAATTAACATATAAATGAGAATGCAAACACAGAATTCAATCATGAAGTAATTTTATTTACAATAGTTATGAAAAAGATGAAGTTAATTGAAAATTCGTTGAACGCGTCATACAATTTGCAAAAAGTCGACTGAAAAGACTTTAATGAGCATTTGCAAAAGACGAAAGACAAAATGATTGTCAAGATGTAAAAAATCACGAATTTAAAAGTAAAAGTCATTTATTTGACTGAATGCATCAAGAATACAGTGAAATTATTCGTATTTAAACAATGAATATGCGTAAAATCAAAACTCTGATGAAACAATGAGTTTATTGAAATGCAAAAGACGCTGTCGTCAAAAAAGCGAATCTGAAAAAGATGCAGAAATGACGACGCATGAGCAGAGATAGTGCAAATGCAAAATTCGTATTATGATGCAATAAAGTTGATCAAAAATCAATTCTGAACCAATTTTTTAAACAACATCGAAGAAAAAGAAGTGTTTCAAACATATAAGTTCATCAAATCACGTTTAATCAAAAAGCTACTTTCAATACAAAACTCGCAAAATAAATTAAAAATTGAATTCAATGAAAAGTGCGAGACATTTCTGAAAGCAATGTACTCATCATCTTTGAAAATTCAAATCAATGAAGAATTACTATTAAACGAAAGTATACAATGATCAAGAGTTATTGAAGAGAAAATCAAGCACGCTATTAACTTCTCAGCATTCAGAAAAGCACTCAAATCAGATGATATGTCATTTGCAATCATACAGCGAACGTATAAAAGCATATTGAAAATCTTCAATTTAATGTACTCAGATTTGATTGAAAATGATTATCATTCGAAGATATGACGCGAAGACACGAAAATTATTCTGAAAAAATCAGACAAGTTGAATTATTCAATTTCAAAGACATACAGAATTATTACGCTGCTAAACTGTTTAGACAAAGTAGCAGAAAAAATAATAGCAGTGTAACTGTCTTACACAGCTGAAATTAACAACAAGCTGCTGAATTTTGATCAAATGAAAGACGAAAAACAAAGATCAGCTATAAATACAGTACTAAACTGTCATGATGTCAAATCATCAACTCAATTTAAAACATAAATCATTGATGTTTTAAATAATCTCAATTCATTGAATCTGTTTCGCAGTTCAATGAATCAAGTCATCAATCTAGTCATCATTATCTTAATTTAGTTTCAGCAATTCTGTTTCAATCATCTCAGTCATGTGCATGAATCTTTGCAATCTTAAGTCATAAAACTATTGTTTAGTCTTGATTCTGCTCAATTCATGTATATAAAAGTTGAGTTTTCATTCTTTTCTTTCATTCTTTGTCTTTCATCTTATACATTATCTGATGTATTGTATTATATCTAGATTCTATCAAAGTAATAATAATATCAGTCTTTTATATTGATAGTATCTTTAGTTTAACTCAGTCTTTGACATTACAAAAGATCTACACTTTCTGCAACGTTTTTATACATTGAAATCTCATCTAGTTACTCTTTCGCTTAAATAAAGTCATCTTACAATCTCTTGATCAATGATGAGCGTGCTGTTAAACAGTTCGCTCAAAGTGTGATCAAAAATTCAGTCAAGATCTTTCGCGTAATGCGTGAGCTTCAAAATCAAGTTCAACAACATGATATTATCATCTCATTTTCATTCATCATTCTCAATTCTTCAGTTTATATAGAATTGAATTCTCAATCTTTCATGATGATAACTCAGATCATCACACAAATCTTGAACAATCAATCTTCTCTTGTCATTCATTCTTCTGCGAATTTTGTTGCTGTCTTCATTACTTTTAGATTCAAGAAGCTTTTTGACATATTTAAGTATGAGAGAAACAAAGATTAATTGAATGAATGAAAGCAGAGTCTGATACAGCGTATGAATGTGAACGATGATCATTATTTCTCTCATCGAGTCAAGATCATTTATGTCGAGTCATGACTCATCATAGATAAGAAGACTCACAATCTAATGAGTTAATATTGAGTCAATGATCTTTGTATCATTTTTATCTTTGCAAATTGATGACATAAGTTGCATCATTACTGCAACAACTCTTTTGAAACAAAAGATGCTCATTTATATTTTCGTGAAATTCTGAAGCAAGACATGAATAACTTTGTTGATTACTACAATCTCTTCTATTAAAAGAAAGAACATTCTTTAATGAAAGATTTCTTATTGATTGACTGTCTGAAGCATAATGTTAATTATTTCACTTAAGTCATCATTTTCTTTTGATGAAATCTTGATGAAACTCAATCATTCATCTTTCATCAATGAGTTCAAGTATTCTCTGATATCAATGAAGAGTTTCAGTAACTTAAACATCATCAATCTCACTTCATCTTCATCATCATTTCATTCATCAAAGTCAAGAGCATCTCTGCATTGATCAGTAATTCTTTGAGTTCAAAAATCATCACTTCTGTGACTGTTGTCTTGACAGTATCTTCATTTCTCTCTTTCTCATTTCTCGGTGAGTCAATGAATCTAAACTTCGTCATTGTCATCGTTCAAGATAAGATTTTGATTGTTTCTGAAATCAAGAAAATCTGCAATAAGTGAAAGCTGTGCTACTATTGCAAATTGCAACATTCAAGCAAAATCACTAAAGAATGCTCAAATAAGAAGTTTTTCACTTTGCATATCATGAACATTTACAATAATGATGTCATCAATATAAATGAAGAAGTCTTGCTGTCTGTGAGAAAAGTTTAGTCTTTGAGCTAAGTCATGTTCAGAAATCTGTATACATATCATCTTATTTACTAGTCTCAATCTTTTCACTCTTACTTCAATCATATAGAAAGTTTTCTGCTAAATCTGTCTTAAAACTCTTTGAATTCAATTTGACATTTAAAGATAGTCACATGATAGTATTTTGTATTCTACATCAAGCTCAATCTAGAGTTCTCGCTCTCGCTCTGATTGATAGTAAAGTCTCAACTTATGTCTTTATAAATAAATTCTTCACGCAACAACATCATCTCTTCTTGCATCAATTAACTCACTCTCGCAGACTTCAAGAATTTAATGATCAAGTCGCTTTAATTGATAACATTACTTATGTCATTGAAATCACAATAATTCTTGATGAACACATCAAAAAACTATTCTTCTATGTCATTGAATTAAGTCAATATCTCATCATCATGAGTTTATCATAATTTCATCATCACGTCATTGATGTCAATTTTGAACACAATATTCTCATCTTGTCTTTCTTCTTCTGTTTTAATCATTGTTATCAATCTTTTGTCAAGATCTATGATTTTAATCAACAAGAAGAAAATTTCTCGCTTGAAGTTAACAAAGTAACTTTTTCTCAGTCTCGCTCTCAATTCGCTCACAAGAAGCAACTCAGTTCACAAATCACTCACAAGAAGCAATTCAGTTTACAGATTGTTTACAAGAAGTAATTCAGTCTACAAATTACTCACAAGAAGCAATTCAGCACTCAGTTTGCTCATAAAAAGCAATTTAGTCTCTCATTCACTTGAAAGAAGCAATTCAGTTTTCAGTTTGCTTGTAAAAAGTAATCTAGTTTCTCATTCATTTGAAAGAAGTAACTTAGTTTTCAATTCACTCACAAGAAGCAATTCAGTTTTCAATTCACTTGCAAGAAGTAACTCAGTTTCTCATCTGCTTATAAGAAGTAATATAATTCTTCGTGTTTTCATGAGAAGTCAACTAATACTCAGTTTATTCACAAGAAACAAATCTCGTTCAATCTTGTTTCTCATCTGAAACAAGAAGCTTTTAATTGTATTCTTCAAGTCATTTAAAAAGAATACTCATTGAAAATTAAGTGTCAAAATTCTTTTCTTTCTAAAACTTCTGTTGTTTCTCAAGCAGATTAATTTGATTGATCTTCTATACAATTTAACATAGTTGAGTTGAAAGTTTGAAGCTTTGATCATGCTGCTTATGTCAAAGACATCAAAGTGTTTAGCATCATTTTAAAGAAAATCAATGTTTTCTTGAATCTTGAGTTAATCTTATCTTCTAATCTAAATTATGTTACGAGCGTATCAAGATTGAACAAGGCTAAAGCTCTAATCAATTCACAGTAAACGCTAGCGAGTTCTCTGCGTAATGATTAGAACTAATCAGCGAGCTAGTCAGGTTTGACTCAGATATGACTCAGATATGACTCAACACTCTTTTCTTTCACCAACATCTTGTTCATCTACATCACATTCTTTTCATGTCACAAACACATTTCTTTCGAGTCTAGCGCAGTCTCTGAACATTACATAAATAGAAGCTTTTGTATCAATCTTCTTCTGTATTCTTAATATTCAGTTATAGCTATTTTTAAAGATCAAGCACTATCAATTCTGATCTTCACTGATTGTATCATCTAGGCACAATTCTGACATTATATTAAGAATTCGTTAATCACACGATACTGATCTCATTACTCATTCAACATACTCGTCTAGACAGAACGAGTCTAAAGAAATTCATTTACCTGATGATCGACGACAATCAAAAGACAGAACAACACTAGAGAGTTGAATAGAATTAACGACGAGACTGTTTGAATTGCTAGACTACTTATCGCTCATTAAGTACGCAAAGTTCATTCAATTACGAGAATCACGATAAAGAATCTTCGTGAATTGCTCAAGAATCAAATCGATCAATAGATTC
>JAABUV010007192.1_pt1 | contig 11774 bp, 10 predicted proteins | sample 5559971 | NCBI WGS metagenome assembly JAABUV01 (sample SAMN10711881, study PRJNA513362) | rock metagenome | isolation source: Antarctica rocks | place: Antarctica: Victoria Land, Knobhead nord | collected 2015-12-19
CTAACTTGCCAGGCTTCCCACCCCTGACAGGCACAGATGACATACAATCAGCGCTGCCTGATGTCCCCAGATCAGCAGTGACATGTGCCATTGCATCTGCTGCAGCAACAACTTGGCCAGCGCTGCCAGACGATGCAACATCAGGCGCAGCATCTGCAATTCTGCTGCCGCTGGCAGGACTAACTTCTGATACGGAACCAGGCTCTGTAGAAGAGTCAGCCACAGCACCTTCGACTATGCTGTTCGCTGAAGAGGCTCTCATATGGGTTGTTGCTTCTGCAGGGGTCTGACTGCAGGGCTCATTGTCCTCTTCATCTTGTGGGGCAGGGTGAGGATCAGCAATCAGTCCTTGTATGTCTGGTGCAGCTGCAGCCGCAGCCGGTGATGCAGAACTTTCCAAGCCCTGTGAAAGCCGACATGCATCTCTGACATCACCACTGAGGCTGCCTGGACCATGCTGAGGGGATGACGCTGATGCTGAGACTGACGCTGATGACCATTCATTTTGTGTGGTTGAGCTTGGATCAGTTGGGCTAGGGCTATTTGAGCGTTTCCAAAGGGGCCAAGGCAAGGGCAGAGTCTGTGGAAGCCTGTCTGTCCATGCATTGCGGGTTGCAGAAGCAGACTGCTGAGCTGCCGGCATGTGAGTTGACTGAGTCTGACCACTTGCAGCTGATGCTATTGCTGAGGACTGAGTGTGTAATGGCAGCGACTGAGGTGGCTGTTTTACCTGAGGGGGTCCTGCTGGCTCTTGACTGACAGCTGGCAGAGAACAAACAGAAGTCTGAACACTTAAACAAGTCAGCTTGCCATCTAGGGGAGGTGGCTCCAACGCTGCTATTGTCATGCTCACAGGGCTACCTGTCATACAGCGGCAGGTGTGACAACACAGGATGACAAGCTTCTTATCCTGAGCAATTGCAACAGCACAGATGCAGATTATGTGCTGTGTGTGAGATAGGCATTTCATCACATGCATCATCGCCATTAGGCGATGGTTCTTCATAGCTTGTGCAGGCTGTTCAAAGACAGCTCATGCTCCACATCTGTTCCAATAGTGTTGCAGGGCAAGAGACCAGGAACAGTGATATAAATGCCATGCCAGACATGTCAAAAAAGCTGTACATAGATATTCCAACAAGGCTCTGGCAGTAAGGTGACGATTTCCTACACACTTGTCGGCAACAGTCGCAGGTTGAGCTAACTACTTGTGCAGCATGGGCTGGAATAATTATGTGCAGAGGGCCCGTATGTGCAAGCAAGACAGGCTACCTGTGCTGACTTGCTGCTCTGTGAAATCTGTCCATGGAGAATTTGCTGCAACCTGTGCAGGCTCCTGCGCTCTGACTGCACCTTTACTTGAAGAGCAAGCTTCTTGCTGCATGTGCTCATTGTCTAGTTGTGAGGGTGAGCAGGTTTCCAGAGATGCTTCTGGCTTGGCTTCTACTGGTGAATCTGCAGCTGATGTAGTGTCTGCTGTAGTCAAGCTGGAGCGCAGTGCTTGCTGTAACATGGCTTGCATATTGGGATCCTGCTTCAAAGCAATCAAGCTGATAACGAGTAGCACAGTGATCAGCTTACACAGCAGGAAATCAGCCACAGAGCACCCCGATGCCACAAAGCCATGGCGAAAGATGAGCCAGCGGTTGCAATTGCAGTTGCGGCTGTAGCTGAGCAAGAAGTTGCGTTGCGCAGGGCTGACTCACAGTCTAAGCTGAACATACAGCAGAAAAGTAGCAGCAGCAACTTCATGTTTAGGTCAAGCTGTTTCAGCTCTGGTCATACCCTGCTGGAATGCTAATCACACAAGCGTTTAGCTCACCTGAAGCGGCTCTAGAGCCACTTGCAGCTCAGCAACGCGCTTGCTTCTCATAGGTGCACTCTTGACATATGCTGATGCGACCTGAGGCTGACTAGGCAGCTTGCTGCAGAGTGTCACTAAGCTGCCATCCACAGCAGCCTGCAAGCGGTTCACGTGGCAGCTTGGCTGGAAGCTTGCAGCAAGGCACACCAGGACACAGCACAAGCTCAACAAGTAGCATGCAAAGTCACCTGAGCTACCCAGAAGTGCAATAACATCTCTGGTTCCTCGAGCCGTACGTGGCTGGTTGCCTGACTCCAGCAGGGACCAAGCAGCAAGGGAAATGCTTGGGTCATTGCTGACACCACACTCCAGAAATTAGGCTCGACAGCTCGAGTACCTTTGAGGCCAACCTGCAGCATGAATAGATTCCATCGGGACGCTTGTTTGTGTTCGCTGTGTGCAGCAATTTAGCAACGTGCAGTTCACAGTATCTGAGCCAGTTGCGAAGCTGTTGACCTCTGCAAAGTCCTTTATCGCAGCCGTCAAGTGCGAGCACAAAGCACTGTCAAATGACCCAGTGTCAACAGACGCCTTGCATGCAACTGCGGCTTCCGCAATGCGCTCGAACAAGTTTGTTCTTTCCATCCGGTGTGAGCGCGCAAATTATGACAGCAAGCGATGCCTGTAGAAGCAATAACAGGAAGGCGAGCGCGACTGTGCCATTATTGTTACTGGAGAGCCCCTAAGGGATAGCAGGCTTTGAGTCTAGAGGCTGTAATGTCAAACATTGGCAGAAGCTCCGCCCCGAGTCAACTCAACCGAATTAATTACAACGGGACCCGCAGCAGAGGTAATAATAATGAGCCATAGCTCCAAATGTTCAGCCATATAACTCACTTACACTGGCTTCATGTAGATCAGGATTTGAAGCACATGAGCCTTTTCCAGGTCTGCGGCTTGCTGACCAGAGGATCTAGGCTGCAGAGCTCAGTATGATGGCACAGCATCCTTCAATTCAAGACTGTCTCCACCAGCAAGACTTGCCTAGTAAGGTCAGCTGCACCAGCGATGCCTTGATGATTGCAGAGCATCTCAGATTGAATTCATAACAGTGGTGCAGAAAATGGACACTCGGTTGCTGAGAGAAACAAGCCTGTCCTTCAAGCTTTTCCTGAGCCCATTTTGGAACTGCTCCAGCTCTGTTATGGCTTCAGAGGTGCCAATGGGGGTATGACAACAGCCACTCGTACAATTACACAGCAGGCAAATTTGCTGAGCAGTACAGTATAGTGGTAACGCCAGCAGACGACACAACAAAGCCATAAGTGCCAGACTGGCGACCTGCGCACACGTAATTTGCGCGTCAAGCTAACCTCAGCAGCCTATATGTGTGGCAATGTTGCATCTTTGTATATTGCATACCTGCAAAGCTGCTGATCTGTGCAGCAGATTCTGCCCTGGAAGCAGGAATGCTTGATGCATTCAGAGAGCATCTTGCTTCCTCATCTGTGCTGTGAATGTCACATGCTAGGTAGGATGCGTACTTTGAATGAGTTATCCTGTGTCAGGCAGAAAAGGTATAAGTCATAGCTCCCCATTGCGCATGATGGCTGCAAGGCATCAGCTCCACAGTGCATTTCATACTGCTTTTGTGGCTTTGAGCCAGTGCAATCACGCCATCTTTGCATATGCAATAATGGCATACTCACCAAGTATGCAGTAAGTCACTATGACTTAGCTGCTTTAGGACCCTTGCCCTCCTGAGCCAAACTGTTCAGCTTCAATTCCATTTCTTCGAAGGGGTCCAGGGCCTTGACTGGAGGCTTTTCGCCCTTCAGTTGGGCCTGCTGGACCCGATACTCATGCAGATTGTCTTTGTACATGTCCCACACGCATAAAGAGCACCCACTCTGAGGTGCATTTGGACAGCATCAGCCAGGCTGCAGAGGGCAAAACTTGAACTCGCGAACTTGCATAGATGGACACCTGGCAGCAGTCCTCGGGTCCAGGTTCTTCCGGTCTCTCAAGCAAAAGACCCCTGATTGGCTTCGAAGGGTCTACCCGTGCGCTGTTGTCTGGTTGTGCATGCTGACTGTAGGTATGCAAGGTGTAGTACTGTGCTTGACGCAACGTGACTGCTGCACGAGAGATGCCGGAAGCATATGCTAAATACCAAATCTGATCGAATTGTCGCAGGCTGAGCAGCAAAGATAGTTGCATGCTGGATCGGCTGGTTGCCAGCAACGAGCAGAACCAAGAATGTGATCCAGTGGGTACGTACTGCAGGCTGAGCACCTCTTAATACCAATACATGATCGTCCTCTCTGTTGATTGACACGCCAGAGGAGCAGCTCGACTAGACACTGGCATGCCCAGCAGGCACGTGAGAATACATTACTGTTCAGCCAAGTCTTTGTCATGCTCGCAACAGCATTTGTTGCAAAGACAAGAAGCTTGGCTTTGCACAATCACATATAGCCAAAATGACGTCGAAGGAAGATGTGAGACAGTCCATGAAAGTGCTCGGACCGCCGATGCCAGCGGAAAACACAGCATCAGATCGAGACAATATACAGTGCAAGGTTCCCAAGAAGTTGTGCTTTACCGTCGTAGTTTTGGGCGCCAGTGGTGACCTTGCCAAGAAGAAGACCTTTCCTGCTTTGTTCCTGCTGTTCAGCCGCGGGTGCGTTCTCCTAGTTGAGCATGCTTGGTCCGTGTCAACTTGGCCGTTTGGTGAGGTGTCACAAACCGAAGCAAGCTGCGTTTGCTGTTTGTTATGCTGCATACTTGAGCCCTGTCTGCAGATTTGTGCCCGAGAACCTTAGCATACTAGGGTATGCAAGAAGCAAGCTCAGCAAGAAGGACTTGCAAGAAAAGGTCAAACCCAACCTGAAGGGTGATGACGACAAGATCAATGAGTTTTTGGACAAGCTAGATTATGAAGCAGGGCCATATGACAAGCCAGAAGGTTACCAAAAAGTGGGTTCTGCCCATTCAAGTGCATAGACTTTTGACTGGCACGTGCTGAATTAGCATGCAAAGACTTTCTGAGGTATAGTAGTGCTGAGCTTTTCTTGCAGAATTATGCTGCGCATCTTGTTTGCTTGCCATAAGTACACAGTAGCTGATCAGACAGCATGCCTCACGTGCTGCCCTTCTGTGCAGGCGCACAAGACCATCTCTGAGCGCGAAGGCAAGCACAGCAAGGATCCAAAAGGCCGCCTGTTCTACTTGGCCCTGCCTCCTTCAGTGTACCCAGAGGTGACTCAGGGCATTAAGGAGAACTGCACTGATGTGGATGTTGGTGACGGCGGTTTCTTGCGTGTCATTGTGGAGAAGCCATTTGGCAAGGTATGCTCAACTCAGTCATATCAAAATGACATAAGGTGCTGAAGCCGATTTGGTGAGGATTTCAGGCTCCCCTGTATGGAGTGTCATGGCATGCACTGCAGAAGGCCTGGTTCTGAACATGCGGTGACCAGGCTTCAGGCCTGGCATGCAGACAAAAACCATTGTACATAGCAGTGCTGGCACCTGTTTGCATGCTGTGTCACAAGTGCCTCCGTGTCTAATGCTGCCAAAAGCCTGGCCATGTTTGTGAGCTCACTTTGCTGGGGTCAACCCAGCTGATCTGACAGAAGGCTGTTGACATAGGACTGTGCTGTTAATCATGGGCCTGGTACCTTACTGTCAAGTGATGGTTTAAGCCTGCACTTGCCCCAAGAACACAAGCAATGCTGCTGGCCTCAAACAGCACCAGGACAGCCTCAAGCAAGCCAATTGAAAGCCATAACAATTACCTAGCATGACTGGTCATTACACAGGATTTGGAGTCATCAGAGGAGTTGGCCACAAAGCTGAATAACCTGTTCCCAGAGGATCAAATATACAGGTTGGTGCTTGACTCCGTAGCTTGAGACTTCTTAAGGCTTGGGTGCATCACAGTTTTGGGCTAATGCATGCTTCTTTTCAAGCTATGCTTGCTAGAGCTGCCAGGTGCTGCATGTCATTGCCAACACCAAGCAACAAGCACGCCAATTCAGCTCGCCCACACCTGACAGGTTTGCCGTGTTGCATGCAAACATGGGCTTGCATGATGCAAGGCTGCCAGAAAGCCAATCCATTTGTAGACCAAGCAGGGATCAAGATCTGTATTCATCCATGTCTGCAGCACTATGTTGTATCAGCATTAATATGACATTTGATGTCCCATGTCTCACTGGATGCCTCAAGCTCTTGTGTGCAAGCATGTTATGCATCTTCTGTTACATGCCATGTTTGTGGAATACAAATTGGAGAGAAAGCTTTGACACAGACAGTGAATCAGGCAGAAGTTTGCAGAAACATCGTTTCAAGAAGTGAACAATATGTTCTTGGGCAAGGAGCTGGCAATAAAGCCAGTGTGTACAATTTATCAGCCATGCACACTCAACAAAGCTGATTGTCTTCTTGTTGCATGCAGAATTGATCACTACCTGGGCAAGGAGTTAATGCAGAACATGCTGGTCATGCGCTTCGCCAATAGGTTTCTGGGACCTATGTGGAACAGTGTCCACATCTCAAACATACAGGTAATTTGATAATGTTGCTCATACTACAGTGGGAGCACAACATTACTACAGTAAATGCGCGACCCTCATGCTGAAGGGCATGCTCCGAACAAACGGCCTCAGCTGCCTGGCAAAAGCCCTTCTCACAGGGCACCTGCAGTATGTGTAATACCATTCCCTGGACCCCTTGAAAGAGCAGAGGATGCATCTGCTCTCCCAAGCATCCTGACAAAATGCACACCCTGCTGGTTGACTCACACCTGTTGTGTCGTGCTTCAACCAGGACTTGAGGTTTGCTTTGTTGGTGTGCAGATATGCTTTAAGGAGCCCTTTGGCACAGAAGGTAGGGGAGGCTACTTTGATGAGTATGGTATCATCAGAGACGTCATGCAGAACCACATGCTACAGGTAAACAACTCCACATGCTTTTCTAGCTGTTTTGAATATGCGCCTGCTCAGCACTGAAGCCTTGCTGATGAAGCATGTGCCCCCAGCATATGTTTTGTGAGACCTTTTGTGTGCAATGGCTGCTGATACTTCATGCCACGCAAGAGATCTGTGGCACAAATGGTCCCACTTGCTGTCATTGACCAACCACTGTGAGAAGTACATGTTGCTGCTGTGGTGTAGTGCCTGGCATACTCTGGGTGCTGATGCATATGTCAGCAGCAAACTTCATGCAAACAGCAACAAAAGCATTGGCTAGCACACTCTGAGTCAGAACATAAGGCAATGCACACAAAGTCAAGGCATGCTTAGTCAGTTGCCATCTTCAATGTAGTCTGAGGCCTGCTTGTGCTCTGGCTTTCATTGCAATGTAGCCAGTGTTAGGCAATGCAGACAATGTCTTTGTCAATAAAAGCAGTACCATCGTGTGCTTGACTTCACCTTTCTTTCTTGTATGCCAAAGCTGGCTTGTGTGCCAATCCTGGCTTTGATTGCAATGGAAAATCCAATGTCAGGCAATGCAGATGACATGTGAGCCAAGGAAAGCAGAGTCATCATGACACAAACACCCTTTTCTTGTGCGCAGATTCTGGCTTTGATTGCGATGGAGAAGCCAGTGTCAGGTAATGCAGATGACATCAGAGATGAGAAGGTGAAGGTGATCCGGTGTATCAAGCCCGTCAAGGTGGAGGACACAGTCCTTGCCCAGTACTCAGCAGCCAATGACAAGCCTGGGTACCTCGATGATGAGACAGTGCCTAAGGACTCAAAGGCACCTACTTTTGCGACGACAGTTCTTCATGTGCACAATGAGAGGTGTGTGATTATGGTTTCATCAAAGAGCTGTGTCAGCTGTGTCATTTGCTGGGCAAGTGTGCACAAGCTGCAGCATGTCGAGAGGGCTGTCACAACATACTCTGCCCTTTTGCATGGAATCAACATCAGGCTGCACTGTCTGCAAGACAGCTTGTATCAGGTGAGTATGCTTGCCACTCAACTCACATGCTTCCTGGGAGCCTCTGGCTTGCACCAGGTTTGTTGACAGGCTGCATGATTGCAACAAGCATACACTACAACTGCCCACGTCCAGCTATGGCAAGGTGTTCATACACTACAGCTGCCCACGTCCAGCTATGGCAGCCAAGGCGTCGATTAAAAGCCAGGCAAGGCATCAAATCAGTGCCAAAATTCAATCCACATCCATCGGTATCACTGGCCCTTCTCTGATCAGCAGCCAAGGGCTAACACGTTTCCTTTTGCCAACTGCCTTTGCTTACTCTCAAATGCAAATGGGCGCCGTTTGTTGAAGGCAGGCAAGGCCCTCAGTGAGCATAATATGGAGGTCAGCATTCAGCCCTGTCCTTTGTACTGAAGCAGCCAAAAACTTCAAGTTGCTCTACGCGCATTGCCTTTGCTTGCCTGCAGATGGGATGGAGTACCCTTGGTCCTGAAGGCAGGCAGAGCCCTGAATTCTTGGTGATTTGGATATCTACATCAAACAATATAATCTGCTCCTCTATGTCCAGGAGATAAGCACTCATGAGCAACCTTCTGATCGCTGACTGCCTTCACTGATTCTTTTTGCTTTCCTTAGAGACAGGAGACAGTGCCCTTTGCTGTGAAGCCAAACAAGGCCTTCAACAAGCGCTAGAGTTCTGCATCCAGCACCAATCAATGGACTTTCTCTGCAGACACAATATTACGCGTGTCAGTGCTGCTTGCCTTTTGAACTTTGCCCTTGCTTGCTTACAGATGGGACGGAGTGCCTTTCATTTTAAAGGCAGGCAAGGCCCTGAATGAGCGTAAGGTGGAGATCCGCATCCAGTTCCGGCCCCCAGCAGCAGAGCTCACCTCCAATTTGGATCCCCTCAGAAATGAGCTGGTCATCCGCCTGCAGCCTGATGAAGCCATCTACCTCAAGATGGTAAGCCCGTAAATGTATGATGTATAACCAGGTGTATGTGCTTCAGAATGTGCCCCCCATTGGTGTGAACAAAAGGGAAAGTATACTGTAAGGAAGGGAAGCTTGCGGGGCGCATCAGAGTTGTGCAAAGTTGTTGAAGGGCTGTGGTTGTTGCAAGTCTGAGTTCACAGTTGGCTACTGCGCCTGTACTGCTGGGCTGCACTGTCCAAATTGAGTACAAAAGGCGATTTGTTGACAAATGGGCGCCCCACACTGAATCAGAATGGGCTATTCAATGACTCAATGCTTGGAGGTAGTTGGTCTGGTCTGTACCCACCTAGGCAGGTCCTGCGGCCCTGCAGACCTTCTCTGCATGCCTCCAAGATAGCCAACTCACCCACTGATGTCTGTCGCCCATCTTCAGCTTGATGAGTATGGTTGATCATATGGGTGATGCACAGGTGGTAAAGAAGCCAGGGCAGGACAACACACCCATCATGAGTGAGATGGATCTGACCTACAAGGAGCGTTACACAGACGCTTACATCCCAGAGGCGTACGAGCGCCTCATTCTAGATGCCATCAGAGGAGACCAGCAGCATTTTGTCAGAAGGTGGCAACCACACCTCTTCTGAACATGTGCTGTTATGGCTACGGCCTGTGGAAGTATCCATTACGTGAACCATTGCATGGAGTGGGTGATGTCTATGTACGCATCTGTCTTTAGACCTTGTGTTATACTATATTTCAGTAATCTATGCATGTCGTGCCAAAGTTCAAACACAAGCTGCTGTTACCTGTGACCTGACTATGACCTGACTGTGACCTGTGACCTGACCGCAAATGCGTTGTGCTACCATGACCACCTGCATTTGTCTGTTGTCAGCTAATCTCCAGTTGTCTCTCAGAGGTGGTCCCCGCTTTCTGAATGCCTTGACCTGCATCTTGCAGGGATGAGCTGAGGGCAGCCTGGGCAGTCTTCACTCCTCTTCTTCACGCCATTGATGCTGGCAGAGTAGAATTGTTGAGCTACCCTTATGGCACCAGAGGGCCCCCGCAGTCAGATGTGCTAGTCTCCAAAAATGGCTTTGTCAAGAATGCTGAGTATGTCTGGACTCCTGTTGCCCAGAGGAAAAGCATTGACATGCCGAGGCTTTGAGCTTTGAGCTGTCTTCAGTGTTCAGGCTTTCATCTCTGACCGTCTAGGTGCAGAGTGCTTGGATGGTCATTAGCAGGATGCAGTCTGATTTCGCAGAGATGCTTTTGTTTCACTGCCATGTAAAAGAGCGCCGTCGGTAGCCAAACAAGGCTTTCTGGGCTCTGGCGTATCAGCTAAGCTGTCATTGCATCTAGCTGCAGTGAGTTGATGCAAAATTGTGTCCAATGAACAGCCTGTGTTGATTCTCCAATTTGTACTCATGAGATGATCGATCATGATGTCAATTCAGAGTGTGCTGGAAGCGGGTGCAAAGACCTTGGGACCTGATGCTTGTTGGAGGAAACTGCTTGAGCATCATGATCCATCAATTCTGTGACAGTGCCTGAAATCCTGGGCATGTTGAGTGCTGTCTGGAACTTGAGGAGATTTGATAGTTGCAACATAGCCTTGCAAACTACGTAATTGTCTGTGTCGAGCCATTTCTTTTGTATGGGAATGCAGCGCAGCACAACACGCACATTTACAGTTGTTCTTCAGACCACTGCCTAAGCTCACGTACATGCAAAAGCCTTTGCGAGTAACATTGATTGTAGCTGTGCATCCATTGACCTAGTGACCTGCATTGCCTTGAATGGATGGTGGCATTTCTGGTTTCGGGGAAAATGTTGGGATCGCAATGTCTTGGTTTGACTGGGGACAAAAGAAGCTGCGGTGACACCGCCATAGTGCTCTATCTTTGAAACATTCACAACGCATTGTGCAAGCAAGCAGACGCCATCTTGGCGCTCTGTTATTACACGGCAAAGATAGGCTGACAGCACGCACTAAGGCCTCGCCAAGAGCGAGAGCCAGAGCTGTTTTGGCTTTGTACGTTGACCTACACGCATCTGGAATGCTGGGCTACATTGCTTACCGTCGAATGACAGCCTTTTCGCTGCAGTCCTGCTTCTGAAAATTAGGCATGGGCTTTGAGGTAGCTGGTTTGACCTGCTGAGACCAACAGGCTTGCTTGACTGTATGACCTGAAAAGCTGTGCGTGCTGCAGCTTGACAGCACTTGGCAGCAGTCTCGTGGTATTGGGCAGGGGCTGGAAAATCAGGGAGCTACTTGCTACATTAATAGCATAGTGCAGTGCTTGGTGCACAATCCTATTTTAGCCAACCTTGCGTTTGGGACCCTTCGTCAGACATGCAAGTGCATAAAATGCGCGCTATGCTACTTAGCATTCAGAATCAGATGCAGCTTTGATGCAAACAACGTCAGCCCAGAGCGGAAAGCCAGTTGCCCGAAGTGGATGATCTCCGCAGGATTGCCAACTCTTGGCACTCTGAGTAACGAACGTTTGTCAGCATGCAAGCAGGTACGCATGTCCCCTTGTTGTGAATGCACCTGCCAGGCTGTCCCAGTAAATTGGAGGCAGAGTGTCCTCTATTGTTTGTTCGTCCCCATGAGCTGCAGCTGAAGATATGTTACCTGCTCTAGATAATTCCTTAATATAATTCCTCTACAGAATTCCTCTTGATAGCTCTCAGCGCCCTTGTATTGCATGCTTCAGTCTGACCACAGTGACGTGGATCTGCATCAAGTGTGTCTCTGCCACTTGCTAGTGCAGCAGGTGCCAAGTTCCTACGCCACAGTCAATGGTGTCATATGCATACATCACGACAAATTCCTATGACTCCAGGAAGATGCACATGACTTCCTGAGACAGTGGCTGGACAAGGTGCACGACCTGCACGAGAAGATCCTCAAAAATGGGCTTCCAAGCAAGCAGGTTGCTGCCCCATGATCAACTACCTGTTCACATGCAGTGCTTCATGCTGATTCCAGATCTGTGAGAGTGTGAGCAATCAGTTGTATAGCCAGGCCACATCATTTGAATGCTTCTCAGTCCTGTATCACTGCCTGTGG
>JAABUV010007193.1_pt1 | contig 11772 bp, 10 predicted proteins | sample 5559971 | NCBI WGS metagenome assembly JAABUV01 (sample SAMN10711881, study PRJNA513362) | rock metagenome | isolation source: Antarctica rocks | place: Antarctica: Victoria Land, Knobhead nord | collected 2015-12-19
AGCCTAGGCATGGGATTGAAAGGGTTCCGGGCCGTCGCAAGTGGCCAATAGCTGGCATGCCGGGGCAGGCGCCAATGTGGCCCGCCTGACTCACGCTTCCTGCATTAAGGAGAGCTGGGGCGGACACCGGCCTCGAGCGCGTCTGCAGCATGTAAGCATGCCGCCAGAAGTTAAGTGGCGTGCATGCTCTGCTTGGCGCGGGCCAGGCTGCTGAGTGCGTGCTCCCAGAGCGTCCGAAGCGATCTCAGCCGCAACATGTGGTATGACACGCCGTCAGGCTTGCCTACCTCGCCCTCTGTTTTTGCATGCATGTGCAGAAGGGGTGGGCATACGGGCATGTTGTTGTGTGCAGCACGGTCCGTGAAGAAGGGTGCACCGTATGCTCACTGCACACGGCCCGTGCGACACCGGAGCTTGTTGCGCACAAGGGGCCGGTCAGAACGCCCCTCATCAATGCTTGGAGTTCGCGCGCGTGTCAACGTTGTAGAAATGTTGGTTGACATGCGAATGGCTAGGCTTTTGCCATGCATGCGCTGGACCCCATGCTCAAGTTAACGTTGCCTTCACACTAGGGTCACACCAGGACCTAAGGAGCCAAGTAGCGCTAGACAGCCTATGAGGTGTAGGTGACAGAAGCAGCCAAGGGTCAGGAGACCGTTGCTGCTGCCCCTGGCAGGCTTGTCAGCTGTGCAGTGGGAACCGCCGCCTTGGACGCAGCTACCCTACGCAAGCATGGCCGTCTCACCAGACAAGATGAATGGGCACCACCGGGGGGACTTTCCTGTGCTGCGCCACATACCTGGTGTGCCCCGCGCCGGCCCCGCCGCTGCCTGGGCTGCAGGCGCTTCAAACTGCCGTTCGTCAGCTGCGCACGTGCCGCGGTTGAGCTGAGTGCCTTGGACTGCAGATTTCACGCGGGACATTGCGCTCAACTACGTGAAGCGCGGCTACCACTTGCTCTGCCGGCACGCGGTCACGCTGCTGCTCATGCCGGTGGCCGCGACCGTGCTGGTGCGCGCGCATGTGCAGCATGCGGTGCTGGATTACAGCGTCGCCTGCGCTCCCTGTGTGCGCCTGTGTCGTTTGCACGACTCCCAGGTCGCTGCGGGCAGCGCGAGCGAGCGCGTTGTATGCGCGTGTGCGTCGGAGGCTGCGTACTGGTACTTGATGTGAACCTATGCGCGCGCAGTTGGAGCTGGGCAACATGGTGAAGACGGGACAGCTGGGCCAGCTGTGGGAGGTGGCCTGCCAGACGAACCTGCAGTTCAACCTGGTACGCTGCGTCTGGCCCCCGGGGACCATCGGGCCCCGGCACCACCGTTGGCAGCCGCAGCCCCACACCTGCAGCAGCTGCCACCGCCAGCTCCTTGTTAGCTGGAGGCAGCTGTGGGCTGCTCTGCACTGTAGTAGCGGGTGCCTGGCTGCGTGTGCGCCGTGTGGAGACTAACTTGCGTGGCTCTTGTGAGGAGGTACCCGCCGGTCACCCACGCCGGTCCCCCGCACCCTGCTGCCCAGCCAGCCAGCAGCCCCGCAGGCTGCCAGCGCGCTGGGGGCAAGTGAGCAGGCGGTGCAGGCGGAGCGGCACGGCGCGGGCGTGGCGGCGGCGCAACCGGAGCAGCAGGAAGCCGTGCCGGCGCAGCTGCCTGCAGCGGCCTGGAGCGCGGCCGGCGGCCGGGGGCCAAAACGACGTAAAAGACCTGACCCGCGCCTGAATGACCTAACTCAGCTGCGCGGCGGGGTGTCGCGCAGGTGGCGTTCATGGGCTGCGTGCTCCTGCTGACGATGGTGGCGCTGACATACCTCTTCTCGCGCTCCAAGCCCGTGTACCTGGTGAACTTCCACTGCTACCGCCCGCCGGACCGGTGCGGCGCCCGGGGAGGCCTGCGCCCGGCCCCTGGCCTGCGCCCCGGGGGGCAGTGCGTTGCAGAGCGCGTGCCCCCGGCGCGGTGCTCACGCCTGCAGGAGCCAGGGGTAGTCATGATGTCTCATGCTGGCAGCGCGGCCAGCCAGGCAGCATGCATGTGCTGCAGGTGCCAGCATAGTACAATTAGCAGAATTGACGTGGTCACCAGGCCGGCGCAGGCAGTGCTTGGGCATGCGCAGCAACACACCCTGCTTATGATGCGGCCTCCTGGTTACGCGGCCGCGAAGCATGCAGCGGGGGCGTCACAGTGTGGCGCGCGCGCGCAGGATGAAGATGTCCCTGGCGGCCTTCAAGGAGCACTCCAAGGACTCTGGGGTGCGGCCTGCCGACGCGCCCCGCCTCCCCCCCCCTGTCCCCCCTTTGCGCGCCAGCCTGGCCTCGGGCGGCAGAGGCGTGGCGAATCGCGCAGTAGCAGAGGCAAGGGTAGCTGTAGGGGTAGGGTAGGGTTTGCCCAGCGCGGAGCGCGCGCGCGCAGCACCGACAAGAGCCCTGGACTTCCAGGAGAAGGTCGTTGACCGGTGCGGGCTGCTATGGGGACAGGAAAGGGGTGCCACGGGCAGAGCGCGCGCGCAGGCGTTCACCGACAAGAGCCTGGACTTTCAGGAGAAGATCATCGACCGCTCCGGGCTGGGCGACGAGACGTACCTGCCCGACGGTGCGCGCCCGCGCCTGCGAGCCCGGCGCGGGTGCCTGGGACAGCGAGCGGGCTTTCCGGCTGCACAGCGCGGCCCCGGTGCCAATGGAGCATACAAGGGGCGGGCTGGGGCTGGGGCCCCCGTGCAGGCGCTGAGGGCGCGGGTGTGCGCGCGGCCGGTGCACCGCGCGCCCGAGGAGCCGAGCGCGTCATGTCTGCGTCCGTCTGGATCTAGAAGCACAGCACTCAGGGGGTCGCAGCGCCGCTGAGGCGCGGGCGCGCGCGGGGGCGGCGCGCAGCGATCCAGCACAAGCCGCCGCAGATCTCCATGCGCGCCGCGCGCGAGGAGGCGGAGCTCGTCATGTTCACGTCCATCAAGCAGGCGCTGGACGGCGCCGGCCTGACGCCGCGCCAGGTGCGGCCGCCCCGCAACCGCCCGCCGCGGGGCTGGGGCGGGCCGCTCGTAAGAGGGCTCTGCCTGCCGGGCGGGCGACCCGCAGGGCCAGCGTGCACGCGCCGTTTCAGCCTGCATGCGCTGTTTGATAAGTGGCCCGTCTGCGCGAACGACGCGTCCAGCAGGAGGCTCTGCATGCATGTGGGCTCGATCTGCGTCAGTGCCGCCTGCCGCTGCCGGCTCTGGAGCGCTTGTAATGGTCAACACACCGCAGCTCTGCACTTTTGCGCCGTTGGCGCCTGCGCCCTGATGCGGGCGCCGTGCGCCGCCGTTGCAGGTGGACATCCTGATTATCAACTGCTCGCTGTTCAATCCGGCCGGTGTCCTACTCTAAACCCAGGCGCCCCGCGCCGGCGCGCAGGTGGACATCCTGATCGTCAACTGCTCGCTGTTCAACCCGACGCCGTCGCTGTCGGCCATGATCGTCAACCACTTCAAGATGGCGTCCAACGTCGTGTCGTACAACCTCAGCGGCATGGGCTGCAGCGCGGGCGTGATCTCGGTCAGCCTCGCGCGCGAGCTGTTGCAGGTGCGCCGCGGCGCGGGGGTTGGGTGGGCGGGCAGACCCTACCCGCTGCCCAGCGCCGACTGGTGGCCGCCGTTGCCGGCGTGGGTCGCAGCGCGCGCGCATGCGCCGACGGCCCCGCATTTGGGGCTTGCGCCCGCGCTTGCACTTGCTCCGACCGAAGCTATTGCGCACTGCAGTAATGCTGGGCCTCGCTCCTGGCAGTGTCTGGCGTCCTGGGCATTGCCAACCGTCCCGCCACATCATGCAGCCGCGCCTCCCTTCCCAGTGCCCAGTGGAAGCCCTGAGTCTGCTGGCCGGCGTCACCTTGGCAGACGGATAACTCCTGTGTTACAAGGATGCTGGTGAGCTGCTGCGAGCTGCTGGTGGCCTGCAATTGCGCTCTGCAGCAGCGCTGCTGTTGAGCGCAATTTAGGCCGCCTGCAGCCCCCGCACCAGCTCACCAGCACCTTGTTGCATAGGAGTGGTCCGCCTACCAAGGTGACGCCGACCAACAGACTCTGGCGGGCAGCCAGTGCATGCGCACCCAAGGGGTAGCCGCATCCGCCCCAGTTCTCTGTCATGACTTAGCAAGCGCTCCAACTCAGCAAGCGCGGGCAGCACGCACTGCGCCTGACCCGGCGCCGCCACGCTGTGCGGCGCCCGTGAGCCTTGCGGCGCAGTCATGGCCTCCGACGGGGCAGCAGGGGGAGGAAATCCGCGCGCGCTGCACAGTCCAACCCTGTACCGGGCGGCAGGTGTACCCCAACAGCACCGCGCTGGTGGTGTCGACCGAGAACATCACGCAGAACTGGTACTTTGGCAACGACCGCGCCATGCTCATCCCCAACTGCCTCTTCCGCGTGGGCGGCGCCGCCGTGCTGCTCTCCAACAAGCGCTCCGACCGCCGCCGGGCAAAGTGCGCGCGCGCGCGCTCCGCGCCCCCTCACCTGCGCCCTGCCGAGGCCGCCCGCGCCCGCGCCCGGACGCTGTCGGGCCAGCGCGACGGTGCACGGACCTGATGCGGCGCTGTGCTGGCCGCTGTGCGCTGCGCGGCCTGCATGCCCGCCCGAAGCGCGGGACCGGGCCTGTGAGGCTGCAGCGCGTGCCTCTCTGCGCTCGCGGGTCGGCGGGTGGCGGTGCCTGCGCGGCCGTCATGCGGCGCCGGCGGCGCTGCGCAGGTACGAGCTGAGCCATGTGGTGCGGACGCACATGGGTGCGTCCGACGTGTCCTACGGCTGCGTGTTCCAGAAGGAGGACCCGGAGGGCGTCACCGGTGCGCCGGCTGCTTCCCCCACCCGCCCTCACCCCCGAGCTCCTCCGCCTGCGCTGCTGCACGCTGCTGTGGCGCCAGGACGGCGCGCGCTCGCCGGCGCGGCATGCAGGGATGTATGCCCCGCTCTCGCTCGCCACCCAAGCAGTCCAGGTGCGACGTTCGCTGCAGCTCTGCGTGCTTGCCGTCGGCCACGGCCACGATGCTTGCGCGCGGCCCAGCGGCCACACTGCAGACAGCACCACGCATCACCACGGGCGCGCGCGCAGGCGTGTACCTGTCCAAGGACCTGATGTCCATCGCGGGCCACGCGCTGAAGGCCAACATCACCACGCTCGGCCCGCTGGTGCTGCCGGTGTCCGAGCAGCTGCTCTTCTTCATCAGCCTGGTCATGCGCAAGGCGCGCGCGCCCGCTGCGCCTCTCCCTCCCTGAAAGCCAGCTTCAAGCTGGCCTCCTTCAAGCAAGATGTATGCAGCTACGGCGCTGTGCCACCGTGCCAACAATTGCTGCACAGCCAGGAAGTCGCACGGCACATAGCACCGTCCCGGCCAGACAGGCCAGCATGTCCGCCCAGTGCCTGTGCAAAGGCTGCATGGTGCAGCAGTCGCGCACCGGGTGCCGGCCCTGAGTGCGACCCTCAGGGCTGCCCTGTTTGCGCAGGTGCTGAGGCGGCGCGTAAAGCCCTACGTGCCGGACTTCAAACTCGCGTTCGAGCACGTGTGCATCCACACCGGTGCGCAGCTGCGCGCCACATGCCACTGTGAAAAGCAGCGCGCAGCGCGTATGCTTTGGCGGCGCGGCTCTGTAGAGACTGCACGTCATCTCTTTTGTCAGCGCATTCATCTTTACTCACGCCAGCACTGCGCACTAGAGGTCGTTGGCAGCGCAGCCAAGGCTTGCATGCTTCCACCTAGGCTGGGTCATGCAAGCTGCATACGCGCAACGGGTGCGGGGTGCATGCATCCAGCAGTTGCGTTCCAATGCAGCCGTGTGATGCGGCCGCGCACGCCGCTGCATGAGCGGCACCACACGCCTTCTCCTGCGGGTTGCAGCAGGGCCAGTGCGCGCCGCGCTGCCGCGCAGCGCGCTGGCAGCCCCGCGTCCACGCCGGGGCCTGCCCATGCGCGCACCCTCGCCCCGCCATGCGAGCAACAGCGCGCGACGCCCGGCACCCAAGGCGACCTGCCGGCCATCCGGCGCGCTGATGCCTGCGGGCGCGCGCCAGGCGGGCGCGGCGTGATTGAGGAGATCGAGAAGCAGCTGGCGCTGACGGCCGACCTCATGCAGCCGAGCAAGGACACGCTGCACAGGCGCGCGGCCCGCAGGCGGGGGCAAGCGGCGCAACCGGGCAGGCTGCCCCGACCCGGCGCCCGGCGCCAGAGCATGCCAGGGGGAGGCTGCTTGAGCTGTTTGGACGGTCACCTCGTCGCTCGCTTGCAACACGCTTCGCATGCAGGGCGCTTCTTCGCGGGGACTGCAGGCCGTGCGCTGGTGCGTCAGCGCCGGGCGCCCTGGAGGCAGGAGGTGTCACGCATGCTCTGACCGGTTGGGCGCGCAGCGCGCAGGTTCGGCAACACCAGCTCCAGCAGCATCTGGTACGTGCTGGCCAACATAGAGTCGTGCAAGGGCGTGCGGCGCGGCGACCGCGTGTGGCAGATCGCCTTTGGCAGCGGCTTCAAGTGCAACAGCGCGGTCTGGCGCGCGCTGCGCAACGTCAGGGAGGAGCACGCGGCCTGGCGCTAGGGCGCGCCGCGAGCCCAGGGCCGGCGTATGTCGCGTGCGTGGGCGTGGCTCTGGGACGGCCGCGGGCTGGGTGACCGGGCCGCGCCCATGCCGCGTGTTTTGTGCTGAGCTGTCCCATTGTATCAGTGCTGGGCTGGCGTCGGGGCCGGAGGGTCACCCGGGGCGCGGGGCGTGTCTGCAGCACGCTCGAGCGCGGTTTCCCCACATGCACGGCTGTCCGGGGCAGCAGTTTGCTGGAGTGTTTTGCGCCAGGCTTGATTTGGGGGCGCGCGGGCTGCGCGGGATTTGTGCTATCGTATGTGTTGGGCGGTGCGGCGGCGGGGCCCGCGGCGCCGCAGGAGGTAAGGCGAGTCTGTTGATGTCTGCTATGTGCTGCGTTGTTCCAGGTTCCGAAGTGTGTAGGTGCGCGCTGCTCCATCTGCAAGCCCGCACAGGGTCTTTTTCCTGCAGGCCGTGTGGGGCTTGGCGGGTGTCGTGAGGTTGTCCTTAGACACCGAAAGCAGTGCAGTAGGTAGGCACGCAGGGCGGGACGGGTGCACAGTGACTGCGCGCTCGAGGTGAGCAGCGTCGACGTCGCCGCACCCGCCGCCCGGCGCGCGCCGGGCCAGGGGCCATGCCTACTGGCGGCCCGCAGGCGCACGAGATGAGCAGGCCTCATCGTGTAACCGGTCTGATGCAGCAGCCGCGCCATGCCCATGTCTGCGCCATGTCTGCCCGAGCTTGTCACCTGCACTGAGAGAGGGGTCGGGGCATGAAACCTAGACACCCTCGAAGCTGCTCAGTGGGCAGGGCGCCAGTTCCGGAGTGTGCAGGCCTCATCCACGCGTGTCAACAGAGCACAGGGCCAGCCAGCCGAGCCACCATGGAGGGTCCCGTCGACAGGGAGGAGTGCGTGTACATGGCCAAGCTCGCCGAGCAGGCTGAGCGCTACGATGAGATGGCGCGCACTCCGGCCTGCTTGGCCCCGCCTGCTGCGCTCCAGGCCGCTGTGGGCCGCGCGGGGCGCGCCTCTTTGGGGGACTGTGTTGTGGCCCATTGGCGGCGGATCGCGCTGCGCTGGGGCGCGCCGCCGGCTGGCGCTGCGGCGCGCGGCCGCGCGGCGCGGCGCGGCTGCGCGCGCCGGGGCGCGCGGGGGCTGACCCGGGCCGCGCGCGCGGGGGTGCGCAGGTTCAGGAGATGAAAAAGGTGGCGCAGATGGTGCACGACCAGGAGCTGTCTGTGGAGGAGAGGAACCTGCTGTCCGTGGCCTACAAGAACGTGATTGGCGCCCGGCGGGCGTCCTGGCGGATCATCTCGTCCATCGAGCAGAAGGAGGAGAGCAAGGGCAATGAGGAGCACGTCAAGCGCATTAAGAAGTACCGCGAAGTGGTGAGGCCCGCCCGGTGGGGCTGTGCTGCTCGCCTGCCGCTGCGGGGCCCCTGCAGCTCGGGGCTCGCGGCCATGGTGCTGCCCGGCAGCGGCTTGTGTGGGGGCGGGCCGCAAAGTCACTCCGCCTGCCCCCGGCCGGCAGGTGGAGAAGGAGCTGAGCGAAATCTGCTCGAGCATCCTGCAGCTGCTGGACGACCACCTGATCCCCACGGCGTCCTCCGGCGAGTCAAAGGTGTTTTACCTGAAAATGAAGGGCGACTACCACCGCTACCTGGCCGAGTTCAAGACCGGCACCGACCGCAAGGACGCTGCCGAGCACACGCTGCTGGCGTACAAGGCGGCCCAGGTGCGGCCCGGCCAGCTGCCTGGGCGGAAAACCCGCAGTGCCGGCCGGGACCGAAGCCTTTGGGCGTTTCCGTGGTGCCCAGCCGCTCATGCCTGAGCCGGGGGCCTGCCCGGGGCGCAGGACATCGCTCTGGTGGACCTGGCACCGACGCACCCGATCCGGCTGGGCCTGGCGCTCAACTTCTCTGTGTTTTACTACGAGATCCTCAACTCGCCGGAGCGCGCCTGCCATCTGGCAAAGCAGGTAGCGGCCTGCGCCCGCCCCGGCCCGCTGCGCCCGGCCGCCTGAGTTTTCTGCAGCGGCGCGCGCGCCACGCGGCGGCGCATGATGTCGGCCGGCGCGGCGGTGCGTGAGTGGGGGTCCGGGCGCGCGAGCGCAGGCCTTCGACGAGGCCATCGCAGAGCTGGACACGCTGGGGGAGGAGTCGTACAAGGACAGCACGCTCATCATGCAGCTCTTGCGCGACAACCTCACGCTCTGGACGTCCGACATGCAGGTATGTTGCGAGCCCACTAGGGTGCGCGGACTGGCGCGTCGCAGTCGTTTTGGGTAGCAGGGTGGGGCCCTTGTGGCGCACAGTCATGGGGCATCATAGGGGGCAGAATGAGCGCCGGAGGTTGCGCCCCCGGTCTGTGCGCGGACCGCGTCTGTGGCGAGAGGCCGTAATGCGGCTGGAGGCTGGTTGGGAGCGTGCAGCTCTCTTGCTGGCTGTTGCTGCGCCGATATGCAGCCCCCGCTATCCACAATCGTACCTGCCACCCTTTCCAGGGCTCGCCTGCCTGACGGCTGCGGCACCCGGGGGCAGCGTGCGCGCCTCCTACACGGGGTGTGCACAGCGCAGTCCCACAGCCTGTCAGCGGCCGGTATGCCTGGTGGTGCTGCCACAGAGAGGTGGCACAACGCGAGGAACACAGGGGTGCTTGAGCGACGCGGTACTTAACGCGGGTCGCGCCTGTGGGCGGTCAGTTGCAGCGTTGCAACGCAGCTCTGCGTGCAATGTTGCATCGGCCCGTGAGTGTGGCGTGAGTAGGACGTGGGCTGTGAATGCTGCGGTTCCCGCTAGTTTGTCAGGCTGCAGCTTGCGTGCTGCTGTGCTGACGGACAGGTGCAGCCCTTGCAAAGCCGTCCTGCAAGCGTGGCCGCCGCGGCCTGCGAAGCGTGCCCTTGGCTGCTGCAGGAGTTGGCAGGACTAGGCATGGGTGGGCTCGGTGACTTGCCACTTGGTGCGTGGAGGGCGCCACAAGCACCAGTGCTGCGCAGTGGACGCCGCGCTGCCACCAGGGCAGAGTCTGGTGGCGATTTGTTGGTGGGGCAGGGCGCGGGGCTGCGCCGACACGCGAGCACAGTCGCTGTGGGTCGTCGCTTGCGCACGGCTGCTGTGGCGACTGCACGGCCTGCTTTGTGCCTCAAATGGCCGGTCTGTCAAGGAGAGCAGGAGGCTGGTGTGAGGGGTTGCAGACGTATAGATCCCCCGGTTTGCGCGCAGCTTGGTCACCACTGCGCCAAGGGTCACTGCCCCCTCACGTGCGCTCCATGTGTGCTGCCCAGTCTTCAACGGGCAACACAGTTGTGCCACGCAGCTGTATGCTCGCATATGCAGCGCTGCTGCTTGTTCCATCGACAGTTGGGGTCCTTCCTAGTAGGAGGGTATGGTTTGTCCTCCGATTTGACCTGGCGGGCGGCACGCGCAGTGCCCAAGGCAATGCGTGGTGCTTAAACCCTACGCCTGGCTGTGCCAGTGTCGCGCGCAGCCCTCAGCTGTGCATGGTTGGGCATGACTGATATGTGTGAGGCTATTGCGATTTGCCACTGACTTGACAGCCCCCTTGGTCGCCTGCGTGTGCGGGCTCGACCGGAGGCAAACCGCCTAGCTGGATGGCGAGCTCGTTTGCAGCAGAGCTGCTGGCTGTGGTTTTACACAAGCTGCACTCAGCTGCACCGTGCCGCTGGACTTTGCTGAGACTGCGACTGTGTAGGGGCCCAGCTGCGCAGGGCGCCGCTTCCATAGCAACCTGCAGGAAAGTGGCATGAGGGTGGTGCCTCAATGACGCCCTGCTGCTGCCGCGCAGGACCAGGACGCGGACCAGCCGCGCGAGGCTGGCGGCGGCGGCGACATGAAGGTCGAGGACGCGCACGAGGTATAAGCGCGCGCACGCATGCGCGGCGGCGCGGCGCGCGAGCGCGGGGTTCGGCCAGCTCTGGAGTGCTGGGGCGCACAGGCCGCACGGGGGGGTTTGGGGCTTGCTCCCCCCACTCCCGGTCGACCCAAACTGCAGTGGTCTGCCTGTGGAAACGACGCGGCGCGCGGGCGCGCGGGCTGTGCCGCCAGCGCAGACAGCGCGGCGCGCACGGCCCGGCAACGCGCTGACTGGTTGGTCACTGGGAGCGGCGGCATCAGCGGCTGCGGCGCCGCGCGCCCGCGAAGGCAGCAGGGGTGACTTTTGGGGCTGGCCGGGTGCGCGGGGGTGGAGTGCACGCCGCATGCGGGCGGCGGCGGCAGCGGCGGCAAGCCCCTGGCCCAAGCGCTGCACGCGCCGGGTGATGTGGCGCGGTGATAGAGAGTCTGCTCAACATTCTAGGAGGCGGTCCGGTGTGCGGTGACAGGCGGTGCGCTTGCGTTCCAGGTTTCTTGTGGGCCCTTAGGAAACGGCGTTGTCGGGCCGGCCGGTACTGCGGCATGGGGGGCGCGGCCCGGGGGCAGGGGCCTGCTCTGCATGGGTCTGGGTGCACAAAAATGCGGCGCGCAAGCTGGTGCACACCTCCTTGCGTCTGGGGGGGCTTTGTCTGGCCCCGCCTACTTTGCTCCACCCCACCTGCGCTGCTACCTGTTTCTGTAACGCGGCTTGCACGCCCGTTCCAAGCCATCCGTGTGCCGTGCGCGCGCCTGCTTACCAGCGTCACGAGCCACTGAGCAGTCTCTCAGCATGCACCATGCACCAACATGACAGATGGCACATGGGGGCCGCCGGCCATGCCGCCGCTAGCATGTCCTTGACGGCCAGTTATTCATAGGGTAACGTGACAGAGCTGCCCAACTTCCTCGCGGTGCTCTGTAAATACTAACTGAGAGCCAGAGGCGGGGCAGCATGAGCGAGCTGGGCGGCCTGGAGCCGCGTCCGATGCTGCCAGCGCTGGCGCTGGCGTCGGCCGCGGTGCTGCTGCTCTCGCTGCTGGTGCTGCTGCTGCGGCACCGCGCCGGCGGCAAGGGCGCCGCGGCGGGCAAGGCGCCGGCCGCGGGGGCGACCGGCAAGGCTGGCAGCGAGGCGGACAAGCCCCGGGTGCTGCTGCTGTTTGGCACGCAGACCGGCACAGCCGAGCGCTTCGCCAAGCAGCTCAAGACGGAGCTGGCGACCCGCTACGGCGACGCCAGCGCCTACGACGTGATGGACATGGAGGACTTCAACGGCCCCGACCAGCTGCCCAAGGAAAAGGTGGTGTTCCTGCTGGTCGCGACATACGGCGACGGCGAGCCCACCGACAACGCCGCCGACTTCTACAACTGGGTCACCCGGGCCGCTGGCGAG
>JAABUV010007195.1_pt1 | contig 11766 bp, 9 predicted proteins | sample 5559971 | NCBI WGS metagenome assembly JAABUV01 (sample SAMN10711881, study PRJNA513362) | rock metagenome | isolation source: Antarctica rocks | place: Antarctica: Victoria Land, Knobhead nord | collected 2015-12-19
GTGGCTGGCGGCAGGATGCCGTTGTTCAGGTCATGGACCTTCTTGTGAATCGCTTCAAGGACAGGACCGGCATTCTCGCCGCGCCGCAGCAAAATAATTCCCATGACGGCGTCGTCGGTGTCCGGCCCACTACCTCCAGCCCGCCAGCCGACTTTGCCGAGGCGCGGCTGATAGCCGATGCGGACCGTCGCCACGTCCCGGATATGCAGCGGCGTTCCGCTATGGGAGGCGATCACGACATTGCCGATGTCGGACGTGCCACGCAGCAGGCCAATCCCGCGCACGACATATTCCTCGCCGCCGCGCTCTAAATAACTGCCCCCGGCGTTCGCGTTCGCCCCGGCCAGTGCGTCGGTGACGTTTTGCAGCGTGATATCATAAGCCTTCAGCTTTCCCGGATCAATTTCGATTTGATACTGCTTGATCGTGCCGCCGAAGCTGTTAACATCGGCGACGCCGGGAACACTTTTGAACTCTTTTTCCAGTGTCCAATCTTCAATTTCTTTAAGCTTCATCAGCGGTGCGCCGACAACGGTGTAGCGATAAATTTCGCCGGTCGCGCTGGCAAGCGGTGACATGGAAGGCTGAATGCCGGTGGGCAGACTGGCCGCGCCGATAGCCTGATTGACCTGCTCACGCGCAAAATAGTCGTCCACTCCGTCCTCGAACGTCAGCGTGATGGACGACAGCCCAAACAGCGAATCGCTTCGCAAAGTTTGGACATGAGGAACACCGTTAAGCTGAGTTTCCAGCGGCACAGTGATGAGCTTTTCCACTTCTTCCCCAGCATGGCCCGGCCATTGCGTAATGACCTGAACCTGCGTGTTCATCACGTCAGGATAGGCTTCGATGGGAAGTTGGCTAAAACTGAACGCGCCCCAGGTAAGCAGAAGTGCTGCGCCAATCAAAACAAGCGCACGCTGGTGCAACGCGAAATGTACGATGCGGTTGATCAACTCAGTTCCTAGCTGTCGCTCCCCTGGCTGCCCAGAAACAGAGCGCCCTGCGTGACAACACGCTCGCCGGGGCGCAAGCCAGATGTGATAATGCTTTCACCACCCTTTTGAGCGCCGATAGTGACGTTCCGTCGGGTGTACTTGCCATCCGAGGCCACATACACATAATCGCTATCGGCATCATGCTGGACTGCGGCCAGCGGAACAACCGGCGCGGCCTGCGTGTGGCCGGTCACAACGGTCATCTCTGCGAACATTCCATCTTTAAGCAGGCCGTTCGGATTAGCGATTTCCACTCGTACCTTGACGGCGCGTGTCTTAGGGTCGAGTGCGGGAGCAATGTGGCGGACCCTGCCACTAAACGTCCGGTCCGGCAGGGCATCTACCCGGATCGCGACCGGCTGGCCTTCGGCGACAGAAGCAAGGTCCTGCTCGTAGATGTCGCCCTCCACCCAGACCGTGTTCGTGCTGCTGATGGTCATCATGTTCCACGGCGTTTCCTGCGACTGGTCCACCACCTGTCCAGGGTTGACATTGCGGGCCGTGACCACGCCGGAAATTGGAGACACAATGCTGACCGTTCCGTTTGCACTGGGGTGGCCGAGCAGGTTCAGCGCATTTAGCGAGTTCTGAAAGTCGCTCTGGGCATTCGCATAGCCATTTTGGGCCTGCTCCAAGTTGGTGCCAATCGACGCTCTCGCCAGCGCCAGAGCGCGGACTGCGCCGCTCTGCTGAAGCTGGGCTGCCTGCAAAGCATCTTCCGCCGCCCGCACTGACTGGTCGGTGTAGAGGTTGGTCTTGTACGCTTTCTGCTCACGGGCCAGCGTTTCCTGGGCCAGCCGAAGCTGGTCCTGGTTGGACTGAACTGTCACCTGCGCTTTTGACAGCGTATTTTCTGCGGCTTCCACGTCCTGGCTCGCATTCACGCCGATTTGATTGAGCTTGACGGCTCGCCTTTCCGCCCGCTGGGCTAAATCCAAGTCCTGCTTTGAGGAATCAAGCGCCGCCTGGGCCTGGACGACATTTGTTTGAGCCGTCGCCAGTGGCTGTTGGTTGAAGCCGCCGATCTTGGCTTGAAGCCGAATCTTGTTCAGAGCGTCCCGTGTGTAGCTTGTATGCTCTTTGGCCTGCTCCAGCGCCGCCTCCGCCTGGGTCACTTCCGGCGTTCCCAAATGCAGCAGGGTCTGGTTACGCTGAAGAGTAATCGCCGCTAGGCGCAGCTTGTCCTGGTTTTCCCTAAAGGTCGTTTGAGCGGTCGCGGCGTCCGTGCTGTCGAGTTGGACCAGCGGCTCTCCAGCGGTCACATGATCACCGACAGAGACGTAAACCTGCCGAACCCGCCCTTGCAGGCGGGGACTGATGTTAACACTTTGGTCCGCCGGATAGGAAACAAGGCCGGTTGTCTGCAAGCGTCCTACCAAAGGAGACAGGCGCACCGGAGCCGTCTGAATCTGGACAGCCTGCCGGCCAGCCTCGGAAACGGTAATGGGCGCGTTAGGAGACGCCGCCAGCGCGGCAGGCTGTTCCGCATCGCCATGCCTTGAGTGAACAATTAGAAAGCCGCCGAGACCGAGAGCCAGCAGAACGGGAACTGTTACACCCAATTGCCGGGCAAGATTTGGCGAGCGGCTGGCCGCAGGCGACGCACTCGACGTCTCGGGTTCTTCCAGATTGGGGTTTTTAATAGTATCCGGTGTGTTCACAATTTTCTTTCTTTATCGAGCTGGCACGGGCGCAGTGGGAACGCGCGGCGCTCCGGGAGCCAGGCCAGTCGCGGGCGTGGTGCCGGTCGGCGGCACCTGCGCCGCCGGGACGGAAGCCGAAACAGTCGGCGTCAGCGGTGTCCCAATAGCACGACTGAGCTGGTCAACCGCGTGGTTATAACTGCCGATGGCGGCGTAATACGCATTGCGCGTCGAGCGGTACGTCTGCTGCGCGTCGATGACATCTAAAATGGTGCTGGCTCCAAGCGCATAGCCCTGGGTCACACGGTTCAGCAGCGACTCCGACTGCGGCAGAATGCCTTGCTGGTAGAGCAGAACCGCCTGCCGCGCCTGCGTCAGACTGAGGTAACCCGTCTCGACATCCTGGGCGACCCCGAGACGCGCCTGTGCCAGAAGTGTTTGCTGCACCTTCACGTCCTGCTGCGACTTATCAATGGCGTTTTTGATGCTGCCCAGGTCAAGCGGCAGGATCAGGCCGACCGCGACCGGACCGACATCAAGCTGCCGCCCCAGCGTCACATTGGGGAAATACTGCGCCTTTTCCAGCCCAACGGCTGCCTGCGCGGCGCTGACGCCAGCGCTGGCAGAGCGAATTTCAGGCCGTGCTTGCACCGCTTGCGCTAGGAGGCGAGCGCGTTCCAGGCTGAGGACGGTGTTATAGCCAAGCGGCTGGGCCGCATCCACGGGCGTATCCGGCGCACGGCCCAGCAGAACATTTAGGGCGACACGCGCAACACGTACCTGGTCCGCAGAAGCAATCAGATTTTGCTGTTCCTGCGTCAGCGCGATTTGCGCCCGGATCGCATTGGCTTCCGGGGCAGCGCCAAGCTTAAACCGATTTTGGGTGAGATCAGCCAGGCGGCTCGTCAGCGCATACACATTACGCTCGTTTTGCAGGGCACTGTTCGCGACTTGCAGATCGCTGTAGGCATCGGCCACGGACTGTCGCACGGTCAGACGGGTCGTCCGCGCTTCCGCCTCCGCACCTTGGAACTGGGCGCGCGCCTGGTTGGTGCGGTAGCGCCGCGCCCCGTTGGTTTCCAGAGTAACGTAGGCAGTGTAGTTGCCCAGGTTGCTGAAGTTGGTGGGCGCGACCAAGTTGTTCAGCGCCGCATAGTTGATGGTCGGGTTGAGCGGGGCGCGCTGGCTGGACAGGTTGGCGCGAGCGCTCCCAATCTGGTATCTCGATTGCTGGGCTTGGAGGTTGTTTTTTTCCGCCAATGCCTCGGCTTGGTTCAGCGTCAGTGCCTGGGCCGCTGCAACGGGCGGCGGCGCCAGGAGATCCGGCGACGGGGCGTCCTGGGCCGGCGCGGCAGGCAGCGGGTCCTGGGCGGCGCAAGGTGCCACCAGGAGCGTGAGGAGCAGCGGCAGGGCGAAGCGGAGGTTCATCGTTTGGATGGATTATACTCGGCGGGCGCGGAGGGCGGGTCCGGAATCGGACGAACAGCACCAGGGAGCGGGTCAAAGGCACCCGATCCAGGATGTAGCAAGACTGGAGGATCCGGTGCGGGAAGATTTTAGGACAGAGCGGAGTCCAGGCCCAGCCGGCGTTGCAGCTCCGGGTAGCGGGTCCGGCCGACCGGCAGGCGCTGACCATCGGTCAGGCGGATCTCGTAGGCGTGGTTGCCCAGGAACAGGAGCTCCTCGACGGCGTCCACAAGGACGATGTACGAGTCGTGGATGCGCAGGAACTGCTCCTGCGGCAGGACCGATTCCAGGTAGGTGAGCGTGTAGTAAGTGCGATACTCGCCGCTGTCCTGGGTGCGGACGAAGACGCGCTTTTCGCGCGCCGCCGCGTACAGGATTTCCTCCACCCGGACGAGCCGCACGGCGTAGTCGCCACGGATCGGCAGACGGCGCAGGGGCATCTGCCCCGCCAGCGACTGGACGGACCGAGCGGCGGCCCGCGCCCCCGCGTCGGCCAAGCGGGCGCGGGCGCGCGCCAGCGTCTTGGCGAGGCGCTCCGCCGAGACCGGCTTGACGATGTAGTCCAGGGTGCCCCGCTCGAACGCCTGGGCCGCGTGCTCCGAAAAGCCCGTGACGAAGACTACCAGCGGCGCCGGCTCCAAGTGCAGCAGCACGTCGGCGGCCTGCATCCCGGACAGCCCCGGCATGCGGATGTCGAGGAAGAGCAGGTCCGGGCGCAGGTCTTCGGCCATCTGTAGGGCGGTGGCGGCGTTGTCAGCCTCGCCGATGACCCGCTCCCCCAGAGACTCTAGCAGGTGCCGGAGGTGGACGCGGGCCATCGGCTCGTCGTCGACGATCAGGCAGGTCGTCATCGCAGTGGCTCCCCCTTTCCGGGCCGCGTCGGCCCGCTCATGGTGGGAGCCGGCACGACGAAAGCGGCCAGCGTCCCGACACCCTCGCGGCTGAACAGGCGGACTCGGGCGGCCCGGCCGTACTGAAGCGTCAGCTGCTGCATCAGGATCACCAGGCCATGCGGCCTGTTGCGCTCGACCAGCGCACCCCGGCGAGTTTCGATTGACATCCCGGCCCCGGTGTCCCGGACGGCGACCAAGACGTGGTGCGGGTAGCGCCGCACGCTGACGAGGATTTGACCCGGCTCCGCCTGCGGCTCGATGCCGTGGCTGACAGCGTTCTCGACCAGCGTCTGCACGGCGAACTGGGGCACCAGCGCTCCCTCCGTCCCCGGCGCGACGTCCCAGACCACCTGGATGCGTGGTCCGTAGCGCTGCTCCTCGATGCCGACGTAGAGGCGGGCGTGCCGGATTTCGTCGCCGAGGCGTCCGGCGCTCTCGGCCCCCCCCTCGAGAGCATGCCGCATCAACTCGCCGAGCTGGACTGTCGCGGCTTCGGCCTTGTCGGGCGCGAAGGTGCACAGTCCCGCGATGGTGCTCAGTGTGTTGAAGAGGAAGTGCGGGTGCAGGCGCGCCTGCAGCTCGCTCATCTGGCGCAGGCGGAGGGTGGCGAGGGCGGTCTCCGCCGCCACGCGCCGGCGGTTGGCCAACTGCCGCTCGTAGGCGTCCCGCAGGACCAGAGCGAGGAGCAGACACCCGAAGCCGTTCGCACCCATGCTGTACAGGGCGGTCGTGGCCGTGACGGGGGCGGGGCGGGCGGCGCCGTGACTGTAGACGCCCGCCGGTACCACGCCCTGGAGCAGGAGGTGGGCGATCTCGGCGGCGGCCCCGGCCACGAACGCTCCGCCGAGCAGGGCCGCCGACAGCCCCCGGCGCGGCGCAGGGATGGGTTTCCAGAGGCCCTGAACTTGGGCGACCCCGGTCCCGATCAGCGACGCGGGGAACACGGACAGGACATAGGCTGGCAGCGAGAAGGTTCTGACCCCGATGACAGAGGCCACGGATGCGAGTACCACTGTCGTCCCGGCAGTGAGGAGGCCAAGCGTGAGACCGCCCGTGTAGCCTGCGAACGCCGTCGCCAGCGTGAAGGTGATGTAGGGGTAGCGGTCCCCTGGGAAGAGGATCTCACTCGCCCCGAGGAGGCCGAACACCACGGCCTGAATTATCTGGTCGCGACGGCTACGCGCCGGGTCGAAGACGCTGGGGAGCGCCCCGCGGCTGAGCAGGTATGCCAGCGTGACGAGGACGCAGCTGTCCTCCATAAAGCGGTTGAGGATTTGGGAGTCGGGCAGGTGCGTCATCGGGAGTGTGATCCTCCGTCGGGTTCGGTGTTGGCCTGCGGCGCGAGCAGCCGGGACGTCCTGGACCGCCGGTCCGAACTCCAGACGATCAGAACTCCAGGTGGACGCGCAGGGACGGCACGGAGACCGTCCCCCGGTCCTGGTTGTAGCCCGGGTTGTGGATGAACTGGTAGTCCGCCGTGACGGAAACGGTCGTCGCCGCCCCATGCCTGGACAGCTGGTAGCTATAGTAGGTCTCCAGGAGCCGCTCCGACCCGTAGTGCAGGCGTCCGTCGCCCAGCAGGAACCCATACCCGCCCGCCGCGAGATAGTCCTTGTGCGCCGAGGATAGGTCGTTCTGCTCCAGCGCGACCGCCAGCACGTCGTCGGGCCGGTGGGTCAGACGCGCCCCGGAGATCTGCGCGCCGAGGCTGCCAGTCCGGTCACACTCGGTGTAGGCGAAATCCTCAGTCCTGCCGTCGTTATACCCCAGCCGTCCGAACAGCCCGGTGTTGCCGCCATCCAAGAGCGGCTGCTCGAAGCCTAAGACGGCACCGTACTTGCTGTTCCCAACCATCTCCGTCGCCGTGATGTCTGGGGGCGTCCCGTTTTTCTGCGCCAGGGCGAGCGACGCGCGGTAGTCGCCCATGTGCGCCTTGTTGTGGTAGCCCAGGAGGCGGACGATCCCTGGACCGGCCTTGGTCACGAGAAAGCGCGGGTGCGCCTCCAGCTCGACCTGCTGGCCGTTGTTGTTCTTGTAGTCGCTAGACAGCTGGATGTAGTTGGCGATCTTGGGCATCTGGAACACACCGGCGCGGATGGTGCAGTCAGGCAGGACGTACTCGGCGGCAACGCCCTGGGTGTAGCCACGTGTGTCGGCGGCGTAGTCGTAGGCGGCGCAGTTGATGAGACCCCAGTTCAGGAACTGCGTACGGGTGCTGTTGGCATAGCGGTTCACGTCGAAGATGTCGGAGACGGCCATCTTGCCGCCCCAGACGGCAACCCGGCGGGTCGGGCGCGGGCCAGCGAGCTGCGTCTCGCCCTGCGGGACGTCCTCGGTTCCCCTGCCCAAGGGGACGACGTAGCGCAGGAAGTAGCGGGCCAGGTACAGGTTCTGGTCCAGGGTCGGGGTACGGACCACGTCCCCGTTGGTGAACCCGCCCAGACCGTAGCCCGTGCTCAGGCCATGCCCTTTCGAATACTCAGGGTCGACATAGGCCTCCAGCCGGGGGCAGAGCCTGTCGCCGACGTAGATGGTACCGGTGTTGGTGGCCTCCGTCTCGTTGCGCGAGAGGAAGCTCTGCGCGCCCTGGTACGGGCTATGGAACGGATAGACGTGCTGGATGATGAGCGAGGTCTGCCCGCCCACGTAAAAGGCCTGCGGCGGGGCGGGCGACGCCCCTCCTGAGGCGGCAGGGGTGCCAACCGCGGGCGTAATGATCACCCTATAGGTGTGCACGTTCCCCGGGGCGGCGGGTACCAGCCTGTAGCCGCCTGCCCCGTCTGGCACCAGCTTGTACGCGCCCATGTCCCCGGGCGAGGCTGGCACGAGCGAGTACCCGGCCCCGGCCGGGCCGGACGCTGTGGGGGCCGTGCCGGCCGGCGGTGACGCCCCCCTCTCCTGCTTGCCGGGATCAGTGCCGGCCTGGCCCACACTGGGCGGAGCGGAAGGTGTGGGCGGCGCTGCGCTGCGCTGGGCGACGGTGGGGGTGGCCAGTGCACCGCCTGCTATAGTGCAGCCCGCTAGCAGGGCACGGATCAGGGGTCGCGTGACTACCGTCTTTCTGTGTATATTCTCCGGAAAGATCATCCGGTCCCCTTTATGATTGTAATTCCTCGACTCTGCGGCATAGCGGCATACAGGTAAGGAGTCAACGCGGAATATTATACCCCAACCAGCAGGTCCCGGTCTCTGACTGGGATTCCCATCATCACCCCGCCCGTTTGGCGGCGTACTGAAAGGAGTCCCCAAAAGGGACGTTTGAGGAATAGGCTGTATAATGAAGCTTGTTCGAGTTTTGCGACTGTATTTTAACATTGTTGACGCCATTCCATAAGCATAGTGTAATATAGCATATCTTGTTATGGTATATTACACTATGGCTAATCACATCCCGCTCAATGCGATAATGCAGATACTCTCATGAGCCAATTTATCGTTTACCCGGAACCCTTCTACAATCGACGCCACGAACTAGACGCCCTGGAACGCGCCTGGAGCCGTCCCCTGCCTGGTGGACAGATGGCACTGCTCTATGGAAGACGGCGGCTGGGCAAGACGTACCTGCTGCAGCGCTTCTTCGCCGATAGGCCTGATGGGAACGGAAGCACTGATAGGGACGGAAGCATTGGGCTTCCCCGGCCACATTGCTACTACCTTGCCGACCAGACCACAGCGGGCGCCCAGCGAGCCGAACTGGCAGCCCAGATACTGGAGGCGCTGCCGGAGCCTGGCCTCAGCCCTGCCGAGATCGCTGTCAGCTGGAATGCTCTTCTGCGCTACGTCTCCCAAGCCGCCCGCGTTCAGGCAGAGCAAACAAAGACGCGCTTCGGCCTGATCCTGGACGAGTTCCCCTATCTGGTCGAGCAGTCCCCGGATCTACCTTCCGTCCTGCAGGCATGGTGGGATCGGGACGGGCTGCACAGCCCCCTGTTCGTTGTTCTGTGCGGCTCGCAGCTTTCAGCCATGGCAGCCTTGGGCGCCGAGAGCCAGCCGCTGTACGGACGCTTCAATGCCGGCGTGTCCCTGCTGCCCCCCCTGCACTACGATGAGGTCGCCGCCTTCTACGCCAGGCAGCCGCACTACGGCACGCCGGAGACGCTGACCATGTACGGCATCCTGGGCGGCACGCCCCGCTACCACGCCCTCGTGAACCCAGCCAGGCCAATGGCGGAGCAGATCGTGGACGTGCTGCTGCGCCCGCAAAGTCCTCTGGCAAGCGAGGTACAGTTCCTGCTGGGCAGCCAGCAGATCCGCGATCCTGCCCCCTACAATGCCGTTCTGGGCGCCATCGCCGGGGGAACCACGCAGTACGGCCAAATCCTGAACGTGGCGGGCGTGGAACGCGGGTCGCTGCCGCACCTGCTTCGCACTTTGGGAGACCTAGGGTGGATCCGCCGCGAACTGCCCTTCGATGAGACCGGCGACCGGCGCGCCTTGTACCGAGTTGCTGACCCGTTCCTGGCATTCTGGTACCGGTTCGTAGGGCCACTGGCAAGTGCCCTGCAGTTCTCCGATCCTGCCCTCGTTTATGAAGAGCGCATCGCCCCCCGCCTCGCCGACTATATGGGCTGGCACATCTTCGAGGAAATCTGCCATCAGTGGCTGCAGCGCTACGGGCGGGACCGCTTAGGGCTGACTGTGTTGGAAGCAGGCCGCTACTGGAGCCGTGACGGCCAGGTCGAGATCGACCTGATGGCGCGGCTGGAGGGCGGGGCTTACCTGTATGGCGAGTGCAAGTGGAGCGGGCGGGGCACGGTCGGCATGAGCGTCTACAACGCGCTGCAGGCTAAGGTGGCCCGGCTGCCTAAAGAACAGTACCGACGCGATGCCTGGTACGCGCTTTTCTCGGCCGGCGGCTTCGCCCCAGATTTGAGGATAGTCGCCGAAAACCCCGACAACTGCCTTGCTTTAGTTGGCCCCGAAGACCTGCTGCCGAGGATAGGCGTTTGAAGGATGAGTATAGGTCGGCCATCTCTCAAAACGACAGGTAGAATAAAACAACAGGCAGAAAACGGGGACTGTTTAGCTAAAGGAAGGCTAATCATTGACTCCATCCTCTCTGAACCCTGAGCCATTTATCGAGGCTTTCTGTCTTTGTCTGCGGCTTTCAGGTCCGGTCAACTTGGCCGCTCGGCCAATCCCTACAAGTTCGTTGAAGTCTATTGCTTCAATTGCTTGCGGAACTATCTCTTTCCCTCTTTGCAGGGTGTCGCTCATGATGCCATTGTAGCACGGTTACGTTTGACGGGGGAGAAGAACGGGTAAACGACAAATCACGTGCTGTTCTTAATCATAAAGTTCCGCACGAAACCCAACGGAGGAACACCAATCATGGCAACGACCCAGCATCCCGCCGCCGAGCATCATCTACATGCGGCAACCCACCACGCCGCCGCCGAGCATCATCACCACGAGGCTGCCCACGAGCACAATCAAGGCAACCACGAGGAAGCCAAGAAGCATGCCACCGCTGCCCACGAGCATAGCGAAGAAGCGCACAAGCACACAACGGCGGCCCATAGCGCATCGCACAAGTAGGCCACACCGCAATTTCTTCTAAGAAGGGCAGGGCAATATGCCCTGCCCTTTTTTTCAGCAGAACGGTCAAAAGGTTACAATGATGCTTGTATGGATAAATTGAATTAATGAGACTATTGCAGTCTGGCTTACTAAAGCGTTCGGGACCATGTGGATTTGTTACGCTTTTATGGTCTATGGACTGCTGCCTGCGTTCGCCATTTTTCACCCTCATCAAGAAGCTTTTTTATATTGGTCGAACTGGGTACAGCTCTGGTCATTGCCTTTGATCTTGGTAGGAACCAACATCTTAGGAAGGGAAGCAGAAAAGCGTTCTAAGCTCGACCATGAAAAGCTGGCAAAATCGTATGACGAGCAGCAGCAAACTTATAACCAGATTCTTACATTGCTGAAAAAACAGGAAGAGATGATGTGCGATATGCTGAACCAGGATGGAGAATTGAAAGCACAGGATATGGTGTTAGCGGAACAAACCGAGATGCTCAAAGTAGTCACTTCATCGGCTGCTTAAAACTGGCTACTATGGCATAAAGGTAACTATGCGACTAGCCGCGCCTGGCTGAAACACAGTGCAAGCCAAGCGTGGCGTCCTCATCGGCTGAACCCGCGTGACATTTGCCGCTGCCGGTCGGCTTCCTGCTGGCGCTCGATCTCGGAGGCTTTGCCCATCTCGCGCTGCGGCTGCCGACGCTGATCCTGCACCGATCCGGCTACGGCCTCAAGGGCATCTACAGCCTGGAAGAGTACTATGCGCAGAACCTGCCCGGCTACTACGAAGCCTTGTCCGTTGGAGCGTCGCACAACTATCATTTCGGGCGGGCGGAAGCGGACGTGACCGGCTTCGTCGCCTACTTCTGCCTGGGGATGGCCGCCTCGTTTGCCGCTGTCCGCTCCCAGGCGGTACAAGCAGCGCGGCGCGGGGCGCAGGACCACAGCCCCCTTCTACACCAGCTTGATCCCCGGCAGAGGCGATTGCTGGACCTCTTCCGGCGAGAGGCGATTGCTGGACCTCTTCCGGCGAGAGGCGATTGCTGGACCTCTTCCGGCGACAGGGCACGGCCACGGCGGGCGAGATCGCCGCGTATCTGGGGCTGAGTCCACGCATGGTGGTCGCCCTCTGCCGGGGCTGGCTTTCCGAGGGCTTCCTGTCCCTGCACGACCCATCGCGCAAGAACCGCTCTTACCGCTTAGGGAAGGACTATGAGCAACTCATCACAGAGGCAAGCC
>JAABUV010007197.1_pt1 | contig 11762 bp, 13 predicted proteins | sample 5559971 | NCBI WGS metagenome assembly JAABUV01 (sample SAMN10711881, study PRJNA513362) | rock metagenome | isolation source: Antarctica rocks | place: Antarctica: Victoria Land, Knobhead nord | collected 2015-12-19
AGTCGGCTCGTGCTCAAGCGCGGTGACCATGCCTCCGCCACCGCATTGCGCCACCAGGTCCTCGCTTTCATCGCGCACTACAATCGGGCGCTGGCCAAACCTATTAAGTGGACGTACACGGGCCGCGCCACACCGACGGAGCAGGCGGCTGCTCCGGCACCACCCGTGCAGGCTCAGGCCGCCTAATTTGCGGAAGGTTTTCAGGCGAAAGGTACTAGTTCGGTGTTCTTCGGGGCGCAGGGCCTGTCCATGCCGCTAGGGGGCCTGCTGGGAAGCTACGGCGTGCGCCTCCTCGGCGTCCCGCACGTCTTTGCCATTCCCTCTCTTCTGTGCGTGTTATCGGTGGGAGTCTTGGTCGCCGTGCACAGGCAGTTTGTCCGCGAACAGCCGCTATCCACTTCCAGCGGCGGCGGCGCCGCCTCAACGCGCCGCCCATAACAGCGAAGACAATTCTCGTGGCTTCACCGCGATCAAAATCAAGATGACGAGCTGGATGCCGCGCAAAGTCCGCGCGCTAAAGGCCGATCTGCGTCGTGCCGGGTTTACCTCAGATTACCAAGCGTGGCAAGGGCAGCCATTCGGTCTGGCAACATCCCCTCGTCCCTCAAAATGAGGTAACACTCGCTGGGCACGACGGCGATGATGCCCAACAGTATCAAGAACGGGAAGTTCGCCGCGCGTTAAATGCGCTGAAAGAGGCATTAAGGAGCCGATGATGAATACACAGAACATGCTGACCGACGTTGGGCGCTACTCTCTAGTGATCGAGTGGAGCGACGAAGACGAGCTGTATATTGTGACGGTCCCGGAGCTTCCAGGCTGTCGGACACACGGTACAACGCAGATCGAAGCCGTAGCAATGGGCCGAGACGCTATCGAGACATGGCTGGACGCCAATCGCGCCTGGGGACGTCCTATTCCCTCCCCGCGCCTCTACGCGGACCGTGTGCGCGAGGAAGATGCGGCCGACGCTCGTCACCGCGCGGAGGATACGCGCGTTGGAACGCCTGTCTCCGCGACGCCGTAAGCGGCGTCACGTTTTTCCGGCGCGGCTAGGCCTTCCCCACCGCCCCGGAGTCGACGACGATGACCGGGGCTGAACGCGCCGTGTGGCGCGGGCGCGTGAAGCGTGTGACCACGTAGAAGACCGTGACGATGGCGGTGATGAAAAAGCCGACCGGCCAGCCCGTGGCATAGGCCAGTCCGATGCCCAGCCAGGTTGCCGCCAGGCCGAGCGCGACCGACACGAGCAGCGCCGTGACAGGTGTCCGCGCCAGGCGTACCGCCGCCGCGGCGGGTCCGACCATCAGGCTGAAGATGAGCAGCGTCCCGGCGACCGGGACCGTCACCGCCGCCGCCACGCCGACCATGACCAGGAACAGCACGTTGAGCAGTCGCGCCGGCACGCCACGCGCCGCCGCCACTTCCGGGCTGACCGATGAGAGCAGCAGCGGCCGGTACAGCGCCGCCAGCGCCATGAGGCAGGCCGCCGCCAGCGCCAGCGTCTCCCAGACCTGCGCGCGGCTGATGCCCACGATGGTCCCAAAGAGCAGACTGAAGGCGGCCGTGGCATAGCTCGTGTTCAGTGTCAGGAAGAGCGCGCCGACGCCCAGGGACGCCACCAAGATGAGCGCCGTCGTGACGTCGCGGTCGTGGTCGTGCGCGCCCAGCAGCCCCATGCCCACGCCGCCGCCGACGGCGAAGAGCGCCAGGCCCAGCAGGGGGTCCACGCCGATTAGCACGGCCCCGGCCGCGCCCGCGAAGCCAATCTGCGCCAGCGAGTGCGCGGCAAAAGAGACGCCGCGCAGCACCACGAAGAAGCCGACGAGGCCGGCCAGGATCGCTACGATTGTCCCGGTCGCCAACGCGTTTTGCATATAGCTCTGCCCAAACATCTCCGCCATCTCAGGCCTCCGCCCGCGCGCTCAGACCGGCGCCGCCCCGCGCCAGCATCCGTTCGCGGCGACGCGCCGCTGGGCGCAACGCGCGGGCCAGCAAATAGGCCCCGAGCGCCAGCAGCGTGATGAACGCGCTGACCGGCCAGCCTGTCCCGCCGCCCCAGGTGTAGCTGTCGTAGGCCAGTGTGATCCCCACCCACGTCTCGACGACACCCAGGACCATGGCGAGGGCGATAGCCCGCCCGGTGCGCGCCGTGAGGTAGGTAGCCGTCGCGGCCGGCCCGATCAAGAGCGCCGTGGAGAGCAGTACCCCGACGACCTGCGCCGTCTCGGCCACGGCCAGCGCCATCACGACGAGGAAGAGGACCCCGATCAGGCGCACCGGGACGCCGCGCGCCGCCGCCGTTTCGGGGCTGACCGAGGCGAACAGCAACGGACGGTACAACGCCGCCAGCGCCACGAGGCAGGCCAGTCCGATCGCGACCATCACCGGGATGATCGCCGGGTCGGCGTCGAAGATCGAGCCGAAGAGCAGCGTAAATGTCGTGTTGACGTTGTGCGAACCCACCGCGAGGTGGCTGCCGGCATAGATGAACAGCGCGCCGAGTCCGAAGGCGAGGGCCAGGATCACGCCGGTAGCCACGTCGCGGTCGCGCGCCCGCTCGCCCAACAGCGCGATGCCCAGCGCCGCCAGCGTGCAGAAGGCCAGCAACCCCCACAACGCGGGAACGCCGAGCAGCGCCGCCGCCGACCCGCCCGTGAAACCGATGTCGGTGATGGCGTGGCCGGCAAAGGAGAGCCCGCGCAACACCACGAAGAAACCGAGCGCTGCCGTCACGACGGCCACGACTGTCCCCGCGATCAGAGCGTTGACTACCGCGTCGTTCTGGAACATATCCGGTGAAAAGAGAGTCGTCATACAATATCCACTGTCGGTTAGGCGCGCGCGGAGACAGCCGCCTCCTGCCCCTGTTCCCATGCCCCGCTGAGGACCGCGCCGCCGGACACGACGAGCACGCGCCCGCGTACGTTCAGCACGTCGACCGGGTAGCCGTAGAGTCGGCTCAGCACGTCGCCCGTCACCACTTCGTCGACCGGCCCGATAGCCGAGCGCCCATCGGCCAGGTAGAGCACGCGGTCCATCACCCCGACGAGCGGGTTCATGTCGTGCGCGACTAGCAGCACGGCGATATCGCGCTCGCGCCCCAGCCGCGCGACCAGCCGCACAACCTCGCCGGCCCCGCGTGGGTCGAGGTTGGAGAGCGGTTCGTCGAGCAACAGCAGGCGCGGGTTCGTCAACAACGCCTGCGCGATCAGTAGGCGTTGCTGCTCGCCGCCCGAGAGCCGCCCCACCGGCGCGTCGGCATAGGCGAGGGCTCCGACGGCGCGCAACGCCTCGTCGACCCGCGCGCGCCGATCTTTGCGCGGCAACGGGATGCCCCAGCGCTCACCATCAATCCCCAACGCCACCAGATCGCGCCCGCGTAGGGGCGTGTCCGGGTCGATGCTCTGCTTCTGCGGCACATAGCCGATGGCCCGGTTGCCGCGGCCGTGGCGCAGCGGACGGCCCAGCACTTCGATCCGCCCGCCGTCGGCGCGCAACAGGCCCAGGATGAGGCGCAGCAGCGTGGTCTTGCCGGCGCCGTTGGACCCGATCAGGCCCACGAACTCGCCGGGGCCAATCTCCGCGTCTACGTCGCGCAGCACGGGTCGTCCGCCCAGCGCCACGGCGACGTGATCCAGGGTCAGGACCGGCGGGCCGGACAGGGAGACGGGCGTGGGATGATGGCCCATGGCTAACGGATCCGCTCGGTCGAGACACCGTGGCCCAGCGCCTTGGCGACCGCCGTGACCTCGGCCATCATCCAGCCCTGGTAATCCTTGGCGAGCGGCATCGTCTCATAGACGCCGACGATCGGGATGCCCTTAGCGCGTGCAATGCCGAGCAGCTTCGTGGTGACGGCCTCGACGGCCTGCTGGTTGTAGAAAAATGCTTTGATCTTCTTCTGGGAAAGCAGGTTCGCCTCAATCTGCGCGTCCTGCGGCGAGGGGTCGTTGCCCTCCTGGATGGCCAGCTCGAACCTGTGCGGCGTGAGGATGGTGAGCCCCGCCGCTTGCAGCGTGTAGTCGAAGACCGGCTCGGTAACAGCCACGGGCGTCCCGGCGTAGCGCCGATGCAGCGTGTTGAGGGTCGCCTTCCAGGGCGCCAATGAGGCGACGAAACGGGTCAGGTTGGCGTTGAACGTCGCCTTGTCGGCCGGGTCGTAGGCCGCCAGGGTAGATGCGATCTTTGCCGCGACCTGCGTCATGGTCGTGGGCTTGTACCACAGGTGCGGGTTGGCGCCGGTCTTATAGCCAAGCAGCGACCCGACATCGATGACCGTGCGATTCTTGTTGGGCGAGGCCGCCTCGAGATGGCCCATGAAATCGTCGTAGCCAAGGCCGTTCTGCACGATCAACTGAGCCTTGGCGACCGCGCTGGCGTCCTTAGTGCTGGACTCGTACGTATGGGGGTCGGCGGTGGGGTCGCTGATGACGCCCAAGACAGAGACATGGCTGCCGCCGATCTGCCGGATCACGTCGGCGTACTCGTTCTCGGCGCCGACCGCATGGACGATCCGCGTCGACGCGGTTGACACGCGCGGCGCGGATATCGCGGGCGCCGCAGGGGCCGCGGCGTGTGAGACGGCCGGAACGACCACCGCGATGGCGATGAGACTACCGAGACCGAGCGCGGCTACGACGTGACGGATCGTACATGTCTTCGTGGTCACGGACTGTTCCTTCCAAAATGGTTGCTGCAAGAGATAAGGCCGCGTCATGGGTCATCACGCCCTTTCGCGGGCCAAACACTATAAGACTTTCATTCTCATTTGACGATTGTTATCACTGGTGGACAAAAAAGGGGCAGAAAAGCGCAACGGCTACACAGCGGCGGGCGTCATTGGGGACCCGTCGCGACACTCCTGACACATGCCGAAGAAGGTCAACTCATGATCGGTAATGGCAAAGTGACTCTGCCGCTCCAGCTCGCGCTCGACCGGCTGTAGGGCGCACCCAGGGACCTCAGCGACGAGGCCGCAGCGCTTGCACACGAGGTGGTGGTGGTGGCGTGCGGAGCAGAAGGCGTAGCGCATCTCATTGTTCGGCTGCGGGAATGTCTCGGCCAGACCGCAATCCACGAGCAACTCCAGCGTACGGTAGACCGTTGCCAGGCCCAAATGCGACTGCACGCGCAAGAGGGACAGGTGCAGGTCCCGCGCCGTCACATAGCTGCGCTGCGCCATCAGCGCCGTCAACACGGCCATGCGCTGCGGCGTCGCGCGATGTCCGCACGCCTCCAGGCGCCGCGCCGCCTCCTCCATCGCTTCCCCAGCCATGTCTCTCTTCGACTCCTTTGGTGATAACGATTATCAGTATAGGAGCCGCCCCCGTGTCTGTCAAGGGCGGTCACACTTGCTTCATGAGGCCCTGATAGTTGTACATCATCAGTTGCGCTTCGAGTTGGCGCATCGTGTTGATGACGACGCCAACTGTGTTCGGCGTTTGAAACACGGAATCTCAGTAGTGCTTGACGCTCTTGGACGTTTGTGCTAACTTGGATCAAGCTGTAGTGGTGGATTGTAGGTTGCGGGTTGGGGGTCAACCGACTCGCCTCACACTTGGAAGGACGTTACGAGCATGGACATCATTCTGATTCCCGGCCTCTGGCTCGACGGATCGTCGTGGGAGAAGGTCGTTCCCGTCCTCGCGCAGGCGGGTCACGGCGCCCACCCGCTCACGTTGCCCGGTATGGAGTCCCCCGACGCCGACCGCTCCGGGATCACCCTGCGCGACCACGTCGACGCGGTCATCGCGGCCATCGACGCCGTCGACCCGGCCGACGGCAAGGTCGTGCTCGTCGGGCACTCCGCCGGCGCCGGGATCGCCTATGCCGCGGTCGACGCGCGGCCCGACCGGGTCGCCCGCGTCGTCTACGTCGGCGGCTTCCCCACGGGCGACGGCGCCGCCATCGCCGATGAGTACCCGGCCGCGCACGGTGAGGTTCCGCTGCCGGACTGGTCGGCCTTCGAGGACGAGGATCTCGCCGACCTCGACGACAAGGCGCGCGCCGCGTTCCGCGCGCGCGCGATCCCCTCGCCCGCGCGCGTCACCCGCGACCCGCAGCGGCTCACCGACGACCGCCGCTACGACGTGCCCGTCACCGTCATCGCGACCGAGTTCACCAGCGCGATGCTCCGGGATTGGATCGCGCAGGGCGCGCGCCCTGTGCGGGAATTCACGAAGATCCGCGACGTCGACTATGTCGACCTGCCCACCGGCCACTGGCCGCAATTCACCCGGCCTGAGGACCTTGGGCAGGCGATTCTGGGCGCGATCCAGGGATCAACGGCGGCCCCGCCGGTCGATGCGCCGCCCAGGATTAGCGTGGACAAGCAGGGTCGTCCGGAACCTCCCGTCGCGGGCGACGAAACCGCCACCCTCCTGGGCATTCTAGAGCGCAACCGCGCGACCCTGGCGTGGAAGTGCGGGGGACTGGACGCGGCCGGCCTGCGGGCGACCGTCGACGCCTCGTCGATCACCCTGGGTGGGCTGCTCAAACACCTGGCCCTTGTCGAGGACGACTGGTTCTCCCGGTGGCTGCACGGGCAAGACCGGCAGCCCCCGTGGGACACGGTGGACTGGGACGCCGACCCCGACTGGGACTGGCGCTCGGCCGCCGAGGACACCCCCGCGCAACTCTATTGCGCTCTGGCAGGAGGCCGTGACGCGCTCCCGCTCCCTGGTCGCGGAGGCGCTGGCCGATGGCGGCCTGGATCAACTGGCCCGGCGGACCTGGCCCGACGGTCAGGCGCCCAGCCTGCGGCGTATGCTGATCGACATGATCGAGGAGTACGCGCGGCACACCGGCCATGCCGACCTCCTCCGGGAGGCGGTGGACGGGCTCGTCGGGGAGGGATCGCCAGACGTACACGCCCCCTACCAGCCCCCGGCAGCGCCAGCCCTACCAGCCCCTGACGGCGCCAGGCCAGGCATGACCGAGCGGATCTCGCCGCGGCAGTTCCACGCGGCCGTCGGCGTCGAGGACTGGCGGGTGCTGTTCGATGGGGCGTGCGCGCACTTTCGCACCGGGTCGTTCGCGGCGGGCGTCGCCCTGGTGGACGCGATCGTCCGGCTGGCCGACGCCGCGCGCCATCACCCCGCTGTTGACCTGCGCGACGACGGCGTGACGGTGCGTCTGCGGACGCACGACATCGACGGGCTGAGCGAGCGCGCCGTCGAGATGGCCCGGCGGATCTCGACGGCGGCGCGCGCGCTGGACGCGCCGGCCGACCCGACCGCCGTCCAGACGGTCCAGGTCGCGGTCGACGCGCTCGTCGGCCCCGCGGTGCGACCGTTCTGGCGCGCCGTGCTCGGGTACCAGGAAGTGGGTGACGTGGGCGACGAGGACCTGGTCGACCCCCACGGCCGCGGGCCGTCGTTCTGGTTCCAACAGATGGACGCGCCGCGCCCGCAGCGCAACCGCATCCACGTCGACGTCTCCGTGCCGCACGACCAGGCCGAAGCGCGCATCGCGGCGGCGCTTGCCGCTGGCGGCCACCTGGTCACCGACCAGAACGCGCCGGCGTGGTGGACGCTGGCCGACGCCGAGGGCAACGAGGTCGACGTGGCCACCTGGATGGGCCGCGACTGAGCGCGTCGTCCCTGCAACCGCCCGTCTCAGTCAGGGTCCTCTCGCGATGAGCGCGGCTGCCTTACTTCATGAAGCCCTGGTAGTTGCGCATCATCAACTGGGCTTCGAGTTGGCGCATCGTGTCGATGACGACGCCGACCACGATCAACAGCGACGTGGAGAGGAACGAGAGGTTCCCCGATGTGCCGGGAATGAGGACGTGGACGATCGGAACATGTGGACCATCTGCGGCCCGTAAGCCCGTCGAAACCCCGACGGGTAGGCCCGGAGCAGCCGCCGATAGACGGCAACAGAGAAGGCGACGATTGGAGCGACGGGCGGCGTCGCCATCACGCGCCTCCCGCGTGCGGCAGCGGAAGCGGCGCGCGCAACGCGGGCTTGGCCTGTCCGACGGCGACGAGGCGCGTCAAGCGCTCGAGCTCGGCCCGCGCCACGCGCTGGCCGAACTCCGTCAAGCGATAATAGCGCCGGCGCTCGTCGTCGAGCGACGGGTCGGGGCGCTCGTCGGATTCCGCGATCAGGCCCTCGGCGAGCAGACCCTTGATCGAGCGGTAGAGCGTCCCCGGCCCCAGGCGCAGCTTGCCTCCCGTGTAGGTCTCGACCTCCTTCATGATGCCGTAGCCGTGGCGCTCCCCGTCGGCGAGCGCGAGCAGGATGTGAAAGACAGCGGGCGTCAGGGGGAGTAGCGTATCGACATCGCGCTCGACATCTGGCACATGATCTCCTCTCAAGGCTTTACTACATCCACTTAATCTATAACCACTATGGATAGTGTACAACCTTCTATCATTGCCTGTCAAGTACGATACTGCCGGCAAGGGGCGGCGTTCGGCCCGCTGTCGCGGCGTGGCAGGGCTATGTAGTTTAGGCGCTACGCAGGGCGCGCGGCGCGGACGGAGCAGGTATGACGTGGATCGGCGCGTCCGCGTCCTCCTCTACCGTAAAACGCGCCGCCGCCGCCCGGAGTCCGGCCGCCAGCGTCGCCAACTCCTGTGTTTGCGCGACCACCTCTTGCACACTCGCCGTCTGCTCGTGCGTCGAGGCCGTGACCTCCTCGGCGCCGGCGGCGCTCTCTTCGCTGACCGCGGCGATGCTCTCGATGGCCGTATGCACGCGCGCCGCTCCCGCCTGCATGTGCGCCACCGCCCGGCCGATGGCTTCCGCCTGCGCCGTCGTCGCGTCGACCCCTTGCAGGATGCCCTGCAAGGCGCCACTGGCTTGCTCACCCAAGACGGCGGTGTGCTCCACCTCACGCGTGCCCGCATCCATCGCCGTCATCACCTCCGCCACCTGGGCCTGAATCGCCCCGATGCGCGCCGTGATTCCCTTGGTTTCGGCGCCCGCGCGCTCGGCGAGCTTGCGCACCTCGGCGGCGACGACAGCGAAGCCCTTACCGTGTTCGCCGGCCCGCGCTGCCTCGATGGCCGCGTTCAATGCCAGCAAGTTGGTCTGCGTGGCGATGTCATCGATGGCGGCGACGATCTGGCCAATCTCGGCGCTACGCTGACCCAGCGCGTGCACCTGCGCGGCGCTCGTACGCACGGCGTCGCGCACGCCCGCGATACTGGCGATCGTCTGGGCGACGGCCGCGCTGCCCTCACGAGCGGTCGTCATCGCTTGCGCGGCGGCTTGCCGTTGCGTCTCGGCATTGGCGGCGACCTCGGTCGTCGCCGCGCCCACGCTGGACATCTGTCCCGCGGCCGCGGCGGCGCTCTCGCTCTGCATGCCGGCACCGCGCGCCACCTCTTCAATGGCCCCGGCGATGTGCGTCGCGGCCTGTCCAATCCGCTCCGTCGTGGCCGACAGACGGGCCGCGCCCAGGGTCACCGCGTCTGAGGAGTGGACCACATGGCCGACCAACGCCTGGAGGTTGGTGATCATCGTGGCGACCGCGTGGCCCAAGGTATCCTCCGGTCCCTGTGGCGTGATGGCGCACGTCAGATCCCCCTGCGCCACCGCCGTGGCGGCCTGCGCCACCCTCTGCTGGTGGACGACCATCGTCTGGAACGACGCGGACAGAGCGCCGATCTCATCCCGCCGGGCCGCCGGAAGATCGGCCGTGACAGCCGTATCACCGCCAGCCAACCGCCGCGCCGCCCCGGTGAGCCGTCCGAGAGGCTGTACGATCGAGCGCGCCAAACCCAGGGCGAACAGGGCGCTGACCGTCGCGAGCGCGATCAGTCCGATCACAAGGACCAAAAACGCGCGTTGGTAGGTAGCCTCGCTCTCCTGGTACGCCGCGTAGCCTTGTCGCTGCTGGGCGCCCATCAAGGCGTAGACCAGATCGAGCGGCGTATTCAAGCGGTCGTTGAAGGTCGTCGTGAGCGCGGCCATCGCCTCTTTTTGCTGACGGGGTGTCCCGGCGGAGAGGCTCAAGAGCGTGTGACGGTTTGCCCCCAGAGCGTCCCATGCGGTGGGCCAGCGCTGCAAGAGAGCCTGCTGGTCGGGGTCGGACATCCCCGCACGATACCGGTCGACGGCATGGGTGATGGAGGTGTCCAGCGTGTCTATCTCGAGGAGCACTCCATCGCGCAGCACCGTGGCCGACTCTTCGCCTTTGGTCGTCAGGACGTACTGCGTCACGATTTGGCGCATCTGATCCAGGTTATCGACGATTTGGCTGAGCTGGACCGTCGGGACCAGGCGCGCCTGGTAGAGCGTGCGCAGGCGCCCGTTGCTGGCGCCGAGTTGGGTAATGGCGACGACACACAGCAATGCGATGGGGAGGAAAACGCCGGCGAACCCGGCCAAGAGCTTGGTACGAATAGTCATCCACAATCTCCTTCTAAGCCGTATCAGGGCACGACGAGGAACCATGCCTCCATCGGGTTGCCGTCGGCGTAGCCGGTGGCGTGTGAGTCTCGGGGCATGACCATCTGCCAGCCCCCCACGGTCGTCATAACGTGTGAGTGAATCGAGCAGTACACATGGTAGAGCCCCGGCTCCGAGAAGGTGATGCGGCGCTCGGCGCCGTGGATGGACGGCTCACCATCCGTACCCAGGAGCTCGAAGGCGGCGCCGGTCGGGTCGGCGGGGTCGGTGACCATGTTGTGCGGATCGGTGTCGTGGTTGTGCAAGATAATGGAACCGCCGACGCGGACCGCGCCGACGCGCGGCGCCATCAGGTCATTCTGAGCGGGCACGTCGATGGATTCGTTCACGGGAACGCCGCCGGGTCCGGGCACGACAACCCAGCCCTGATCGGGCAGGTCGGGGATAGGCGCGTTGGGCAAGGTGTGCAGCACATCGGTGGCGGCGGCGTAGTCGATCACATGGGCCGTCGCGGCGTCATAGAAGTGGTAGAGGCCGGGGGTCGTGAGGGTGAGCCGGGCCGTACCGCCGGCAGGAACGGTCAGGCGCGCCTGCGCGGGGCTATGCGGAGTCGTCTGGATCTCGAGGTCTTGCGCCGTCGTGTTGGTGAAGACAATGGCCTGTTGGGGTTGAGCGAGGGCGACACGCGGGCTCAACACCGGAACGTCCGCGGTAACCGCGAGGCCCACGGGCGCCAGGGCCGCGTTGGCCGCGTGCTCCCAAACAGCGGAAACGCCGCCCACGATGCAGACGCCCGCGATAATGCCGGCAAGTAGAGTACGGCGCATTAGCAGCCCCCTCCCGCGCCTATCCCACCACAGCGCGGGCGCGCCGCATCGGCCGCGACGTTGGCGCGGGCGCAACATGCGAAGCCGCCGGGCGCGCGCATAATCGGGATGATCGCCCCGCGCCGCGCCGTGCGGCGGAGCGTCGTGCAGGAAGTATTGAGGCGCCGCGCGGCCTTGCCCGCGGCGAGGAAGCGCGCGTTCTCCGCTGCTTGCTGCATCGTCGTTCCTCCTGGTTGTCGGATCCGGACTCGTGGCGCGAACGCGCCATGTCACGTTACAAGAGATATCACGCCAAACGGCGCCATCCACAATCCCCCAAATGGGGGGGCGGCCCTCACCCCCAACCCCTCTCCCTCAAGGGGCGAGGGGAGACGCGCGGCACACGACAGGCGGCCCCCCTCTCCCGCGCACGGGAGAGGGGTCGGGGGTGAGGGCCGCGGGGCGCAGGGTCTGTGAAAAGTCAGGCAGAGCGGGTTCTGGGGACAAGGAAGCGGAGGGCCTTGGTGGGGCGGGAGCGGAGATGCTGCCGGAAGGCGGCGATCTCATCGGTACCGGTACGCCGGATGAGGG
>JAABUV010007198.1_pt1 | contig 11761 bp, 9 predicted proteins | sample 5559971 | NCBI WGS metagenome assembly JAABUV01 (sample SAMN10711881, study PRJNA513362) | rock metagenome | isolation source: Antarctica rocks | place: Antarctica: Victoria Land, Knobhead nord | collected 2015-12-19
AGGTGAGTCTTGCAAAGCTAGATCTGCAAGCGCTGCCTCAATTGAAGCCATATTGAATTTGTAATTGATTTTTGAAGAAAGATGAAAGTAGTAAAGTGGGGTGTGCACGGGACCGGAACGTGCATCAGGCCGGGAATACTCCTAAAGCAGAACTGTATTTCCGTCATATGTCTCAAGTACTGTCATCGTTTCTTATATCGTCAAGCTCTCACAGCTCAAAGTCTCTTTTATTCTCTACTCTCAATCGCAACGCTGTGCTCGTTCTTCATAACAGCAGTTGAGAATCATGTTCATTGACAAAGCTGCGCACGCACGTCGAAACGCTGATAAGCAGTCGTCGAGTTACTATCAGAATCTTCGTCAAGAGCTGACAGCAAAAGATCGAACACAATTGAAGCATGCTGATAATACAAAGAAGAGCAAGAAATCACTCTCAAAGAAATGAAACAGATCAGTTGTTTACTGTACTCTCGATCGAAGTAAAGTTCTGAATCTAATTGATTTGCAATCAGATTTTGTCAGAAGATTGAACAGAATTTCGAAAGCTTTTTCTTAAATGCACAAGTCGAGAATCTGAAAACATTCTTGCGATGAATGTTAGATCGCTACTTGAGAGTGAGAGTCAGTGAAAGTCTCAATAACTATTGACGACTGTTGAACATGCACATCTTCTATCAAATTGATCATTCGCTGAATGACAGCATCAAAAGAGACGTGATCAACGTAAGTAACAACATTTCAGCTCAAGATATAAAGCAGATCTAAGCTGATCTTGAGTTGTTAACAGTACAAGAAAACACTCGTGAATGAATACAAGCTTCGCAGACTCTTAAAGAGAAAGACGATCATGAGCATTAATGACTTATATTATGTACTCTTTTATCATTGAATTCATGATGATTCGATCTTTTCAGACGAGCAGCAACGAAATCAAGTTCTCACGAATCTGCTCATGACTGCGTACTTTGACTGCAGATCGATCTCAATGTTCGACACAAGACTAAAACTTGAAGATGATGAGAACATGATCAAGCTCGATGAACGCATCAAGATTCATAGCGATCTCAGTGCTAGCAACGATAATCAAGAAACTAGCGATTCAAACGAAGATGTTGCAATGAACAGTGACTGAAATGAAGAGCAAGCAACTCTCGTCAATTCGAATTCGAACGCTGATAGTGATGATGATGATAATGACAGCACAGACTATGATAGCGAAAGCGATAATGACATCGACGATGATTTCGATGCAAATCTTGAGAAAACTAGATCTTTGCTTTGAAGATATATCACTTTTATTATTGTTCTCAATTCAATCTCAGAGAAGCTCAACATTCTTTTTGTCAAGATCATGCTCATTCATATCAAGAGAGAAGACAATCGCTCTCAAGAGTAAGTAATGCAGTTATCTACGTTCAATATCTTATAATAATCTGTTATCTACTAGAAAAACATTTGTCGTTGAAAGAGAGAAAAATTCGCTTCTCTGTGTCGTCGATCATTTACTTTTCATGACACTTCATAACAACATCTTTGTGATTGAGTCGATGAGAGATGTCAGCTACATATTTCAAGTCAATTCATCATCTGTCAAGAAGTCTCTCACGCTGAAAATTAAAGTCAATGCTCTGAATCAATCAATCTTTCGTGAATCTGAGTGTGTCGCGAATGAATATTGCACATCAAAGACGAAATCTTTGCGTTCTAATACATGACTTCGTTACTTAAAACGACTTGACTTAAAATTGAGTCTGAAGCATTTCTTTATTCAATATGTTGCTTGACGTGACTTAGTCAATGCTGTCAATAGTAAGTCATCTTCTTCTCATCTGTCTCTTTCTTCTATTCTCATATGCAGACATCAATGCTGATGTCAAATGATTGACACAGATAAGACGTCTTCTTTCATAAAAGATCAGATTTTCGATCATCAATTGAACGTCGTTCGTTACTATTGTTAGAGATCAGCATAGAGCGAGTCATATGAGTGTAATGTAACGAGTATATAAATGCTAAGGAAGAAAAGTATCTAGAAGAAAAGAGTCGACAATCTATATGACTCAGAAGAACATAAGCTAACTCTGAATAGAGTTGACTTCGAAACAAGCCTATGCTCTAGCGACGAGCGATCGACGATAGCTCTCAGAATAGTCATCAACATAGTCATCAACATAGTCATCAACATAGCTATCAACGAAGATGCGTAGCTAGAATCGTAACATTATTCCCTCTCTTCAATGATTCATGTTCGCATGAATGTATTTTCTTAGCCTTGTGTAGAATCGAAATGTCTATTGTAGCAGGCTCACTATGCAAGGTAGAAGTGTCATTGAAGCAGACTCACTAGTTGCACGCGAACGAGTCGACAGATCGATTCACTGATAGATAGAGCGATGAGAAGATCATTGCATTGACGATAGATGTCATTGAAGCAGACTCACTAGTTGCATGTGAACTGGTAGGCGAATCGATTCACTGATAGGTAGAGCGATGAAAAGATCATCACATTGACGATGTCATTGAAGCAGACTCACTGAGGGTTTGCTTCTCAAGATAGAGACTTCACGCAGTTCTATGACTGATCTCGTTTGATTGTTCAACAAATTCGAAGAATCTCTTGTGAATCTGAATGAACGATTAATTCGCTGATCTTTGATCTAGTCGAATGATTTCAATCGTTTGTTTATACTCGCTAATCAGCGCACGAGTTCGAATCTTTTGTTTATTCTCGCTGAATCAGCTCACGAGAGAAGAAAGGTAAGTGCTGCTGCACGAACGCAAGTCGCTAGATCAAAGTCGATAGAGAGTTGAAGAACTACTAGCAGAAGCACTCAAAGAAATCAATGCAGATTATTTCACTTCGTCTGTAATGAAGAAGCATTTATATAATGTTAGAGACCAGCATAAAGCGAGTCATATGAGTGTAATGTAACGAGTATATAAATGCTAAGGAAGAAAAGTATCTAGAAGGAAAGAATCGACTATCTATATGACTCAGAAGAACATAAGCTAATTCTGAATAGAGTTGACTTCGAAACAAGCCTATGCTCTAGCGACGAGCGATCGACGATAGCTCTCAGAATAGTCATCAACATAGTCATCAACATAGTCATCAACATAGTCATCAACATAGCTATCAACGAAGATGCGTAGCTAGAATCGTAACAACTATCTCGATTGAGAAATTTAATTCAACACGCAGACTGTCTTCTTAGATCATTCTTTCGACAAAATTGTACAAAAGCTAGTCAGATTGATGACATTAACTGTTGATTTTAGCGTTTCAATCAAATTGTTCAATGAGCTTTCAAAGAAGCTTGCTAATAGCAAGCAAATGATTCGTCTTAGCAGCAAAAGCAAGAGACTCATCATTAAAATCAGAATCAAGTATGAGCTTGTGAAACATGCTTCACGAGAGAATTCATGAATAAAGAAGAAGAAAGATGTCGATGCTGTCTTGCATCGTGAAAAAATGAATCGTCGAAGTAGAATGATCGACAAAGTTCGAAAGCAACATTATAGAAACGTTGATACAGATACGCTTGAAGCTCAGTTTGCTGACATCGCTATCTCAACGTCTGTCAAAGACGTTGAACTGACGAGATCTCTCAAATACAATATCTCGAAGCAAGATGTCGTGATTTGATTGATCTGCGAATCTGTGATCGATCTGACAAATCGTAAGAAGCACGTTCGAAGCATCGAGATTATCAAAGTCAGAGCAGCATTGTGTCGTCGACAAGAAAGTCAGCGTCGAGATAAATCAAGATCTACTTTCAAATCAAAGAAACTGATGAATTCTTCAGAAGATCTCGCAGAGAATTCTGAAGAGAACACGACAGATTACTTTTTCTTGATCTGCAGATCAATTCAATGCTCGTTCTGCCTTGACGAGAAACGCAAATTCTATGAGAATCGAACATTCGAGTACTGCAGATCTAATAAGATGATGAAACATGTTCAGAAGACGCATCTACGAAAGTATGCATCTAATGATGAGATTAATTGCGAACATTCGACGTGTAAGACAAACAGTTTAACTTTGTCAAGTGTGATGACTTTCAAGAGTCATATCGTCAAGATGCATCAGATTAATCTTCGTGTCTAGTTTCTCGACGTATTTCTTTCACTACGGAATGTTATTGAGTCTCTCAGCCGAGAATCGTCTGGGTAAAATCTTCGCAGCGATCGTTCTGTCATCGAAAAAAGAAGGAAGAAACTTGATAGGAAATTGCTTTTGCCTTCTAAAATTCTCTCTTTCTACTCTACTTGTCGTCGACGTTTTTTTATTTTTTATTTTCTTTATTTCTTCAAGTTTTACGTGCTTATGCAGCCTAAGACTATGAAACACGATGCTATCTACCTAAATAGTAGCACTGTAGCGCTGTCTGTATGCTAAAGAATGTAAATTACATGACTTTTAGTAATTTACTTGCTAGTGTTTCGGTATCTAGTTTAGCCGATCCCTCGGGAAACCCATGTTTATATATCTATAATGATCACATCCATCTTCGTGTTTTATTAAGGGAGCCGATACTCGTACACCCCCCTTTGCTTACATGTACACCCTCTCGGGGAAACCTGAAATTTCCATTGCGCATCACTCAGTTACACAACAAATTTAGTAGGCAATTCAAGGGTATACATATGATTCTGAGCAACCTCTCCACAGTAATTTTGCACTGTTTAAAAGAGCTTCAATATCGCTGTTTCAGCACCTCCTTCGCTACATATGAAACGCTGCAAACAAGCCTGCATCCGTTTGGATGAAAGAGGGTGTGCAAGCACGTCCACCTCGCTGCCCTCCACCTCTTGCCCGTGTGAGACCTCGATCTCGGCTTTGGTAAGAGAACTTATTGATTCCCGAACCTCCTGTCACGGCTAGCCTTCGAAGAGCTGAATGAGCTGAGGCGAGTGTACAAGTATGATTGTGATTCCCGTTTTGTATGACTTCAAGATATCAGTCATCCTCCTTGATCCGTTTGCCGACGGAGCTGAAAGGACACTCCATGAGCCGTGTGCCACTGTGGATACGTCTTTCAAAATCCGCTGAGTTTAGACTTGCTTTTCCCCCACGATCGCATCGTATATAGACGATCCGATACTTCTTGAAGCGTGCAATGACGAAGCATAGCCCTCTGGCCCAGCGTGTTTATTGAGCCCTTCAATCAGGAGTTTCACATCGTCATAGACCTCCCCCGAAACGGGAGGTGGAGCCAAAGTCATGGGGCCGACGGAGGCGGTGCTGACAGGTGGGGCGCCGGTGAGGGTGGTCATGACAATGGCGATGGCGATGGCGATGAGTGTCAGAAGAAAGTCTGGTGTGTGGGTTTACTAGGCTAGATTAACCGAATTCAAGGCTGTGGGGAAGGTCATGGAGAGATTGCTCAGGATCATATGTAAACCCTTGAATTGCCTACTAAATTTGGTGTATAACTGAGTGATGCGTAATGGAAATTTCAGGTTTCCCCGAGGGGGTGTACGTGTAAGCAAAGGGGGGTGTACGGGTATCGGTGCCCTTTATTAAAGCTATCATCACCATTCGACATTAGAGATGGCTGCTGAACCTGATTTTGGGAGAATCGCAGAAGGCCTTACCACTTATTGCCCAAGAAATTTCCCTTGTTCCAAACATCTCAAGCATTGACAATGGACGGGCTCTTGTTGAATCGATTAATGCACTGAAGGAACAGATGCACGCACAACAGCAGCAGACGAACCAGCTATTCGAAAACCTTCAAACTAATATAGGCACTCTTCGTACCGATGTGGGCACCCTTCGTACCGATGTGGGCACCCTTCGAACAGACATGATTTCCAGGTTTCAGAGCCTTGAACTACGCATGAGCGCTGAGTAAGGGTCATCTCTACTTTGCTCAAGTTCTATCAGACTCACAATGTAATACAGTGCAGTAAATCATATCTCCAGAGTTCACAATTCCCACATTACCAGCAAGGAATCCGAATATAAAAAACTACGCAATCAGTACGATAGAGAGGTGGAGGGCTTTCCTGCAAACTCGAACGCATTAGGACGCTTATCAGGTCAGATTTGAATCAAGATCTGATTTCTTCCATCAAGCTCATGCATAGTAGGTGCTGCGGTCTCGGATCTCTTGTCTGCGTACGGGTTGAACCCAGACGCGTCGACTGTGGAGGCGAAGAAGCGAAGATTTAAACATTTCATTGGTGTAGTCATCGAGACCTAAAGGATATGATAGTGGCGCACCAGTCTTTAAAACGTGCCCATTGTAGGGTCAAGAACCTTTCTTCTGTCTAGATTCTGATGTCTATCAGCTGACACGCTGATCCACAGATTGTGATGCATTCATAAGTGAATATATGAGTGACACGCTACTCTCTCCGACCGTGATTATTCATTGTTGATCATGTTCATCCAAAGATAAAATACACCATCCATGAAGGGACTTTTTTCCCATGGGTGGAATGGAGCAAATAAGCAGCAACCAGGGGACAGCATGCCGAAAAGCCAAACTACAAAACGAGCGTTTTCAGCAACCCTACGGCCTCGCTCACCATGTCTAGAAAATAGGTAAGTGTGAAGGGGACCCGTTCCGATTGCCGTGGCACTGATGAGGAGCGGATGATAAGGTGGATATTTACTTGAAGAACAGTCGTCATTCTACGTCGAGTCCTTCATATTGCAACAACTTATATGGCCTGCAGGAGAATTATGCATCCCGTATAGTAGAGAGTATGATGATCAAACAGACGAAGTCAAGAAGAGCGAAGAGATTTCGGTCACCCCGAATTGTTTGTTATTACATCGCTCTTACCAGCTCGATTGTTCTGGGATTTTAGCGTAATCATTGCATGTGTCACTGCCGAAATTTATGCAACAAAGCAATGTTGAATCATTGATGAGGAGAGCCAATATCACTTTGTTGATAGGCCGTGAATCAAATACTACTATGTTATTCATGCGAAAGAGTTGGAGGTATAGGATAATTACGGTTATGGATTAGCTTGGCTATGCTTTAGCATGGACAGACGGCAGAATTTAAATGAATGAATGTGACTCGCCCAGACCCGTTTCCAATTATCATAGTACCATCCCGAAAGGTGTACACGCCGGGACGACGATTGGGTGGAAGCCAAAGCACTTTCTCATTGTTCCAGGTTATCCAGTGCTTTTTCTGGTCGAGCGCGTAAAGCGCGCCTTCGTGTACTGAATGCGACGTAGAAACGGGAGGAGAAATATATCTTATGTCGTATGTCTCACCATTCATGATCAAATGCGTGCCATTTAGACTGAACCTCGAAGACTGGCTATGAGCATGATTGAAACCCTGACGTAATTCCCCTGATTTGGTATCCCAGAGTTTGACGACCCTATCATTGGACGCAGAGGCCAGAAAACGACCATCGGGCGAGAACACTAGACTAGCATCAAAACTGCCTAAATGCCCCTCAAGTATATTTCGCAGCTCTCCTGTAGTAGGATTCCAGAGTCGAATGATCCTGTCATCGGACGCAGAGGCGAGAAGATGGCCATCAGGCGAGAACGCTATAGCATTAACATGATCTAAATGCTTCTCAAGTGTGTTTCGCAACTCTCCTGTAGTAGGATCCCAGAGTCTGACGGTTTTGTCATCTGATGCCGAGGCCACAAGGTTACCGTCAGGCGAGAACACTACAGCATTAACGGAGTCTAACTGCCCCTCAAGTGTGTTTCGCAACTCTCCCGTAATAGGATCCCAGAGCCTGACAGTCTTGTCACTTGATGCAGAGGCCAGAAGGCTACCGTCAGGCGAGGACACCACAGCGTGAATCGAGGCTGAATGCCCTTCGAGTGCTTGCAAGGATGATGTCCAGTTCTTTTCTATCTTTGATATGTTATCTATCCACTTCGGTAGCTGATCCCCAAATGTACGTCTGACTATACTTGTTTGTGGACTGAAAAGAAGAGCAGAATTGTATATTTGCAAGGGTGCTGTTTCCACAATTTGTCTAAACTCTAAGATGAATCTCATCGCATCGGCAATTAAATTAATCAGTTCCGTATCATCTTCGGACTACAAAATGTTATTTCATGGTTATGATAGTAATATCATAAGTCACTTACTTCGAAGATGGATCGCAGGTCTCCGATCGCAAGAACTGCATTAGGAATCTTTCCCATCAGACAAAGCGTCTCAAGCCAGTGTAGGAGGTGCGCTTGGAGAAATATGTGTATCTGGCTAGCTAATTGGGAGCCACATTTACTCTTCTGAATATGACCAACCCAGTACCGGGATGCATATTGCACGGCCTTGGTTAAATAATGGTCTATTTTACTGGTCTCGATTTCAATTTTCAATGTGCCTGGTTGCTTGAGTGAACACATATCCCGTTTGAGGGTGTTTGACAGAAGACCGATGCACGTATTGGCCATTCTGAGATGGGCTTCTTGCTGATCGATCCAGAAATTGTTGTCCTGACATCGCTGTTCATCAAGGAGAAAGTCACGGAAGGAAGGGTGGAGTAGCTGAATCGGCGTACACTGGTCCTTGGGGACCCTGATGACAGACTTGACAGACTCTAGTACAATTGATATAGATTCTGCGACTTCCGGGAGAATCCTAGCCAAGTCGATCACAGATAGCCAATCAAAAAGAACCATGATCGGGCCCGCGACATCTCGGAAGCGTTGACCCAGTAGTCCTTGTTCTTTCTCATTGCATTCTCCGAAAATAGAGCTCGTCAATACCTGAGTATACATTTGATCAAGATTTTGTGTCGGAGATTGTTGGGCGTTACTGCCTCCAAGGACAATATGAAGGCGTTTATCTGGCAGCCACTTCAAGTCTCCGATGAACCGACACACGGTAGCAGCGTAAATGAAAAGACCACCGCTTTTCTCGACCAACATCTCTAGAATTCTTTCACCAGGCCATCCAGGATCAAGTGAGCGCTCCTTCTGAATGTTGTGCATCTCATGTTTCAAGAAGATGCCAATGTCATGTCTTATGATGTATGGAGCAATGTTGTGGAGGATAAAGTTTTCATAAACCCCGTCAGGAAGCCCAGTAAAGCCCAGGTTAACCGGAATCTCCGGTCTGCTTGTTATGAATACGCGAAGCTGTACAGTTTCAAGATCTTTAGCTTCAGCCAGAAGACGGAGAAGGAGACGGATGTCTTCTTGGCGCCCACACTCATCCAACGCATCAATCACTATGGTCAAGGTTTGGTATGAGTCTGGTATACTCTTTGATCTCGATAGTGGCTGATAGATCAATTTGGTCCATTGATCTCGCATAGATTGCTGAAAAATACGGTCATCATTGGTAATTACCTCGCATATCCGGGTTTTCAGATTTGGGGAGAATGCTGCCATCTGTCTCGCAATGGAAGTAAGCAGCTTCCCCGCATGACTGAGATCGCCCCGACCTCTGGAAAAGAAGAAATTCGCTGCGAGCCGTTTCTGTTTAGCCAGGACGTGCGCAACTGTTCGCGCAATGGTCGATTTACCCGTGCCAGCCATGCCACACAGCCAAAAGATAGATTTCTTATCAGGGTTGTCGGACCATTGCAGGACCTGACGCAGAAGATCAACACGTGTTCCATGAATGCAGTAAGGTTCATGCTGTCGCTCGAACGAATCGAAACTAGCGCCTTTGGCGTACGGGAGTTTGGAGAGACAACGGTCCTGCTCGGCTCGATCGAATTTTGTGTCGACGTCCCGTAACAGAATTCTGTTGCCATTCTGTTAGCCGAATCAAAGAGACTACCGCACGCTGCGTACGTTTGATCGATAGAATATTCAAAGTGGCGTTGAATGTTGATTTGTATCTTTCTAGAGATTGCATGATTTTCTCTACATCGCTGCTCTGAAAAGGCCATCTTAGAGCCCACATCCCAAAACGACTCATGGTCTTCTGATGCTTCCCAGGATTCAATTTCTGTTCCAATATCTTGAGATCCGATTGGCATTGTGTAATAGAACCAACCAGAGATTGTGACGCAAAAATATGTGCGGTCTTGAAGTCCTTCGCAAGCTTCCGCAAGCCTCGTAGAATATGCACAAATGTCTGAAACTCAAGGCGAAAGCGGTTGATATCATCTTTAGCATCTTTAACTTTTGAATAGTACTCTTTGCACAGGGAAACGACCTTCAGAGATACCTCAAGCAGGGCAACTACGCTTGCTGCGGCACTGGCACCGTCCATTATAGTACGTTGCCAATGTAAGACAGTCTTTCCAGTATTTAAGACACACTTGATCTGATGAAGTCGCTGGATATATCTGTAGCTTCACTTTAGAGACTATGTGGTTGGCTCGTACGACAAGCTTATCAGTCTTCAAAGGACGCAGCCAAAGACTCGGACACAAGACAGTTGCAACGTCTCTACTGTCTGCTGATAATTTAGGTTATCAGTTCAAGCTTATGTATTTAGATCACACTCAAAAAGTTTCTCAGGGAACACGAGAGGTCTGGGTTATTACATGTTGTGCAGATGAATATATTGGACGATAAGGCTGAGACGCTGACTGACAGTGGATCAGCCCTATGTAAGAGCTCAAGCCAAGCCCAATTAACGTTGGATCCGCCCGACTTTGCCCAATCGGGAGAAAGCCAAATTTGGCTGACCCAACACCAGCAAGCGATCAACTTTTCGGGTGCTGAATCACCTGACCCATTTGCCAAAGCCGCTTACAACAACTGTTGAATTCACCTACATTTGCGCTAGCTCTCTGAATGCCTCTCTGCAAGGTCTCGGCCATCTCACGAAGTGAGCTTTTGATGTTAGCTGAGAATGTAAAAGGCTATTTAGGAATCTATAGATAAGAATGCTGGCCATGAACACAGCAGCAGTTCGTTCTTTCAGATCGACAGACAGAATCACAACCGGGTGATTGGAAGCAGCCGTTATCGATATTCAGATCATTGACAATGTGTACATCTATTTGATCTTTCCGGGGCAGCTATAGAATACAGCCGTTGTGAAAATCGGCTTCCAACTCAACCCAACTCAACGGTCACAGGAACAAGAGATTTTGATGCCGACGCTCGGGGAATGGAACTTGTAAGCAGGGAGCTCGAAGATGCTCCTATACTTGACTATATTTCTGTGACTGCCTTGTTGCTTCCTAGCTAGTAACGTCTTCTTGTTCCCGAATTGAACATGAAGGCAATAGAGACTGACAAGGGCGCTCAAACCAGATATAGGAATGGTTGTCGAAACACAAGCGGAATCCATTATCTGTATATGACCCAACAAAACTGCTACACATAAGGCAGGTAGACATAATAACCCTTAGATATCCTTCTTGACATATTCCACCGGTCCGACATACACATACCTTCCCTTGAAATAGAAATAGATGAGTGATATGCTCATAACGCCCACGTAAATAACCACGCTCCAGTTCATGCCGCTGACGATCGGATTCGGCGTCGGTGGGAAGAAAATCATGATGTAAGCGAGGAGTAGGAAGAGAATTGAGAAAATGTTGATGGCGAGACCGTATTTTCCAAGTGTGAAATACGCGTTCAATAATGGTTCCTTTCGCATTCTTTTAAGAGCGATGCAGGAGATGGACACCAGATACGATGATAACAGAGCGCACAATCCCAGAGAGGTGATCTGGTTGAATGCGATTGTTGAGCCGATGTTGATCAAAGAGAAGGCCGAGGCGATGAAAGTCGTTGTAATGACGGCGTTCAAAGGGATATCCCAGCCTAATGGGACCTGGGTACAAGTCAGCATAAATGTTTTGAAGGACGGAAAGAGCTTACTCTTGAAAAAAACCCGCTGAA